>Ga0114933_10000564_pt1 | contig 44967 bp, 41 predicted proteins | sample 4SBtaG_FD_89691 | JGI IMG/M metagenome (GOLD analysis project Ga0114933, IMG submission 89691) | Deep subsurface microbial communities from Kolumbo volcano to uncover new lineages of life (NeLLi) - 4SBTROV12_W25 metaG | ecosystem: Environmental > Aquatic > Marine > Volcanic | place: Kolumbo... | reverse complement strand
CCACGACCATGCCCCATGCAGGGATGGAAGAATCTATTGACGTACTCCAAACACTGGATAAGGCTTTGTATTCGGTTCCAGAGGTTGAATCGGTCGTAGGTAAGATCGGACGAGTGGATTCACCCCTGGATCCGGCGCCCCTCAGCATGGTGGAGACAATCGTAGCATACAAACCCGAGCATGGTGTTGATAAAAACGGTAATTCCATAAGGCTTTGGCGGGACCACATACGTTCTTCTGACGATATTTGGGATGAATTGGTGAAGGTCGCTCAAATTCCTGGCACAACCTCTGCACCAAAACTGCAACCCATTTCAGCACGATTAGTGATGTTGCAGAGCGGTATGCGGGCACCTATGGGTATAAAAGTGAAGGGGCCGGACCTTAAATCGATCGAAACGTTTGGACTGGAGTTAGAAAAACATCTAAAAAAAGTTCCAGGTGTGAAAGCGGAAATGGTTTTTGCCGATCGAATTGTAGGAAAACCATATCTTGAAATAAATATTGATCGGAAAGCCATTGCCAGGTATGGCATTGCAATGCAGCAGGTTCAGCACGCTATTGAAGTGGCTGTTGGCGGGATGCCAATCACGGCAACCGTGGAAGGACGAGAGCGATATCCAGTCCGAGTGCGATATATGCGGGAATTTCGGGATAATATTGAATCGCTAGATCGCATTCTGGTGTCAGCTCCGGACAGGACTCAGATTCCGTTGGTACAACTTGCGGAAATTAATTATGTCCGCGGCCCCCAAGTGATCAAAAGTGAAGATACATTTAAGATGGGCTATGTGCTGTTCGATAAACAGAAGGATTGGGCAGAAGTGGATGTGGTAGAATCGGCGCAAGAGTATTTGAATGCACTTATACAAAGCGGCGAGTTGGACGTACCCAACGGGGTAAGTTATACTTTTGCGGGGAGTTATGAAAATCAGATTCGTGCTTCAAAAAAACTGGCGGTCGTTTTGCCCCTTGCACTAGCAATTATATTCTTAATCCTATACTTTCAATTCAAGAGAGTATCCACAACATTAATAGTGTTTAGTGGAATATTCGTTGCTTGGTCTGGAGGATTTGTAATGTTATGGTTATACGGTCAGGGGTGGTTCATGAATTTTAATCTGTTTGGTGAAAATATTCGTGAGTTGTTTCAGATGCACCCAGTGAATTTGAGCGTAGCTGTTTGGGTAGGATTCCTGGCTTTATTTGGTATTGCAAGTGACAATGGTGTCATCATCAGCACTTATTTGGACCAAAGTTTTCGTGAACGTAAACCAAGGGTAGTAAAAGATATAAAGGAAGCTGTCATCGTGGCTGCTGAACGAAGAATTCGACCGGCTATGATGACCGCTGCCACTACTATATTAGCGTTAATTCCTGTGCTCATGTCAACCGGTCGCGGCGCTGATGTCATGGTGCCCATGGCAATCCCATCATTCGGGGGAATGTTGTTTGCCGTTCTGACGACGTTCGTGGTACCCATCATTTATTCATTCGTCAAAGAAAAAGAAATCAATTAAATAGAAAAGAGGTTCAATATGAAAAAAATAATCATCGTATCAACACTAGGTCTGTTGTTTGGTCTGATGTCTTGCCAAGGGGAAAAAGGTTCGGGTAAAATGCAACGTACCAATACAGAATCTGTAATGAAAATTGGCAATGAAAGACTAATTTACTATACATGTCCCATGGATAGTCATAAACATGTCCATAGCGGCGAAGCTGGAAAATGTCCTGAATGTGGCATGAAGTTGGTTGCAGCTGTCATAACCTCCGAAGCCCAGATGGAATATTATGGATGCCCTATGGAAACTCACAGTCATGTTCGAAGCGACAAACCGGGAAAATGCAATGAATGCAGTATGAAACTCAGACCCATAAGATTAATAAAATCATAATATAGAGCAGGAGAACCTGATGAAAAATCTATTTTTAGTCCTCACATTAACACTTTTTGGTTGTGGTAACAATAGTCCAGATCACGACGAAAAATTGATCGAAAATATTATTGACGATATTCGTCTTGGATGGGAAAATGGCGATGGTGCCGCTTTTAGGAAGCATTTTCTGGATTGGGATGGCGCTCGGTACTTTGAAGGGGGCGAACAAAATGTGGGATTAGAAGACTTAATCGTTCACCATGTTGAGCCGGAAGCTGAGCTTGGTTTGGGTCTGGTCTTCGATAATATTCAAACACACTTTGAAGGCACTTTCGCCTGGGCAGTTGTGGATACGGAAATCAAGTTAACCACATCGAGTGGCCGAAAAATCCATAATAAGGGTCATGGGACTTATTTACTCCGCTGGGTAAATGATGCGTGGAAAGTTGTTCATACCCAGTCTGCCAGTAAACCGGTGAAATGAATAAAGTAGCATAAGTTAAAGTATGTTTTTACCCCCCCATTTAGCATCGGGATATTTACTGGGAAAAGGCTTAAAACATTCGCCTTGGACAATTTTCCCGTTTATACCAGTATTAATCTTTGCCTCCATTATCCCTGATGTTGATGGTGTGTTTTCAGCATCGGTGGCAGGGCATCATTCTGTCATACATACCCCCATTTTTTGGATTACATTATTTGGCCTCATGGTTTTTGCGAATAAGAGAACAAATATTGACAAAATAAAACCAATATCGTTGGGGATATTTCTCGGTACACAATTACATTTATTCACGGATTGGTTTACAGCAAGAACAGTAGGAATACGGTGGCTATATCCGTTAAGTAATCGTGATTTTCATTTATTTCCTATTTACCCTGAAAATGGGCAGGTGAAAGTTTGGGAAATGATTTCTGATCCATATTTTTCATTTTATATGGGAAATACATTTTTATTCTGGATTGAACTTGGTGTAATCCTTAGTGCGATTGGACTTTACATTAATAACCGGCTTAATCGGGATAATTGATTAAACGACTAATAAATGAACGTTATGGAGAGAATTTTTCCACATTGGCAGACGAAGGATGCTTATAAATATTCATTCAATGATAAGTGCAAAAGGGATTAATTTTGACTTTCTATTCTTGAAAATTTATCTCTGATTAAAACAATAAAGAGGATATAATGAAATCATTAATTAAAACGGGGATCAGTGTATTGATTGCCGGTTTACTCATCAGTTGCAGCAATGATACGAAGACCGCTGAATTGAAACTGGACTCTATGCAGTGTTTGACCTGTTCTATGAATGTAGAGGAAGCTGTGGCAGACCTAAACGGAGTGAATAAAATCGAAATTGATTTAAAGAATAAAACCGGTAAAGTGACCTACAAAGCGTCGCTCATTGATATAGCAGCAATTGAAAAAGCCATTACAGCCATTGGATATAAAGCCAACGATGCAAAAGCGGATCCGAAAGCATATGCCAATTTGGATTTGTGCTGTAAAATCTCAGAAGATCAATAAAAATATGGGAGGGGACGTATAACAGAGTTTCCTGCCAATACAATAAATGCAGAGACGCATTGCCCGTCTACTGGCAGACGTCTCTATCAGATACATCGATACAAAATGAAATACATAATTATTCTGTCTCTATTCTTCACTGCATGTTCCACGTCGGAATTTGCCTTACCCACAACCAGCGATGGCAGCCGCTATCCCCATGTCGCAGCGACCCAAAACGGTGGCTTACTCATGTCCTGGTTTGAAAAAACCGATTCGGTGAATTGGGCTTTGAAATGGTCCGAATTCAGCGAGGAAAAATGGACCGAAAGCCAATCAATAACAGAAGGTGAAAACTATTTTGTGAATTGGGCGGATTTTCCATCGATCTACCATTTTGGCGGGGATACAATTTCAGCCCATTGGCTCCAAAAAACAGGGAGGGGGCCTTATGATTATGATGTGAAGGTGGCCATATCCAACGATCGCGGTGGGAATTGGTCTGATCCTCAAACGCCTCATCGGGACGGTGTGAAGGGAGAGCACGGTTTTGCTTCATTTTTTCGAGATGCATCCAACGATTTGGGCATCGTTTGGCTGGATGGTAGAAATATGACTGCAAGCCATGATGAACAGGTTTATGGTACCATGAACTTGTACCAGTCCGGGTTTACATCGACTGGCGAAATGAAATTGGAAATGAAAATGGATGAGCGTGTCTGTGAATGTTGTCCAACATCATCAGTTCGCACAGAAAATTCACTAATCATCGCTTATCGGGATCGGTCAAAAGATGAAATACGGAACATTAATATTATTCGATATGCCAATGGTCAGTGGTATGAATCCTACCCTGTCAATGAAGATGGGTGGAAGATTGCCGGGTGCCCCGTTAATGGGCCTGTGCTGGCGACGCATGAAAACGACGTGGCCATTGCCTGGTACACATCACCCAATTCAACTCCGACGGTAAATGTAGCTTTCTCCAAGGATGAGGGGGCATCGTTCGAAGCACCCATTCGGATGGATCTTTCACAACCTATCGGCCGTGTAGATTTGATCTGGTTGAATGAAAATGAGGTTATTGCCAGTTGGATTGAATTAGCTGAAGAAACAACCAATATTGTTTCTGCAATAGTCTCTAGGGATGGGAAAGTCCAAAATCCGCGAATCGTTTCAGAAATTCAGCCGGGACGCGTTTCGGGGTATCCCCAGATGGAGATGGTAGAAGACCAGCTATTCTTTGCCTGGACAGAAGGGGGCGAAGGCGGCGGAGTAAAATCCAAGTGGGTGCCGGTCTCTGCATTTCGCTAAAATAGCCCTTTCTATACGTTTGGACTTTCGTAAATTCGTCTCGATAACATGCGACTGATTTACCTCTGGACAACCCGAATTATCCTGGCCATATCTATGACCGGGATCATGCCAATAGCCAACAGCTCAACAGTTGTTGTGGCCCAATCCAAAAAAGCAAAAGCTTCACAGGCTTCTAAATATGCCAAACGTGGAAATTCCAAAGCGAAGAAAAAAGATTACCGCGGAGCCTTGTCTGATTATAAAAAAGCCTACAATCTTAATCCATCCGCGAATTATAAAAAGAAAGTCCAGCAACTTACTTCATTAGCGAAAAAACAGGGTGGAAAATCAGCGTCAAAAAGACCATCAAAAAAACAAGCCGCCCAAGCCACAGCATATGCTAAAAGGGGTAACTCAAAGGCCAAGAATAAAGATTATGCCGGTGCCTTAATAGATTTTCAAAAAGCCTATAGACTAAATCCTTCAGCTTCGAATAAAAAGAAGGTGCAACAGCTTCAATCCATCCTGAAAAAAAGAGGAAGTAATGTCGCTTCAAAAGTGACAAAAGCTAAAGTCCCCAAATTAACTGATATTCCCAAAATCAGCCCTGTCAAATACGCTAATGATATTTACAATATTGCTGAAGCTTTTGAACTGAGTTCACGTAACCTAGCTCGGGCCACCCATTACTTGGATGATACGGAAAAAAAGAAGGTTGCGAGGGTTGAATCAAGGCGTGCACCTACAACTGCAGATCTGGAAAATGCCGCCAGAACTGAACCAAATGATCTGCGACTTCAAGTTGATCTGGCTCGAAACTATGAAGCGAGCGGAAGATTTGAGGACACCAAAGATATTTACTTAAAAATGGCCGGGCAAAACCCCTTCAACGCAGATACACATTTCCACCTTGGGTCATTTTATGCTCGCTTTGGTCAAATGACAAAGGCGCGCCATTCGTTTGATGAAGCGATGGATGTTCAGCCTAATCATCGTGCGACCATAGAAGCTATGGCAACCTTGTTCGGGTCAAAAGAGAATCGAAACTTATCCAATGACGTACTCGCCAAATCTGCGGAAAAAGATCCCAATGGCCCTGCACAACGAATGCGGACAATTCGTAAAAATTTAGATAAGCAAAATTTTGAATATGCAATAAAATTGTCTCAAGGCGGTCAGGATTTATTCCCAAAACATAGCGGGTTTACCTTCTTGAAGGGAAAAGCATATGAAGGATTGGGAAATACGGACAAAGCCAAGGCTAGTTATCAAGAGGTCATTAAAAAAGACCCCACGTACAAAGAATCCTATGTTGCTTTAGGTGATTTATATTTTGCTCAAGGTAAGTACGTCTATGCTGCCTTGACTTATGGTGATGCCATTCGATTGGATCTATCCGATAGAGGAACGAGATTTAAGCAGGGACTCAGTTATTTTAAAGGCAGTGAATGGGGAAGAGCTGCTTCGGCATGGGAGGATCTGCTCCATTATGACCCCCATAACAAAAAAGTGCGGACGCTTTTACCTCAGGCATACTACATTCTCGCGGTTGAGTATAATCGTGTTGGTGAATCGGGGTTGGGACAAACCTCCTTCCGAAAGGCCCTAAGTGTAAATAAAAATTCCGGGAATTGGCTCTCCGGTTCTATGCAGACCTTAGGCGGTTTTTATCGTGATAAAGGTATGTTCAGAGAATCATTAGCAGCCTACCAGGAAGCAATCGAACTCAAGCCAACCGATTCTGAAACATATTTGGGACTCGGGATTACATATTGGAAGATGAATGAGTCTGGTTTGGCAAAGGCGGCCTGGCAGCGATCCATGGAATTAGATCCCACCAGCAACGACGCCCGAGGCTGGCTCCTTTTGGCTGGGAAGATATCGGGTTAGGCAAAGTTTTACTAATTCATTTGAGAATTGTCAAATAAAACTTGTTTGAAGTTCCTGCCTAAGCTGTTGCTACGGCAGACAGGCTTCACCTACGGATCAGGATGACAGCTGTTTTATTTATAAAATACCCTAATTTATCCCCCATGAAGCACCCACTTATATTCGTTTTTCTATTCACAAATCTTATTGCCCAACGCCCCGGGGATGATATGGTTCGTGAAGGAGTTGATGCTTTTTATAATTACGACTACGATCGCAGTATTACAATCCTCACCCAGGCTCGCAAAGATTTCCCTGAGAACCCCGTAGTACATGTCACTTGGGCTGCGGCACATTGGCGGAGGAATGAGGCCTACCTGCCACAGGATCAGATTTACACCAATCTGAAAACAGATTTAGATGAAATTGAAGTCATCTATACAACTTTATTGGACGAATATCCTGATCACCCGGAGTATCTGCTGTATCTTGGTACGACTCGTGGGTTAAAGGCACGCATCCTTTTGGGACAAAAAAAATGGATACCAACACTTTTGTCCGCCTACAAGGGATTCCGTGTGATACAAAAAGCTTTAGATAAGGATCCAAATCTAAAGGACGCTTACCTGCCCATAGGTATTGTTGAATATTATGCCGGTTTGAGCAATATCCTGGTGAAGGTTGGGGTTGAATTGTTTGGCCTGGATGCAGCGAGAGAGGAGGGAATTCGCAAAATGGAAATCGCCGCCACTCAAAGTCCCTGGGCCTGGACAGAAGCTATGAGCATCCTTTCCTTTATTTATCAATTCTCCGATATAAATAATCCTCGGGGATTGGAGGTAAGTCGGACATTGGCTGAAAAATATCCCAACAATTTTGACTTTCAGGTTCATTATACCGAAGCTCTATTGCGGAACGGTCAGTTAAAAATAGCCAAGAAAGAATTGAATCATTTGAATGAAGCTTTGCCGAAACTGACGAAGCGTCATCAGGAATGGTTTAGGTCTTATCTCAATTATGTGTGGGGGCATTATTATTTTCTCATTGGGGAAGATGACAGGGCCATGGGATTCCTCAATAAATGCATAAACCTATATAATGCTGAACTGGACGCCATCCTGGCCAATGCTTATTTATTGAAAGGTCAGATTCACGATAAAAAAGGCCAGCGAGTGGAAGCAGCGATTACCTACAAAAAATGTATAAAACTGGACAATCATGCCTATGCAATTATTTTGGCAAAACAGTATTTGGATGAACCATTTCAGGGATAAGCCGTTGTAATTTTCCCGCCGTTAAATCATGATAGAACGTAGAAAAACACGCGAAGTAAAAGTTGGTGATCTCGTCGTCGGTGGAGAACATTCCATAACGGTGCAATCCATGACCACGACTAAAACTCACGACGTAACCGCCACGTTGAAAGAGGTAGAACGATTAGAAGAAGCAGGATGTCATATCATTCGCATAACCGTTCCTGATCAACCGGCAGCAGATGCACTTTATGAAATTAAAAAGCGGATGAATGTGCCCTTGGTGGCAGATATCCATTTTAACTACCGCATGGCTTTAGAGGCGGTGGACGCCGGTGCCGATAAGATACGCATTAACCCAGGGAATATCGGTGGTAAAAAGCGCGTTAAGGAAGTGTTGGATAAGGTCAAGGGGGCCAACCTTCCCATCCGTATTGGTGTGAATGCAGGGAGCCTCGAAAAAGATTTGATTGAGAAATATGGCTATCCCACAGCAGAGGCAATGGTGGAGAGTGCCAAACGACACATTGACATTTGTAATGACCACGGTTTCGAAGATATAATTGTTTCTCTTAAAGCATCCGATGTAAATCTCATGATGGAATCCTACGAACTATTTTCTGAACAATACGATTATCCTTTGCATTTGGGGGTAACGGAAGCAGGTCCAACTAAATCCGGGTCAGTCAAATCTTCTGTGGGAATCGGCACATTATTAGCTAAAGGCATCGGTGATACGATCCGCGTCAGTTTAACGGATGATCCTGTGGAAGAAGTCCGCGTCGGATTCGAGATTTTGAAATCCCTGGGATTAGCCAGCAAAGGTGTCACTATTGTAGCATGTCCCACCTGCGGGCGGTTAGAAGTTGACCTATTCAAGATCGCCGGGGAAATGGAAGAAAAACTCCAGAATGTGAAAACACCCATGACGGTAGCCCTTATGGGATGCGCCGTAAATGGCCCGGGAGAAGCCTCCCACACAGACTTGGGAATCGCCTTTGGTAAAGGGGCAGGACATTTGTATTATCAGGGTGAAAATCGAGGTAAGGTTTTGGAAGATGAGGCCATGGATAAGTTGGAAGAGATGATCTCAGAATTCGAAGCGTCACAACAAGAAGGCTAATATGAAATTCATTTTAACTTTATTGTGCACCATGCTACTGCTGCCGGCCCAGGAGAAGAAAAAAGATCCTGCGCCAAACGCTATAGCTGTCTATTGGAAGACTTTAGAACCGAATGAAAAAGAAATATTTTTATTCTCCTATCTCACACAAGTATATGATACGCATCAAAAAATGATCAAAGACCTGGGATATGGAGAAGTGACCACATGGTATTACGATAATCGGGCAGAATTGATCTACGGCATTTTTGATCAAGTTGATCAAACGGGATTGCAGGAATTTATCGGTTGGGTTGATGAATATTACAGGAATGAAGAATTTGCCGGAAATTCTTTTGATGACGCCTTATCTTTTGCGTTTCGATTTCAACAAGCGGCGGGAGAAACGATTTGGGAGAAATACGAAAACCTCAAATTTGGAAAAATTAAACCGGAAAACTAATGTCTATTTACCGTCCTAAGTTTATAAACGAGTGGCGGGATATTAAAAGGACGGGGGGCTATAAACTCCTCATGAAAAAGAAAGGCTGGCAGGTGATTGTCGCCTTTTTCCTTTTCTATCTCGTTCGTGATTCAATCCTATATATTTTAATCCCGTATTTAGGATTTACATCCTTAAAGGGCTGTTTCTAAAAGTAATCTTTCTTTGCAGGAATTTTCCTGCGTTTTACATTCGTTTTAATTCCTTGACCGATGATACCACGGGGGTACAAATTCCATTGTCTGAGGTTAAATATTTCTAATAGTTGTAAATGAAAAATATATACCATTTTTAAGTTTGAAGAAGGCCTTGTCTTCTGTACTGTCGGAAATTGATGAACTGTCATATTATTAATAAACAATCATATTTAAAATATAATGCCCGCCAAAGTTCTTAGCAGTGCGATACTTGGTATTGACGCCTACGTAGTAGAAGTGGAGGCCAGTCTTTCCGGCGCAGCCCTGCCACGATTCATTACGGTCGGTCTTCCGGAAGGGGCAGTGAAAGAAAGTAAAGAACGTGTCACCGCTGCCATCAAGAATAGTGGTTTCAAATTTCCTATAAAACATGTGACCATAAACCTCGCCCCGGCGGATATCCGCAAAGAAGGCTCCGCATTCGATTTACCCATTGCTGTCGGCATCCTCGCCGCCATGGGTTTCGTGCAAAAAGAATACCTGGATAAAATTATGATGCTTGGTGAGTTGGCTCTTGACGGGACGCTCCGGCCAGTTAAAGGATCCTTACCCATCGCCATTTGCGCCAGGGACAAAGGAATAAATGGGGTCATCCTCCCTGAAGAAAATGCTGGTGAGGCAGGAATTGTGGATGAAGTGAAAGTCGTTGGTGCTAAATCTCTTATGGAAGTCGTGCAAATCTTGAATGATGAAACAATCAAAGAACCAGTGATTGTGGATCGCCAAGAATTGTTTCACTCCAATCTACATTATCAATTGGACTTTACTGACGTAAAAGGGCAGGAGCATGTGAAGCGCTCCCTGGAAGTGGCAGCTTCCGGTGGTCATAATCTCATCATGATCGGTCCACCGGGAAGTGGAAAAACTATGCTGGCAAAACGGTTTCCTACGATTCTCCCAGACCTCACTTTAGAAGAGGCATTGCAAACAACCAAAATTCATTCTGTGGCAGGACTTATGCCCCAAGGGAAGGGGATCATTGCTACACGACCCTTTCGTTCGCCACACCATACAATATCCGATGCTGGGTTGATTGGCGGCGGTGCCATCCCGCGACCGGGAGAAGTGAGTCTATCTCATAACGGCGTATTGTTTCTTGATGAACTACCGGAATTCAAAAAAAATGTATTAGAGGTCATGCGCCAACCGTTGGAAGATGGAATTGTTACGATTGCCCGCGCCGCTGTGAGTTTGAGCTATCCGTCCCGATTTATGCTGGTGGCTGCTATGAATCCATGCCCGTGCGGGTATGCCACTGATGCCCATAATGAATGCAGTTGTACGTCCCAAATGATCCAAAAGTATATGAGCCGTATTTCAGGTCCGTTATTAGATAGAATTGATATCCATGTAGAAGTGCCGGCGGTACCATTTACAGAGCTAGCAGATAGGGATCCGGGAGAGCCATCAAAAGTGGTTAAAAGTCGAGTGCAAGATGCTAAACAGGTGCAATTGAATCGCTATAAAGATGCAAAAATATTTGCCAATTCACAGATGGAATCGAATGATCTTAAAAAATATTGCCAATTGTCCAAAGAAGCAGGCGAGCTATTGAAAACAGCTATGGATAAATTGGGTTTATCCGCCCGGGCTTATGATCGAATATTGAAGGTATCAAGAACGATCGCAGATTTAAATCATGCAGTGGATATTGATACCACCCATCTCAGCGAAGCCATCCAATACAGGAGTTTAGATCGACAGTTGTGGCTGGGGTGAGTCCCTAAAATGAGAAAGGGTAGAAAACAAATTCGATTACCCCATTTTGATTATTCAAATCCGAAGATTTATTTTGTAACAGTTTGTTCTTGGAAAAAGAATCGTACTTTCGGAAAGATTAATCCCTCAAATGTTGTTTTAAGTGATTTGGGAAAAATTCTTATTATTGGAATAAATAGCCAATTAACAAATTAGGTGAGAGATTTATCGTAACTAAGTCTAGTCACACACTTGATTGCCCCACCTTCAATCAGGATGATTGAAGCACATTTACAGCTTAATCCCTCATCACTCGGAAGGGCCTTAAGACCTACATGGAACTAGTTGAAATATTTCATCCAGATAAACGCTGGTTGGGATAGTCCAATCATGAGCCGCCAAAGAAAATGTATCATTTTGGGAACGAATGAATATTTATGATGGGGATGTTGTTGTAATTTTAGAATAAACTTAATCGCTTTCATGAAATTGATCTACAAAATAACGCCCATTCTTTCTGCCCTGATATTAATCTGGAGTTGCGAAACGCCTGAAAGTTTAGAACCAGTATCAGGCATCGAAGGAAAAGTATTTATTGAAGGTGAATGGCCCGATTCAATCCAGGCCGCAGCCCTTATTGTTCTCAATAGTTTAGATCCAAATAACCTTGCGGCGGGATTGGTAACCTACAGCACGCCTGTGTTGCCGCCCTTAAAAAACACTGAATATTTTTTTCAACTTGAACCGGGATTTTATTTTATTGCAGGGGTTGGGCTGACAATGAATCCGGTATTATTCTTTGCAAATTTCGACTCGATTAGAGCCAGCGGGAATTTTCCAATCGTCCTGTTGGAAAAGGCTCCGTCCCTTCTCAATATCATTAATTTGGATGAACAACAGATCATAGAAATAGATCACACCATAAAGTTTAATAATTGAAACTTAGAATTCTAATCATTCATATTTTTATTGCGAATTTGTTCGCCCAGGGATCTATCACAGGAAGGATTACCCGCGCCGATTCCGGTGAACCATTGCTGGGAGTGAATGTATTGGTTCAGAACACTTTTACGGGGACAACCTCCAATTCCGAGGGACGATTCACAATTGAACCATTGCATCCGGGGGAATACACAGTCGTTATTAGCATGATTGGCTTTGGAAAACATACAGAAAAATATATTTCCGTCGCAAATAACGAAGTTCAATTGGATGTTCAACTTATACAGGATGTATTGTCTGCGCCTCAAGTTGTGGTAACGGCCAGTCGAAATGTGCAGGATGTGATGGATTTGCCGGTGTCTATGTCGGTTATCGGTCCGCGAAAAATTCATGATCGTGCAGCTGTAAACCTGGTAGAAGTGATGAAATTTGAACCGGGAATTAGCTCAATTCGCGGACAATTAAATATCCGTGGCACATCGGGGTATACCCTTGGAACGGGTGACCGGTCTTTGCTGTTAATTGACGGCGTTCCGGTAATGGGGAGTGGTGCCGGAAATATTACCTGGACGATGGTGCCCCTAAGCGAAGTAGACCATGTAGAAATTATCCGTTCCGGCGGGTCAGCGTTATATGGATCCAGCGCCCTCGGAGGTGTAATTAATATCCTGACTAAAAACGCTCCGGCGATAGCTGAAACACGATTTCAATTAAAATCGGGAATGTACAGTGAACCGAAATATAAACAGTGGCAATGGCGGAATCAGCCGGGATTATTCAATTATTTGGATGTGGCCCACAGCCGTCCAATTGGAAAACATAGTGCATGGATTCGATTTCATAAAGCAAAATCCGATGGGTATAAACGGCAAGGTCGGATTGATGCCAACAATATCACCGGGAAAATGAAATTTAATTTTGGTGAAAGATACAATGCGTCCATATTTGCGAATTATTATTCTGATGAAGCGTCCCTAGCCTCACAATGGAAAAATGCAGCCAATCCTTTTGAAGCACCAACGGGAGAGGAAGATGATCATACAGTCGGGACAAAGTTAAATCTGAATGGCTTTTTCAATATGATTGTATCCAAAAATACAGTGATTAAGCTAAAAGGATCGAGTTATAATGTAAAATGGCAAAGCTATAGTACATCAAATGATGATTTTACTGATGAACAAAAATATTATGGAGAAATGCAGGTTGCCACAACTCTTGGGCGATCGACACAAATCACAACCGGAGTAGTGGCGCAAAAATCGTATATTAATGCCCAGATTTATGGTAAGCATGAAAGTTTGTCTACCTCAGCTTTTATCCAAGTTCAGCAGCTACTTGGGAAAAAATTGACGTTGAATACGGGTGCCAGAATGGAAACATATTCTGTAGATAGTAAAAAACTGGATGAATCGATTGCACCACAAGTGGCCCTCAATTGGCGATTATTTGACTGGCTATCGATTCGCAGTTCTGTTAGCAGTGGTTTTCGTGTTCCATCCGTAGCGGAAATGTTCACCAGCACACGATTGAATATTTTTAAAGTAGAACCAAACCCCGATTTGAAAGCGGAAAGCAGTCAAGGGGGAGAATTGGGTTTAATGGTTCAACTCCCGGAAAATCGACTGGCATCCAACTTAAAATTGGATTTAGCCGTATTTACTTCAACTTTTGACCAATTGATCGTGATATCACCAAATGAAAAAGGGATTATCCAATTTCACAATTTAACTGATGCACGTATATCCGGATTAGAGATGGGAATATCGGGAGCTATGTTGAATCAATCCCTGTTGTTCTCCACCTCGTATACCCAATTGAGTCCGACGGAAATTGACAAAGATGGGAATACCATTGATACATTGGCCTACCGCTTTCGCCACACTCTAGTTACGACGATTGGTACACGATTTATGGGCGTGACCACCATGCTTGAGAATCGTTATATGTCCCGAATAGAAAAAGTACAATTATTTCAGGAGAACCCTATCTCCGGTGAGGATAAGCGGGTGCCGATTCACATTTGGAATGCAGGGTTAGGATATGACTATCGCGGGTGGGATTTTCTCTTTCGCGTCGAAAATATGTTTCAGTACTATTATACCGAGCTGGAAAGGAATATTGGAGAGGAGAGACATTTTTCGCTGACAATTTCAAAGAAAATATAAATGCGTGGTGATAATTGTCATATTTACGTGCACCTAAGAATTCTCGATTATTATTTTAACTATAAATATTTTTTAGACCCTTTATTGGAAATTAAACAATGAATGGTATAATAAAATGACCGAAAAAACTTATCGCAAAATTATTCATGTGGATATGGATGCGTTTTATACTTCCGTAGAGCAAATGGACAACCCGGACTTGAGAGGAAAACCTATTGCCGTCGGTGGCAATAAAGAGCAAGGGGTTGTTGCGGCAGCAAGTTATGAAGCCAGGAAATATGGAATTAGGTCTGCCACAGCCAGCAAAATTGCTGCAAGAAAATGCCCTGATCTAATTTTTGTGAAACCTCGATTTTCGAGATATAAAGAAATTTCCAAGCAAATAAGAGAAATATTTAATGATTACACTGAATTAGTTGAACCTCTATCTTTAGATGAAGCTTATTTGGATGTAACCGAAAACAAAAAGAACAATCCTTCCGCCACTTTGTTAGCCACAGAAATCAGAGAACGAATTTATATGGAAGTAAGGTTGAGAGCTTCGGCGGGAATTTCCATTAATAAATTTGTAGCTAAAATTGCCTCAGACATCAATAAACCCAATGGACAAAAAACCATTAAACCAAATGAAGTTGAAGCATTTCTAGAAGAATTACCCATAGAAAAATTCTATGGAATTGGAAAAGTAACCACTACCAAAATGCACAAACTGGGAATCTTTTTCGGTAAGGACTTAAAACAAAAATCGAAAGAATTTCTTTTTCAAAACTTTAACAACTCAGGCTTGCATTATTACACTATTGTGAGAGGAATACATGACAGTCCTGTGCAACCTCATCGGATCAGAAAATCGATTGCCGCCGAACAAACTTATTTTGAAGGTATTACGTCAGAAATCCAAATGCTGGAAAAGTTAGATAAAATAGCTGAGGAGCTAGAAAGAAGAATGAAAAAGAGCGATAGCAAAGGGAAAACCGTGACCTTAAAAATTAAATATCGTGATTTTAAAATTCAAACCAGAAGCAAAACGTTGGGAAAAAATGTGAATAAAAAAGATGAATTTTTTCCTGTAATTGAAAATTTGCTTTACCAAACACCCTTAAAAGATTCCGTACGGTTGTTGGGAATTACTATTTCTAACTTAAACTCCGAAGAACAGAACCAAATGAGTGTGCAGCTAAAACTTAATTTTAATTATTAAAAACGAAGAATCGATAACCTCAAAGCAGGAATGAAATGATGAGCTTGTCTGCTGCCTGTCTGTCGCAACGTCAGCGCAAGCTGAAAAATTTAGTATGGCAGGAAGTAAATTATTTCTAAACATCTACCCATTTAAAATATGAATTGCTTCACAATTATTCCCGTTGGGCACGCGGTAGGCAAGTCCTCCAAAGGCGGGAAAGCATATATTCTCGTATTCCGTTCAAAAATTAACTTTCCGAAGGAAAATATTAAAAATAACAATTATGCCCAGAATGACAATTGAGGTTATTTCACAAACGTAATCGGACGCCAATCTTCTGTGGAGCGCCCCGATACTTTGATATAATACACTCCGGACGACACTTGCTTTCCCGTCACGTCTTTTCCATACCAACTAAAGTTGTGGTCTCCGGTTGATAATTCTCCATTATAAAGACGGGCAACCCGTTTCCCGGTTAGATTGATTACATCAATCAAAATCGGAGCAGTTTCCATCATGTAAATCGAAATCCGGACCCCACCGTTAAATGGGTTGGGATAGGGGGCGGCTATCGTGAATTCCAGCGGTACGTTGGCATCGGTCCCGGGTTTTCCGTCCCTGATAGTCAAGCTGTAATCCCAACTGTCACCCACCGTATCTTGGCTCACCACAGATAAGTGAATGGATTTTAAATTGACGGGGTCGATATTAATTGACGTGCTCGATATGACCAAATAAGAGTCATCTTGTTTCTTAAGGATCGCATTCAACTGTAAATCCGTCAAAGGCCCACTGTTATTACTTAGATCTACCTGGATTGGACTCTGAGCCACAATTTGTATGTATTGACTGGAAAATCGATCGAGACGAGTTGAAGAAACTGTATCACGATTACCGGTCTGAAAACTGATTGTTTTGAAAATGTATGGCCCGGATACGGGATATCCTTCTGCCTCTTCGTAGGCAAATTCTTTGGCGGCAGGCAGGGATGACATTATTTTATTAGCCACCGTCATACCGTTCAGGGCCCGCTGAAACGAATATCCCCGTTCACTCAAAGATGCATGTATGGCTGCATGACTGCCGTCCCGCTCACGGCTATTTGATTTGACCGATTCATCGAAGATATTTTTGATCGCCCTTGCACCACCCATATGCTGTTCTAAATATTCGAAAAAAATAAAAGATCCATAATAATGGAATCCATTCTTATCCAATGATCGATCCGGTCGGCTGAACCAGCTCTTCATATATTGGTAACAGTCATTGACTTCATCATAGATTTCTTCTTCCATCCAAACAGCAGATGCTTCCAGAAGCCAAGGCATTTCCCAACCGTCATATCCAAGTTGAATGGCATGGAAATATTCATGGACCGCCGTTACTTTGATGTTTTCTAATTCATCAAGGGGAAAGTTTTCATAATTATTGCGTATGGCCATGTAACTGGTAAAAGCATTCTTTTCCACAATAAGTTTGGATTGTTCATTATCTCCCTTACCCTGAGCATAATCTTCCGGTTGGGTGTAACCATAGTATCGTGACGGTAAATTTCGCACATATACATCATAATGATCGGAACCGCCATTATCTTTGGGTTCTGTGTAATAGCTGTCACCGGGTGATCTTAAATAGCCCTGTTCGTCATGAAGTGTGGTTGCAACATGATTAAATATTGCGGCCATGGATTCAATATAGTCCGGGATGCCCGTGTTATCAACATCGGTTGGTAAAACAGCATGCAGCTGGTCAGAGGTTGTGTAATGAAAACGAAAAAAGCCACTATCATAGAATTTATCCAATCCGACCGCTTCCAGCCGTTGAGCCCCACCCCTTGAAACCAAAAGTGAATTGAAATTGAAACCAACGGCTTCTAATTGTGTACGGTCATTGGCATTCAATGAATGGCCATTTTTAGCAATTTCTAATAAATGGGGGGTTAAATGCCGCCCTGTCCCGGGTTGACCAGAAAAGGCCGAAATTACGGCAGACACCGACTGTTGAGGTACTTCGGCCCCAAGGAAGGAACAGAGGAGGATAATGGAAATTGGCTTCATTGTTTTTTTTGATTCTGTTTTTGCCTTTTTTTATATAGGTAAAAGCGAATGAAAAGGGCCATTAAAATAAGGCCGATCACATAAAAAATTGCAAAATAGGGCAGATTTTCAGTCATTTCTTCTTCTCATTAATAAAGTTGTCATACACGTAGGCCCCAGCAATTAATCCCATTCCAACCGGAACTTCCCAACCTTTTTGGGTGTCGCCGGCGAGAAACCCTGCTCCTGTTAAGCCCGCGCCTATGAAATATACTGCTTTTATCCATATGGGTCTCTGTATAGTGGGTTGAGTGGGAAAGGGGGATATTGGCGGCTTTTCCTGTTCTATTGATGCGAATACATCGGCAAGGGGGAACCTGAGGGAAGCCAACAGTTCAGGCGGGTTGTCTGAATGGTAAAATTCAAATTGTTCGACAGGGGTGGCCATTCTAAATCCCACTTGTAGCGATTCCCCTGCCCGGACACATTCAATTCGTTTCACAGGGTAAGCTAGGCTCGCCATTTCTAATTGTGCCGTATCGCCATCGGTTTGGTGGAGGGTCATGTAATACCATGATGTAGATTCATTGAACCAGCCCGTTACCTGGGTGGGCTCCAGAGGATTATCTGAACGAATCTTAATAAACACACCGTTCTTTTTAGTGGAGACTGATATATCCTGGATCCAAGCAGATTGTGATTGTAATACTGTGAATGTTAGCAGAAGTAGGAAGCGCATGCTTTTGTTACGAGTCCTCACCATTTCTGTTCCGGTATTGCTCAATTCCCTTTTCAAGACCTTCTAAAACTGCATCCATTATCGTATCGGTTCGAATATTATTAATCATCGCCAGCACTAGAATGGGGTACACCTCCTGGGGCAAGAGCGGTTCCAATGCTTCAAATGGATCTTCTTCGTCGAGGATTTCATCAATGGATTTCCCAGAATTTAATTGGTCCTGTAGGCTAGATTGGAGAGAATAGATATAGTTTTTTGTTTCCGCACGGGAAAAACGAATTATGTCTTCTGTAGTTGCGTTGCTTTTTGTGGCCATACGATGGGGGAATTTAGGGGGAAAGTATGATGCGCGAAACGGGGATTTAGTGATTGAACTCCAACCGAGGCTCACGGTAATTTTACGCCTATTATGAGAAGACCTCGGAACATATTTCTCATCCCAATCCTTGCAACCATTTTGTCAGGATCCATGAGTGCTCAGATTAAAAACCAGGGTGCTGTGGGATCGGTTACTATCGATGGACAGGTGTGGAATCAAATCGCCATGCGGCCTGTGATCCCCATTGGAAAGTGGGGCGTAGCCCTTGACCTCGTGATCTATTTTGACGCAGAAGGAAATATCCATGCTGATGAGTGGGATTTTTCTTCGTCTAATGCCATTAAGAATACCCTTATAGATAAAATCTATTATATCCGTTATGGTTTCCCCGGTGACCCACTTTATGGAAAGGTCGGTGCATTGGATCGCGTGGATCTCGGTTACGGAATATTAGTAAGTGATTATTCCAATACGATGTTATATCCCCAGGTGAGAAAAACAGGTCTTCATTTTGAGTATAATTCTAAATCTTTAAATGTAGAGGGATTCGCCAATGACTTCAAGGAGAATATAGGCTTATTTGGCGCACGCGTTACTTCACGGAAAATTCTGGGATTGCCGATAGGATTTTCAATAGTCACTGACCGCAACCAATATTTGGGACTCAAAGACAGCGATGGGGATGGACGTCCGAATGTGGTCGATGATTTTCCGAATGATAAGTCCTGGTGGATCGATACGGATGGAGATGGTATTGCCGATAATGATCCTCTTGAATGGGATATTGATGGTGATGGCATTACGGATACATTGGACAGCAATATTCCAGGATGGAATGGGGAAGTGATTGCACTTGATAGTGAAATTGCTCGAAAAGGCAACCCCTTAAACTTGAGTGAAGACTCAGACGGCATTATGGCTATTGCAGTTGACGTGGGTTATCCTCTGGTGACACAGGATAAATTTTCAATGTCGCTCTATGCCCAGATGGCCCAGATGATTGGCGAAACGGTTCATCCTCAGTCAGGTAAATCGTTAAGTCTCGGCATGGGCTTAGTCCCCTTCGGAATTTTGTCTCGTTTTGGTCCGGCACGATTCATTTTTGAATATCGCATGATGCCCGAAGGCCGTTTTGAATTCAATTACTGGAACCGACTTTATGAAATTGAGCGTGTTAGTTTTTCATCTGGGGAGAATAATCAAATTAATTTAAAGACGAAAGAATCGAGACTGGGTCGGTTTGGCAAACAGAAAGGGTACTATGCCCGTATGATCTTGAATGTTGGACCCTTATTAGAAGCCAGTGCTTCTTACCACGATATGCTGGGGCAGATTTGGTCTAAGTCGGAGCAGGATTTTGTTGATGATAAAAACCAGACTTTTTTAGCATCCCTGAAATTAAAAAAAGCGATCAGCAAAATTCAGCATGCTCGTGCATTTTATCAGCAGAGAAATGTACCAAATCCATTTAAATTCGATTATACTGAAAGCACAATTTTAGGGTATCAGCTCGGCATTTCATTTGGTCAAGGGTTGGTGCTGAATTACACTTTTCGACGTTCTTTCCGCGATATGAATGGGGACGGACGAATCAGCGGAGATTACGAAACAATTGACATTACATCCATAGAAACCTCATTTTCATTTTAAAACTTCATGAATAGCCAGGAAATACGCACCGTTTTTATAGACTTTTTTAAAGATAAGGATCATCGCTTTGTCCGCAGTTCGCCGGTGGTGCCTATCGATGACCCTACGTTATTATTCACAAATGCCGGGATGAACCAGTTCAAACCGATTTTTCTCGGCGAACAAATTGTATCCCACCCACGAGCTGTAAACAGTCAAAAGTGTATACGAGTGAGCGGCAAGCACAATGACCTGGAAGAAGTGGGCGTGGATACGTTTCACCATACATTTTTCGAAATGCTGGGGAATTGGTCTTTTGGTGATTACTATAAGGCCGAAGCCATTCAGTGGGCTTGGGAATTATTAACAGAAGTTTGGAGCCTCGACAAGAACCGCCTGTGGGCCACAGTTTACCAAGAAGATGATGAAGCTTTTGACTTATGGCCGAAGGTCACCGATATTGATCCTGCCCGGGTAATAAAATGTGGTAAAAAAGATAATTTTTGGGAAATGGGAGAAACTGGCCCCTGTGGGCCATGTTCTGAAATTCATTATTATATCGGGGATGACCCGGCTCAGCAAAGTGCCGACGGTATCAACGTATCAGACCAATATTGGGAATTGTGGAATCTGGTTTTTATTCAGAATAATCGTCTCGCTGACGGTAGTCTTGAAGACCTCCCGGCAAAACACGTGGATACAGGCGCAGGGTTTGAGCGTATTGTGTCGGTTATGCAGAATAAAAATAGTAATTATGCGACAGATTTGTTCATGCCCATCATTCAAAAAGTTGAACAATTAACGGGTAAATCATACGTCGATAATCCCATTCCATTTCAGGTGATCTCTGACCATATTCGCATGCTTAGTTTTTCCATAGCTGATGGCGGCATTCCCGGGAATGAGGGCAGAGGATATGTCCTTCGTCGAATTTTACGTCGGGCTGCCCGTTTTGGACGCATGCTGGACCAGCATCAGCCGTTTATCCATAACTTGGTTGACACATTGGGTGCGGTTATGGGAGATACATTCCCCGAAGTAGTGGAAAAACGCTCCCATATTGAAAAGGTTATCAAGGCCGAAGAATCTTCTTTTAATGATACTTTGGATCGAGGATTAAACCATTTTGATAAAATGCTTAAAAATGTATCAGGGAAAATTATTTCCGGGAAAGAAGCTTTCCGTCTTTATGATACTTTTGGATTTCCTTTGGACCTTACCTCGCTCATGGCACGGGAGAAAGGATTGGATGTGGATGAAAATGAATTTAATGATGAAATGAGTCAACAGAAAAAGCGTGCCAAGGCTGCCGGTAAATTCACCGCAGAAACTAAAAATTTGCCCTGGATTGTTGTCTCTGAAGGAGAGGATTCAAATTTCAAGGGATATGAAACAATTTCAACAAAATCCCAAATCCGCAAATTTGCAACTCATGATGATCAAGTTTTAGTTGTTTTGGATCAAACACCTTTCTATGCAGAATCGGGCGGTCAGGTTGGTGATAAAGGCAGCATCATAGGTGAGGATGTTGAATTGGTCGTAAATGACGTCAAAAAGGATGGCAATACTTTTGTTCATTATTGCAGTGGTTCAATCGGTGACAAGACTAATGGTAAAGTTCAATGTGAAGTAGATGAAGATCGCCGTCAGAATATTCGTAAAAACCATACGGCCACTCATTTGATGCATACGGCATTAAAGCTTGTTCTTGGCGATCATGTACATCAGGCTGGGTCCTTAGTTCACCCTGATTATCTGAGATTTGATCTAACTCATTTTGAAAAATTAACCTCAGATCAAATCCGCGATATTGAAACGATTGTGAATCGTGAAATATTAATAAATAGTGCATTGGATATTTCACTTAAAGGGTTTGATGAGGCAAAAAAAGAAGGCGCAACGGCCATGTTTGGTGAAAAATATGGTGAAGAAGTTCGGGTTGTAACCGTTTCTGATTTTTCGAAAGAACTATGTGGCGGAACGCATGTAGATCGCACCGGCGATATTGGATTATTTAAAATTACGGAAGAATCCTCTTTGGCTGCAGGTGTACGCAGGATTGTTGCTGTTGCGGGACCGAAAGCAGTGGAGTTCGTTCAGGACCAATCGGCCACACTTGAATCTGTTCAATCCCAGTTGAATTGTGGCGCAGACTTGGTAATCAATAGAGTGGAGCAGTTATTATCCCAGAAAAAAGAATTAGAAAAAGAGTTAAAACGTCGAAAGAAATCAGGCCCTGGATTCAGTACAAAAGAGTTGATTGAAAATGCCAAATCCAGTGGAAGTCACAGTATCGTTGTTCATCTGGCTGAAGCAGCTTCTATGGATGAGTTAAAAGAATACGGGGATACACTCCTCAATGACTTAAAAAGTGGTGTGGGCGTCCTTGGTGCCGATGGTGAAAAGCCTATGGCTGTTATTGTTGTTAGCCAAGATTTGGTAAAATCCGGAGTGAAAGCTGGTGTTTTGGCAAAATTGATCGGTGGTGAAATGGGTGGTGGTGGCGGTGGTAAACCGCATTTGGCAACCGCGGGCGGCAAAGATTTAGAAGGTTTGAAGTTCGCAATGGATAAAAGTTTTGGGATTATTGAAAAAGCATTACAAGATAAAGGCTAAAATCAATATTATTTTTTACTCTTTAAGACCCCGCTTTAAATTTCCCTCACCACAGTGGAATTACGTCGGGGTCACATACAATGGATTGAAATCATTAAAAACGAATTAGAAGGCTAACAAAATTATGCAATACAAACAAGATGGTGATACTTACATCATTTACGTGGAACAAGATGAAGCAATCATGGAAACACTCACGCAATTTTGTACGGATCACAATATTATCAACGGCCAACTCTCTGGGATCGGGGCGATCAGAGAAATCGACCTAGGCGCTTATAACCTTGAAAAGAAAGAGTATGAACGCAACTTTTATGAAAATATATGGGAATTGACTTCTTATCAAGGGAATATCTTACTCAAGGATGGTGAACCATTCATCCATGCCCATATTACAATCAGTGATCATAGCATGAATGTAAAGGGCGGTCACTTGTTTGAAGCAAAAGTCGCGGCCGTGGGAGAGTTTGTCCTGAGAAAAATTGATACCGACGGTAAAAGGGATTTTGATCCCAACATTGGCCTCTTTTGCATGGCCTTTAATAATTAGGAGAAATCATGGATCGACATGTTATATCTGATGCACATGCCCCCAATCCTATCGGTTCGTACAACCAGGCAGTTGTTTCTAATGGATTTGTGTATACTGCCGGTCAAATTGCCATTGACCCGGATACAGGAAAGATGGTTGAAGGAGATTTCAAAGCTCGTGTGGAACAGGTATTTAAAAATTTATCGGCAATTCTAGACCGTGCCGGGACTGATCTATCAAAGGTGGTTAAGTTCACTGTGTTTCTAACGGATATGAACAACTATTCTGAAGTGAATGAAGTCTTTAATCGGTATTTGGATGAAGATGGAGCACCAGCTCGATCTTTAGTGGCTGTTGCTGGATTACCTGCGGGCACTGATGTAGAAATCGAGTGCATAGCCGCATTATAATTTTAGGATGATCAAAAATACCATTTTTATCTTAGTTTTTATTTTTCCGATTCTGGGCCAAGAAATAGATAGCTTATCCAATAAAACACCCAAAAATGCAGCGAAAAAAGCAATGATGTTTCCCGGAGGAGGTCAGTTTTATAACGGACAACCAATCAAAGGAAGTTTGATTTTGGGATTGGCGATTGCTTCAGCTTATATGTCTTCGAACAATGCCAAAAAGTATCAAAACTATACCGGGACAAATAGCAGCGTAAAACAAGGTTATTTAAAGCAAAGAAACAAATATGGATGGAGGATTATATACATCTATATTTACGGCCTTCTTGATGCCATTGTAGAGGCACATTTACATCCATTTGAAGATGTTATGAACGAAGATTTAGAGCAACCTAAGCAAGAGGAGAATAAAGAATAATGAGTCAAAAACGTGAACAGTGGGGGTCAAGGCTAGGATTTATCCTGGCTGCTTCAGGCTCCGCAGTAGGAATTGGAAATATTTGGAAATACCCCCATATGGCCGGTCAAAACGGTGGGGCTGCATTCACAATTGTATATTTGGCCTGTATTCTTATCGTCGGCCTGTCCATTGTTATTGCTGAATTGGTTATCGGTCGTAAAACACAATTAAGTCCGGTAGGTGCCTTTGAAAAATTGGCCCCGGGCTCCAATTGGAAATGGGTGGGATATCTCGGTGTAGGATCTGCTTTTGTCATTCTTTCCTTTTATGGCGTCGTAGGCGGATGGATCCTGAAATATATTATTTTATCTGTTAGCGGCGGATTTAACACGCTCGCGGGAAACCCTGAAGCAGCTGGAAATGTGTTTAATAATTTTATTACGGGATTATGGAGTCCGCTTCTGTTTCAAGTCATTTTCATGACCGTGAGTATTTGGGTCATTGTGAAAGGTGTAAAAGGAGGTATCGAGAAGTGGTCTAAAGTCATGATGCCGCTTATCGTTTTTTTGTTAGCTGCCTTGGCTGTGCGGGGAATGACTTTGCCGGGCGGGAAAGAAGGCCTGGCTTTTTTATTTAATCCCCGCTTTGAAGACTTAACCGCATCTGCCATTGTGTTGGCATTGGGTCATTCTTTTTTCACCCTGAGTCTAGGGATGGGAACTATGATCACCTATGGCAGCTACCTCGACCGAAAGCAAAATTTGCTCAATTCTGCCCTGTGGGTTATCGCATTGGATACAGCCATCGCTATGCTTGCGGGTGTGGCTATTTTTACAACGGTATTCGCTCTTGGCGCAAATCCAGCTGAAGGACCGGGATTGATTTTTGTCGTTTTGCCGTCGGTATTTCCACAGCTGGCTGGTGGTACAATTTGGGGCACAATGTTCTTCGTTCTGCTATTCATGGCTGCACTCACATCTGCGATTTCTATTTTGGAGGTGGTCACTGCTTATTTTATTGATCAAAAAGGTTGGTCAAGAAAGAAGTCCACAATTCAATTTGGTGCAGTTATTACAGTCGTTGGCGCTTTCTGTTCCTTTTCTCTGGGCGGGGGAATCAACGTTACTGAATTTTTGGGTATGTCCTTTTTTGATTTCATGGATTATCTGTCTTCAAAGTACATGCTGCCCATTGGTGGAATGCTCACTGCAGTATTTGTATTACGAAAATGGGGTGTCCCAAATTTCATCGCTGAATTTAAAACAGGGATGGCTGAACTCACGATTTCTGCCGGTGTTATTCGTGCATTATTAACCATAGCGGCTGTTATTGTTGCTTTCATTATTTTTAATGAAATCTATGCAGAAATCGCCGGCAAAGCGTTGATTGGATAAAACATGTTGGCAGAAAAATATTTCCCTGTCGATTCAAATCGATTCAGTACTTTGGCATCCTTGGCTGAAAAGTTAGATGGATTTGCTGCCCTCAAACCGGGCCGTTGGTTTGGTATGTGGTCCATGGTATTGGCCGGGGCGAATGTAGCCTTCCACATTGAGGACCGATGGTTTTATTGGGATTGGTCTACATTTTCGTTCCTTTTGGGGGGGATACTGGTCTTTGCTGCTATTTGGGATAAAATCGTCCAAAAGTTTCCCATTTTCCCACAAAAAATCGATTCAGTAAAATCAGGGTTATTCATGATGCTTACAGGGTTTATTCTGTTTTTGCTTGGGACTATTCCTATAGGTGTTGATCGTATGGTCTTGGCCTATGGACTGCCTTATTTTATCTTTTTTGTTGTGGGACATTTAACTTATGCCATTCCAATCAAAGAAGATGAAAAGGGTGATAAATCCGCACCTGAAAAAGGTGAGATGGCACCGATGCTGGCTGTTATTGTTGCTTTAACCATATTATCGGCTGCTGCAGGTTATCGCCACGATGATCCCATGATCAGCACAATTTCTGCAGTTTACTTAGCTTTCCCACTCGTGGCGCTGATATTTCCTGCAGCCGTACGGCATTTACAAAGATGCCGGATTTATGTCGTTTTAATCCCGGCCCTGTTCCTGGCTGTGAGGTTCCCCTGGTTTTTGATTCCAACGCTGACTTTATTTTGGACGCTCAGACATTATAATTACTTCCGTTATGGTATTGTATCTCCTTCCTTCAAAGTTGATCATCCCACCGGACATAAAGGTTAGAACGGTCTCGCATTGATGGACCGTCCGGCACTTTTAAAAGCACTCCATTTAGATTTTTTCGTCGCCCTTGATTTTGAAACAACCGGTCTCCAATTTGAAACTGATCGTATTATCGAAGTGGCGGCCATTCTATTTAAAGACGGTGAGCCCGCTGAACGATTTACTACCTTAATCAATCCCGGGATTCCGATCCCTAAATTGATCGAAGAAATTACCGGTATCACCAACGATATGGTGGCGGATGCACCTGCAGAAAGTAAAATCGTCGATGATCTATTCAAGTTTATTGGTGAGTATCCTTTGGTGGCACATAACACGCCGTTTGACCTCTCATTTCTTCAAGGGATGGCCGAACGCCATAATAAGGAATTAGCCGATCGAAAACTGTACGATACGCTGCCATTATCCAGGGCATTATTATTTTTCCAGCCGGCACATAATTTAACTGCTGTCTCCGATTATTTTAGTTTGTCCACCGAGGGGGCTCACCGGGCGGAATATGACACTGAGAATTGCGGGAAAATTTTTGTGGAATTAATTGAAGAAGCAGCTAGCTATAGGCTCGATTTAATTTCACGAATTGTTGCCCTGTTAAAACCATTCGAAGTTCACAATAAAGATTTATTTATAGACCTGGCGAATGCGCTTGTACAGACCGGGGATTTGAAAAACGGGTTAACACAATCCAAAAATCCGAAGCCGACTAATACCAATATTTATATCCATGATAGTCAGATTGATTTAAAGTCATTGAGTAGCGAAGATGTGTTTGGTCCAAATGGTAGTTTGAGTCAGTCTTACGAAGGGTATGAAGATCGACCGAATCAGGTCAGTTTCAGTCATTTTATAGATGATATACTGGCCAGTCCCGGCGGAATCGGTATTGTAGAGGCTGGAACCGGACTGGGCAAAAGTATGGCCTATCTATTCCCGGCAATTAAGAATAATATTGCCAATCCTGATGGTGGTCCCGTGGTCATTTCCTGCTATACGAAACACCTTCAAGATCAATTATTTAATAAAGATTTGCCCCAATTGACAAAATCTATCGATGCACCGGTCCAGGCCGTCGTGATGAAAGGGCGAAGTAATTATGTGTGTAAATCCCGACTAAATTGGCTCATCGGCGGCGCGGACAAAATGCTGAAAGGTGAAGAAGCCATGTATCTCGTTCCGCTGATGGTATGGCTTGAATGGACACAAACTGGAGATATGGATGAATGCCCCGGATTCACCAATGGCTTTACTTTTAGGCTCATGGCATTGGTCCAGAGCGAACCGGGATTTTGTACGTCTACGATTTGTGCACGTCATGGAGGATGCTTTTTTGGTCCTTTGAGAAAAATGGTTTACAATGCCAATTTGATTGTTGTGAATCACGCTCTATTGATTTCCGAGGCAAAAGCACGAAAAGATGCGGGAGAAGGGATGGGCTTTCTCCCGGAACACAAGTCTGTTATTATCGATGAGGCCCATAACATTCCCCAGGCAGCCTATCGCCAGTTCACGTCAATTTTAGACCAACGATCTTTAGGCTATTTTCTGGAACGCATTGATCCTGAACATTCCCATTCCGGCCGCTGGAATAACCAACTGAAATCACTCGGCGCACTCCATCCCCAATTTGAAGGACTGAGAAGAGAGTTGGGGCGTGCAGTGGTGGGTTGCCGGGACTCAATTAAAACATTTTTTGATCAAATGGCCGGGAATGGCCTCCATAAGTTTGATCCCGGTGCCAGATATTCAACAAAGCTAATTATACAAAATTTGAGTGAAGAGTTCGGAACCCTCTCCGGTGATATAGAGCAGATGAGTCGTGGTTTTCATGCAGTCAGAAGCCAAGTGCGAAAACTGCGGGATGCATTAATGGATATTGATGAAACACGGGAAGATTTCCTTGAACTTCATCAATTATTCGATCGTGGTGAAGGACTCATGACCGACTCATTATTGTTGATCCAAGCCCTAACGACTGATCAGGATGATGAGTGGGTGTATTGGTATGAGGGGAATTTCAGGACTATCCGAGGGAAAACTCAGCTGATTCTTACGGTCCAGGGTGCGCCGGTTGATTTAGGCAATGACTTATCTGCTGGATTATTTAAAGAATTGAATCATTGTATCCTCACCAGTGCCACCATCCGTATCGACGCATCATTTGACTATTTTCTCCAGAGGACAGGGTTGAATGGCGTTGAATTTGATGATCTTAAAACAGCCGTTTTTGAAAGTCCGTTTCTGTATAATGAACAGGTGACCTATTACCAATATTCCGGGAATGATGGACAGAAACCGGATGTATTGGCGAACATGATCTATACCTGCCACCAGCGTTATAATAAACGCATGATGGTCCTGTTCACATCACGGGCACAATTAGAAAACACGTATCAATTATTACAGCGAAAATCTGGTGGTAGAGATTTGCCGATCTTTGCCCAAAAAAGGCAGTCGTCTCGCGCAGGATTGGTGCGGGGTATGCATCAGTCTCCGAATGGAATTTTATTGGGGACCAATGCTTTCTGGGAAGGGGTGGATCTCCCCGGCGATTTGCTGGAAATTCTGATTATTGTAAAAATGCCGTTCGACGTGCCCACCGAACCATTGGTGAAAGCTTATGGTAATATGATTGAATCTGAGGGCGGCAATCGATTTATGGATTATGCCTTACCGGAATCCGTTATCAGGTTTCGTCAAGGCTTTGGCCGACTCATTCGTACGGCCTATGACGAAGGGATTTTTATCGTCATGGATGATCGGGTAGTGAATAAACGGTATGGGGTTGCTTTCAGTGATGCAATCCCGGTTGATTTAAATGTGTTTAATCGCGTGGATGATTTGGGGTAAATATATTTTGGGTACTTCAATGGCAATTATAAGACAAATAATTTAAAATATATTTGACCCATCTGGTTGATATTCCCATTTAAATCTAACCTCACCATATGGTGTTAATTGGTGAATATCAGAACTATCAATATAGGCCGTCGTGTTTTTAATTAGTATTTTACCAAATCTGCTGCCATTAGTAACTACTGCCCAAACTTGGTTCTCTTTAATTGGAAGAGCCAAGCCTGTAAAAATGGTATCTGGTATAACTAAAAGGTTATCGAAATAATTTTGGGAGCTATCAATAGATGACGACCAAAATTTATAACTGAAAGTAGGTTTTAATTCTAGGGAGACTAAAAATACTCCAATAGGAATACCATTCTCATTTGTATGGACCATTAACATGATATCAGGATTCAAGCCTTGTGTGTTTGGATATTTTATAACTTTTCCTTCAGAAAAAGAGAAAGCGGAAAACTTGCCATCTTCATTTTTTGTGGTAAAGAATGCTTCCCCTGATGTTGGAGGGTCTTCACCAGATTGATCTAAGCAGGAAAGGATAAACAGAGAGTAAAAAACGAGGCATATATTTTTTAAAATCATTTTATTTCTAAACAATAGTAAAAAATGCATAACTGGTTCAATTATTTTGCTCTTTTCTTAATTAAGTCCCCGCCGATCCAGAAGTGGTTGAATATTCGGTTCGGCGCCGCGGAAATCTTTAAATATCAACATGGCATCTTCACTGCCGCCACGGGACAAAAGCGTTTTGCGGAAATGGTCGCCATTCTCTCTTTTAAGTCCACCGTTTTCTTTAAACCATTCCACCGTATCCGCATCCAAAACTTCACTCCAAATGTATGAGTAATAACCGGCAGAATAGCCACCGATGATATGTGAGAAATATGTACTGCGATAGCGGGGAGGGATGGCATCCATGGCTACACCGGCTGCTTTGAGTGCATCTGCTTCGAAGGGAATAATATCATCTCCGCTTGGTACTTGTTCCGGTGTGAGTTGATGCAATGCCTGATCCAGGAGGGAAGCGGCCAAATATTCGGTGGTGGCGAAGCCTTGGTTAAACTTTTGTGTTGCTAATACTTTGTCCAAAAGTTCTTCTGGCATGGGTTCACCGGATTCGTGGTGGACGGCATAATTCTTCAGCACCTCCGGCCATGTGGCCCACATTTCATTTACTTGGGAAGGGTATTCCACAAAATCCCGTGGAACCGATGTTCCCGAAAAATAGGGATAGTTGACGTCAGAAAACATGCCATGGAGGGTGTGACCAAATTCATGGAACATGGTAATCACTTCATCAAAAGTGAGAAGTGTCGGTTCACCTTCAGGCGGTTTAGTCACATTCTGATGATTGGCGATGACCGGTTTATTCCCTTTGAGCTTTGATTGGGGTACGTAGGCATTCATCCAAGCACCGCCACGTTTAGACGAGCGGGCATAGAAATCAGCCAGGAAAAGCGCCAATGGCGATCCATCTTTATCGAATACTTCAAAAACACGAACATCTTCTTGGTAAACGGGAAAATCAAACCGTTCCTTAAAGGTGATGCCAAACAGTTCTGTAGCTGCGAAGAAAACACCATTTTGAAGTACATTGTCCATTTCGAGATAGGGTCGGAGTTGGGATGCGTCAAAATTGTAACGATCGGCCCGGACTTTTTCAGTATAGAAATCCCAGTCCCATGATGCGAGACTAAAGTTGCCGCCTTCAGCATCAATCATTTTTTGCAGGTCAGCCGCTTCGCGATTGGCATTGGCAACGGCGGGGGGTGCAAGGCCTGCTAAGCGCTCATTAACTGCTTTGGTAGTTTGGGCTGTTTGGTTTTCAAGGGAATAAGCGGCGTGGTTATCGTAGCCCATAAGTTGGGCTCTTTCAGCGCGAAGTTTAAGCACTTGGGACAGTGCCTCCCGGTTATCAAATTCACCCCCGCGGCTTCCACGAGACAGGGATGTCTTATGAATCCGCTCTCTTAAGGTACGATTGGTGAGGGAAGACATAGGCGGCTGACCACTGGTGTTTCGCAATGTTAATACGAATTTCCCCTCCATTTCACGGGATTTTGCTTCATTGGCGGCCGCTTCAATGGCTGCGTCAGAAAGACCGTCTAATTCTTCACGTGAATCCACGACGACAGCCAATGCATTCACTTCTTTCAATACGTTCTGGCTGAAGGTCGTTTGTAGGACGGCCATTTCACTATTGATTTCTTTTAGGCGCTCTTTTTCATCGTCAGACAGCTTGGCACCGGAGCGGACAAAATCCGTATGGTATTTCTCTATGAGGCGAATAGATTGTGCATCCAGGCCAAAGTCATTCCGATTTTCATATATCGTCCGTACCCGCTCAAACAATTTTCCATTCAATAAAATCTGATCTCTGTGTGCTGACAGCTTCGGTGCCATTTCACTGCGGATCTTTTCAATTTCATCATTGGTATTGGCAGAAGAGAGGCTAAAAAAGACCGTGGAAACACGATCCAGTAATTCACCGGATTTTTCCAGGGCAATAATTGTATTATCTAAAGTCGGTGCATCCGCCTGGTCGGCAATCGCATTGATCTCGGTCATATGGTCGGCCATCCCTTTTTCGAAAGCCGGTGTGTAGTGCTCATTATTAATTTTGTCAAAATGGGGATATTTAAAATAGAGTGTACTTTCCTGGTAAAAAGGATTATCGGTTTTTGAAACAGGTTTGGTCTCCGCGGTAACGGCAGTATTATTGGTTGGCACGACACATCCCCCTAGAAATAGAACGCATATCAGAATTCCTGTAAATAATTTGATTTTCATTTTGGGTCAACTCCTGTATTAAAAACATATTTTACGCAGCAAAGATACGGGAAAGGCAAGGGAGGGTCAAATAGGGAATAAAGCGAAGTAACTGTTCATTTTAAATGTCACCTTTCATCCGATGTCACCCTGAGCCTGACCTGTCGTCCTGAGCTTGACGAAGGACAGAATACCACCCTTCGACAAGCTCAGGGTGACATTAGACTTAGGACGACAGGAAAGAAAAAAACTAGTAAAACGTAATCACAATTCCGTTCAACTGACATCCAGCATATACTTTGTAATTCATCATTGTTTATGGACATTGGATCGGTGCCCTATTCTTAAAACAAGAACATTATCATCCAATACAGAAAAAATCACTTGATAATCACCAATCCTAAATTTTCTTAATCCGGCGAAGGCGCCTTTTAATTGGGGGAAGTCAGTGGGGTGTTTTGTAAGAATCTCATCTATCTTATCAAGAATTCTGACCTTTTCTTATTGGTTCAGTTTATTTAAATCTTTGGCGACAGATCATTTAAACCGAATCCTATAAGCCAATTTCAGCTCTTAACTCATCGGAAGAAATTAAATCATCGTCTTTATCCCTCAGGCGATCTAAGACAATTTGAACATCTGCAAATTCCTCTAAATATTTCTCGATAGCTTCACGATATGGAAAGAATTAGATCGTTCCGTTTCTGAAGAAACATCATTTAACTCATCCAATATATCGTTTGGGATTCTTACTGATATTGTTTCACTCATTATACTTCTTGCAATTAATATATTGCAGTTTGCAATTAATATATTGCAGTGTAATACAATTATGGCATTGGTTACAATATTTCTAACGAATAAACTACATAGACATTTTTGTTTTTGGTGTAATAAGGATTAGGCAGTTTCTCTAAATTCTTCAACTGTTTTTTTAGCATTTGCTTTTCTCGCAGTTTCAGCAACTTCCTTTGTTACAATTGTTTTACCTATTGGCGATAAGGAAATTCCTGCCAATTTTAAATGTTGGATTCCAAAAGGTATACCGATGATTGTTATAAAATTTGCAAATGCAGAAAAAAATATGACCGATTGCTAACCAGAAACCTGCAAAAATAAACCAAATAATATTTCCGATTATACCAAGCACTCCAGTTCCAATGTCATCCTTGTCTGATAATTCTTTTCTGCTGATTGCTTCCTTCCCAAATGGGAAGAATGCAAATTTACCGATTACAAAACATGCCTTCCCCCAAGGAATACCAACAATTGTGATGTACATAATTACGCCAACAATCCACCAACCCAAACCCATCATGATACCGCCCAAAAGAAACCAAATAAAATTACCAATAGCTTTCATTCTTTAAATACTTACTCTTTTGGATAAAGGTAAGCCGATAACGCACAGCTCAATCCTACTATAAGATTTAACACGATAAATAAATATGGTTTAGGGCCGCTCGATTCCTTTGCCTGTACAAACGTGAACAGCCAAAATACGAATGATGCAAATAAGAGATCAGCACTAAACCCTCCGGCGGCACCATTCACAAATAAGGACTCAACGAAGATTGGCAAGTTTAGTCCTTCAACTTGAATGAATTGGAAAAAGAAGAGATAGGGAACAACTCCTCCTGCCTAATAGGCAGAATAAGATATATTTTCTTCATGATTTATTCTTTATTTAGTGATGCCTAATAGTAATTATAAGGCAAAATCGCCGTCACACCACAGTTAATATCTTCGTAAATAAATATTGAAATAGGTTTCGAATGGATTTGGTTTTTCCATCCGAAATATATAATTCTTACATTAAGCATAACCAAAGTGTACATCCGGGATCGGACTTTTATCAAGTGTAAATTCATTTCACTATTCTTGTTCAATGTTCATAAAAAGACCTAAATTGCCCGATGGGAACACTTCTCATTTCAAAAGATTCACTCACCTGGCGTGATCTAGCGCCCCTTTTGGACGGTCCTGCCCGTGTCAGCCTCGCCCCGGAGGCCAAAAAAGCCATTCGCGATTCCCATAAAGTTTTAAATCAAATTCTAAAGTCCGGCCAACAGGTCTATGGTGTCAATACAGGTTTTGGACAACTAAGCACAGTATCTATCAGTCCTGATGATTTAAAGCAGCTTCAACTCAATCTGATCCGCTCCCATGCTTGTGGCGTTGGTAAACCATTGGATTCAGGTGTCACCCGTATCACAATGGTTTTAAAGCTACTAACGTGGGCAAAAGGGTATAGCGGTATTCGCCCCCAACTCGCCCAACTTTTGGTAGGTATGCTAAATCATGACATCCTTCCGGAGATTCCGCGTAAAGGATCGGTGGGTGCATCCGGTGATCTGGCCCCGTTGGCCCATATGGCCCGTGCCATGATTGGCGAAGGCGATGTCCATTTTCAAGATCGGATTATGCCGGCCATGCTTGCGTTGAAAGAAGCGAATTTGGAGCCGACTGTCCTGGAAGCGAAAGAAGGCTTGAGTCTTATTAACGGCACCCAAGTGTCAACCGCTTTGGGAATTCGTGCTTTGTCAGAATCCAATACTCTCCTGAAAACAGCCGATATTGCCGGCGCTCTATCCACAGAAGCCAGTTTATCAACCCGTTTAGTTTTTACCCCAAAAATTCACAAATTAAAAAAACACAAGGGTCAGGTAACGTCGGCCGCCAATGTATACAATATGCTCAAAGGGAGCGATATCGTCCTGTCTCACGACGACTGTGGTCGAATCCAGGATCCCTATTGCCTGCGCTGTATCCCCCATGTCCATGGCGCCAGTCGTGAAATGTTTAATAACGCTGAAAAAATGATCAACAATGAACTGAATTCTATTTCTGACAATCCTTTGGTTTTCGCCAATGGTGAGGTAATGAATTCAGGGCATTTTCACGCCGAGCCTGTGGCCCAGGCTCTGGATACATTATCGATCGCCATGGCAGAAATTGGCGCTATTGCCGAGCGCCGCGTTAATTATTTTATGAAGGGAATTGGTGACCGTGTCCCCATGTTTGGCGCCGTCAATCCAGGTTTGGAATCGGGATACATGTTAGCCCAAGTGACGGCGGCTGCTTTAGCATCAGAGAATAAAACGCTGGCCCATCCCGCCAGTGTGGATTCCATCTCAACATCTGCAGGACAAGAAGATTTTGTCAGTATGGCCCCTTGGGCTGGACGGAAATGTTTGCGCATAATTGATAATGTGAGCACTATTCTAGCGGTTGAACTTTTAGTCGCAGGCAATGTGAATCATCGTTTCCATAAAAAATTATCTTCCGGGGATGGATTAATTCCGGTGATGAATCTGCTAAGACGTCACAAGTTGTTGAGAGTGGAAGACTATCCACTGGCGGATGACATCGAAACTGTCAATGATCTAATCCAATCTGGAAAATTTGTAACCAGCGTAAAAAAACGCATCAACCTAATGTAACATCATGAAAAACAGACCGCCCTTCATACAAGCATTAACTTTTGACGACGTCTTGCTGGTCCCTCAGGAATCCCATGTGCTTCCGCGTGATGTAAATCTCCAGACAAGGCTCACCAACACGATTACCATGAATATTCCCATACTTACTGCCGCCATGGATACAGTGACAGAAAATGATATGGCCGTTGCTTTAGCACGGGAAGGAGGCATTGGAGTAATCCACAAAAATCTATCGATTGAGAATCAAGTGCTTATGGTTGATCGAGTGAAGCGCTCAGAAAGCGGAATGATCTTGGACCCAGTGACACTTTCTGCCCATAAAACTATTCGTGATGCAAAAAACGTGATGGCCCATTATCACATCAGTGGATTACCTGTGCTGGAGGATGGGATACTGGTCGGCATTATTACTAATCGTGATATTCGATTTGAGACCGATGACAGTCTTTCCGTCCGCGACTGCATGACCGCAGAAAAGTTGGTGACTGTTCCTCAAGGAACCACCTTAGAAGAAGCCAAAGAAGTGCTGCAGAAACATCGCATCGAAAAATTATTAGTCGTTGATAATGAAGGCAGTTTGGCCGGGTTGATCACTGTAAAGGATATCCAGAAAAAAGAAGATTTTCCCAATGCCTGTAAAGATCGTAAAGGTCGTTTGAGGGTCGGTGCCGCCATAGGTGTGAGCACTGATGCAATCGAACGCGCCCAGGCATTGGCCAATGCCGAGGTTGATGTGATCGTGATTGATACGGCTCATGGTCATTCAGCCGGTGTGTTGAAGTCGATTAAAAACATTAAAAAATCTATCGGTGATGTTCAGATTATTGCCGGTAATGTAGCCACCGCCGATGGTACGAAAGCGCTTATTGATGCAGGTGTGGATTGTGTGAAAGTCGGGATTGGCGCCGGCGCCAGTTGTACAACGCGTGTTGTTGCCGGTGTAGGTATGCCACAGCTATCAGGCATCATGAATTGTGTGGATGAAGCTCGAAAACATGATATTCCTGTGATTGCCGACGGCGGAATTAGGTACAGTGGAGATTTAGCCAAGGCGCTTGCCGCCGGTGCGGAAGTGGTCATGTTGGGTAGTATTCTCGCAGGGATGGATGAAAGCCCCGGTGAGTTTATCCTATTTGAAGGGCGGCAGTATAAATCATTTCGTGGGATGGGGTCGCTGGGCGCCATGCAGGAGGGAAGTGGTGACCGTTATTTCCAGGAAGGAGCAGAAGCGACCAAATTGGTTCCGGAAGGAATTGAGGGAATGGTACCCTACCGTGGATCGGTCAGGAACACGATTCACCAGCTTATGGGCGGGCTAAGATCATCCATGGGATATTGCGGTGTAAAAGATATAAAAGATTTTTATCGCAAAGCAGAATTTATACAAATCACCTCTGCCGGGGTAAAGGAAAGTCACCCCCATGAAGTGAAGATCATGAATGAAGCACCGAATTACCAGGTGTCTGATAGCTAAATATTGCTGTCCTTCGTCAGGATCAGGACGACATTAAAATTAAACCAACCTTGCCACTACAGAACTTTGTCACTCTGAGCTTGACGAAGAGTGATTATAGTTCATAGCGAATCGTCAATTTCACCGCAACAATATTCCTTAAACAAAAAACCCCGCCAGAAGCGGGGTTTTTATTAATATATAGTCCGGTAATTTAAGCAGATAAAGTATTGAAATGTTTTGTAAGCCGCGATTTACGGCGGGCAGCAGTATTTTTCTTTAATTGACCTTTGCTGACCATTTTATCAATTTTTTTAACGGCAATTTTATAGAGGCCTTCTGCCTTTTCGGCGTCCGTGGACTCTAAAACCCGTTTGATAGCTGTTTTCAATTCAGACAGTTTAGCCACATTTAATTCGTGACGTTTTTTGTCCTGGCGTTCCCGCTTAATCTGTTGTGGATGTCTATCCATTTATATCCTCAAATAATGTTTAAAATTTCGGAGGCGAAGTTATCCAGAATTTCACCACTCTGCCAAAAGAAAAAACAGATTGTGCCAAGTCTATTTTAAATATTAACATTAATATCAGTTATGATTAAAACTCATCGTCTATCATTGCTCTTGCTTTTGTCCCTTGGACTGTTTGTCATGGGGTGTGAAAAAATATTAGGCACTGTTAATAATCTCCTTTATTCCACCTCATTTGAAAAAAATGAAAAAATGGATCAATGGGAAAACGGTGAATATGCTGAATTTAAAAGTGATGCGCCAAAGGGCGGTGGAGAAAGATCTTTATATGTATCAGGCGGATGTGTTGTTCCTCATATGGTTTTGGATTTAGGAAAGATTGAGACTGAAGATTATTTTAATATAAAATTTTTTGGGAAGGTTCTCTTTAATGGTGGATCTGTTTCACTCACTGCGGTAAAAGGTAAATCTGAATGGATCGATCTCGGATATATTCGATTAACTAATACAAATTGGAGAGAATATAAATTGGCATCAACTAAACCTGCACCAATTGGATACAATTTAAGAATCCAAATGACCTCTGGCGGAATTGTGGGCGGGGCAATGCTCATCGATCTTTTAGAAATAAATTAACTGAATAAAATATCTAATTTTGCTTCTATTCTGTGATATTTGTCACAACCGATAAATATTATTCGCTGTAATTTTACCTTTTCCATCTATCCTCTAATACTTGTTATCTTTGGCCATGAATAAAGCCGACCATCTACGTATTGTACCAATCTTCACCGACCTTTCAGATTCAGACCTATCGCGGATCGCCTCCAACATGATTCCCCGTGAATATGAGAAGGGGAAAATGATCCTTTTAGAAGAAAGTGAGGGGGAGACTTTTTTTATTATTACCCAGGGGGCTGTAAAAGTTACGCGCCTTAGTGATGATGGCCGTGAAGTGATTCTGGCTATTTTAGGCGTTGGTGATTTTTTTGGTGAAATGTCTCTCCTTGATGGTTCGGGCCGTTCAGCTAATATTGTAGCCAATGAAGATGCAGAAGTACTGACTTTATCCCGTCGAGATTTTCTCGAATGTTTGGAAACATTTCCAAAAATTGCAATAGCCCTGTTAGAAGAATTGGCCGTTCGTTTACGGAAAAGTGATCAGCAGATCGAAAGTCTTTCCCTTAGCGATTCCGAACAACGAATTGGAAATACTTTGATTCGATTGGCTGAAGAACTGGGTACAATAAAGCGAGGCCACGTGACCGTCCAAAATTTACCCTATCAACAGGATCTGGCAAACATGGCCGGTACATCTCGTGAAACAGTGTCACGGACGTTAAAACTGCTGGAAGATAAACAGTTGGTGAAACGTGACAGCCGTGATATTACGATATATAATTTTGATGCATTCCGTCAAGCTTTCTCTTAAATAATACTATAAAATATGGATTCTGATACGCTAGATCGAATTCGATCGAACGATCATCGTGCCCTTTCGAAGGTCATAAGTCAAATCGAATATAACACAGGTATTCCTGATGCCTTTTTTCAAGATGTCCATGCCTATTCAAATCAGACATTAAGAATCGGTATTACCGGTCCTCCCGGCGCAGGGAAGAGCACCCTGACGGACCAACTCATTCAACAAATTATTTCTGATGGCAAAAGTGTCGGTGTTGTTGCTGTCGATCCCACGAGTCCATTTACCGGAGGCGCTCTACTGGGAGATAGAGTTCGCATGAACCATTACATTTGGGATGATAATGTATTTATCCGCAGCATGGGGTCCCATGGTGATCTAGGCGGCTTGGCCCGTAAAGCACAGGACGTGGGTGACGTTCTAGCTGCCAGCGGAAAGGATGCAGTGATCTTTGAAACTGTGGGCGTGGGGCAGGGTGAACATGATGTAGCCAAAGCTGTAGACTTGACCGTTGTTGTGCTGGTTCCAGAATCGGGAGATGAAATTCAATTGATGAAAGCGGGACTGATTGAGATTGCAGATGTATTTGTGGTGAACAAGTCAGACCGGGATGGGGCCGGCCGATTGGCCCAATCATTAAAAAGTATCTTACATACATTTACCAAAAAAGACCGTTTGGAGCCGCCGGTTTTCAGCACCTCAGCTGATCGAAATGAAGGCGTTCCTGAACTGTATACAGGCTTAATTGATTTTATTGATGTGATGGAAGAAAAGGGAGTGATGGCTCAAAAACAATTAGACCGCCATCGTCAGAGAGTGTATAATCTAGTCGAGGAAAGACTGCTCAATAAATTTTGGACGCAAGGGCGAATGGATCACTTGGAAAGTTTGATCAAAAATTTGAATACGACCAACGCATCGCCCCACGAAGTCGCTCATTCATTATTAAACAAATCACATGACTGACGAAAAACATTCCATGCCATTTCTCGATCATTTGGAGGAATTGCGGTGGCGCCTTGTTAAATCACTGGGCTCGGTTTTAATTGGAGCCGTTATCACATTTTTTTTCATTGACGAACTTATTGATATTTTAATTAGACCTACCCAAGATTTATCGGCACCCATGGATTTACAGGTATTAAAGGTCCAGGGAATGTTTATGATCAAATGGGGGATCGCACTGATTGGCGGCGTTGTACTCGCTCTTCCTGTTTTGACTTATCAGTTGTGGAAGTTCATAGCCCCCGGCCTGTATTTAAATGAGAAAAAATACGCCGCACCACTAATCATTTTTACCTATCTCTCATTTTTGATCGGTCTGATTTTTGCTTATACAGTGATTATTCCATTTTCGCTGGATTTCTTTACGTCGGTAGGTATGTCCGGGATTCAAAATAATTTTTCGATCAATTATTATTTCAATTTCATTACTTGGCTGATGTTGGGCAGCGGGTTCATTTTTGAACTGCCGGTACTCGTTTTTATACTGTCGGTCGTTGGTTTGTTAACACCGGCATTTATGAGTCATTATCGTCGTCATGCCGGTATCGTCATTTTAATATTGAGCGCATTTATTACGCCGCCGGATCCTGTCAGTTTGGTCCTTATGTCAATCCCACTGTTGGCCTTATATGAAATCAGTATCGGCGTGAGTTGGTTGGTAAATCGAAGAAAACATGGGTAATTTCCATTGGTGAAAAAAGAACTTAAATCACTAAAACATATAACCGAACCCATATTCGAAGACATCAAACTTTTCGAGCAGGAATTTCGTAATGCTCTCCGCTCAGAAGTGCGGCTGATCAATTTAATCGGTAAATATATCATAAGACATAAGGGGAAGCACGTTCGGCCCGTTTTAACGCTATTAGCGTCTCGTGTTTGCGGCCAGCCTACCATTAATAGTTATCGCGCCGCCGCGTTGATAGAATTGCTCCATATCGCCACTTTAATCCATGATGACGTGGTTGATGAAGCGGAGAAGCGCCGCGGATTTCCATCGATAAAGAGTGTATGGAAAAATAAAATAGCGGTACTCATGGGTGACTTTATGTTGAGTAAGGCCTTAATCAACATGGTGGGGTTGAAAGATTTCGCCGCCTTACAGTTGATTGCTGATACTGCCGAAAAACTAAGCGCTGGTGAAATACTTCAGATTGAAAAATCATTGACCAAATCCATGACAGAAGATGTGTATTATGATATGATTTACCAGAAAACGGCGTCCCTCATATCAACCAGTTGTGAGTTGGGGGCAATCACCTCTACAGGAGAGGAAAAAGACCGCAAAGCGATGGTGACCTACGGTACAAAATTGGGTATGGCCTTTCAGGTGAAAGATGATTTATTTGATTTATTAGGAAATGAAAAGCAGACAGGGAAAGATATCGGTTCGGATGTAAAACGTAATATGGTCACACTTCCGCTTATTCACACCTACGAAAAAATTTCAAAGACAGAAACACGCCAGGTTAAAAAAATATTATCTCTTAAAAAGAAAACCACGCGTGATTTGAATGATCTGAAAGAAATCGTTGACGCTGCCGGAGGTTTTCAATATGCGGAGCAAAAAATAGATGAATTCAATCACCAGGCATTAGATGCCATTTCACCCTACCCTGATTCACCCTATAAGCAATCTATGGTGGATCTGATCAGTTTTAACACCCAGCGTACAGGCTGACTTAACATGACCCATCCACGGACCATTCTGGTCCTGCGTTTCAGTTCAATTGGGGATATTGTACAGACAACCTCGGTGATTGGGACGATGAAAAAATATTTTCCTGAATCTAAAATTGATTTTATGACCCTTTCAAAATTTGCACCTTTGTTAGAGGGGCATCCAAATGTTAATAAAATTCATGCAGTCGACATTAACGCCGGCTATAAAAAACTTCGCCAGACCGGGTTTGAAATGGAAATGATGGGGTATGATTTGGCGATTGATCTCCACAACACAACCCGTTCCCGGATAATTCGAAAAGGATTCATCAAAACCAAAAATATCTATATTAAAAAACCACGATGGAATCGGTTCAAATTATTTGCCTTTCATCAAAATGATTTCTCCCAAAATTTTTCGGTACGATCCTGGATGCACGAACCTATCAATTATTTATTGCCGGAAAACTATTCGACTGAAAATACACAGTTGTTTGTATCGAAAGCTGAAAAAGTCACTGCGCGAAACTTATTGCAAAATTATGATTTAGACGGCAGATATTTCGTCATTACCCCTGGCGCGGCTTGGGCGCAAAAGCGCTGGGAAGCAGATCGTTATGCAAAAGTTATTGATGATTGTGTCAATAAATTTCAGATGTATCCTGTGCTCATTGGCGGTGTGGGCGATGACATTTGCGAATTGATAAAAATTACTGCAGATTCCCCCGTGATTGATATTCATGGGAAAACGAATTTAAGGGAATCTTTGGCCATAATTTGTGGGGCTGAATTCGTACTTGGGAGCGATACAGGGTTTCTTCACGCTGGGGAAGCGATGGGTATTCCTGCTGTGACCTTACTGGGACCAACTTCTCGCGAAACAGGTGCCGGCGTTCTTTTAAAGGAATCCAAGGTTATCGAAGATAAAAATCTGTGGTGCCGACCTTGCTCTCAAAATGGAAGTATCCCCTGTTATCGAAAGGAACAATATTGTATGACGGGCATTCAACCTGAGCAGGTATTTTCAGCTGTTTCAAAGGTAGTTGCATTATGATATTTTGGAAGATTATTTATAATCTCATTCTGTTGCCAATATTGCTCATTTTTGGGTTTGTCGGATTTTTCTTCAATAAAAAAATACGTGACGGAATGATCGGCAGGTTTAGATCTTATCAAGATTTGAAATCATTTATGGATAGAACCGGGAGCGGGAAAACAATATATTGGTTTCACGCCGCCTCCCACGGAGAATTTGAACAAGTGAAACCAGTTCTCACAGGATTGAAAGAAGTGGAACCTCAATCTCTTTCTATAGTGAGCTTTTTTTCTCCTTCGGGATATAATCACGTGAATGATGAACATATCGATTGTAAAGTGTATTTACCGCTTGATCTGCCGTGGGTAATAAAGAAATGCTTCCGAATGGTTAAACCTAAAAAATTAATTTTGGCGGCTTATGATGTTTGGCCGAACTTGATCTGGGCATCAAAATCTCTGGGAATTCATTCCGCTTTATTTGCTGCTAGATTTTCTGAAAATACGTCAAAACTTTCTCCGGGAATTCGAAATTTTTATCGAAATGTGTATGGATGTTTCTCCGCAATTTATACAATTTCGAACCAAGATCATGAAAGGTTGCAGCATATTCTCTATCCCACAGGTAAACCGATTGTTCGCGTCCTGGGGAATCCACGCTATGATCAAGTCAAAAGAAAGGCGGATAAATTTACTACAGAACGGACCGAATCCGTCCTGTTGAGGCCAAAGCGATTACTGGCCGGCAGTATCCATGCAGAAGACCAACAGGTAATCATTGATTCAATTGTGAGTTTAATGCATGAAATTGATGATTTATCTTTGGTCTGGGTGCCGCATGAGCCCAGCGAAAAAATAGTGTCTGATGCAGAATCATTTTTTCAATCCAAACATTTTTCGACGGCCAGGTTAGGCTATAAAAGTCCCAATAAAATTGAAGCTCGAGTGATCATTGTTGATTCCATCGGGCGGTTATCCCAACTCTATTGGTATGGTCAAATTGCCTACATCGGGGGTGGGTTCTCGACCGGTGTGCATAATGTGATGGAACCTGCGATTGCCCGTCTGCCTGTATTTTTTGGTCCACGGTATAAAAATTTCAATGAAGCAGAAGAACTGATCGCTGATGGTGGTGGATTCTCTGTTGAAACTGGAACGGACCTCTATTTGGGTATTAAACATTTATTTGAGGACAGGAGTGCATTCATCAAAGCGAGTTACGCCGCAACAGAAGTGATTCACCGCAACTTGGGCTCCTCCACGCGGATTGTGCGTAACCTGATCCATGACTGAACCGATTTCCTTTAAGCTGAATTTTCAAAAATTTGGTCATTCAATTCAAATTTCATTCCCGCCGGGACTCCATGTGATTTATGGCCAAAGCGGCTGCGGAAAATCGCAATTTATTCGATCAGTTTCAGGATTTGATTCCATGCAAGAAACTAACTTTTCATTTTCAAACATTAAAATACCTGAATCCATCCAGATTATTTTTCAAAACCCTGAAAACCAAATTTTATCACATACCCTGGAATCTGAATTGGCCTTTGCAACGGAATGTCAAACCACCCAAACAATGGTACTTCAAGAAAAGCTTTCAATATTGAAATCGGATTTACCATTTGTTGATGACTGGAATCGCCATCCTGTGACTTTAAGCGGCGGTGAAATGGAAATGTTGAATCTGGTCACCGCATTCAGTACCAATCCTGAATTAATATTAATCGACGATGGTCTCTCATTTTTAAATGAAACTTCTAAAAAGAATTGGGTAAAATGGATTCGAACAAATATATCCAATGACAAAACGGTTCTATGGTTTTCATCTGATCCGACGGATTTAGAATACGGTGATTCCAAATGGGAATTAAGTTTATCTGGTTTCAATAAATTGGATGATTTACCCTCGCTAGATCATTTTAATTATCAACATCCTAAAGGCAGTCTTTCTTTAATGCTTAAGGACCTTGTTTTTGGTTATGGTGATGCCAATCGTCCTGTAATCGATCAGTGGACGTGTGAAATCGTTCGTGCGCGAACGATCGGATTAATCGGCCACAATGGTAAGGGAAAGACTACATTATCAAACTTATTAACAGGATTGATCCATCCGGATGAGGGGGAAATCAATATTTACCTAGATGGCAATTCACCCAAAGTGGCAGGATTGGATCAATTCCCGGAACGGATGTTAGGTCCCGACTCGTTGGAATCTTTGGTATCTGAACTAGTGTTAAACAAAAAATTGAATCCCCTCTTGATCAATAAGTGTATCAATCGGCTCAATTCATATCAAATCAATTGGGAGATTATCAAAGATCAGTCGGCATTGGATATTCCTTGGTCAACCTTACGCATGGCCCTGATTATTAT
>Ga0114933_10000562_pt1 | contig 45084 bp, 39 predicted proteins | sample 4SBtaG_FD_89691 | JGI IMG/M metagenome (GOLD analysis project Ga0114933, IMG submission 89691) | Deep subsurface microbial communities from Kolumbo volcano to uncover new lineages of life (NeLLi) - 4SBTROV12_W25 metaG | ecosystem: Environmental > Aquatic > Marine > Volcanic | place: Kolumbo... | reverse complement strand
TAAATTCAGGTATTCTTTGTCATCTTCTTCACAAAAAAATACATCTTGTCGCCGATTCCCTCTTTGCGTAATGTGGTGGGGGTAATTCGGTACCACTATTCTTGCTATTCGTGCCATTTGTTACCTTTAGCATAATTAAGTATTATGTCCCCAGAATTCCTTTGTACTTCTAAGAGTCTGCCGGACTTTTGCCGGACTGAGTTAGGCTCTGTAATGATGGGTACTGATTCGCAACAAACTAGGTTAATATATTGGTAAATACAATAAGTTATAAATTGAACTCGCATTCATAATGCTGGGGTCGGTGGTTCAAGTCCACCCGTAGCTACCATAATTTTTAAGGGTTTAGCTTGCAGTGTACAGGGGGGATGGCCGTTTTGCATTGCTGCCTTTACGCTTTACCTCTGCAGAATATTGTGGGTCGCCCTTTTTTGTGGAACTATCGTAAATCGTAATCTGGTCTGACTTTTTGTCCAGCATTTTTGTCTACCCTCAATTACCTACCGGTATGTTTATAAAGAGGTTTTTGGATGTGCTTAAAATAAGCAACAGTGAGTTGTTTATTTTAAGTTTGAGAAACAAGTAATCCCCCAAAAGTTAAAGAAATAAATCGGTCGCAGATGGGAAACCCTTTTAAGAGGTTGTTCTAAGCATTAATATGCCAATGACCAGTAGATTCAAACACAAGGTGTGATTATGCAATTGATGATGAAAATCTTTTTTATTGGGTTGTTGGTAACTGGATGTATCAACCAAATCGATATCAATCCCCATGGTCAGGATGCGTATCAAGTCGCCTCGAATGGCCCATCGCTAGATAAGTTAGAACAAAAGCTAATTAAAGAAGCAGTACTATTTTGTAGATCGACTAAGACAACGATGATCCCAGTCAATATCGAAAAGGTGGAGGGTGTTAACGTTGGGAATGGTGATGAGCCACCGGTCAATTCAGTTTCAGTAATTTTTAAATGTTTGAGCCATAAACAGATTCAGGCGCTAAAAAACGAGCAATTAAGAGCTAGGGAACGAGCTAGGTGATGGGGGTCGTCTCAAATTAGGCTTAAATGGGCTAATTTTGTAATTGGTCATAGGTTACTGAATACCTCAATGGGTAAAAAATCAGGAAGTTTAGGGAGGGGGTAACGGGTTTCAGTTATGAACGGTCCACTCTAATGTCCAGAGCAGGTGATTCAACTTTCCAGAGCTTTTATATAATTGAAGGCTTACAGACAGATATCTGTAAGCCTTTTTTGGTGATCAAGGAGACTTTTAGCTTACGATAGATTTTTCATCTCCTGCATTGGATGCCAGTACAAGTTGCCCCCATGATGGGTTGAGGAGAGGTCAAAATTTGTGTTGTACATGACTTTTATTTGATTACTTTATTTCCGAAAGTTCTATGGGAGCCTTAAGGTATTTAAGCCGCTACAACCTCGCTTGGCTCTGGGCGGTATTCAATTACTTTGGCGGGAACTCCTCCGACAATTGCATAGGGCGGGACGTCTTTTGTAACGACAGCACCTGTGCCGACCACTGCTCCTTTGCCAATATGTACACCATCTAAAACAGATACTGACGAGCCTAACCAAACATCATCTTCAATGATTGTTGGGCCTCGTGTTGTAGTATCTTGATCAATCATAGGGATTCCATTGCGTGATATACCGTGACGGGAGCCTCCGATGTAACACATAGGACCTGTCATTACATTAGAACCAATTCGGATTGAACCGGATGCAATCAAGTGTGAATGCATGCCAATAACAACGTGATCGCCTATGGATAGCTGGCCAAACTTTACCTGGATGACACTCCCACGTGCCAACAATACATCATCGCCGATTGTGAATGATCCTTTATCTGTAGCCCCGCGCGCGCATAAAAGGACATTGTCATCAATTGCAGTTTGATTACCCATCCAGATTTTTCCGGGGTGGCGGATGGCTACATTCACGCCAAATTTAACGCCAGTGCCACACCTGCCAATTAGCCCTCGCCATAATTTGCTTCGCAGCAAATACCCAATCGCCCCTGGAAAGGGGCGTGCGAGGGCGTTAGCCAGCTCGTAACGGATAAAGGCATACAGTCCGGGGCATCCAGTAAAAAATAATTCATACTTTTTGAGTGCACCGCCTGAACTTTCGTTCAGGCGGGTCATCATCAAAGGTTTTTGTTGCATCGAAATCGTATGTCCATTTATTGTAGTTATCATAGTACGAGTCCTATTGTCATTTTGGGTTTCTATTAGATTGAATGAAAGTGTTACTTCCTTCAATATTCCTTTAGTACTTAGTTTTCCTATCTAAACCCTTGGGTGATTACGCAATTCCAATTTGGATAGTTAATAAACTGGAACCATAAAATTCTATATGCCCTTAACAAATGCATAATATGCGCCAAAAAGATAGGAGTTTGATAAAGCGTTTATTTACAGGGGGTTCTGGATTGTCATAAGAAGATCGAATAACAAACTTTGGCTCTAGCTGTAAAATTGACTGATAGCTACAAACTCGCTTAGCATCGAAAGTAAGTTCGATAACCAGTATAAGTGGGGTTTGTCTAGGAGGGATGTTTTAGAAGAAAAAATCTTTTGACGAATAGTAAGTAGGCTACCTTATTTTATATAGCTACGGAAGATTTGGTCTATTGTCAGGAGATTTTAGCTGTTTTAGCAAGCTGGATATCTAGCACCCAATCTTGCTCATCAGGTAAATCAAAAGATAGGGTTTTACCAGTCGTGTGAAAAGAAGCGTGTTGAAATTTTCCACTGCGAGGATTATACCAACGAGCATGGGGTCGTAGCAGAGATGCATCGACTGCAATTTCTAATTTATTCCCCCCAATTTGGTAGGCGATGTAATGCTGATTGGGTATCGCCAGGACGAAGGCAGAATCGGACAATGTATTCATCGGTTCGAAACGCCAGAATTCAGTTTCGCTGAAGAACGCTTGGAGATGGTTAAAGTACCCACGCTCTAATGCAATTCCATCACCTCGCGTAACTCGTCCAGTCACGAAATCGCCTTTCGTACCGTCGACACCATAAGTTGGATAGCCTCCAGCCATGACAATACCCCAACTCTTTTTACGTATTTCGTCAGGGTTAGTCATAGAATTTATTTTTTCATATCCGAATTCTTCATTAATTATCGGTAGCGGGGTTGTTCGGTGCTTAGCCACTTGAGCGTTCAGTTGTCCGGGAGTTCCGAGGTGTTGTAAGATCTGCCAACCCGACCATGGAGAGCCAACTAAATCACGATATAAGTATTTTTTATAGGCATGCGCACTAATCAAATTACCATAAGGATTTTTTTGTTGTAAGGCAGTCGCGAGCGTATTCGCCCAGTTGGGTACGTCTCGGTATTCATTATGTTCGTTGCCAAGATCAAAGGTGACATTTGGGAACGCAGCATAACGGGCGATTGCATACAGGTAATAATTTAGTTCCTCGTCACTACCTTCTGAGGGGAATTCTCCCTGTCGGTCAACCGTCATGATAATAGAAGCGACCATGTTTTTGGCTAGCATGTATCGGATGATGCGCTCCATCTTTCGCCAATGGTTTAAGTCATATCGACTAAAATCTATAGTTGAAAAAAGACTATCTACCTGGGTAAACGGAGTTATGATACCGTTCCAACCCTTATCAAAATTTGCTCGAAATTCACCATCGTTAAGTTTGGCTTGATTTAAAAAACGGACCCTGTTGATCCCTTTGTCGTAAAAATAATCAAGGGATGCCTTTATTTCCTTTTCATCAGTTAAACCCACTATCCCATAGGCGGTATTGCCTAATGGAAAAAAGTGTGTGCGAGTCCCCTCCCATAGAAAGTGATGAGGATATTTCGGGTCGACTTGGAGAAAACCATTTCTTTCACTTGCCTTGGTAACGAATGAACCGACCAGTTTTTGAGCCCCAGAGGGATCTGAATAGTGAACACTGTAGTGGTATTTACCCGGTTTTCTCGGGGTCAAACGAATTTTGAACAACGAGCCATCGTCACTGTCACAAAACCCTTGTATACGGAATGGCTTTCCACGCCCATCGTCTACCATGGCGTATACACTGGCTTCGGTGAAAGGGTTTGATACTATAGGGTTTTTAACAAAGATATCGATCTCGAAAATATCGTATTGGTCCACTACCGTCGACGAACCTGACAATCTTATGAGCTCGGTAGTCTGGCTAGAATTTGGAGAACAAGCCAGAAGGGATAGAGTGAACAAGATAAGTAAAAATAATCGCCTAACCACCTGAATAGACCTGTTTAGTGGGTATTCCCTTAGGGAATGTTTCACTCGGTTTTATTTTCGGGCTGGCGTTGACCGATTTCCTTAGCGGGAACACCGCCTGCAATAGCATTTTCGTCTATCGATTTAGTGACTACTGCACCTGCGGCAACCACGGCACCTTTGCCGATTTCTATACCGTTGAGGACGGTCACATGAGCTCCAAGCCAACTTCCGTCACCGATAGTTAAGTGGTTAGAGTCGTCAAAAATGGGCATTTTTTGGATTGGTTTCCCAGTAATGGCAGTATTGTAGCCATCCCCTCCAACGAGATAGGTATAAGCGGCAAGAATTGCATATTCCCCAAGGACAACTTTATTGGCAGAAAAAATATCGCAATTAAAGCCTATATTGACGCCTTTTTTAAGTTCAATATCTCCATTCTTACAGCTCAAAATAGTATTTCGACCTATAAAAACATTATCACCGATGGAAATTCCTTTATTGTCTACACCTTTTGCATCGAGCAGGCAGTTGTCATCAATAATGACGTTGTCGCCAATATGGATTTTTCCTGGATGGCGTATCGTAATATCCGTGCCGAAAATTACGTTTCGCCCACAACTCCCCATCATTCTTGGGAAAAGTTTGGACCGTAGCAAAAGCCCGAGAGCGCCCGGTATCTTGCTGGTGAGCAGAATTATGAATTCGAATTTGAATAGTTGATACAGGCTTTGATTACCTAGAATTAGTTGTTGATATTGAGCGATTTTGGAACCCTTAATATTTTTAAATTCCTTGTTGGTATCTTCTAGCATGAAATGTACGCTCCTCTAAAAAGCACTTTTTCCAGTAAGAATAAAACGGCGACAGTATAAAAAGTAAAGCGCGGCGCTTGCATAAACGAACAATACAGGGAGTGGTAACATGGGATGATCTAAGACTAATAGACTGCCCGGAGCGGCTATAGCCAGTATGAAAAAATACAGTATTACTTTAAGATCCCCCCAGCGGATGATAGGAAATTTAAGCCCTGCGAAAAATGCGATTGATAGCAACAATAAAATGGCTTCGGATGCAGAAGTTGCATAGGCAGCTCCAAGGATACCCATTGTAGGTATTAGCCAAAAATTTAACCCTATATTAATGAATAAGGTGACCTGTTGTAGAAAGACTCGTTTCCATTGATTATCGCTGGTGGTTAGAGTTTCCAGCATTCCGAATGTCATGAACCGGCACAGTACTGCCACCGCTAAAATTTTGGCAACGTCAACGCCCGCTACGAAGTCCTGACCGAAGATAAAGGGGACGATAGTATCGGCGTAAAGTAGAATAATCGTAACTGCAGGAAAGGCCATCAAGCACATCAAAGTAGTGAGTGTCGAAGATAGATCGAAAAATATATGTCGACTTTCTGAAAACTTTTGATAAAGAGCTGGTGAAGCACTTCGTACGAATTCGTTAGGTACTATGTAGAGAACAAAGATTAAGCGGAAAATCGCCGTATAAATTCCCACTTCAGCTTCTGAAACAAAATAGGAGAGGATGAGCGTATCGACATGGAAATAGAGGGTCCAGGCAGCATTTTGAAGGGCAAATTGACTGGCCCCTTTTAACAAGCTTTTGACGGTGCTTTTATCAACCGAAGTCTTGAATAGAATATTTCGTGTCACAAAGATCCATATCCCAACAGTGATAGCCGCTACAGCTGCTTGCGCCGTTGCAATTTCTTTAACACTATGGTCTGCTGCCATGAGTATCATAAGTGTGGCAACCAAAAGCCCTAGTGATATGGCTTGAACAACTGCGGCACGGTCAGCACGGAGTATAGCTTGCATCAGTGCTTGGAAACTAACTTGGAAACGCGTGAAAAACCACCACAGACTTAAAATGACAACCAGATGGAATACATCGATTGAATAGTCACTAATCGCAGTCAGCAGGATAGTGCTGATGAGCACTATTGTAATTAAGGGAAAAAGTATAGCGATAATGGCGCCGAAGGAACTGTATAATACTTCATTATTGCGAGATACACGCCGTACCAGCTCTTGTTCAAAACCTAGGTCAGTGAATATCACCGCAACTGTCGTGATGGTCAATGCGATAGCATATTGACCGAATGCTTCCGCGCCAAAATGTCGTGCTAGCACAATCGATATCAGAGCAGAAATCCCTTTACTTGCAAATTGTACGAAAGCTAGAAAAAAGGCGTTAGAAGTAATTGATCTTTGGTTCACGAGTCTAATGTATGGCTTAGATAATTGTATCGGTCTTACAACCAACCCTGATTTAAGTACCAACGGGTAGTTTGCTGAATTCCCGTGATGTTATCGAATTGGAATTCGAAGCCTAGCTGTTCACGTAGCCTACGGGTATCAAAGGATCGATCTTTTGTGAAAAAAGCGACCCTCCGCGGATAGATTGGTGGCTCTATCCCTAGGGGTTTACAGACGAACTCACAGAGATATCCAATCAAGAAAAAAGGCGATACCGGGAGACGGATAAATATCGCTTTTTTAACCAGTACATTAGCGATGGTTTTGATCATTTCTTTTAAAGTCACCGATTCGCGGTTGCCGCATATGAAGATATTGCTCAATGCATTTTCATGAGTTGCAGCAAGAATAATGCAGCGGGCTAAATCTTCGACATGAATCAAGTGATATAAGCATTTGCCGAAACCGAGTAGCGGTATCATCGGCAACTTTGCCATTTTGAATACCTTTAACAGACGTCGGTCACCAGGACCATAGATTGCTGCCGGGCGGATAACTGTGTACGGTAACTTATTTTCTTTTGCAAACTGGTGAATCCACTGTTCTGCTTCAGCTTTGGTGGATTGGTAGATATCGCCTGGATTTATCGGAGCGTCTTCGTTTGCTGGCGGTTTTTCAATGTGTCCAAGTACACCAACTGTGGATACGTGAACAAATCGTTTAAAGTGGGAATGTTGTAATGCGGCATTGGCGAGGAGGTGGGTGCTTTCTACGTGGACCTGATGGTAGGTGTGATCGGCGATGCTTGCTTCACGGTAGGCAGCTGCTACATGGAAGATATAATGCACACCTTCCATGGCCTGGTTGACAGTATCTGCGTCGAATACATCACCCCGAAACCATTGAATGGGAAGTGCCTTTAAATTGTCTATATTCGAACTTGGGCGGGCGATGACTCTGACAGTGCATCCAAGATCGCATAATTGGCGTACCAGAACCTGGCCGGTAAATCCAGTTCCACCGGTTACTAAAACGATGTCGTTGTGTCCAATGTTCATAGCGTAGATTCCGATACTGACTGTTGGTTTCGTTCAAAGCCGTAGATAACAGGAGAACCAAAAGTCTGAGTCAAGCCACTAGTACGAAATAATTGCTCCAACATTGCCGCTAGTTTGGGCTTTTTCAAAGCTCTGTAAAGAGCCATGGGTAGTAAAAATTGAGGGTACTTATGTACGGGGGAAAACCCATGCCGGGCAAATTCCGTTACGATATCTTGTTCACGAAATAGTGTAAACGGTCGGGTATTTTTCTCTATCCCCTTTTTGAGACTGAAAAGTAGGTCCGAGAAATAATTGATACTATACAAGGTAGGAAAGTCTACGACTACTCGTACTCGACTGACACGACAGAGCTCAGCTATATGCTGACGCCAATGATTTAGGTGGGGTAACATACGGTAGCTGATAGCAACATCGTATGACTGGTCGATAAAGGGCATGGAGAGCAACGAACCGGTTTCGAATTGAACTTCATCATTTTGTAAAAAACTTTGGATCAAATTTGCACAGCTTTTATCGCTGCCTAGTACTGTAATATTGTGATTATTCCGGACTAGCCAAGGAATGTTTTGGCCATGTCCCCCTCCAGCATCCAATATTGACAAGGACTGATTTGGATCGGTTGTGAGTGGACTAATCTGTCGTTCGGTACCCTGTTCTTGAACAGTAAGGAACCACTCACCGATAGGTCCAGAAAAACGCGATGCATAGTCCTGGGTTGAAGATTCAATGTCAGGTTGCTCGGTCGTCATCATGTCCATGTTGTTAGTTCCTCAATTGGTGTGGCTGTGTTATCTGTTTTTTGATGCATCCAGTTTGGATAACTGGTGTAGAGTTGGTTGATCTGGTTTTGACGTACCTGGTGGCTCCATCCTAGTCGTGCTGCTAGAGCATGCGAACAATAGTCGATGGTCGTTTTCGGGGGCAAAGCGATGCTGCCCAGGTTTAACCGTCGTTTCAGCAAATCTTCAAGCGAATGAACCTGTTCGTGTTCTACACAGTAGTCGATTACCTGACAGATTAGTGGTGCTGCTCCGGGAATGGCGTTGGCGCCTGACGGATTCTCTTCTAGGCTCGCCAACAGGGTAGTAGTGCAGCTACCGAAATGTTCTATCAGTAAATTCATAGTATTGTTTGGTACTTTGTCACCATATTGGTTAGATAGCTTGGCTTGTAGAGTCAAAGTACTTTCTAATTCGCCACCATGTAGATTGGTATCTTGGGATCGAGATGGTTTTATGCTCAAACCATGTTGGGCACTAATGGTATCGATGGTACTGGCGGCAGATGCACGTGCCATCGTAAATTTTGTACCGATTTGGACATAGAGACCCACTAACTCGTTACAACGGTGCAAGTGGTTGTGCCTAAGTAAGCTAGATTCAGTATCTTGCGTAAAATCGAGAGCCTTGTCAGCTGGCAAATAACCAACGTGAACATTACAGATTTCATCAAGTCGAAGATCCAGTTGATCAAAGGCAGAATTTACTCCGTTCAGGTATTCCTCCACCTGTTTTTGGGATATGTGACTGTTGTTCGGTGGTCCATGATGGGTGGCATACCAGGTACCAATGATTGATCGATTTTGCCAAGGTGCAATAAAAAGCGCTCTCCCTTTATACTGATCATTGTGGGTTTGCACGCCCATGGCGACCGGAGCAATAGTTCTATCAACCACTACATTGACCGCTTGAACATACTCTTTGCTTCTGTCTGCAGTAGAAAACCCTTGTTGTTTGTAAAATTGCCAACCAGAGCTGGCATCGATGACGATAGCGCTTTCGATATTGCGACGTTCTCCATTGAGTTCATCTTGTATACACACACCTTGCACAATTCCGCCCTTGTATAACAATTTGTGAGCGGCTACGTAATTCAAGGCATGACCACCTTGCCTGATTGCTGATTGAACGAATGCGAGTACCAAGCGTTCAGTGCTACCAGCTTGTGCGTCGTGCCAGCTTAGTGCACCGGAATAGGGTTCACTTTTCAGTGTGGGTGTGTGCTGTTTCAGAGCAGCAAGGGAAATTAACCCAGCGGCTGGTATGCTTTGTTCTGATGCTAGACCGAGGTTTCGATCCCGCGTGAGCAGGTTGTAGAGTGCCGCGCCAGCACCGACAACCCAACGGTTTTTCATAAGCTGGTTGGAGGTGGGCAATAAGCAGCGGAGGGGTTTAACTAAGTGTGGGGCAATTTTAAGAAAAGTCCGACGTTCGCTGGCCGCTTCACGGCAGGCGCTAAAGTCTAGTCGTTGTATTGCGCGAAGGCCACCATGAATAGTTTTCAAGCTGTTGGATGAGGTTCCACTGGCAAAATCACATTGTTCCACCAATACAACCTTGAGACCTCGATGAGCAGCTTCCCAACATAAAGTTGCCCCGTAAATCCCACCACCTACAATAACAATGTCTACCTGGCAGGGTACAGATTGTAAGCGATTATGCTGGGTCACTTTCCCGCGCCGGCTGGGGTAATACGGTGTCATAAATGTGGTAGAGAGTGTGGCGGAAAGCCGGATAACTATGTTCTTTGCTGATAAATTCTTGTGCTTGCTTCCCGAGTTGATCACGCAAACTATCATTTGATATTAGAGTAACGATGCCATCGGCTAAAGCTTCTTTGGTGGGGCTAGCCAAGTAGGCAATTTTGTCTGTGACCACTTGTGTATGGGTAGGTAGATCAGTAGCCAGCACTGCTATCCCTGAGTCCAAGTAGCTGAATAGTTTCATTGGAGTATTGGTGCCCTGAATACGTGGTGAAAGCAAAATATCCGCTTGTTGCATAAAGCCGCCAATTGCTGTGACAGGTTGCTGGCCGAGAAATAGAACTGAGCGGTCGATATTGAGATCGATGCACCGCTGCCGGTATTTTTCAATATCTGTCGGTATGCCGCCAATAATGACAAGATGAGCTTGGCACTTTTGGGTGCGTGCCAGAGCAAAGCTTTCCAATAACAGATCAATACCTTGGTAACTCTCTAGATTGCCTATATACATTAGTAAGCTACTATCAACTTCGTAGGTATTACGAATGTCGATGGCTGTTTCGCCATTTTGCTTGGCTAAAGAGACATCCTTGAGGACATAGATCCCTTCATTACGATATTGACGGACTTCGTCCGCTAAGGCGTCACATACCGGTACGACCGCGCTGGCGAAGCGCATTGGCATCGATTCGAGAAACCTCAATAGTTTTTCAAGCCAGCGTATTCTTGAATACTTGTCAACGATTTGGGTCACCATGGATGAATCCATGTCATAGATAAATGGTGTTTGCACCAATGGACATAGAATCAAAGCCATAAAGGCGCTCTCTTCTACAGCATGGACGACCATATAGCGGTTAGTGAAGATCAAACGAATAAATTTCAACAGCAGCCAGAAATCTAAAATCAGTTTTTTTAGTGAGAAGCCCGGTCGGACATTTGTAATTTCCGGCCATGGATTGGCTCGGTGTATAGTTAGACCGGGATAATCGCGATTGTCGCCTTCGTTGAAAGTCAGTAAGTCTATCTCATAACCACGCTCGCTAAGTGCTTTTATCAATAAGTCTACTGCGATAGGCGTGCCGCGTTCTTGATAGAAGGGGTGTGGGGCAACAATTAAAATTTTCATCAGGCAGCCTTTTTCTGGGTGTTGGTACGACAACGAAACTGGTTGATTAAGAACCCTGATATAGATTCAGATTGTCCATAACAATTGATCGTGCCTTGAGCCAGTTGCCGTTTCATTTTTTCCAGTGGTGTTTGGATTGGATCGGTGTCGTTCCACCAGAATCCAGAGCTTCCAATACGTTGGAATTGTTTGCCGAAAGGTAATGGATCGCTTCCAGGGAGGATGGGTATTCCACGTTGTCGGGCACGATTAAATTGGGGAACATGGTGCCAAAAGTTGGGGCGGCCGCTATTGTCACCTAGGTAAACAGGGGAGTGGTCGTGTCGGTCAAGTAGTTTGTCGATGACCAACCCACGTTGGCCAAGCCATTTTCCGACACCCCAGGGAAGTATTAAAAGATTCTCGAGGCTATAATCGCTGATGAGGTTCTCCACCGACTGTCCATCATCGGGTTTGTCGTAGAGGCCGATGATCAGTAATTCCAGTTTTTCGGCAGTGATAACCTGATGGCCTGGCAAAATAGTCAGTTTCTTGTCATTGCTTTCTACTTGTAAGGTAGAACTGACATCGTTAATGATCGAAACTGACCAACCATCAATAATTTTGTTTCGGCCACTAGCCTCTACTAGTTGCTGGTAACGATAACATTCCTTAGATTCGGTAAAGCACACGATTGCCTGGATGGGGTGTTTAAGATCGAGTTCGGTTGCTTTTTGCTGGAAATTCCGATGGGCCGCTGAGAAAAAATCAGCGTCAGACCAAATTGGATATAGATGCACGTGGGTATCTACTATATATGCTGTAGTGTTTTCCTGTGGCGTCATATGTTTAGTAAATTGCAATTTCGGAATGTTTCAGAAATTAAGTCTAGCCCAAACCGGCGCTTTGTTAGTCTTTACTTGGTACCCATGAAAACATTGAGATTAGGCTACTTGCCGAATTACCATGGCCGGACTATTCTTTTTACTATGTACCCCATGATGATTTCTAACTGGAGCCCTAGACCGTTGTTTGATTGGTTTTATTACGGCAAAAGACTTTGCTGGCGAATAGTCTTGCTAGGTCTAAGTGGATGTCAGTGGGTTCTAGGGTAAATATAGGCATTCGAAACACAGCATTTCTTAATGACAAAAGATAACCTCGAACTCTCGGTAATCGTGCCCCTATACAATGAGCAGGAGTGCGTCTTGCCGATGTATGAAGCGTTGGTAAACGCACTCGACCCACTGGAATTGCAATATGAACTGATATTCGTTGATGATGGTAGCCGTGACGACACTTATAAAATTGCGAATAATTTAGCAATTGCAGATTCCCGGCTCAGGGTCATTAAATTTAGGAGAAATTATGGGCAGACTCCAGCTATGGCTGCGGGAATTGATAATGCTCGGGGGAAAGTCTTGATTACAATGGATGGGGATTTACAAAATGACCCAAAAGATATCCCGAATTTCTTAAAAAAAATTAACGAAGGCTACGATATTGTAGTGGGGTGGCGTTATAACAGGCAGGATAAGCTGGTTTCAAGAAAGATTCCCTCAAAAATAGCGAATTGGATTATCGGGAAGGTAACCGGTGTTCCAGTGAAAGACAATGGTTGTTCACTAAAAGCTTATAGGAGAACATTGATTCAGGAAATCCCGTTGTATTCGGATATGCATCGTTTCATCCCAGCAATGGCATCTTTGTCAGGAGCAAGAATTGCTGAAATAAAAGTACAACATCACTCCCGTGTATTTGGCGAATCCAAATATGGATTATGGCGGATCTATAAGGTCTTGATAGATTTATTATCGATAAAGACGATCGTATCGTTTGCTTCCCGTCCTCTTATTTGGTTCAGCATCTTAGCTTCGGTCGCGTCCACGATCTCATTGGCTGCATTTGGATATTGGGTTGTCGTTCCAAGCTTGGATCCGAATGGTTCAATCTTAATGATGATGGGGGTTAGCATGTTATTTGGCTGTCTGGCCATATTTATGCTTTTGTCCGGGGTTTTATGCGAGCTTATTTATAAAACAGGTGATAATAAAATCGAAGATCTATCCAAGTTAACTTTTAAACTTTAAAATTTTTTAACGGCCTACAATTGAGAGCACACTCTGATGTCCCAGAATATTGATCTGTCAGTAATTATCCCTATTACAGAGCGACACGATAACATCCAAGAACTGTATTACGAATACAAGAAAGCTGTTGAACAAACCAGCCTTACCTACGAGTTCGTATATGTAATGGATGGTCCTTTCCCTGACCTTAATGAAGAATTGACCGCACTAAAAGACAAGGGAGAGAAGCTAAAGGTGATTATGCTTGCCAAATGGTTTGGGGAGGCAACAGCACTCAAAATTGGCTTTGAAAATACATCGGGCGAACTTATTATGACTCTTCCTGCCTATCAGCAAGTGGACTCATCTGAATTGCCGCGATTGGTACATTCAATCGAAGGTCAGGATATGGTTGTTGCTCGGCGTTGGCCCCGCAAAGATTCTGCGCTCAACCGGCTGCAATCTAACGTGTTTAATTTTTTAATGAGGCTACAAACAGGTGTTGAACTTCATGACTTAGGTTGTAGCGTAAGGGTGTTCCGGAGAAGAGTCATTCGTGAAGTAGAAATATACGGGGACCTACACCGATTCCTACCGGTTCTAGCTAATCGTTACGGATTCAAGGTGCTTGAAGTGAAAACTTCTCAGTCACAAAAAGACATGTTTCAAAGAATTTATTCTTCCGGTTTGTATGTTCGTAGGTTATTGGACTTACTTTCCGTGATGTTCCTGATAAAATTTACTAAAAAACCACTGCGGTTTTTCGGGCTTGTCGGGATGGGGACGATTTTTGTTGGCGCTGTAGCGACTGCTTACTTAATTATGGAGCGGCTGGTTTTCGATATGAGTTTGGCCGACCGTCCAGCTTTGATGATAAGTTCGCTGTTCATTGTTCTGGGAGCACAAATTCTCTCGATTGGCCTAATTGGAGAAATTATTATTTTCAGTCATTCAAAGCAACTGAAAGAATATACTATCGACAGAATTATCAATTAAATTACTTAATTCTTTAGCGCACTTCTACTGCAATTATGAATGGCATTAAAGATGAGAGTTTATAGGGGTAAATGTTCTTTTTTTCCTTAATATGAAACAATATAGGCAAATTAAACGAGCATTCCCTAATCGGTGAATAGCTACAAACGGCTCATTTAAATTACTGATTTGGCGGTTCTTCTGCCAACCAACCATCGATTACTTTACTTGTGATGTCGGAAACCAAGACCAGCAATTCTAAAGATAACCCATGGTGATAATAGTTCCAATCCTGACTGCCCAATGCTAACAAACCTTCCCAACGCTCGAGTTTTATTGGGATCAATACGGTTGAGTGAATAAATTCAGCATCATTACCAAAGACTGCCTTGAGATGTTCATCCTGCAAGCTGCCACATAGTGGCCTGTGGTGATTGAAAACCCCTGTGAATAAACATTTTATCCGAGCGTTAGCCTTTCTGAAACGAATCCCTCCGCAATCTTTGGGAGTCGTAAGCCGGGTGAATACGTATAGCCTAACTTGGTCTGCTTTATAATGGATCGATAATCCTTCGACCAGCTTTTTATGTAATGTCTGTGGGTTTTCTACGTCGAGCAAATCACCTGCCAAGCGTCGAACATCTTCAATCAAACGCAAATGAAACGATTCGTCGTGTTTGGTCTGCTCGAGTTTTTTCTCTAAATCCTCGATTCGATGGCGCATGATTTGGGCCTGTTTTTCAATCAAAGAGACAATACCCTTGCCTGCTTGATGTGGAACCGAAAGTCGGTTAAGTAGATCGGTGTGTTCGGTGAAAAAATCCGGGTGAGAGCGAAGAAAATCGACCACTGTTACCTCGGGTATTCGAGAGCTATTCTTTTCGTTGTCCAATGGGTCACTCATGAATTATTTTCCATATTGACGAGAGATTCTGAATGAACCGAGGGTACTTTTGATACTCGGCAATTTCAACCTTTGTGGTTGGCATCAACATAAGATTGTGGGATTTCGAGGCCAACATTCGCGCAATTGGGTTCAAAGAATTTTTTGTTAACGGGCCTCACCTCGTTCTGACCATGAAGGAATTATTAGTAATAGACCTACAAATAAAACAAGGGTTTTGTCTGGCGTTCAAAAAAATTAGGGTATACATCTCCAAACTAATTGACAGCTGTCGTATAATTCGCTCGGTTGAATAATCAGGAGAGAATTTGGGCATGATTTCAGTGCAGAACGTAAGTAAAATTTATGGTGAAATTCCTGCCGTTGACGATGTATCTTTTAGTATCGATCGTGGGGAAATTGTAGGACTCCTTGGGCACAATGGTGCGGGAAAAACGACCATAATGAAGATGGTTACGGGTTTTCTGGAACCGAACCAGGGAACAATTTCCGTAGCTAATTTAGATATTTCTGAGCATCGGTCACTGATTCAGGCCAAAATTGGGTATTTGCCAGAAAACTGCCCGGTTTATTTGGAAATGACTGTCATCGATTATCTGGAATATGCAGCCAGTCTAAAAGGTATAACTGGTAATGATCGCATTTCCGGCGTTCGATCTGCCATTGCTCAAACCGGTCTTGCCGAAAAGGCGACTCAAACAATCAATACGCTATCCAGAGGTTACCGGCAAAGGGTCGGTGTTGCCCAAGCGATCCTAAATCAACCCGAAGTATTAATATTGGATGAACCAACTAATGGCTTGGATCCGTCGCAAATTTTGCACATGAGGGACTTGATTACCGAAATGAGCAAAAAATCGACTGTCATCATTTCTACGCATATCCTACAGGAGGTCCAGGTTCTTTGCGATCGTGTTTTGATTATTCGTGAGGGAAAGTTGGCATTAGATTCGACACTGAAGGATCTGAATCAAGGACAAAAGTTGTTTTTGACGATTGACAGGGGGCCAGTTGAAGCTAAGCCTGGACTAGGTTCTATCAGTGGTGTCCGATCGGTGGAACTCCTTTCGAACAATTCTACCGAGTATAGTTATGCGTTGACTGTTGAATCAGAAACCAGTGGGAAAATTAGGGATTCCATTCCCTCTATTGCAAAAGCGGTGATAGATCGGGGGTATCGTGTATATTCCATCTATTTGGAGGTGCGGGATCTAGAAACCGTTTTCAATGAAGTTAACGCAATTGATCCAGCAATCGAAGGAGGAACTATCCGTGCAGCATAGCGTTTTTCGTATTACCTTCAAGGAACTCGGGGCTTTTTTTGCGTCCCCGGTAGCGTTTATTTTTTTTGGTGTTTTTCTTGCCGCAACATTGTTCATTTTCTTCTGGGTGGAAACCTTTTTTTCTCGCAACATTGCTGATGTTCGACCACTCTTCGAATGGATGCCGATATTGATGATTTTTCTGGTGGCTGCTCTAAGTATGAGGATGTGGAGCGAAGAACGGCGAATGGGAACAATAGAATTTCTGCTTACCCAACCGGTAAAGCCATTGGACCTGGTTTTGGGAAAATTTTTGGCGTGTATGACTTTAGTGGCTATCGCACTGCTTTTGACCATTCCGGTCCCCTTAACTGTTTCATTGCTTGGGAATGTTGATTGGGGTCCAATATTTGGTGGTTATATTGCTACATTATTTCTAGCAGCTGCTTATGTGTCGATTGGTGTGACTGTCAGTTCTAAGACCGACAACCAGATAGTAAGTTTGATGGTTACAGTTTTGATATGCTCGATCTTTTATCTTCTCGGCTCTGATACTTTGACCTCTCTTTTTGGAAATAAAACTGGGGAGATTTTTAAGGCGGTTGGAACGGGTTCTCGATTTACATCTATAACCCGTGGTGTCGTCGACTTCCGTGACTTGTATTATTACCTTAGTATCGTCGGTGTTTTTCTCTGCCTGAATGTTTATTTTCTTGAGTCTGGTCGTTGGGCGAATGTAAAGCGTTCGAATCATACTCATTGGCGATGGGTGACTGGTTTGTTTGTCGCCAATTTCGTGGTCGGAAATGTATGGTTATATCAGACACCTTGGGCGCGTGTTGATATGACAGAGGGAAGTATTTATTCAATTTCTGATGCTACGGAAGGTTATATTGAGCAACTTCAAGAACCGATGTTGATCCGGGGTTATTTCAGCGCTAAAACACATCCATTGCTAGCGCCTCTGGTCCCTCAACTTCGAGATTTAATCATTGAGTATGGTGTGACAGGATCAGGGAAAATAAGGGCTGAATTTATCGATCCATTGGAAAATCCCGAATTGGAAAAAGAAGCAGGTGAAAAATTTGGGATAAAACCGGTGCCTTTCCAAGTAGCTGATCGATACCAGGCCTCTTTAGTCAATTCTTATTTTGATGTGTTAATCCAGTACGGCGATCAATATGAGGTTTTGAGTTTCCGTGACTTAATTGAAGTTAAGTCTCAGGTTGAGGGTGAAGTGGATGTGGAATTAAGAAATCCGGAGTATGAGATTACCCGTAGTATCAAAAAAGTATTATACAAATATCAGAGTAGTGGTGATTTATTCGTGAATATCGAACAACCGATCAAGTTTGTTGGGTATTTTTCCGAAGATCGTCGATTACCAGACGCTCTGGTGAAATTTAAAAGTGAAATAACGGGCGTACTAGACGAGATCAAGTCTGCATCTGGTGGCAAATTCCAGTTTAATTTCGAAAATCCTGAAGCATCTGGATCTCTAGTTGCAACGGAAATTGCGGAAAATTATGGTTTTCGTCCTATGCGTGCGGGTTTGTTTGACCCTACCACATTTTATTTTTATATGATTTTGGAAGGTGATGGGCAAGTAATTCAAGTTCCACTTCCCGAAGATTTAGAAAAAGAAAGTTTGCGTCGGAGCATTGATGCAGGCCTTAAACGATTTTCGTCGGGTTTTATTAAGACTATCGCAATGAGCACGCCGGCGCCAACACCTCCTAATCCATACATGCAACAAGCACGGATGCCTAGTGGTAAACAATTCCGGTTGCTTCGGGAAATGCTTTCAGAAAACCATAAAGTTACATCGATTGATTTCAAAACTGGATTCGTACCAGAAGATGCCGACTTGCTGCTTATCGTTGCACCCAAAACCTATGATGAAAAACAACTTTTTGCAGTTGATCAATTTTTGATGAAAGGGGGTACAGTAATCCTCGCGACATCGCCCTTTTCGGCTAGTTTGAATCAGAATCTTTCCGTCTCGAAACATGATTCTGGTTTGGGGGAGTGGATGAAGCATCATGGAATTTTGATTGACGAAACGCTTGTCCTTGATCCGATTAACGCTAAACTGCCGATTCCCATCAGTCGAAATCTGGGAGGTTTTACAGTTCAGGAAATTCGTATGGTGGAGTATCCGTATTTTGTGGATATTCGAGAATCTGGTATGCACGGCGGGGAAATCACTGCGGGATTACCCCAATTAACCATGAATTGGTCCTCGCCAATCCAAATTGAGAAAAGTAAGAAAAAAGAACGTAAGGTCGTGGAATTTCTTATAAGCTCAGAAGGATCTTGGACTAACGATTCAACCCAAGTTTTGCCGGATTTTAACACCCATGGCCCGTTGGGTTTTGCGGCGCCTGAGCAACGACACTCATACCCCTTGGCAGTGATTGTTGAGGGTCGATTCGAGTCATTTTTCAAAGGCAAGGAATCCCCGTTGCTTGCATCCGAAGCGACTTCGGATAGTGAAGGTGAGGATCCGGAAAAACCCGAGTTAGACGAGGTAATTGTGGGGCTTATCGAAAAGTCTCCGGAATCTGCTCGCGTGATTGTTTTTGCATCCAACGAATTTCTTTCCGACGAGACAATTCAGTTGGCAGCAAGTGCTGGTGGTACACTCTATACCAACTCCCTTCAATTGGTGGAAAATGCTGTTGATTGGTCGTTGGAAGATCGTGGATTACTTTCGATTAGAAGCCGAGGGCATTTTTCTCGCACTTTGTATCCGCTGAGCGCGGAACGCCAAGTATTTTGGGAATATATGAATTATGCCTTAGGCATAATAGGTCTGATTATAGTTTACCTAATCTACCGGCATCGTCGTCGAAAGGCATACCAACACTATGCAGAAGTATTACAACAATCGGGAGTTTAGGCCATGAGTCGTTTAATTAAAGTACTTTGTGGTGTTCTTTTTGTTCAGCTGGTTTTAGCCCTGATTCTAAGCTTTACGGGAAGGGACACCAGTGCATTTTCCTCGAAGGAGTCATTGCTTGACCTGAAATTGTCCGAGGTTGATGAGATTAGCGTAGAAGAACAAGATGAACCGGTTTTAAGGTTACAAAGGAAGGATGATCGTTGGGAGATACCTGAATATTTTGGTTTTCCTGTAGATCAAGACAAGCTTGGGAAAGTTACTGATAAACTTTTAGGGATTAATAAATCGTGGCCTGTCGCCACTACCAAAGCAGCTGGGAAGCGATTCAAAGTGAACGCGGATGAATTCGAGAGGAAGATTGTTTTTTCAAAAGAAGGTGATGTTTTAAAGACGCTATATATTGGTTCGTCTCCGAGTTACCGCAAAGTTCATACACGTATCGATGATCAGGATGAAGTTTATTCGATTGAATTCAGCACCTTCGAAGTCGGTTCAAACCCTCACGATTGGGCCGATAAAAGCCATCTTCATGTCGATCGGGATCAAATTGCGGAATTGGTTTTGCCAACCGTTACCCTAAAAAAAGATGGAGAAAAATTCGTCATAGCGGACCTTAAGGAAAATGAAGATTCGAATGAGTCAGAGATTAATAACCTGACGAATAAAATTGCTAAGATCAATTTTACTGAGGTACTGGGTAAAGAGGATAAACCAGACTATCAGGAACAATCGCCTGAATTGGAGATAGGGTTGACCGATAAATCCGGTGATCAAATTAAATATACCTTTACTAAGTTAAAAGGCAAAGACGATTATGTACTTAAAAAGTCGACTGACGATTATTATTTCAAAATTGCCAAATATACGGTCGACGGTATCTTAGAATTCTCTAGAGAAAAACTGGTAAATAAAAAATCTGACAATGAAATTGAAAAGGATTCTGACGAAGAATTGAAAGTAACACCCTAATGGTATTTAGGAAAATCGAAATGGTCTGTGGACACCTAGCTTAGGTCTTTCGCATAAGAGTATAGATCGCACCAATTCTACAAAGGTTGAAATTGAAAAAAATTAGTCGCTTCGTATGGAAAAAACTGTTCGATAATTGAATTATGAAAACAGGATTTATAGGATTGGGGGCTATGGGTATATCCATGGTTCGAAATCTTGCCAAACAGGGTTTGCTGGCGACTATTTGGAATCGCTCGGAGGGTGTGGCTGCAAATGTTGCCGAGGAATTGGGCGTAGTACACGCGGATTCTCCAGCTGACTTAGCGCGACAAATTGATGTTCTTTTGACTTGTGTTTCGGCGGATTCGGATGTTATTGATGTTATTGAACGAGTACTTCCGGGATTAGATAAGGGAAATGTAGTTGTCGATATTTCCACAGTTAGTTGTGAGACAGCCAAACAAGTGGCTAGGATTCTCGCTACAAAGTCTGTACATTTTCTCGATGCGCCGGTATCTGGTGGTACCGAAGGCGCTAAAAACGGAACGTTGGCAATGATGATTGGAGGCGATGAAGCGGTACTCAATAGGGTGAGGCCAATATTAAATGCTTTAACCAGTCGCATTATGTATATGGGTGATGTAGGTAACGGACAGGGAACTAAGGCGGTAAACCAAGTTATGGCGGCGGGCATTAATCAAGCGGTGACCGAAGCGCTTGCTTTTGGCGAAGCACAAGGATTGGCAATGGATAAGGTCATTGAGGTTATTTCTGAGGGTGCTGCGGGAAACTGGTTTTTAAATCATCGAGGTTCAACCATGACGCAGGGTGAATTTGCACCCGGTTTTAAAATCGCACTGCATCATAAGGATTTGATGATATGTAAGAAATCCGCACAAAATCTAAATATGGCGTTACCCTTGGCAGAAATGACCTTGGATCATTACAAAACGCTTATTAAAAGTGGATATGGCAATGAAGACATCTCCGCCCTTTATCGGATAAAAAAACCATAAATATTTGTGGTAGTAAGGAAATAAAAAAACCCCTGTCCGGTTTCAAAATAATTTTGAGTTTTTAAACAACTAACTAAACTTGAGTGTCTTTATCGAATTGTGTGTCGGAATCCTTAGAGGTTCATCAGTCAATTCAATTAGTAGTGACTTCGCCTGTGATTTGTACTGGCGTTAGCTTGGGAGTTAAAAATGAATTCAAAAAGTCATAACGGAAGATGGTCTATATTTTTTGTGTTTGGGTTCTTAGTGGCCTGCACATCAGAACCTGATGTTCCTCTAGGGCAAGAACAAGTGAAGCCAGGCGAAGACGAAATCATTCAGTCAATAGGTGCGCTACTCCTGGGTCATCTGGAAGAACAATACCTAAACAAACGTACGCTGCGAGATACTCACCCTAAATCCAATGGATGCGTTAAAGGTACATTGACCGTACATGAGGATATTTCACCTGAGTACCAATACGGTGTTTTCCAAGGTGGAAAAAGTTATCCGATTTGGATGCGATTTTCAAATTCAGTCGAGGAAATAACGGATGACGAAGAGACAGATTTTCGGGGCTTGGGTGTGAAATTGTTCAACGTTCGTGGCGAACGTCTGTCTGAACCAGGTGATGAATTCCATACTCAGGATTTTCTCTTGCTTGGTCACGATGGGTTTTTCGCAGCCAATGGGGAGGAATTTTTTGATTTTTTCGATGCTAGTTTCAAGGGTCAAACACCATGGTTTTTAGTCACACATCTGCGCGGTGCCTATAACTTGTTCTCGGGTGCGAAACGCTATGCAAACCCTTTAGATGTGCAATGGAATAGCGTTAGTCCGTACGCCTTGGGTCCAAAAAAGGACGATGGGAGCTACACAAATGTAGTGCGATATGGAATTCGTTCCTGCGGCAAAAACAAGGGAACCATTCTTGATGATCCTTCTCCAGATTACCTGGAAGAAAATCTCCAAGAACAATTACAAAATGGCGAAGGTTGTTTGCACTTTATGATCCAACTTCAGACGGACGCTAAGAATATGCCGACAGAAAATACTTTAATACGTTGGGATCAAGGAGAGTCGCCTTTTATCAAAATTGCGACAATCAGAATCCCCTCCCAAATATTTACTTCAGAAAAACAAAAAGAATTCTGCGAAAATTTATCTTTTAACCCTTGGCACGGACTCGAAGTTCACCGTCCGATAGGCAGTATTAACCGTGCGCGGAAATCTGTAATGAAATTGATTTCAGATTATCGGTTGAAACAAAATAATATTACTCGAACAGAACCGACGGGTATGGAGGAGTTTTAAGAGTTGTAGTACTTTGATCTGCAAATTTACCAAAAATTTGTTGTTTCGGAACTGTAAAGGTTACTATACGGCTGGTATGTTTCCAATAATAATAAATTGGTTGTGAGGAGGGTGAAATGAATATACAAAACAAACTAAATGAAATAAAGGCATCGCCAAATGTAGGCACGAATGAACAAGAAATTCGATTTGTTGGGGGTTTAGTAGTCCTTTTGGCGTCGGCCGCAACGGCGAGTGTAATCTTGATGGTGGTTGGTGTTTATCTACTTGCAACTGCGTATTTGCGATGGTGCCCAGGATATAGCAAGCTTGGTAAGAATACATGTGAAGAAGGCAAAAATGTCGGTGCTCGTGAACAAAACATTCGTTACGGTATTGGTGCGTTAGTTGTTTTGGCGGCGGCAGCTTACGGCAGTGTTATTTTACTGATTGTTGGGGCAATAATTGCCGATACAGCACACATTCGGTGGTGTCCAGCCTACTATAAGCTTGGGAAAAATACATACGCAGCAGATAAATAAGTAATACGGTCTTGGTGCTTGGACGCCTAGGAAATAAAGGTCGGATTATTATAGCTTAAATTTTGCATTATCTTTCTACACGCGGCACGATTCCGTGACCCTGGTGTGTGCGCTTGAAAAAAGCGCTCAGTATGTGCTTTTGTGCGTGTACCGGAGGTGCTTGCATTCTTGTGGTGCCTCGTTCTGAAATTCAAGGACTTTCTTTCGTTCCATTGACTATGGCCAAATTAACAGCAATGCATTGGCCAAATGGTCAATCGATTTTACAAAATATCTACACAATGTTTCATTCTACTATATAACCATTTGATCATAATAGTTATTATCGTTTTGGCGCGAATGTTGATTCTCTATTGGCCTGGTATAGATAACCCTGTTATGAGAGAAGATCAATGGAATTTAAAGCGTGTTTGAAATTATTGGCGGATCAAAATGGTTCAGATTTATTTTTGACGACTGATGCACCACCCGTTGTTAAGATCGATGGTCGCATGAAACCTGTAGGTAGTAATAGGCTTAGCGCAGAAAACATTAAGCAAATTGCTAATGCCATCATGGACGAAGATCAACAAGCCGAATTTAAGGAAAAACCTGAAATGAATTTGGCTATGGTGGAACCTGGTATAGGTCGTTTCCGCGTTAATATTTTTAAACAACAGCTCCATTTGGCTATTGTCATCCGAAATATTAAAGCCCAGATTCCGAGTATCGATGGATTGGAGTTGCCGGAGATTTTAAAAAAAATCATCATGCAAAAAAGAGGTTTGGTCTTATTCGTTGGTGCTACAGGTAGTGGTAAATCAACTTCGCTGGCCGCGATGATTGATTATCGCAATAGCCATGCCGCCGATCACATCATTACAATTGAAGATCCGGTTGAGTTTATTCATTCTCACAAAAAATCCCTGGTGAATCAACGTGAAGTTGGGATTGACACCGATTCTTACGAAGACGCCCTCAAGAATACTCTACGCCAGTCTCCTGATGTAATTATGATTGGAGAAGTTCGCGCCCGAGAGACTATGGAACATGCGATTAGTTTCGCTGAAACAGGACACCTTTGTTTGTCTACTTTACACGCGAATAATGCTAACCAAGCTTTGGATCGTATTATTAACTTTTTTCCAGAAGATCGGCGCGATCAGCTATTGATGGATTTGTCATTGAATGTTCATGCATTTGTATCTCAACGTTTAGTTCAGACAGTAGATGGTAAACGTGTAGCGGCAATTGAAATAATGTTGGGGACACCTTTGATCAAGGATCTGATCCGTAAGGGTGACGTGCATTTAATTAAAGAAGTGATGGAAAAATCGGAAAATATTGGGATGCAAACCTTCGATAGCCATTTGTTGAAAATGTACCAACAGGAAGTGATTACATATGAGGAAGCTCTACGGAATTCCGATTCACCGAATAATTTGCGCTTAAAAATCAGCCTTGCGGAAAAGGGGAAACTCCATCAAGGGCAACAATCTAGTGGTGGCCAGGAAGAAGACATGTCGAAATTGGAATTGGGCCTATTGGATAAACAAGATGGTAATATGTTTTCAGCTCATTAATTTATTCCAGATTGTACTATTTTAAGACATCCTAGTTGAAAAATTTTCCAATCTAAGTAGGATGGCCCCACTAGCATACTATTGGGGCCATCAATGCGTATTTTGCACACCATGATTCGGGTCGCGAATCTTGAAAAATCAATACAATTCTATACTGCCATACTTGGCATGAAGGTTTTACGTCAGAAAGATTATCCAGATGGCCGTTTTACTCTGGCATTTGTAGGTTACGGAGAGGAAGAGGACCATACAGTAATCGAATTGACGCACAATTGGGATATTGAATGCTACGAACAGGGAACTGGTTTTGGCCATATCGCGGTTGAAGTTAACGATGTTTATCAGGCAGTTGCCAACATAAGGGCGCAAGGGGGGCGGGTTATACGGGATGTTGGTCCTATGAAGCATGGCACTACCGTAATCGCTTTTATCGAGGATCCAGATGGTTACAAAATAGAATTGTTAAGTCCCAAGTGTTGATAAGGAGTGCACGTCGATATGTAATCCGTTGCCACAAAGAAGCAAATTAATCCAATAACCCATATTTGCAGTGTTACAAAACCCATTCAAGTTATGCGAACTAGCCAATTTCCACTCAATACCCTAAAAGAAATCCCTGCGGATGCAGAGGTTGCCAGCCATCGTTTAATGTTAAGGGCTGGGCTGATCCGAAAATTAGCGGCCGGTTTATATACTTGGTTGCCTTTAGGTTTAAGGGTACTGAGAAAGGTTGAACGAATTACCTGTCAAGAGATGGACGCTGTTGGCTCACTAGAAGTCCTGATGCCGGCTGTTCAGCCCGCCGAATTATGGGAGGAATCGGGGCGTTGGGATCAATATGGTCCCGAATTAGCACGTCTTAAAGACCGTCATGAACGTGATTTTTGCTTGGGACCGACCCATGAGGAGATTATTACTGATTTGGCTCGGAATGAAATCAAAAGTTATAAGCAACTTCCCATAACTTATTATCAGGTTCAAACTAAATTTCGGGATGAGATCCGGCCGCGCTTTGGCATAATGAGGGCTAGAGAATTCATCATGAAGGACGCTTATTCTTTTCATTTAAGCCAGCAATCTTTGGAAGAAACATATCAGAAAATGTATGGTGCCTATACCCGTATATTTGGTAGGCTTGGGTTGAAGTTCCGTGCTGTAATAGCTGATTCTGGCGCAATCGGTGGTCAAGTTTCTCACGAATTTCATGTGTTGGCCGAGTCTGGTGAAGATGCCATCGCTTTTTCCGACCAAAGTGACTATGCGGCTAATGTAGAACTTGCAGAAGCTCTACAACCGAGGGCTGAGTGTAATTCACCTACTAAAAATCGGATATTGGTTAATACACCAGAAAAACATAGTATCGAAGAGGTGAGCCAATTTCTGAATATTCCGGTAGAGAAATGTCTTAAAACTTTATTGGTAAAAGCCGAAGATGGTGGAATTATCGCTTTGTTGCTTCGGGGTGATCATGAACTGAATATTCTTAAAGCGGAAAAGTTGGATGGCGTTGCCGTACCTTTGGAGTTTGCTACCGATAGCCAAATCCAAATAGCTGTGGGTTGTCAATCAGGATCTATTGGTCCACTGGAATTGAATATTCCCATTGTGGCGGATCGGTCCACAGTACAACTTTCCGATTTCGTGTGTGGTGCGAACGAGGATGGAAAGCATTTTTCAGGTGTTAATTGGAACCGAGATTTGCCGTTGCCAACCCGTTTGGAAGATATCCGTTCGGTTAAAGCGGGCGATCAGAGTCCTGATGGCAAAGGGATTCTTTCTATTGCCAGAGGCATTGAAGTAGGCCATATTTTCCAACTTGGCACAAAATACAGCGAGGCAATGAATGCCCGAGTTCTTGACGAAAAAGGTAAGAACCAAACATTGATTATGGGATGTTACGGGATTGGAATATCCAGAGTGGTTGCGGCGGCCATTGAACAAAATCATGATTCACGCGGTATTATTTGGCCACAAGCAATCGCACCATTTGAAGTCGCCCTTTTACCAATGAACATGCATAAATCGCAAAGACTTCGTGAAAAAGCTGATGAACTATACCAACAACTACGGGATGTTGGAATCGATGTATTGTTTGATGATAGGAAAATTCGTCCGGGTGTTATGTTTGCGGATATGGAACTGATCGGAATTCCTCATCGTATAGTATTAAGCGATAGCGGTCTTGACGATGGTACAGTTGAATATCGTTCGCGCGAATCTTCTGAAAACCAAATATTTTCGATCGAAAATATAGTGGGGTTTCTAAAAGAAAATCTTAATGGGTAAAAGTGACTTAAGTTGCAACAGGGCAATATAAGATTTACGGAGAAGGGTATGAGGAAAAATGACGCCTGATAAAATACAGTTGGTAAAAGATTATCTCCTAGATTTACAAAATCGGATTTGCTCCGAGTTAGAAAAGGAAGAAGCCAATATTCGGTTCAAAGAAGATAAATGGGAATATCAAACTGGAGGGGGTGGGAAAAGTCGAGTAATTGCTGATGGCGATACGATAGAAAAAGGAGGGGTTAATTTCTCCCATATTCATGGCGCAGACCTTCCCGCTTCAGCTACAGCACACCGCCCGGAATTAGCGGGAAGAAACTTCCAGGCGTTAGGCCTTTCCTTGGTTATTCATCCACTTAATCCCTATGTGCCAACGGTACACGCAAACATACGCTTTTTTATCGCGGAAAAAAAAGATGAGCCAGCGATTTGGTGGTTTGGTGGGGGTTTTGACCTGACACCCTTTTACCCCTTTGAGGAAGATGCTGTGCATTGGCACCGAACGGCAGCCGATGCGTGCATAGCTTTTGGTGAGGATGTTTATCCTAAATTCAAAGACTGGTGCGATAGATATTTCTTTTTAAAGCACAGAAATGAAACGCGAGGTATTGGGGGATTGTTTTTTGACGATCTAAACGATTGGGGCTTTGAAAAGTGTTTTGATTTTCTGCGAAGCGTGGGGGATCATTACCTACCGGCTTATTTGCCCATTGTTCAGCGTCGAAAAAACATACCCTACGGTGACCGCGAACGCGCTTTTCAGCTTTATAGACGAGGCCGGTATGTAGAGTTTAACCTTGTCTTCGATCGGGGTACCTTATTTGGTCTGCAATCTGGTGGTAGAACCGAATCGATTCTGATGTCGCTTCCACCACTAGCCAGTTGGAAGTACGACTGGAAGCCTGAAAAAGATAGTTCAGAAGAGTTACTTTATAAGAAATTTTTGATTCCCAGAGATTGGTTATGAACCATCATTAGCCGAATCTTCTGCGCCAACCGTATCTACCTGTGCGGTCGCTGGTCCAGCGTTCGCCGCTTTGTTATTTCGCTCAGCTAGGTTTTGAATCACGATATCCAGGGAACCCGTTCGGGCAATTTCATTTCTTATACTACTCCGGTAGTTTGTTACCAAACTAATACCTTCGATAATTACATCGTAGACTTTCCATGTGCCGTTTTTACTTATCATTCGGTAGCTAATAGCTACCGGTGCGGAACCGGATTGCAGAACTTCTGTTTTAACGATTATTTTTTTTTCTTCGGGTTTTAAGTCCAAGGGTAAAAAGCGGATTTCCGAATTGGCGTATTCGGTAAACGCTGTTGTATAGGTTCGGACTAGGAGTGTTTTAAACTCTTTCTTAAACCGCTTTTTCTGATCGCGGTTGGCTGTCCTCCAATGTTTACCCAAAACGTAGGCTGAAAATCGATTAAAGTCCAAATGCGGCTCGACTACGGTCAATACAAACTCACGGGCCTTGGCTGTATCGTTTTTAATGTCTTCTTGTTTCAATCGTTCCTGCAGTGTGTCTGCTATTTCCTGAATCACTTGTTGAGGAGGCAGTAAGGACTCATCGGCTTTTAGAGTATAAGTGCAAACAGACAACATGAAAATCATGAATCCGTTTAAAACCGCCGATTTATGAGGAGTGATTGAGTTTTTCATAATTTTTTATGATAACCTTTTTTGGTAGGGGAATTAGAATGATTATTCCAGCAATTAACCTATAGTAATTAAAACCATAGCAAAAATGAATACCGATGCCAGAAAAACCCAAACATAATATGTATTTTCCACAAACACGCATGCGAAGGATGCGGCGGGATTCTTTCAGCCGGAATCTGATGAAAGAGTCGACATTGGCTATCAGTGATTTGATTTATCCGGTATTTATTTTAGACGGCAAGAATGTACGAGAACCTGTTGGGTCCATGCCCGGTGTGGAACGATTAAGCTTAGATTTGCTTGTTAAAGAAACCGAAGCTTTGGTTCGGCTCGGAATTCCGGCCATCGCTCTGTTTCCAGTTACGTCGTCGGATAAAAAGTCTGAAAACGCAAGTGAAGCGTACAATCCTAATGGTCTTATCCAGGTTGCAGTTAAAACCCTTAAGGCTGAATTCCCCGAAATCGGTGTGATTACGGATGTTGCTCTTGACCCCTTCACAACGCACGGTCAAGATGGCCTCATCGATGAAACTGGCTATGTGGTTAATGACGAAACCGTTGAGGTATTAGTCAAGCAGTCCGTATCTCACGCTGAAGCGGGAGCGGATATTGTAGCGCCTTCCGACATGATGGATGGGCGGATAGGGATGATTCGTAGAGCATTGGAGGCTGAGGGTTTCATAAATACCCGTATTCTTGCATACTCCGCAAAGTATGCCTCGCATTTTTATGGTCCATTTCGTGATGCGGTGGGTTCGGGTAAAAATCTTGGTGGAGGCGATAAGTACAGTTATCAAATGGATCCTGCTAACACTAACGAGGCGCTTCGTGAAGTTGCTTTGGATTTACAGGAGGGTGCCGATATGGTTATGGTTAAACCGGGGATGCCCTACTTAGATGTAGTTCGCCGGGTCAAGGAAGAATTTGGAGCCCCGACTTTCGTGTATCAGGTGAGTGGGGAATACGCCATGTTGAAAGCTGCAGCCCTAAATGGATGGCTCGATGAAAAACAGACAGTTTTGGAATCTTTGCTTGCATTCAAGCGCGCTGGAGCTGATGCGATACTAACCTATTTTGCTAAATCTGCAGCCATGTGGATTAATGAACATTGAGTCTTTGTTTTAAAACAAAATACATTCGCACTGAACAGTGGATTTTCTATATTCTAGAACATGACTGGTAGGTTATCTTTTTGGCGTAATTTCTTCAGGATTGATTGGTTATAATTAACTTTCCTTTGCAGGGGTGTGTAATCCGCGATAGTATAGTTTTATGAAAAAATAATCGTCTAGGAGGCAGTTGGAAATGGCCAAACAAGACTCAAACCCGCCGGTCGAAGGTGTCGTTAGTACTTTCAAATTTCAGTTCGAAGAAGCGATTTTGATTGTTTTAATCATATTGTCCGTATCTGGCGTCTTGCTTACAAATTTTTCTTCAACCGATGGTTGGTGGTATTGGATGGCCATGATCTTTGTTTTTGCGATTACGGCCATGATCATAGGGGCTATTGAAGCAAAAAAAGGGACCCATTTCATAAAAGATTTGTTGGCTACTCAAACGATACACTGGTTAGGCGCCATGGCGGTCATGATCGCTGCTTTTTCTTTATTACATGCAGGGGTCATGGACGAACAGGCCACGGGATTGGTTATTTTACTAATTCTTTCTTTGGCTATCTTCTTGGATGGTATTCGGATTGGGTGGCGGTTTAGTATGATCGGTGTTTTTCTTGGAATAACAGCGGTAATTGTTGCTTACGTTAAAGATCATATATTATTTGTTGTGGGTCTTGCGATCCTAATCATTGGGATTACAATTTTCTGGGGAAGAGACAAGCGAATAAGACAGTCGATCGAACCCTAATAAAGAGTTCCAGAATATTTTACTTGCTATCTTGAGATATGCAAAAGTCTGAGCGCTACGCAGTTTTTGGCCATCCCATTGATCACAGTAAGTCACCGGCAATTCACGAATTGTTCGCCAAACAGACAGAGCAGCAAGATTTTGAGTATACCGCTCAAGATGTCCTTCCCGAATGTTTCACTCGTGCTGTCAAAAAGTTTTTTTCTAAAGGCGGTAAGGGATTGAATTGTACCGTGCCCTTAAAACAGCTTGCTTGGGAGCTTGCTGGAGAGAAAAGTACGCGGGCGGAAATCAGCAAAGCGGTGAATACGCTTGCACTAAAGTCGGACGGCACAATAGTTGGTGATAATACCGACGGGGTTGGTTTTATCAACGATTTGGTTCAGAATCTTGGCATTAATCTAGAGGGTATAAAAGTATTAATTCTAGGTGCAGGAGGTGCCAGCCGAGGAATACTTAAACCCTTACTCGACCAATACCCGGAAACAGTGGTGATTGCAAATAGAACCTTATCAAAAGCAGTGCAGTTGGAACAGGAATTCCAGAGCTTTGGACCTGTTTTTGCGAGTCGTTTTGATGATTTAGAAGGCCAGGCCTTTGATGTCATTGTTAATGCAACCGCGGCGAGTCTCCAAGGCACAGTTCCCCCTTTACCCGATAACATAATCCGTCCCTCAGGGGTTTGTTACGATTTGGCCTATGCTAATGAACCTACTGCATTTGTCGTTTGGGGAAGACAGAATAGGGTCGCTAAAACCGTTGATGGCCTAGGAATGCTTGTTGAGCAGGCGGCAGAAGCATTTGCCTTGTGGCGCGGGATTCGCCCGGACACGAGGCATGTTATTGCTGGGATGAATGCTGAGAGGGGGCTTTAGGTAAAAGGAGGGGAGGATCGTTTAAGCTGCTATACGCAAAAACTAAATGCGTATAGCAAACTTAAAACATAATCTATAGGATTAATGAACCTGAGTTTTAATCAAAATAATTGGTTAATATGTGTTCCTGGATTATATATCACGCTACCATCTGTATTTTGTCCAATGGCTTCCCATACGTCGTCAACTCCACTAATATCAACATCATTTCCGCAGTTCGGATAGCCTCCCTCATAGTCAATGCCAAATTCAAATAAAGCACCTTGGGCTATACCTAAAGCAGCAAATTCCCCGCGAACTCGCCAAGCGATATTGTGGTCTGCACAAGAAGTGTTACCACTGACGCCCACGCCACCGATGACTTTGCCTGCTGCATCAAATAAGGCTAATCCCCCACCAAAGACATTAAGACCACCAACGTAGCGGCCCCTCATAGGATCTTTTTTTGTGCCAAATTTCTTGCTTTTACCGTCATAGGCAGATTCAGTATCGACTGGGTTGCTGTGTTGTAAACCATATAGTGGCCCTCCTGGTACCGAAGCAAGGTATAAACCAGCACTGGTAAAGGAAACACTTGTTCCTACCAAAGAATTTGAATTGTTGCTCAGGCTGACTGAAGTATAAGCTTTTTGCGCCGAAATGGCCCTACTCGCAAGCCACTGGTGGTTCAGTTCGGCACCGGTTTTAGTAACTTGGCAGACCCTACCGTTTTTATTAACAACTGTAGCCCACATGTCGAGCGGAAATTGACCGTTACCCGCTGCGACTGCGTTACTTAATGCTGTTGTTAGCTGATCATAGGTAACCGGACAATCTTTGTCATCGTCATCAGCTAGAGTTGCCGTCGAAAGTAGCGATACAGCGATTGCAAAAATTAATTGTTTCTTTTTCATTTTCCCCTTCTCCGTTTTATTCTTAATTTGTTTTAGTTGAAGATATGAATCAAGTTTCTAGTTTTGATAATTTAGAATCGACAGTATCAACAGTTCCGACATAATACAGAAAAAATAGTAATACGCAAATCATAAATATGGATGATGAATAAGGATGTGTCTAAATAATATGCTTAGGTATCTATTCAGAGCGCTATATCCTATATGACGAGACCAGAACAAAGAGCTTGGGGTCTTCCAAAATTCAGGCCGTTTTCACCTGCTCAAGCCCCACACCCTGATCTCTAAGATATTCTTCGTAATTCCCACTAAAGTTAACGAGACCGTCCGTGGTCATTTCTATAATACGCGTCGCAAGCGAAGAGACGAATTCACGGTCATGGCTGACAAAAAATACAGTGCCGGGATAGTCTTCAAGTGCGGAATTCAGTGATTCGATCGATTCCATATCGAGGTGATTGGTGGGTTCGTCCATCAAAATTATATTGGGCTTTTGCATCATAATCCGACCGAAAAGCAGCCTTCCTTTTTCGCCGCCTGAAATGACTTTCACCGACTTATCGATTTCTTTCTGCGAGAACAACAATCGACCTAATATGCTTCGGACAAATTGTTCGTCATCGTCTTCGTTTCGCCATTGATTCATCCATTCGAATAACGAGAGATCCTCGGCGAATTCCGCTGTATTATCTTGTGGATAATAGCCAAATTGTGAGTTTTCAGACCACTTGACTTGACCGTTGTCTTGGGGCAATTCATTGGCCAACGTGCAGAGTAACGTAGTCTTACCGATTCCATTGGGGCCGATGATGGCGACTCTTTCTCCGACCTCAATGAGCAAGTTGAGGTTTTCGAACAACAGTTTTTCGTCAAAACCCTTAGCGAGATCTTCCACTTCCAAAGCGAGCCGATAAAGTTTTTTGCTTTGGTTAAATCTAATGAAGGGATTGACCCGGCTGGATGGTTTAATGTCTTCTAATTCTATTTTTTCGATTTGTCTGGCACGAGAGGTCGCCTGCTTAGCCTTAGATGCGTTGGCAGAAAAACGGCTGACGAATGTCTGCAGTTCTGCGATTTGCTTCTTTTTCTTAGCGTTTTCAGAATACATTCGTTCCCGCACTTGGGTCGATGCGATCATATATTCGTCATAATTACCCGGGTAGATTCGGAGATCTCCATAATCTAAATCAGCCATATGGGTACAGACACTATTCAGGAAATGGCGATCATGCGAGATGATAACCATGGTGCTGTTACGTTCATTGAGAATCTCTTCGAGCCAGCGAATGGCATTAATGTCAAGGTTATTGGTCGGTTCGTCCAGGAGCATAATATCCGGGTCGGCGAATAGCGCCTGAGCCAGCAATACGCGAAGCTTCCAACCCGGTGCGACGGCGCTCATCGGACCTTCGTGTTGTTCAAGCGGGATATCCAAACCCAGCAAAAGATCACCTGCCCTCGATTCTGCGGTGTATCCATCCAGTTCGGCGAATTGCTCTTCAAGGTCGGCTACTTTCATACCGTCTTGTTCGCTCATTTCGGCTAATGAGTAGATTCGGTCGCGTTCCTGTTTGATCTTCCACAAATCGGAATGCCCCATGATGACCGTATCGATAACGGTATACTCTTCAAAAGCAAATTGGTCTTGACCTAGTTTTCCCAGTCGTTGATCTTCATCGATGCTAACCGATCCGGAACTCGGGTCTTGGTCACCACTGAGAATTTTCATAAAAGTTGATTTACCACAACCGTTAGCGCCAATTAGGCCGTACCGGTTTCCATTTCGGAATTTAATCGAGATATTTTCAAAAAGCGGCTTGGCGCCGAATTGCATGGTAATGTTAGCTGTTGAGATCAAAATAATATTCCAGATAAAATTGATTAGAAATCCGTGCGACGGATATGAAAAAAATTTGCGGATTATCGCATAAATTGGCCCGTTTTGATTCTTTTAATTTGGAAAAGAGTCCCATTCTCCATAAAAACTATCGCAAGCGGTTACGATAAATGACAGCAGGGGAAATGCAGACATTATTTGGCAACGTTAAACCTTAAATTGATAACCGTGAACTGCTACAACATATCTTTGACAATAATAGCTTACGGTTGACCATTAAATCTTGTTAGCATACCTACCAACTAAAAGTATCATGAGTATAGTCATTGTTTAATACGCTATCGATTCATCAGTTTTTGCTTCGAGCGCTCGATAAGTTGGGTATTGATGAACCTACGCGGGTACAGAAACGGGTCATTCCACTTGCACTTAGGGAAAAGGACTTGCTGGTGAGTGCTGAAACTGGCAGTGGTAAAACTATCGCGTTCCTTTTGCCGACCTTCCAGAGACTGTTGGACAATCCGGATAACAAGATGGGAACTCGTGCGCTTATTCTGGCTCCGACGCGCGAGCTAGCCCGCCAGATCTTCGACCAATGTATGGATGTCGGAAGTTATACTCAACTTAAATTTGGTGTGATTATAGGGGGTGAAAGTTTTCAAAAACAGACGACTTTGCTCAGGAGAAATCCAGAAGTTATTATCGCAACGCCAGGTCGGATGATCGAGCATATAGGTCGTGGCACAGTTTTTTTAAGTGTTTTGGAGGTGTTGATTTTAGACGAAGCCGACCGAATGCTCGATATGGGTTTCAGTGAGGATGTTTTACACATTGCTAAGCAGTGCAATCAACAGCGGCAAACACTATTGCTTTCAGCCACGCTAAACCAAAAAGATATAAAAGGGATAGCCTCTAGAGTATTAAATGACCCCGAAGTTGTATCCCTAAATACTGTTAGAGACAAACACGGAAACATTGAACAGCAGGTTTTACCTGCCGATAATAATGGCCACAAAACCCAGTTATTAAATTGGTTATTGGATAATGAATCGTATACAAAGGCATTAATTTTTACCAACAAGAAAACCGAGGCCGAAATTTTGGCGCGTGCTTTGTTGGATGGCGGCCAGCGAGTTGGCGTGCTCCATGGTGATATGGACCAAAAACAACGAAACCTGGTGATGCAACGATTACATAGGGGACACATTAAAGCTCTGGTTGCAACCGATGTAGCGGCGCGGGGCCTAGATGTCCAGGGTATCGATATAGTGGTAAATTTTGATATGCCTCGAAACGGAAAGGACTATGTGCATCGTATCGGTAGAACTGGTAGAGCCGGCAAAAAGGGTATTGCAATTTCGCTAGTCAGCAAACCGGAATGGAATCTCATGATTGGCATTGAACGCTACTTGCAACAACAGTTCAGGCGGCGAAGCATAAAGTCCCTTGAAGGGCAATTTTCCGGTCCTAAAAAGGTCAAGTCATCGGGTAAAATCGTTGGCTCGAAAAAAAATAAAAATAAAAAAATAAGCGATAGGTCGGCCATTAAAGTGAAAGCGAGGCATCGAACAAAAAAACAGATCGGCAAGCGGCGGATACCTTCAAACAGGTCTGCGTCGGAAATATCGGGTACCGAGTCCAGCAATGAAAATATTGGACGAATTTGGGGTAGGGTCAAGAAGAAGGATTGAATGGAATAGTACAGCGGGAGGAGACATCAATGAGCACGTTGAATGAGTGGGACGAAGACCGAATCATTACCATTGAAACTAAAATAGCGTACCAAGAAGATCTTTTGCAAAAACTTGACGACATCGTATCGATGCAGCAAAAAAAATTGGATCAACTCGAAAAAACCTGCCGATCAATGGTGAAAGGTATTGAAAGGTTAAATGAGGCCGATGGCAACAAATCGATTACCGACCAACGACCTCCACATTACTAACCAATTGTCGTTATGGGTTAAGCTCCGATTCACAAGTGCCTTGTGATGGCGTCATTACATCTTATTGTATCAATAAAAAAAGAAATTAATCATCAAACACAAAAATCATCAAAGAGGGGCGATTTCTTTTGAAATTAACCAGATAGACTCTTTAGCACAAGGCGTATTCAAGGATGACAGGCAAGTCACGTTTATTGCTAAAACCCTTCCAGGTGAAACCGGTACCGCGAAGCTGATCAAAGCAAAAAAAGGAGTCCGCTTCGCCCGGATTGATTCTCTGGAAAAAACTGCTAGGAATCGGATTGAGCCAAAATGCGTACATTTTGGCCAATGTCCGGGGTGTCATTATCTGCATACCGGCTACGAGGATGAAATTAACTATAAACGATCGACGCTGGATAAATTTTTCAAGAAATTTAGCTACGATAACGAACGGGTTACAGTAGTGAAGGCGCCAAAAAGGTTGGGCTACCGGAATCGGATTCAACTCCATTATCGTGGGAAAACCATTGGATTGATCGATGGGTTGAGCAATGAAATTATTGAAATACCAGCCTGTAAAGTTATACGGGATGAGTTGCGTCCAGCGATTGAAGACTTATATAGCGATAGGAGTTGGAGCGCCGAACACCCTGGTAGTGGCCACTGTGAATTGTATTACAATCGTGGTGATCTGAGTGTGCAGTGGGATAAACCCTATGCTTATGGTGGTTTTTCACAAGTGTTCGATGCAATGAACACCGCATTACGGAATACTGTTTTCGATTATTTACAGAGGATGGAATTTACTTCGGTTCTCGAATTGTTTGTTGGTGACGGCAATCTTTCGCGATTACCAGTACATGAAAATAAAGTGCAATGCGTCAGGGTTGATAACTCCCCGATAAATAAAGATGAAAATTTTATTAGAATGGACCTGTTTGCGCCATCTGCATTGTGCGATTTTCAGGCAAAATGCAAGCAGCGCCACTTTGATGTACTGTTGCTCGATCCACCACGAAAGGGATTTACAGCTTTGTATCAATGGGTAAAGACATTCAAGCCTAAAAAGTTGATCTACGTGAGTTGTAACCTAGCGACATTGGTTAGAGATCTGTCGAGTTTGGAAGGGAAATTTGTGATTGAAGATTTAGTTTTAATCGACCTTTTTCCCTCGACCCATCATTTTGAGACAGTGGTGTTAATATCGATTAGGAGATATAAATAGAAAACACAGTTGTTCTACATCTCTGTTTGTTGTGCCGGTTTATTTCAATAGTGGGTCGTCTTTGGGCAGTAGGCGGGATATCCATAGCGCCAACTTGTGCCTCATATTAGGTCCGTTTTCCTGGCCCTCCGCTAGCGGTTGTATGAGTTTATCTTGTACGAGTAGACGATAAATACATTCCACTTTATCCTTCGATGAGTCAGTTGCCTTAAAGTCGGCGTAGCCGCGATTTTTTGCAAAGCGTTCAGCGACTTCTAAAGCCTTCTTGACGAGCTGGGTCTCGTTTTTGATCTTAGCCATTGGATGTTTAGCCAGATAGGTAATTTATGGGGAATATTTGCCAAAATCAGCCGTTGATGACATATTTCATAATTTCAACGACCTGTTCCGGGGTTTGCGCAACCGCCAACGCCGCAGCATCCACTTCCTTTAAGGCGTGGGTCAATTCAGGATCGTGTAGTGTAATGATCGACTTACCTAAAGCTGCTGCGTAACCAGCGTCGAAAGCAGCGTTCCATTGACGATATTTGTCACCGAATCGTACTACAACGACATCAGCTTGTTCTATCAGTGTCCGCGTTCTTATGGAATTAATTTTTGATGCTTTATGATCTTTCCAGAAGGGCGACTCTTCTTTCCCCAAAATATTGTCACCACAATCATCACTTGCGCTGTGTTCGGTTACCGGTGAAAAAAGAGTGACGTGCAAATCAGCTTGATTGAGACCTTTTTCAATCTTCCGTCGCCAATCGCTATGGATTTCCCCTGATAAGTATATGTTCCAGTACATAAATTCCCTACTCAATGTGAATTGTGGACAGCGTGCAGTATACCAGAAGCCAATTATCTGGTTTACCATTCCTGGTAACGCAATGACTCCTACCCGTAAAGGTAGGCTAAATAAATTCAATCTGATTAATCTGAGGTAGATCAATCAGTTTTTTGAGAATCTTGTAGATATTTATCCTTTAATTTTTGGTAGTGTTCGGCTGAATATTTCAAAAAAGACAATTCTTTATCGGTTAACGGCCGTATTTTTTTAACCGGAGAGCCCACATATAAATTGCGTTGTTCCAAGTGTTTTCCGGGAGGGACAAGTGCTCCTGCACCAATGATCACCTCATCTTCCACGACCACACCGTCCATTAATACAGCACCTATTCCGATCAAGCAAAAATTACCGACTGTACACGCATGGACGACGGCCCGATGACCTATTGTTACACCTTGACCGATTAATAGTGGGAAACCACCCAGAGAATAAGGACCATCGTGGGTGCCATGTAAAACAGAACAGTCTTGCACATTGGTTCCCAATCCAATTGCTATGGAGCATACATCACCACGTATAATCGTGCCGGGCCATACTGATACATTGTCATCTAGTGTCACATCACCAATGACTTCAGCACTGTCATCTATGAAAACCGAATTCCCAATTTCGGGGAATTTGTCCTGAAAACTTCGAATTGTCATTTACCTACCTGTTAAAGAGTTGTTAGTTGCGTCCGACCCTACCGGATGCTGCGTTATATTTAATGCAATTGTTGGTATACCTAGTCCCGAAGGTTTGTTCTTGGAGCCTTCCTCTCGCAATTCTTCGCGGTATACAGGCACCCCTAGCGCGTATTTGTGCATGGGAGAAAACGAGCCATATGCCCGATTAATAGATACGATATAATCAAAGGCAGACAATACGCGTTTTAATCAAACATATTATGACCAATCCGTTAATTCAAGAACAGTTGTTGCCCCCTTTTTCCCAGATAAAGCCTGATCATATTGTTCCTGCGATCTCACAATTGCTGGCGACTGGTCGCAACACCACTGAGAAGTTACTTGTTTCAACTTCTTGTTATGGCTGGAAAAATCTAATAAACCCCTTGGAAGATCTCCAAGATCAGCTGAGTAAAACCTGGTCTCCGATAAGCCATATGAATTCCGTGGTTAGCACGGATGCTTTGCGCGATGCTTATAACCAGTGTTTGCCATTGTTGAGCGATTATTGGACCGAAATTGGTCAAAATGCGAGGCTTTACGAAGCATACAAAGCTATAGCGGAGGGTGAAGAGTATGCTACTCTGGATACCGCCCAGCAGAAAATCATTGATAATGCCCTTCGCGATTTTCGTCTTTCCGGTGTCGATCTCGATACGGATAGGCAAAAACGATTCAAAGAAATAGAACAACAACTTTCAACGCTTTCGAGTCAGTTTTCAGATAATTTGCTCGATGCTACCAATGCATGGACGAAATTGGTTAAAGATGAAAAAGAGGTGTCGGGTTTACCCGAATCCTCCCTTATTTTGGCGGAGCAGGCGGCTGAAAAAGAGCAAAAACGAGGTTGGTTGTTCAATTTGGAAATTCCCTGTTATATGGCTGTCATGACTTACGCCGATAACCGTGATCTGAGGAAGGAGATGTACGAAGCGTATTTCACTCGGGCTTCTGATCAGGGGCCCGATGCAGGGAAATGGGACAATTCAGATATCATGGAGCAAATTCTCCAGCTTCGTCATGAAAAAGCCCAGCTGTTGGGGTTTCAAAATTACGCTGAGCTTTCTTTGGCGGTTAAGATGGCAAATACTCCAGACCAGGTCGTCTCTTTCTTAAACGATCTTGCTGAACGATCGCTTCCCTATGCGCGCAAAGATCTGGATGAACTTCGTTACTTTGCCGAAAAACAATACGGGCTAAAAACACTAGAGGCGTGGGACCTTGGGTATTTTTCGGAAAAACTGCGTCAATTCAGGTTCGATCTATCGCAGGAAGAGGTCAAGGCTTATTTTCCAATAACTCGGGTACTTCCGGGATTGTTTTCAGTAGTAGAAAGGCTATATGGTCTCCGTATCGTTGAAAGGCACGATGTCGAAATCTGGCATCCAGATGTTAGATTTTTTGAGATCAGCGATCAGAATGGCGAACTGCGTGGTCGCTTTTATTTAGACCTCTTCGCTCGTCCAAAAAAGCGAGGAGGTGCCTGGATGGATGAGTGCAGAACCCGCAAGAAAACAGGGGGTACTGTGCAAAACCCGGTGGCTTATCTCGTCTGTAATTTTACCCCACCCGTCGGCAGTGATCCTGCTCTACTCAGGCATGATGAGGTCATTACCCTATTTCACGAATTCGGACATGGATTACACCACATGTTGACTCGCGTGGACTATCTTGGTGTTTCTGGCATCAACGGAGTGCAATGGGACGCTGTGGAGCTACCGAGTCAATTCATGGAAAACTGGTGTTGGGAAAAAGAAGCCTTGGCGCTTATTTCAGGGCACTACCAGACTCACGAACCGTTACCCGATAATATGCTTAAAAAAATGCTGGCGGCAAAAAACTTTCAATCGGGTATGCAAATGGTTCGGCAGCTTGAATTTTCGCTGTTTGATTTTCGCATCCACCTTGAATATGATCCCGAAAAAGGTGGCCGAATATATGAGATTATTGGCCAAGTCCGTGACCAGGTCGCAGTTTTGATACCGCCTTCGTTCAATCGTTTTGCCCACGGGTTTGCACACATCTTTGCGGGTGGGTATGGGGCTGGTTATTACAGCTACAAATGGGCCGAAGTACTCTCAAGCGATGCTTTCTCAATGTTTGAAGAAAATGGAATTTTTGACGCGGACACTGGCCAATCTTTTCTGAGCAATATCCTCGAAAAAGGAGGGAGCCAGGACGCGGGAGAACTATTTGTCAATTTCAGAGGAAGAGAACCGAAAATCGACGCACTATTACGCCACAGCGGAATTGCTAGCTAGCTTCTTTGTTCTGTTGTTTGGTTTATTAGTGTGCAATGGGTGAACCACTCTTGGACCACGGCTTTTTGGCATTATCCGAGAATTTAGAGTGACCTTATGAAATATAAAGACCTCAGGGATTTCATCGCGCAGCTAGAAACAAAAGGCGAGCTCAAACGGGTCAGTATTGAAGTTGATCCCTATCTAGAAGTCACCGAAATTTGTGATCGGACCTTAAAGCAGGGAGGGCCAGCGATCCTATTCGAAAATCCGAAAGGATCGGAAATCCCTTTGCTTGCTAATCTTTTCGGCACGCCACGCCGTGTCGCTATGGGTATGGGCGAAGACTCGGTTTCAGCGCTGCGGGAAGTCGGAAAACTGCTGGCATATTTGAAAGAGCCTGATCCTCCAAAAGGTATGAAGGACGCTTGGCAAAAACTCCCCATATTTAAACAAGTACTCTTCATGGCGCCAAAAGTCGTCAAATCGGCACCCTGTCAGGAGGTAGTCCTCGAGGGTGAGCAAATCGATTTAGGCCAATATCCTATCCAGACGTGTTGGCCAGAAGATGCGGCGCCGCTGATTACTTGGGCGCTGGTGATTACTAAGGGGCCACACAAAGAGCGTCAAAACTTGGGCATTTATCGGCAGCAGGTTATCGCGAAAAATAAGGTTATCATGCGCTGGTTAGCCCATCGTGGAGGTGCGCTGGACTTCAAAGATTGGCAGGAGACCCACCCAGGTGAACCATTCCCCATTGCAGTTGCTTTGGGCGCTGATCCCGCAACGATTCTTGGTGCTGTTACCCCAGTTCCCGATGCGCTTTCAGAATATGCTTTTGCTGGATTATTACGGGGCAGTAAAACCGAATTGGTCCGGTGCTTAACAAGTGATTTACAAGCACCGGCATCGGCTGAAATTATCTTGGAAGGTTTTATCTATCCTAACGATATTGCCCGAGAAGGGCCTTTCGGTGACCATACCGGGTACTACAACGAAGTCGAAGAATTTCCAGTATTTACCATAGAACGAATTACTCAGCGTGAAAAACCTATTTATCACAGTACCTATACAGGACGTCCACCCGACGAACCTGCAATTCTTGGTGTAGCGTTAAACGAAGTATTCATTCCGATTCTGCAAAAACAATTTCCAGAGATTACTGATTTCTACCTTCCTCCTGAGGGGTGTTCCTATCGACTTGCGATTGTCAGTATGAAAAAGCGATTTCCGGGGCATGCCAAACCGATTATGTTTGGAGTTTGGTCTTTTTTGCGCCAATTTATGTACACTAAATTTGTCATTGTTACCGATGATGATGTTGACGTGCGCAATTGGAAGGACGTCGTTTGGGCAATGACAACTCGAATGGACCCAGCCCGAGATATCACACTGGTGGAAAATACACCGATTGATTATTTGGACTTTGCCTCACCAGTTTCTGGCCTAGGGTCTAAAATTGGTTTGGATGCCACAAGTAAATGGCCTGGTGAGACGGCCCGCGAATGGGGAAAGCCCATCAATATGTCCGCGGAAGTTAAATCCAAAATCGATCAAATTTGGGACTCGCTTGCGCTTTGAGGGCTCAATAACTTAACCCCTAGTTCTCGAATTTCAATTCGAGAACTAGGGGTTATTTCTGTAAAATTCTTTATTAATTTAGGAGGGTTTAGGGTGAAGAGGATTGTAATCGCTTTTTTCATTTTTATCGGTTGTTCGTTCATACAATATGCTGCATTTGCGGATTGTCCCACACATCTCAATGTGGAGGTGCGCAAACTGCGCTCCGATGAGACCATAAATCTTTGTGAAGCGTTCTCAGGTAAACCTATGCTAGTTGTCAATACTGCCAGCCATTGTGGGTTTACACCGCAGTTTAAAGGCTTGGAAGCGTTGCATAAGAAATACGAGGATAAGGGTTTGGTGGTGCTTGGTTTTCCAAGCGACTCTTTTGGGCAGGAGGCCGATAATGAAGAAAAGACCGCCCAGGTGTGTTATCTCGATTACGGTGTAACGTTTACCATGTTCTCGCCTGTTACTGTAAAGGGCTCAAAGGCCCATTCACTTTTCAAAGAATTGGCAAAACAAACAAAAGCCCCGACTTGGAACTTTAATAAATACGTACTGGACTCCGAAGGGCATGTCGTGGAACATTTTAGTAACTTTATAGCACCTGACTCTGAAGAATTGCGCGCTGCGATTGATAGCGTGTTGTAGTGGAAACGCAGTTTAGATTAGTTTCAATCGATTTCCCGCCGGGACAATAACGCCTTAAATAGCCAGAGTTGACCTAATTTTTCTGTGCAGTTCTATACCGACAGAATCCACTAAAGTCTCGACCAAGAAACAATAATTAAGTCGGCCCTTTTTTCGCGTGATTGAGGCACGTACAAGAGTGTCGCTACCTCGAGATAGATTTTGGACACGTCTAGATATTCTTAATTCGCGTCGTGACTATCATCCCGTCGAAAAGTCCGTTGTATATCTTATATCCGGATTCGTGTCATCTCGATTCTGTGTCCGCAGAATATTGTGAATTGGATTACATCAGGCTAGTAAAACCCTGGCTATGCTTCATGATTGAGTGAATGAAGTAACAATACCTTACAAATCTTGACCTCCCGTTCGTCAGTTTGAAATGGCACCCAAAAAAGTTTTTTTGTCCTATAACAGTTTGGACCGAGATGAAGTTTCGAATATATATAATGTACTAAAAGATCATGGATTTAATCCATGGATGGATGAATCGGATCTCGAGTCGGGTTCGAGATTCCAGCGAGAACTAGAACGCCATATTGAAACATCTGATGTGTTCTTGTGTTTGATTGGGAACCATAACCAGGGTAAGTGGCAAGTTAAAGAATGGGATTATGCGATTCATAGAAAGGAAGCGGGTCGATCACCCCAGCATGCTATTCCGATAATACTGCTATCAGTCCAAGGTAATCCTAGGATTGACGGTTTTTTGAATTTATACAATTGCGTTGATCTTCGTGCGAATCCTTATAAATTCGCAGATATTTTGATTAATGCGATAAATAGACTAACCCCAGAATCAGAATTATCCACACCTGCGTCTGTGGAAATTGCTAAATCTCAACCCCTAACTTCGTATTTGGAGAATCTCTGGCGCCAATGTATTGAGTTGAATACTACAAATTTCGAGTATGCGGTTCGGCAGCAAGCAGGAAGATTGAGTTTATCCGCTGTATATACATCACTCGATGTAATCGAAGCACAGGAACATCAGAGAGTTTACGAATGTGATAAACCAACTGACAGCGAATCCCATCAAGGAATTTCTGTCATGCAAAGTATCCTCGAGCATCCCTTTTTGGTGCTGACAGGCGATCCGGGTAGTGGAAAAAGCACGATAGTAGATTTTTTGACGGTCTGTTTGGTTGGCCAGTTTTTGGGTAAAAAAGAGGCCAATATTGCGTTGTTCGATGTCATCGATTTTCCACCTATGGTGCCAATCCGAATTATTCTTCGACACTTTGCTCCACACGGATTGGCGAAGGACAGAGATTTATGGACGTACATTATAGAACATTGCGCCAGGCTGCCGATGGGAAATAGTGAGTTTCAGGATTGTCGCTCCGAACTGGAACAGGCACTGAATAAAAGTGATGGCTGTTTGCTACTACTGGATGGTATTGATGAGGTGCCCGATTCGAGTGGGTGGCGACAGCGCTTAAAAAAGCGTATAGAGGAATTTCGACTTCGCTTTCCACTGGCACGGATTTTAGTTACCAGCCGACCCTACGCGTATCAAACCCGTGAAGAAAGATTCAACGGTTTTGAAGAAAGGCGTGTTGCCCCATTTAATCTACCTCAGATGCAGGAATTTGTGCATAAATGGTACGGCGAGCTCGGTATCAAACAGGCGCGTCTCGGTTCGGATACGGCAGCAAAATATGCCGAGCGTCTGAAGGCTGCGTTAGAAAGCAACCCACGGCTGGCTGAGTTGGGGCAGAATCCTTTGCTAATGAGTTTGATGGGTTGGCTGCATCGAGTTGGGGAAGGTGGTGCGCTGCCGGAGAAACGCCAAAAACTCTACGAGTTTTGTGTCGAACATCTGATTGATGTTTGGCAGAGGGATAAGCCACTTTTCGATGACTTTGGTGAACCGCGCGGTACCCAATTTGATATTCGTCAGGAACTCGGCATTAGTAAGGCCGCGCTGCGCCAAGCGCTTGAAAAGCTCGCATACAATGCTC
>Ga0114933_10000560_pt1 | contig 45150 bp, 37 predicted proteins | sample 4SBtaG_FD_89691 | JGI IMG/M metagenome (GOLD analysis project Ga0114933, IMG submission 89691) | Deep subsurface microbial communities from Kolumbo volcano to uncover new lineages of life (NeLLi) - 4SBTROV12_W25 metaG | ecosystem: Environmental > Aquatic > Marine > Volcanic | place: Kolumbo... | reverse complement strand
TCGATAAATTCAAAAAGAAAAAAGCCCTCAATATTTAATCTATGGACTTACAGAACTGGACGACCAATGAAGCCTTAATTTCTTGGGTAAATGAAGCCGTTCAGCTGTGCCAACCTGAAGCTGTACACCTTTCAGATGGTTCGGAAGAGGAATATCAACAACTCTCCGAAATGATGGTCTCAACAGGTAAGGCCATTCGCCTCAATCCTGAAAAGCGTCCCAATAGCCTCTACTTTAAATCTCACCCCGACGATGTTGCCAGAGTTGAAGAGTCTACCTTTATCTGCTCAGAAAAAGAGATAGACGCCGGCCCTACAAACAACTGGAAAGATCCAAAAGAGATGAAGAAGAAGCTGTTGAAGCTCTTTGAGGGTTGCATGAAAGGTAGGACGATGTATGTCATCCCTTTCAGCATGGGGCCTCTCGGCTCGGATAAATCTCAAATTGGCGTACAAATTACCGACTCTGCCTACGTTGTTCTCAATATGCGCATTATGACGCGTATGGGTAAGAAGGTTCTAGAGACCCTTGGGTCTGGCTCCTTTGTCCCTTGCATGCATTCCGTGGGTGTTCCGCTTGAAGAGGGAACGGAAGACGCTCCTTGGCCCTGTAATCCAGAAAAGCGCGCCATTGTTCACTTTCCTGAAGAGAGGGCGATCTGGTCTTTTGGATCTGGCTACGGCGGCAATGCTCTTCTTGGAAAAAAATGTCTCGCTCTTCGCATTGCAAGTAGAATGGCGAGAGATGACGGCTGGCTAGCAGAGCACATGCTCATCATGGGAGTTACCTCTCCTGAAGGCGAAAAGAAATACTTTGCAGCAGCCTTTCCAAGCGCATGCGGCAAGACAAATTTAGCTATGCTCACTCCGACTCTTCCCGGCTGGAAGGTTGAATGCGTAGGCGATGACATCGCCTGGATGAAATTTGGCTCAGATGGCAGACTCTTTGCGATCAATCCCGAATTTGGAATGTTTGGCGTGGCGCCTGGTACATCGGATAAGACCAACCCTAATGCGATGAAATCTATTCTCAAGAATTCCATTTTCACAAATGTTGCACTCACACCAGACAATGATGTTTGGTGGGAAGGGATGACAGATGAAGTGCCTCCTAAGCTCACCGATTGGCATGGAAATGAATGGACGCCTAATTCTGAAAAACCAGCATCACATCCCAATGCAAGATTTACAGCTCCTATATCTCAGTGTCCTATCGTGGATCCCGCGATGGATGAGCCTGAGGGAGTCCCGATCTCAGCGATTATCTTTGGCGGCAGAAGAGAAGATACCCTTCCGCTCGTCTTCCAATCATTTAACTGGCATCACGGAACCTTTCTAGGAGCTAGCGTATCCTCTCAAATGACAGCAGCTCAAAAGGGCGAGGTGGGAAAACTCCGCCACGATCCGTTTGCTATGCTGCCTTTTTGCGGTTACAATATGGGCGACTATTTTGCTCACTGGATCCAAATGGGCAGATCCGCTGCCTTTGAATCTCTTCCCAAAATTTTCAACGTTAATTGGTTTCAAAAAGATGATGCAGGTAAGTTCACCTGGCCCGGATTTGGAGACAATATCCGCGTCTTAAAATGGATCTTTGAAAGGTGCGACGGCAAAGGTGCACACGTTGACTCTGCGGTAGGTTTTATCCCAACTAATGATGCAATTGACTGCACCAATCTAGAGCTATCTGAGGAAAGCCTACAAAAGCTTCTTACAGTTGATCTGGAGAAGTGGAAAGAAGAGGTCGGCAAACTCGAAGAATATTTCAAGATCTTCGGTGATCACCTTCCAAAAGCTATCCAAGAAGAGCTAGAGTCCCTCAAAGCCAGACTGTGAGTAACAGATGTGTTTTTCTGCTCCTGCAAGTTTTACAGCCAGCGCTCTCTTAGTATCCGTTGGGGTTTATGCGATAACAAAGGCTAATCAGAGAAATAAATATTATCTAGGTTTTGCTCTCATCCCTTTTCTTGCTGGACTGCAACAGTTTTTTGAGGGGTTTGTCTGGTTATCGTTTGAATACGATAATGAAGTTTTTAGAAGATTTGCCGCCTACGGCTTTCTCTTTTTTGCGTGGTTTTTTTCTGCGATCTTATCTCTCAATCTTGTGTATGTTGTTACGCGCTCAAAACCGGTTAAACGCTAGAGCTTTCATTGGGCTTTTCTTGTGGGCTTATTGGTAAATTGCATGTTTCCTTAATTTTTCAATTTTGATATTTTACCCTCTTTTAAATTTGAGATAATAAATGGCAGCGATACCTCATTGTAAACTATTAAGTGTAGATACTGATCTTGCATATGATGTCCAATTATATCATCGCGGTGTGAAACGTCGGGAGCTATTAGGAAGGGGAGCTTACGGAGTTGTCTGCAAGATGGCGGGAGGCGTAGTTAAACTTCAAAGTCCTAAAAGAGTCGAAAGAGCGCGGGTAGATCAGGAATATTATTTTAAGCTCGCATGCATGGAAGCAAGGATTTTGTGCGATCTCTCAGAAAGGGGGATATCTGTAGTCCCCAAAGTTAAGTGGGCTCTGATTGGAGATAGAAGGGTTGCAATTGGCATGGAAGAGACAGGGTCAAATATCTGTGAAGCTTATTTCAAACAGGGTTTTCTCCCAACGTTAAATAAAATCAGAAAGATAGCCAGACGCTGGCTTATAGGTTTAGGTCAAATCCATAGGGCGGGAGTAATCCATTGTGATTTAAAACCCACTAATCTAACAATGAAGTACATTCTAGATTTTGGGATCTCTCAGAGAGTAGATAATCTCAATCAAAAACGCCTTGCCTGTTCAAGATGGTACCGGCCTCCTGAAGTTATTCTGGGATTAGGTTATACGACAAAAATAGATCTATTTAGTTTGGGGGCTGTGCTCTATGAACTCTATACGGGATATAACCTCTTTCCTGTAGATAATCAGCGAAGCTATATGTTAACAGACCTTCAACATCTCTATCACTTTCTAGATGTTATGGAGAAAGATGAGTTTCCTGAGAGCCTTATGGAAAATGCTCGAGACTACTGTGTCTTGGATGAAAAAACTCAAAAAAAGAACTTGCTGCAGAATGAAAAAGATAATCGGATTGAAGAGTTCACACCGTTTTTAGAAAGGATGAAAGAAACAAAAAAAGAGCGAAGAAATAGCGATGAGGATTTTTCTCTTTGGATGGATCTTCTTAAAAAGCTTCTTGAGTTTGATCCTGAAAAAAGGCTGAGTGCCCAGGATGCTCTAAAGCATCCTTTCTTTGCTCAGAGAGCAAAAAGAGATGTAGAGGAAGATGAGTGTAAGGAGTCTCCTCCCGAGGAAGTTAAGTCTCCACCAAGGAGAACTCTTAGTGCTTTTGAAACACCAAATCCTTTTGCAGCCCTAATGGATGAGGAAATGAGAGTATAGTTCTTAGAACAAAGAGCAGATATCTATGTATCTCCTTTAATTTTGGAATAGAAAATGTCAGCAATATTTTCTTTTAGTGATTTAAAAATTCATACGGATAGAGAATACAATGCAGTCTTAGATAGGTACGGCGTGGATCGTAATAAGATGCTGGGAAAAGGAGAATATGGAATTGTCTGCAAAATGGATGGCGGGGTTGCTAAAATTCAGAGTCCAAGGAAGCTTAACTCTTCTAGGGAAAGAAAGATCTTTGATTTTTTACGTGCCTATGATGAGGCTAAAATACACATAGAGCTTTCAAGTAGAGATATTTCTATCGTTCCAAGAGTTAGATGGGCTATCGTTGGAAACTTGCGGGTTGCAATCGGTATGGAAGAGTCAGGAAAGACGATCTATTCAAAGTATCTGAAGCAGAAAAGCTCTCCATCATTTGCAAAAATTCGAAGACTCGCTTTTCACTGGCTAAAAGGATTAGATGAAATCCATATGGTAGGTGTCGTCCATGGCGATGTCAAACCTAGCAATCTAACAGAGAGGCACCTTCTAGATTATGGGATTTCTCAAAAATTAAGTGAAATCGATAAAGAGAGGGTTGTTTGTTCTAGATGGTATAGGCCTCCAGAAATCTTACTGGGACTATATTATGATACAAAAGTAGATCTATTTAGTTTAGGGACTGTGCTCTATGGGATCTATACGGGAATAGATCTTTTCTGTGTTGATGATCAAGACAATGTCATGGAAGCGGATCTTCAGCATCTCTATCATTTTTTAGATGTAATGGAATTAGAGGAATTTCCTCAAAATCTTATGGATAGAGCTCGAGCCTATTGTATTTTAGATGAAAGGAGTCAAAGAAGATTGCTTTTGCCAGTTAAAGAAGATAACCGAATTAAGAATCCTAAAAAGTTTTTAGAGACGCTCTCTCAGATGAGAGAATTCCGAGGTGATGATGAAGGGTTATTTGCTCTTTGGGTGGATCTTTTAAAGGGGCTTCTCGAATTTGATCCGGAAAAAAGACTGAGTGCAGGGGAGGCTTTAAAGCATCCTTTCTTTGTTCGGGAAGAAAAAGGAGGTGTGGAGGAAGAGGAGCATAAGGAAAGCCCCTAAATCCTTTCACCGCCCTAATGGAAGATAGAATGAGAGTATAGCAACCCAAGAAATACCTGAGCTGCTCAGATCTCTCTTAGTACATCGCCATGATTCCCATGATACCAACTAATATTAGATAGATCGCAACGATGTAGTTGAGAATGGTTGGGAAGATAAGTACTAAGACTCCAGCTACTATGGCTGCGATGGGGGAAAGCATGGGATGGTTCATGTATACTCCTTTGGTTATATATTTCTCCTTATACCTATTTTGACAGCCAATTTCAAATAATTTCTATGCATTTACGGCTTTTAAGTAATTATTGTAATTAATTAATTTTTATTATATAATATACAAACTATTATTTAATAAAGTTACAATTATGGCTTCTTCTGCAAAATTAGATCTTTCAATTAGGTGCACTAATGATAATGCTGTGTATGATGCTTTCTTGAGAGAAAGAGGGGTGGATCGTTCTAAGAAAATTGGTCAAGGTTTGTATGGGTTTGTTTGTAGAGCAGGAGAGGGCGGGGTTTGTAAAGTCCAAAGCCCAAGGAAAAGAGAGGGCTTACAGCAGGCTTTTTTTAATGCTGCTTGTTCAGAGGCTCACTTTTTGGAACTCTTGACTCGAAGAGACGTCAAAGTAATACCTCCTGTCGATTTCATATTGGTGGGAAATTTGAGATTAGCCATTGGAATGAGGGATGCAGGGGCAAATCTCTACGCAAAATATATTCACAGACAAGAGCTACCTGATTTAGGGAATATCCAAGGAATGATGAGTCATTTTCTAAACGGATTAAGCGAAATCCATGACCAAGGAATAATTCACGGAGACATCAAGCCTGAAAATATGACAGATAGGTACCTCTTAGATATGGGTATCTCGATGTATGAAAAGGCTGCTCGCCCAGGGAAATTGATTTGTTCAAGATTCTATAGGCCTCCTGAGATTATTTTTGGTGAAATGTTTACCTCCAAAGTAGATGTTTTTAGCTTAGGAGCTCTCTTTTTTGAGCTTTATACAGGGCTTCCTCTCTTTCCAATAGGAGATGAATATGAACGGGGCATAGATGATGTTCGTCATATGCATTCAATGCAAAATGTCATGGGACAGGCTCTTCCTGAAAAATTCTTATCTAAATCCAAAGCTGCGTTCTATGATGAAGGAAGAAGAAGGAGTGCTCTAATTCCTCTGCACCCAGACCATAAATTGGGAAGGTATCTAACATTTGATGCGGCTATAAATGCGAAAAGGGATAAAACGGAAGGCAATCCTCGTCAAGTTGAACTATTTAAGGACCTTTTAAGAGGATTAGTAGCGTTTGATCCGGAGAAAAGGCTAAGCGCAAAAGAGGCGCTACAGCATCCCTTTTTCTCAAGAAAAGAAGGGGCGGGTTTAGATGAAGAGGGCAAGGAAAATGAAGCCCCTGAGGAGGATTGTAAAGTACAGGCTTCCCCAGTAGCTTTAGAAGGGCAATCATCTGTCCAAAAAAAACCTGCAAAAAAGCCAGATGACTGGGAACTGGGAAATCAATTTGCAGCGCTAGTAGATCTAGATTAGAAACTTTCTATAAATTTTCTCGATACGTAAATCTTTTATTTTGATAGCCTGTCTTTTTTAAAAATTTCAATGGTCCTATGGCTGCACGACCAAGTCATCAAACAGTACGCACTGACCGCGAATATGACCTTTTTTTATTTGAAAAAGGTGTAAAACGCGAAGAGCTTTTAGGACACGGGGCCTTTGCAATTGTCTGCAAAGCACATGGCGGAGTTGCAAAACTTCAAAGCCCCAAAAGAGTGGAAAAGAGGCTATTCGATCAGAAAATGCTTTTTGACTCAGCACTTCAAGAAGTAAAGATACATCGCAGGTTATCGGATAGAAATATTTCCATTATTCCCAAAGTTCATTGGACCATTATCGGTGATGGGCGAGTTGGAATTGGTATGGAAAAGGCAGGCTCAAACCTCCGGGTCAAGTATTTAAATTCGCGCTATCTATCATCATTAAAACGTCTTAAAAAATATGCTAAGCGCTGGCTTAGGGGGCTTGCCAAAATTCATGATGCAGGAGTCCTTCATGGTGATTTAAAGCCTAAAAATATGACGAAAAAAAAGATTCTAGATTTCGGGATCTCACAATTAGTAGAAGAGCTTAACTCTAAACTTCTTGTCTGCACGAGGTGGTACCGTCCTCCAGAAGTGATCCTGGGTGTAAAAAATTTTACGACAAAGATTGATCTATTTAGCCTTGGAGCCGTTCTCTACGAACTTTATTCAGGAGTTCCTCTTTTTGATATTGAGGATAAACAAAAAAGAGCGAGAGCAGATCTTCAGCAACTTCATTTCTTTCTAGACATCATGGAAATGGATAGGTTTCCTCAAAGTCTAATGAGTGAGGCCAAGCTCTATTGCATGATGCAGGAGATCGCCCAAGAAAAAGTTCTTTTGCCTATTGAAGAGGAAGATCGCATTACCGAGTTCGAACCATTTACTAAAAGAATGCAGAGAGTAAAGATTATGCGAGAGGATAGTGATGAAGAGTTTTCTCTTTGGATCGATCTATTAAAAGGACTTCTCGAATTTGATCCTGAAAAGAGGCTCAGTGCAAGAGAGGCGCTTAAACACCCTTTCTTTGAAAAGAAACCCAATATAAGAGAAGAAGAAGAAGAAGAGTTTAAAGAAGCCCCATCTGAAGATGTCACTCCCTTTAGTAGTAGATTTGCATCGCCTAATCCTTTTTCTCTCCTTATGGATGAGGAAATGAGGGTATAATTTACGAATGAGATTATTAGTACAAAGAGTATTGAGTGCGCGCGTGGATGTGCATGAGAGAGCCGTTGGAAAAATTGGCAAGGGTCTCCTTGTTTTTTTTGGAGCAAAAAAGGGGGACCAAGAAAAAAGCGTCTCTTGGCTTGCTGAAAAGGTCTCTAATTTACGCGTTTTTGCGGATAATGAGGGTAAGATGAACCTCTCTCTTTTAGATGTAGGTGGAGAAATTCTTATCGTTAGTCAATTTACACTCTATGGAAATTGTGAAAAAGGAAGAAGGCCCTCTTTTATAGATGCAATGGAACCTGAGAGCAGCGAAAAGCTCTACGAGCAGTTTATTCTAGAAGTGAAAAAGAGATGTGAGATAGTTCAGATGGGGAAGTTTGGGGCAGATATGCAGGTCCACCTGATTAATGATGGACCTATTACCTTGATCATTGATCATGATTAGATTTGAGAGGATGCTCTATCTTTACGTGAGCAGACCTCTTCTCTTTTGAAGAAGAAAGCAATCTCTGTTTTTGCAGTATCGGGGCTGTCTGAGCCGTGAACTGCGTTTGAGCCAATGTCTGTTCCATAGTCTGCGCGGATTGTGTTAGCAGCAGCTTTCTTAGGATCGGTGTCACCCATGATTCTTCTGTTTTCAGAAATAGCATTAGCACCTTCTAGAACCATAACTAAAACGGGTCCTGAGCACATGAATTCTACAAGCTCACCAAAGAAGGGACGCTCTTTATGTACCGCGTAGAAGCCTTGAGCCTCAGCAGTAGATAGATGAATCATTTTTGATGCGACAATTTTTAGACCCTGATCTTCAAATTTTGAGATGATTTTGCCAATCACATCTTTTGAGACGGCGTCAGGTTTAATGATAGAAAGAGTTTGTTCCATTTTATTTCTCCAGATTTTTTACCTCTAGATTATAGATGGAAATTTATTAAAAATCGAAGCATAATTTCTAAGTTATGAGCTATGGAGATTACCCTTCTCTTGAGGGGGTTAAGAAAATACTTGTCATTAAGCTGCGTCATTTGGGCGATGTCCTTCTGACTACGCCGGTTATCAGCGCTCTTAAAAAAAGATTTGGATCAGCTGAGATCGATGCTTATATCTATAAAGAAGCAGCTCTCATCTTAGAGGGGCACCCCGGAATCTCCAATCTAATCCTCTACGATAGGGAGTGGAAGAGGCAAACTCTTTTCTTGAAAATGGCGAAAGAGGCAACGATCCTCCGAAAGATCCGAAATAATAAGTACGATCTTGTGATTAATTTGACAGAAGGGGATAGAGGTGCTATCGCCTCGAAGGCTACAGGTGCAGCCGTGCGCGTGGGCTATGATACGGATAAGAAAAAGAGAAAATTCTATACGCACTTAACTAAAGTTTGTCATGGGAATCGTCATACAGTAGAAAGAAGTCTCGATCCTCTTCGAAGAATAGGGATCTTTCCAGGAGAAAATGAACGCGACCTTACATTTCAAATTCCTGATTCCGCAGAAAAGAATGTTTTGGATCTGCTCTCTAATAAATGGCCTGAAAAGGGGCGTTATATTCTCATTCATCCGACATCGAGGTGGCGCTTCAAATGCTGGCCCGCGGCAAAAATGCATGCACTTCTTAAAAGGCTCTTATCTGAGGGGAAAAGAGTCGTTATTGTCTCCGGAAAAGACGATGTGGAAAAAAAGATGGTAGATGAGATTGTGCAGGGGCTTGACACGGATAATCTCTTGAATTTAGCAGGAGCAGTCAGCTTAAAAGAGCTAGGCGCACTTATTCATCATTCTAGTTCTATGCTTTGTGTGGATTCTGTCTCTTTTCATATGGCAAATGCTCTCAAGGCAAACGTGGTTGCTCTCTTTGGCCCTACATCAGACATCACTTGGGGGTCTTGGAAGAACCCTAATGCCCGTGTTCTTACAAAAGACCTTCCTTGCAGGCCGTGCTACATGGATGGCTGCGGCGGTAGTAAGATGGCTGACTGTCTCTACACATTAGGTGAAGACCGCGTATATCATGCTATTAATCAATCTTTAAAAACATCCCTCTCAATTATTTAGTAAATATTGTGTTTAATGGCATTTAACATTGATCTGTAATATACTTTCCGGCACTAAGTTTTCTTTAAGGAAGTTCTGATTAACTGCTGTTTTTCAGATTTATCGAAAAAATTTAGGTTAAAATTGATTTTGGAGATCGACCTAAACCTTTGACGGTTAGAGGAGATCGAAAAATCTATTTTAGCCAAATTTTATGGAAAGATGAAATGCATGAGTTGATCAGAGCTTTCTTAAAGGTGGTGTTATGTCGGTTATTAGAATTAATAATTCAGAATCAGTTGTAAATTTTTGTGAAAAGCAGTCGGATGTAGGTGCCCTTGATGCTGCAAAAGCAAAGCATGATATAGGTTGCCTGTCTCCTGCTAATAGAGAGCGCTATGATCAAGCTATCAGGGGAGGCAAATATATCCCGGCAATAGGTGCGGTTTGGAAAGATCCAGAAAATCGATCGCGCTTTTTGGCGTCATATACAGAACAATTACATGCACCCCTTATGTTTGAAGAAGCCATTGAACGTTTCAGAAGGGATCCTAGAATGGCTGTAGCAATAAATACTTCCCTTCCTCTAATACGTGCAGCTAGTTTTCGAGTGAGACAAGATGCTGTCTGTTCTGCGGACGGATCTGTATCTCGCGGAGATGCTCATATTCGTATGAGTATGGTTTATTCAAGAATTTTAGCTAGGGAATTTAGGGCTCGTTTCGGAATGAAAATGCCAAATCCTTCTGAACTAGTAATTAAGGCAAAGGTAGAGGCAGTTGCAAGAGCAAGTATTAACCGAGAGTTGCCTTCTCCAAATTGGATAGGAGAACACGGGATGGGAGTTTTCTTAGGCGGAGTGAAAATGAAAGCTGCGGTTTCCCATAGCGGACTAAGAAATAATTTTGCTAGAAAAGAATTGCGGAAATTAGGTGTTCGAGCAGCTGGAGACGAAGTTGTGAGAGAGGGCCCTGTAGAAGTTGTTCGGGTTGCTGCTGGATTAGAAGGAATGAGGTTTCCTGTTCCAAGAGCTCGCCGAAAGAGTTGTTGTGAAAGGGTGCGTCTTTTTATAATCAGGTTTTTTGCTCATTCATAGGCGAAAGTCTTGGCCGAAATAAGAGCTTCTAGCCTCTTCATTATGGATGAGGTCTTCTGTCTTTCCTGAGAGGAAGACCTTGCCTTCTTGGATGAGGTAGCTTCTGTCTACGATGGAAAAAATCTCTCTTGCATTGTGATCGGTAATCAGAACGCTGATATTCTTTTTCTTTAAATGTTTGATGAGGCCCTTCAGGTCTTGCACAGCAATGGGATCGATATTGGCAAAGGGTTCATCGAGGAGCAGAAGTGAGGGGTTAGTGACAAGCGAGCGCGTAATCTCAAGTCTTCTTCTCTCGCCGCCAGAGAGCGCTGATGCTTTCTTTTTTGCAAGGTGTGTAAGGTTTAGTTCGCTCAGGAGTTCTTTCAATCTATTTTGCATCTCCTTTTTAGAAAGGGGGAGCGTCTCCAATATGCAGAGAATGTTTTGTTCTACAGTGAGCGACCTAAAGACTGAGGGCTCTTGTGCAAGATATCCTAGTCCCATTTTGGCCCTTTTTTGGATGGGGAGATCACTTGCAGCAGTGCCGTTAATGAAGACTTCACCACTATCTGCTTGAATGAGGCCGATCGTCATGTAAAAGGAGGTTGTTTTTCCGGCGCCATTTGGCCCTAATAGGCCCACTACTTCTCCGGGGTTTACATGGAAAGAGAGGCCATCTACGACATTTTTGCCTGAATAGGATTTGACGAGGTCTTTAACTTCTAAAATAGGTTTCATTTGATTTTCAAATACTCTGAGAAGGTTTTATTAAAAAGGGTACTCTCATCTTCACTAAAAGAAAAGTGGACATCTCCTATTCCTTTCACCTCATTATTGTGGTTTACAAGGAGTTTTTCTGCGCTCATTTGCGAGCCATCTTTTTGCCAGAAGAGAACGCGCGATTTTTCAGATAGAAGCGTGGCCTCTTTTTTTATTGGATCGTAAGTGATTTTTTCTGCGATTCCGAAGCATAGGGGTTTTTGATCATTTTTTACGATCATACGCACTTCATCTGTGACATCTACATGATCTAATTTGATATGGCCTCCCTCCTTTGAGTAGGGAGCATTTGCCTTTTTTGCATGCAAAGTCATTTGTTCATTTTCCCAAATGATATAGCCAGCAAGAGCTTTTGCTGTGATGTTTTGTTCGTCCATCTCGATTGTTCCAAAAACATAGAGAGAGTCTTTGCTATCTATTAGATTTAAAAAAGAGGCTCCTTCTGCAGTGAGAGTCTCATGCGTTTTATCGTAGGTAATCTTTTCTGAGGTGAGCTCAAAATTTTGGTTATTTAACCGGGCTTTTCCATTGAATTCGAGCATGTCATTCTCTTTATTCCAAAGAAGAGAGTCGGAGGTAAAGTGAAGGTTTTTTTCTTCATCTTCGTTTTCAAAATGAAAATCGACTCTTTGGGCTTCCAACTTTTGGTGTAATAGAGAGTAAGATCCGAAGTCAGCTGTAAATGAGCGCTTTTCGTGCCCTTTATTTTCCATCCAAGAAGAGAGCTCCGAGAAGTGCTCTTTAAGATCGATTTTGTTGCCTTCCGATGTTAAAAAGAGATCGGAGCTCTTGCTTTCAATATGAAAGTGAGTCTCTTCCTTCCAGATATCTTTTTGTACATTTTCTCTTCGTTGTTGAAAGTTTTTTATTGAGCTCTTCTCTCTTTTTTTGAGCTGCTCGTCTCGCATTTTTTGATAGGAGAGAAGATCCTTTTCCCGTGGTACGAAAAGGTTTACGAAGATCAAAGAGAGAGTCAGAATTAGCAGGATGAAGCTAATCTGTTTGGCTTTTTTGTACATGCTTCGTAAATGGGTACAAGTTCGTTTAATAGTGTTTCAAATGCTTCAAATGACATCTGGCTAGCAGAATCACTAAGAGCTTTTTCTGGCTCGGGGTGAGTTTCTATGAAGAGTGCGTTTGCGCCTGCTGCAATTGCGGCTTTTGAAAGTGTCGGGATAAACTCTCTTTGTCCGCCGGAAATCTCGCCCAGACCGCCTGGGAGTTGCACAGAGTGAGAGGCGTCAAAGCAGACGGGGACTCCCATCTTTTTCATCACGGGGATAGCTCTCATGTCACTCACAAGATTATTGTAACCAAAAGAGGTGCCTCTATCGGTAAGCATGATCTGATCATTTCCGGAGCTCCGAATTTTTTGAACGACATTCTCCATATCCCAGGGAGATACAAACTGTCCCTTTTTAACATTGATAGGGAGGTTAGTTTTAGCTGCTGCCACTAAAAGGTCTGTTTGCCTGCAGAGAAAAGCGGGGATTTGGATGAGATCAAGCACATCTTTAACAGCTTCAGCCTCCTCTGGCAGGTGAATATCAGAAGTAACGGGAAGATCTAGTTCCTCTTTCACTCTTTGTAAAATCCTTAGGCCCTTATCTAGACCCACACCGCGATAGGATTGAATGCTGGATCGATTTGCTTTATCAAAGCTCGCCTTGAAGATAAAAGAGACAGGAAAGTTAGAGAGGAGCTTTTTTAAATGTTCTGCACACCTTAAAACGTGGTCTTCGCTCTCAATTACACAAGGTCCTGTAATAATAGTCAGAGGGGCGCCCTGGGAGATGATAAAATCTTTTATACGCATAACATTTGCTCCAATAGATCATTCATAGAATAGAGATTAGGCTCTTTGCCCTCAAGGAAAACAGCCGCTCTTAAAGCGCCCTTTGCAAAGAGATCTCTTGATAATGCAGTGTGGGTGAGCTCAATCTTTTCATCCTCGAGCTCAAATATCACTTGGTGGCGTCCAATTACTTCGCCCTCACGGACGGAGTGGATGGTTGCCTCTGGTAGCTCTTCTTTTAGCTCGATCGCGGTACCGCTGGGAGCATCCTTTTTATGAACATGGTGCGTGTCGATGATTTGAGCCTCGCTTAAGGGAAGCGCTCTCTGAGCTTTTTGAGAGAGATTTTTGAGAAGTGCGATTCCAAGGCTAAAATTTGCAGCTCTAAAAATGGGGATTTGGGAGCTCGCCTCTTGCATGAGGTCCTGATCGAGGCTTGAAAGGGCTGTTGTGCCAATAACAAGAGGAGTTTGGTATTTGATTGCAGCTTCAAGATTTTTTTGGAAACCCTCTTGAAGAGAAAAATCAATGGCGACGTCCGCTTTTTCTAATAGAGAAAAGTCAGATGAGTTTCGGCTAAAGCCGTCCAAAAGATCAAACTGAGGATCCTCAAGGGCTAGCTTTTTAACTTTTTGACCCATTTTTCCACTGATTCCAAAGACAACTATTTTTAGAGTCACAGAACAACCTCTTGAATTTTTCTCCCCATGAGTTTAATCTTGTGGATATATTTACGAAACCTTTTTAGGACTGATAGCTCAATTGGATAGAGCACCCGCCTTCTAAGCGGGCGGTTACAGGTTCGATTCCTGTTCAGTCCATTTTATTTGTTTATGGCTAAACTTGGTGACTTCCATTTTGAAAAAAAGAGTTTTAAAGACCTGGATGAGGTTTTTAAACGCTTCTATCAAGATGATTTTAAAAAATTAGGCGATCGCCAAAGAAGTGACCTCATCAACCAAACGCTTTTGGAGCTCATTCAAAAAGAAGATGAGCCCTGTTTTCTCCTATCTGCAGTACTAAATTTTGTTGAGCGTATTGACGAGGAAGATGTCCTTCACCACTATATACTCACAAGCTTTGAGCTCTGGCTAAATCAGATCTCAGGACTCAGTTATGCAGAAAATCTTCGCATAAGAGCAAAGATCATTGGGAAATATATTCCGAGAGAGGAGTATCAAAGCCTCTTTCCGATTGGAATGGGAAAAAGCTATCCCGGATCTCACTTTGTAACAGCACATAGAGCTCCTGATTTAGATACTACGATTGCCTCTTTTTGGGGATGGATCGATTCATTTGGTGCAAGAGTAGGTGAGAGCCTGCATATTTGGAATCTCCCGGGCGGCCCTCCAGCATCTCAGATTGAAATCGATCTGATTTTCCGAGATATCTTTGGAAAAGCGATATTCACCCATGTTCCCAAGACAAGAAATGTTCTCTCTCTCACAGGAAATGACCTGATGAGAAGAGATGAGATGGTTGTGAAAAAGACCAGTGACAAAACTGCCCCCTTTCATCAAAATAGGTTAGAGCAAGCAGTCGTAATCACAGATGATGCGGGCTACTATTTGGGCGACTGGCGCTCGATGGATGTGGAGAGCGTGCGCGGCGTTATTATGCTTCTCAATCAATGTCTTAGATGGTTTGAAAATCACCTTCATATCAACCTTATCGAACTCTTTTCTAAAAAAGATCTGACTTTTGATGCGATTCCTGAGTTTGTGAAAACAATGTTTGGGAAGAAAATTGATGGGTGTGAGCCTACCAAAGAGTTTAATGAGATGGAAAAGAAGAGACTTCACACTCTCCTATCTACTGTCTTTGATGTGAAAGAGGGTCTCAACGCGAGCTTTTACGAGCTAGGATCCGCACTTTCCTCAAAATCGATTGTCGATTTTGAAAGGGTAATAGGAATCCAGGAGAAGATCAGACAAGGAGGCCTCTTCGACGAATCGGGAAAACTAGTTGAAGACAGACCTCTTATCTTTAGCTCTCTTGCAAAGATCATATCCGGACTACATAAGGGGATTCAAAGCGTACGAAACTACACGGAAGCACTCGACGTTGTCATCAAAGTCAAAACAAAGGTATTTGGCCTCTCTCCCAAATTTGTTACCGTTAGGGCCGATGTTGAAGAGATTCGCAGCAAGATGGGAACCTATCAATATCTAACTGTAGCCTACCCCGATCAAGATCGTTTCTTTCCTGTTGGCGTGATCTCTGCAACAGATATTAGAAACAGTGTGCTTGGAACAGTCTCACTCAGAGATTTTTCCAATCGAAATGAGATGGCGATTCCCTCCTACCTTGAAGTGATTAGTGTGATTGATCATCACAAGATGGAGCTCTCTACCTATCAGCCGCCGCTTGCCATTATTTCAGATGCTCAGTCGAGTAATGCGATCGTTGCAGAGCAGGCTTTTCTCATCAATGACAGACATACATTCTCTGGTATGGAAAAAAGCGCTATTGACGCTCAGATGAAAGAAGAGATGAAATCGGGAGAGTCTCACCGAAAAATAACGACGCTTCTTCAATACCAAAAGGCTGCAAATCAGCAAAACGGCTACTATATCCACCCTGAAAGGGAGATGATTGAGTATATCCACTTTCTCTATGGAATCTTAGATGATACCGATCTTCTCTCCAAAGTCTCTTATCTCGATGTCGAAGTCATTATGCAGCTTCTTAACCGATTAAAAACACTGAGTACAGGCACAGTCACTGAAATCATCAATTTGGACGATATTCCCAAAGATGAGCACTATGCAAGGGCCGCAGCTGTAAGAATCCTTCAAAATGAAGATATGTATTCGCTTTACAAGAAGGTCTACTCACATAGAGAAGAGGTGATGGAAGTAAATCTAGCTGCAGGCGCTGAAGGCAAACCATCAACCATCTTTTCAGACGTCAAAGAGCAAAATAAGATCGTACGCATCTCTCAAACAAAGATGTTTTCAAATAATATCGCCATTTTTGAGAAGAATAAGGATAAAATCCGCGATGTTTGGTGCAAAAAAGCGGAAGCTGCCTACAAGGAAAATCCTGATCTTGATCTCCACCTACATATGACAAGTACTGTAATTGGTGCAGAAGATGTTTTTAAAGGCGGCGAAGTAAACTATCACCACAAAGATGAGATGTGGATCTGGGTGCCGGAATCAGAAGTTGCAATTGAGCACCTGAAACTTTTCCTAAGTGCTTTTCAAACATGTCCTCAGATTTTGGATAATGAGATTGAAATAGAGCTCTTAGGTGATAATGCAGATGATCTCGAGCTGGTCTTTAAAGAGAGCTTTTTGCCTATAAAGTGTAGAAAAGAAAATAAAGGGCTTCCAATAGCTGTTCTCTATTATAAGGCAGGCTCTATCAATTCAAGAAAGGCGATGATCACGCCTTATCTCCCTCAAATAAATCACTAGATAATAACCAAATAACAACAGAGTAATAGAAATGAGTGCAGCAGTAGGTGACCCATATTCAAAATCAACTGGAATAATGAAAACAAAGAGCTCTCCCTCAATGTATGAAATTGGATGGGAAACCCTCAGGTGGGGGATCATTGGCTCCATGGTAACTACAATTCCTTCAGTCCTATCTGGCATTCCTATAAAAGGAGCTTTCGCATTTGGAGCTACTTTTGGCGGGCTATTTGTTATTACTGCTGAGGGAGCCGAAAACCGAAATATGGTGCTTTTGGTTAAATCGATTTTGACTTTTGTAGCCCCCTTCTTTGCGGCGCATGCTGTTACAGATGAGAGTGTGAGTCCAGAGCAAATTCTAATTCACTTAGCTTTTGGTGTAGCTGCATCCTGGGTTGTGCTATCTAGCGGGGATGAGGATAAAGACGTAAGGCCAACCTCTAGAGGTGAACTAAGCGATCAAAAGAAAAAGGGTCAGGATGGGTCAAAGGCTCTGATGCCTGCACCTGCGAGCGAATTAAAGAAGGATTAGAGCTTTGTTATAGATCGCTTACGATAAGAGGGTTTTTATAAGAGCTCTCTTTTCGGTCCACAAAGAGCGGCTGATAATCCATGTAGATAGATGGATTATTAATTCCATAGATCGGGTCTATATTCATCTTTCTGCCCTTCTCGAACTCAACTAATAGCTCAGCTGTGGTATAGAAAGACGTGGAATCTTTGGTCTTTGTTTTAAGTGGTAGGCCAATTGCTTTTGAAGAGGAAAAAGCAAGGCCCACGTGATTTTTCTTTGCGTGGTATTCAGCCCATTTTTGCTCTAAATCAAAAGGATCTTTAAAGTGGATCTTTTTAAAAGCCTTCTCAATCACCTTTTTTCGGTAGAGGGACATGTCAATGGAATGAGATTTTGCCCAGGAGCCCTTTGTAGAATCTGCCTGCCAGCCAATCACATCTTCAGCGTGCTGAATATGGTAGGGCACATTTTGGTTGAAGCCTTCTCGGTAAGAGTAGCTGATATTTTTCCCAAGCCTTAGAGAGAAAAAGTAAGAAGAGGCCTCTTTCATTGCATCGATACAATTTTTTAAGTCAAAGCTCTCTTTAATAATGATATCATCATGAGAGAAGAGAACATATTCGGAAGGGGAGTTAAATGTTGCATCTTCTAAAAGACCATTGAAATCGTCTGCTTCTTTCTTTTGTTTATCAAAGTTTGCGTTGGGAAAAGCTTTGATGAGGTCGCGGTAGGCTTTTTCGTAGCGTGCGTTGGATGCGCGGTAGATGACATTGATATGATCGTAGGATTTAACGTAGCGGTGGATCGATTCGAGAAGAGCAAAGAGCTGAAGGGGACGGTTGTAAGAAAAAATTACAATGTCTGCAAGAGCCTCTGTTTGGGGTTCAGTCAACGCTGGATGGTTAAATAGCTGTTTATAAGATGGCTGGCTTCTAACGTGATGAAGGCACATCTTTGATGATTGCTGAGATGGCCTATCCTCATTATAGATGCTTCTTTGAATGTAGGCACAAAGAGGCTCGGAAATAAAGGCGGTATGATCTGCAGCCATTTCCATGAGGGGGAGAATATAGGCTTCACCCTGGTGATCAGAGACAAATTTTTCTTCAAAGAAAAAATCCATTAATTTAACGCGTTTAAAAAGCCCGGCATAGAAAGTTTTTAACCTGGGTTTTTCAAAGGATTTCCGCCTCAGAGCGTTCTTGATACACCAAGGGCTCTCCGATCCAACCTCTTTTGTACGGTAATTAATGTGCTGAGTGTAGGCAAACCAAACATCATAATTTTTATAGTAATGATGAATTTTTTGAAGAGCATCGAGGTCATCTAACCAGGCGTTCCCTTTCATATAGATGACAATTTCATCATTAGATAGATTTTGAACCTCTTCGTAGAGCCTCTCAACTGTGCCTTTTCTCTCTGAGAAGTGTTTTATAACTAAGCGCTTGTCATTAAGCTCTTTTGCATATTCTGATGCAATTGTGTTTGTGAGATCGGATGAGCCGTCATCGATATAGACCACACGAAAATTCTGATAGGATTGGCTAAAGATGGAGTCGAGAGTTTTTTTCGTCAGATCTGAGCAATTATAAGAAGGAATAATCAAAACCAAGGAATGGTCTTTTTGGTCTTCCTCAGGAATCACAAGTTTTTTTAAGCGAACAGTTTGCATCGATATGATATCTCTTTCCATCACGATCGAGGAGATGATCAGAAGCGCTGAAAAAAAGAAAAAATATGTTGTTAAAATCTTTCTCATGAAAAATGTCGGTAAATTTTAAGAAAATTCTTGGTAAATGCTAAAAAATTAGATTCTTCTCAAAAATTTCAGCTCTAATCTATTTTAGAGATCCTGCCAAATTTAGGTAGATCAAAATATTGAATATTTGCCAAATCTTTGGAAAACATAAAATTTATGAGTTGTCCAGAATTTCCAAACGACATTAACAAAGAGAAATTTTTTTTGATATGAAAAACCGAGGGAGGGCACTTTTTTATACAAAACTCTCAAAATGTGCATATATTGAGATCTTCAGTGCCCAAAAGAAGGTTTATTCGCTTTCGCTTTCGCTCTTGCTGCTCTCTTCTTCTTCTTCGATGATTTCGAGGTTTACACGGATGCCATTTCTGCTAGCAACACTCATGAGAAGAGTGCGTATCGCGTTGATAGTTTTACCTTTCTTCCCGATAATCTTTCCAATGTCTGATTTTTCAACACCAAGCTCAATAATAAGAGTGTGAGTGCCGCCAATTTCATTAATCTTCACTTGATCGGGATGATCGACGAGATTTTTCACAATGTATTCAACAAATTCTTTCATAGTTCGGTCCTCATGGTTTTATACGCGTCCGTATAAGAAAAAATATTATAACAATGGCTCTAATTTATGAAAGCGTTTCTTGCTGAAACGCTGAAAAAGACATCATTTTCTGTTGAAAATAACTACTTATAAAAATCTTTATTTGTTAAATGGAAGAAAGAAACTCTACTTGAGGTAAGTTATGAGACTTTTTTTATTACTTTCAATGGCACTATTATTAAATGCATGTGGCGATAATATGGAGAAAGAGGGCGAACACTTTGGCCCAAGACCTACTCTAGATGAATCTGCTATGGAACAAAAAATCGAAGACGCATTATTCCATTAATTTTGGACTGGAGCTCTTTTATTCGAAAGAGCTCTATACCACATCGCTTTTAATTGCAGGATGTGGAAAGAAAAGTATCTCCTTAAGTCGTTAGGATCTTTCATTGCTTGCTGAGGATACTGAAGAGGCATAGATAAAGGGCCTGACCTTGTCTCAACCTGTAGAGTAATTAAGGGATCACTTAAGTGCCGTTCGATGGTATCTTCAGGCATCTTCACATCCTCTGAATCTTTTGAGGGAAAGATGATTTTCATTCGTAGAGGAAAATCGATAGCGTCTCGGCCATTTTCAGTGACTCTTAGAGCCATTTTCATATCTTGAAAGTCATAGGAAGTCTTATTAAAAAGAGGAAAGGCACCTCTTGCTACCATTTGAGGTTCAAAATATTCAGGGTGTTCTACTACAACACTTCTTGGTAGAAGAGATAATTGGTCTCTATTAGTATAGATGTTACCAGAAGAGGCTACTGCTATTTCGTCCAAAAAGATCACCTCTCTTGGTTCTCTATCGCTTTCTGGAGTAAGGTAGAGACTTCGATAGCCTGTTTTCACTCTTTTTACGAAATTCAAAACTTTACTTAAGATTTCTTCATTAAGGCCAAGCTCTTGGTCTCCTTTCCAAGTGTCAATGATCTCTCTTACTCCGATAAATGAGGAGGACCAACTGTTTCGGTCTTCAAATTGATAGGCTTGATTATACTCTCCCGCCAGCTCTTCCGATAGCATTGTTTGGGAGAGTTGATAGATCATAACGTAGAGTTTGGGAGCGAGTCTTAAGTCTAGATCAAGTGTTATAGATTGCGACCTACAAGTTCCTTTTTGTGAATCAAAAAAGGCCAAAAATAGAGTGGGAGATCCATCTTCAACCGTCCAATTCAGATAGACTCTTCCTGAGGAAGATCCATGAAGCGCCTTTAACTGACCTAAGTGAGAGGAGAGGTATGGATCTTGCCAAACGACCTTTTCAGGGGTTACTTTATCGACTTTAAAAATGTCAAAAAGTGGCTGTGAAGGGGGTAAAAATGCTGTTGCTAAAGACATCTCAATAGATGCCTTAAAAGCTCCAGTATCTCCTTCCGTTTCACACTCTACTTGTAGAGCTTCTGTAAAGGCTTTGATAGTCTGGAAAATTTCTGTAAGCGCTCTAGGATCGATGATCAGCTTTTCATGAAGCTCTTCTGATCCCATCCACCTCTCTTTTAGCTCTTGTAACCTTCTCATCTCTTCGTCTGGTAATGCTTTCATAAAATTTAAAAGAAAGAAGAGATCTCTCTTATTGAGGCCGGGGCAAAATCCTCTCATAAATTCAATGACAGCAGGAGCAAGCTCAAAACTTCTTCTGCCTTTAGTAAGAAGATTTAAATAGGCTTCAAATCGCTCTAAATCAGGTAGACCATAGTTGCCATGTACCCGCAGTATAAAACGAACACTCTCATCTCTATAAGCTGGATCTAGATCGAGACCATCGGGGATCATTTTAAGAACCTTCAAAACCATTGTGGATTGAAGTTGTCTAATGTCGAGATCCTTAGCATCTTGTAAAAGAGCTTCGAGGTGTCTATTGGGTTTTTCAATATAGATTCTTAAAATAGGGAAGAAGTGGATATCTACCTTTGCTAGAAACTCTTTTACTCTTTGAGCTCCATGAGTAAAAGTATTTAAACAATCTACACTTCTTAAGGAAATCGGATCATCCCCTAAAAAGAGCATTTCAATTTGTGATACATCTTTTCCTTTAGAGGTTAAGAGTTCATATATTTGTACATAGAGTTCTAAAAAAAAATTGAAGCCATCTGCGCTTGGATTTTCGCCATTTACTTCACAAAATTTATAAGCAGATTGAAGCGATAAAGAGAGTCCTTCAACACTTTGCAACCTTAAAAAGAGACCAGCATAGTTCTTTCGGCCTCTTGCTTTCCAAAGAAAGATAAAGAGATACAAAGCAAAGTTCTCTTCTACACGGGAGTTTTTGGGATTTATAGCGGCTACGATATCTTGAAAACAGTCTAGAGCTTCTAAGAAATCTCCATGGTGATTCATGGCAAGACGTAACCACTCATCTGCTTTTTCTAAAAAGTTTCTTGTAATCAAGTTTGTTGATGCTCTTATCAACATTTCCAAAAGATCAGAAGATCTCTCTTGAGCGCGGGCTCCTGCATAGGATACTAAAAAGAGCTTCATGGCGATCAGAACTTTCTTATAATCAGAATCGATATCATCCACTCTTAGTCTAGAAAGGTTAGGAAGGTAATAGAGGATATCAAGGCGAATCATCTCATTTAGTAATTTTTTTTCAAGGAGGGCTTGAAGTGAGGGAGAAAATTCTACAGATAGGCGTCTTTCTATCTCTTTTAGAGTGGAGTGAATGAGAAACTCTTGAAATGTCCCCTTAAAGCCCAGAATGACAAGCTCTTCCATCGCTTCTACCCTCCTAGCACAGGCTGGTAAAAGCGCAAGTACTTTATCACAAAAAGCGTGGTTTTCTGCAGAGGATGTTCGGTAGCATGCAAGCATCTCAGAGTACATGATGGGTTTTTTACCATGAATAAAAGCTCTAGTATTAAAATAGAGGCGGGCAAGATCCTTACTTTGAGCATCCTCTACTCTAGCAGGTGCTCTTAACAACAGTTTAAAAGCCGTTACCACACTTTGTTTTTTCTCTTTTTTCGAAGGAACTGGTAGAAACTCTAATGCATCTTTTTTAAGATCAACAAATATGTGAGCGGCTGCTCTTCCTCGATTATGTGAGTCGATATAGGCGGCTGTTTGAGGGTAGCGGTCTCTTGTATAAAGTTCATTTTTACCGCGAATAATCTCTATGAAGACATTGTAGATGTTTTCCACCTCTTTAGTGACCTTTTCGTCCAGTGCTGTAAGAGCAAGTGGAACGTATCTGCTGCCAAATGTTTTCAGAATATTTACAGCAAATTTCGTGATCTCACGAGGCCGCTTTTTTTTTAAATCGATATTGGGATCTCCAAGAATACGAGAGATCATATTAGGGTTGTGTGCTCCAGCTGCTTGTGCTGCCATCTATTGAATCTGTCCTGTTATTCTTAATTTTAACGTGAGAGAGCCGTTAACAAAAGCTAAGAGAGGAGGAAATAAGACAGAGCCTATTCTTTTCCCTGATGTTTTTATTAGCTCTAGCGCCATGGCAGATCCGTAGAAGAACCAGGCGGTATTTTGTAGCCAGGAATACTCTCTTGTAATACCTCTATCTGCCATGTTGATGGCATTGGTGAAAACGGAATAGATCAAAGCGATGCTACATCCCAAAACAGCTGGCACGGTAAGAAATACCTGCGCATAATCTTTTACTCTATGTCTAACTTTTGGATCCCATAGTTGGTCAAAGAGGGTTCCCATTCCGAGCGTCGCCATAAAACCTACAAAAAGAGAGGTAAGCGCTTTTTTTGCATCCTCTGCATCACCTAAATCCCATCCCATTTGCCAAACATAAAAGCCAATCATCCCGCATACATTGATTAAAGGAACGGCTATGCTATAGATTTTATGTGATAGTTTCCAAAAAGAAGATGCATCCTCTCTTGGAGATCCCTCTTTCATCTCTTGCAGCTCTTCCACAGGAACATATCTAAGTCTTCTTCTCATTGCTTGATGCCAAAAACCTTGAAAAAAGCCTAAGACGATGCCGATGAATGGGAGCTGCGCTTGTCTTGCCTCAGATTGTGCATCTGCCTTCCAAGGAATAAGGCTTAAGGGGATCGCAAGAGCGCCTGCCATAATGATCATGTATTTTACTCTTCTCCAAACCGTTCCTGTTGGGGATTCATTCAGGGTGATTTTTTTATCAACAAACTTTCCCGTAATATCGCCTATTACCTGAGAGGCTAAAAAGGTAGCAGAAAAAAACGAGAGCATTTTATAGACATGGTCTTGGATTTTAAGATAACCATATAAACCAAAAGCGGCAAAAGAGGATTTTGCGATATTTTGAATCCTTGAAGAGATAAAAATACCTCTAAATCTTACTCCTCCCTCTTGTTGGACTCCATGACCTTCTACTCTTTCTGGTCGATTTCGTATGAATTGATGTATGTAGGTAAAAATGTTTGCACCTAAAAGAGCAATGATTGTGTCTACAACAGCTGTTTGAGCTCTTTTGCTTTCTGTATTTTCATAAACTTGCGTTAAAAAAAACATCGGCATTTGGCCAAGCACTGTAAGGGCTATTTTTTGAACGACAAGGAGGTTTTTTTTATCGATGAAAGATTCAATAAGAGAGATTGCTGAAAGGCCGATTCCAAAGGAGCTTAAACCATTTGTCCAAGGAGCAATATTGATTGTCCTAATCGAAATTGAAAGAAGGCCTGTTACCGAAGAGATGACCCTTCCTCTCCACTTTCGAATGGTAGAGCCATTTGACTCACTTCTAAAAGGGGAACCTTCATGATGCAAAAAGGATTGAGCTAATTGATCATCAGGAATGGTTAAAACAACAGACATTCAAAGCCCCCCCAAATTTTCGAAGACTATGAAATGATTCTAATTATTATTCAACATTATTTTTTTTAAAGATGCCTATAGTACTGAGCCTTTAATTGAAGTACTTGCCATTTAAAGTGAGCTCTTTTCCACTTAGGTTTTGCAAGGACTTCAGCCCGGTACTGAACAGGAACGGAGAGAAAGGTTCTTTTATCATCATCTGATTTCGTTTCGATTCCCAAAACAAGAAGGGGAGTTACGATATGATCTTCAATTGTAGTAAGAAGGCCTTGTTGTTCTGGCGCTTCTTTTTCATCGTCAAGATCAATACTTTTTAGAGGAAGATGTAATTTATAATAGAGCGGTTTTTCTACGCGTTCTTCTCCATTTTCAGTAACTATTAAAGAGGATCTTAAGGGTATAAAATGTCTTACAGCTCTATCTAATCGTGGAAATCTTATTTTTTCATCTAACTGATAGAATTCAGGGTGCATTTCAAGGGTCCAATCTGGAAGAAGAGAGGGAACTTTTTTGCTAGAAAAGACATGGCCGCATCTCGCTATTTCCATCGGATTCATTGCAGAGAGTTTTGGAATATTTGACCCTCCAAGAAGGGCAAGATAGTTCATCCTATATCTTATTTTCACAAGCCTAAAAAAACGTAATAATTCAGATACAACTTTTTCAGGTGGTAGTTTGTCTCCTTTTCGTTTTTTGTGATCTTTCTCTTTTTCAACCCACAAATCGAGCGACTCTCCCAGACCTGGATAGGCTCTTTGCCACGTCTCTCTTTTTTCAAACTCGTAATTTGGGTTATAGGCGCCATTTACCTCTTCATTTAATACATTTTGAGAGATAGTAAAGATCAACTGAGCAAGTCTTGGATTGTTCTTAACATCGAGATTTAAGGTAACCGATCCAGATCTTGCTACACATGTTTCCATATTAAAAAAGGTAAAGAAAAGAGATGGTCTTCCCCTATGGAAAGTCCAGTTAGTATAAATTTTTAAATGGCCATCAGGCTGCATGGAAAACATTTGTCCAAGATGAGATTTCAGGTAGGGAGCGCTCCACTCTACCCTTCTTGCTTGAAATGTTTTGACTCTAAAAGTATCTACGAGGGGCTGAAGAGGGGGTAAAAAAGCGTGGTTGAGAGAATTGTTCATTGAGGCTACAAAAGAGCCTCTTTCATCTTCATTTTTGCAAGATTCGCTTAAAGCATTTAGAAAGGAAACGATGCTATCTTGAAAATCTCTTAACATTTCAGGCTCAACAATAAAGGTTCTTCTAAGCCCATCAGACCTAATCCAAGCATCTCTTAGAGAGGAAAGTCCAACCATTTCATCTCTAGGAACAGCTATGACATATTTTAAAATAAAAAAGATGTCCCGTTGAATGAGAAGAGGGCAAAATCTCTGCAAGAAATCAATCATATAAAATGCAGATTGGAAATCGTTAAAACTTCTTGCTAAAACGATAAGATAGAATAGAAAACTCTGCTTTTCATCTAGATGGAATTTTTTTGCAACTCTCCTAGAAAATGCTATCCCTTTTTCTTTTGAAAAAGGAGTTACTTTAACGTCACCATCTAGAGCATGCAAAGTCTCATAAACCATCTTTGATTTGACCTTTTCTACGCCTAACAATTTTGCATCTTTTACAAGATCAAATAGCTCTTCTCGAGGTTTGACTAGATAGAGTCTGAGAGTTTTAAAAAATGTGGAATCAATAGGAAGGTCTAAATTAACCATAAAAGTTAAGGTCCTTCTCTGTGCTAATCCTAGAGCTACGAGCTCTTCTGGATTTCTCAAATCTACCGGTGGGTTTGTTAAAAAGAGATTCTCTATATTTCTAATCTCATGGCCAAATCTTTCAATCGTATTAATGATTACTAAATAGGCATCTAAAAGTAATCTTAGCCCGCTTATTTCAGAGCCATCTTCAAGCACTGCTCCTTTGGGCTTAAGTCCATTTACCTCGCAAAATCTATAGATTGTTTGCATGGAAAGCGTAAATTGATCGTATCTAGATAGGGATAAAAAGAACTCTGTATAGTCACATCTTTCAGTAGATTCCCAAAGAAAGATAAAAAGAAGAAAAGAGAAGTTCCATTCTGGACTAGATTTTTCTGCCTTGATTTCTTTTTCAAGGTCAAAAAAACATCGAAGAGCGGCGGGGAATTTATCTGATTGTTTTCTTGCGAGACTATGCCATTTTGCTACTTTTCTTCTAAAGAGAGCCTTTGTGAGATTGGAGGATGCTTCAAGAAGCATTTCAAGGAGTTCAGGCGATCTTTTTAGGTCCTTATGATCATGATAGGAGATAAGAAAAAGTTGTAGAGCCATGAATATTTTGGGATAAGAAGTACCTATTTCATCTACTTTTTTTAATAAAAGATAGGGAGTGTGCATGATAAGATCGATGCGAAGGCTCTCATTTTCTAGAAGCTCACTTAAAGATTCTCTTAATGAGGGAGTAAATTTTACATCTAGATTCCCTTCTAATTTGTGGAGGGTAGAGTGAACAATAAATTCATGAAATGAGCCATTAAATCCATCTATAATAAGGCCAGGAACGGGTTTTATCGTACCCTCTTCAACAGCAGATCTTCCAAGGATTTTTTTACATAATGAATTATAAAAGAAGTGGTTTTCTTCAGAGCAGGCTCGCCAAGTCTCTAAGAGCTCAGCATAGGTCACATTCTTGTTAAGATGAATGAGTGCTATTCTATTAAAGTAGAGCGTCGAGAGCGTTATTTTCTCTTGGCTAGACATCTCGTCAGGAGGGTTTAAAAGTAGCTTGAAGGCATGGACTCTCTCTCTTTTATCCTCTTGAGTAAGAGGAAAAGGACAAAATTTTCCAGCCTGTCTTTTCAGATCGAGGAAAACTCTATTTTCAGCTTGCCCATGATTTTTATGATCATCGATAAAAGCAGCAGCTAAGGGGAAGTTGTCTCTTGTATAGGGTCTTTCTTTGCCTCTTAATATTTCTGAAAAAACATGAAAGCTAGAGTGGACTCTATCTGTAATTCTTTCGTTAAGTCCCTTTATTGCAGCTCCTACGAACTTTGCTCCAAATATAGAGAGGATATTGTAAGCAAGTATCGCAATCTCATCATCACTCACTTTTTTAAGAGAAATATGCTTGTTTTTTAAAAACTGAGAAGTGATTTCTGGGATTTCTTGACGTGCTGCCCCTAAGCCTAATATTGCAACCATTTAAGGTATCTGTCCTATCAATCTTCTTTGTAAAGTGAGGGAGCCGTTTACAAAAACAAGAAGTGGAGGAATGAGAAGGGCTCCCACTCTTTTCCCTGATGTTTTAATGAGCTCAAGCGCCATTGCAACGCCGTAAGATCCCCAGGCAACATTTTGTAGCCATTTATACTCTCTTGTCATCCCACGATCTGCCATGTTGATGGCATTGGTAAAGATCGAATAGAAAAAAGCTATGCTGCAGCCAAGGGCTGTTGGAATAACTAAGAAAAGCTCCATGAAATCTTTTGCTTTATTACGCACTTTAGGATCCCAAGTTCTGTCGAAAAAGGTGCCAATTCCAAAAGCTCCTAAAAATCCGACAAATAGAGAGGTGAATGCATCTTTTGCATCTTGATCATCGCCTAAATCCCAACCGATTTGCCAAGCAAAAAAAGCGGTTAATCCAGAGATAAAAACAGTGGGCACTGCAACTTGATAGATGTTGTATAGTTTACGCCAGAATCTAGAATTCTCATTAGAGGGACCTGCCTTTTGCATCTCTTGCAGCTCTTCAATGGGAACATGCCTGAATTTTCGCCTTAAAGCTCCATTCCAGATGCCTTGGAAAAAGCCTAATACGCCCCCAATAAAGGGAAGTTGTGCCTGTCTTTTGGTAGAGAGCGCTTCTCCCTTCCACGGGATAAGGGATGCAGGTATGGCAATTGCTCCTAAAAAGATGAAGATGTTTTTCACTGTTCTCCATCTAGTGCCACGATCTGAGTCAGTCTCTTTGATTTTTCGATCGAAAAATTTACTGGTTAGATTGCCTACGACTTCTGATGCAAAAAAAGTCGCGCCAAAAGCTGAGAGAGTTTTATAGACGTAATCTTCGATTGTAAAAGCGCCATAGGCACAGAGGCCAGAAAGACCTACCTTTGCTGCAAAGAAAGGCGCAGAGGATAAGAAAATCCCTTGAAAACGCTCTCCATTTTGTCTTTGAACAACATGGCTTTCAACCCGGTTAGGTCGGTTTAAATAGAACTGTTTTATATACATGAAAGCATTTGCCCCAAGAAAACCGATGATGGTATCGACCATAGCTGTTTTTACGCTGGTGCTTTCTGAATTTTCATAGACCTGGGTTAGCATGAAAAGAGACATTTGGCCAAGAACGGTCATAGCAACTCTTTGAACAGTCACTAAATGTCTTCTTGGAATAAAGGATTCAAATAGTGACTCTGCTGAAAAACCAATTCCAAAACTACTTATAGCGGACGTCCATGGAGCAATACTTGCAGCCCTTACTGCTATCGAGGTAGCTCCTCCTATAGTAGATACAATTCTTCCCCTCCATCTTTGAAAGCAAGAGGGCGGGTGTGCCTTTGGAAATGGCTTATCTTCATTTAGAAAGGCAAGTGTTACATCAGAACTATCCATTTATCACCCCAAAAAAAATTTGCGGCCAATATGTAACGATTCAATTTATTAATCAATAAAATTTTAAGGAAGGTCTGATCAACTCATGCATTTCATCTTTTTCAAAAATTTGGCAAAAATGCAATTTTTCGATCTCGCTAACCGTCATAGGTTTAGTTCGATCTCCAAAATTGATTTTTGCTGAAATTTTGTGAAAAATCTAAAATACAGCAGTTAATCAGAGCTTCCTTAAATACTTTCTGGGGTTAATCTCTATAAACTCTGGACTGTTATTCTTGATTAGTATAAACGCAAGGTATATTTCTAAAAAAGAAATTTGAATTAAGTAACGTATTGATCTAGTTGGGTATTTAGAATTTCAAGAGAAAGGAGGGCAATTTTACTCTATGCATTTCATTCGGCAAAATTCAGGCTATTTTACAATAAACATTCATTTGTTGATAAGACAGTTATTGCTTATATGTTTTCTTTTTGGTCTGCCGGAGCAGGCAATAGCTAGTAAAACAGAAAACAATTATGACGCTATAGGAAATATCATTAGCAAACAACAAATATACATTAAAGATATTCCAAATCCAAAAAATTTACAAAATAAACCTGAAAAAGTATTTGAAAACAGTTCTAAACAGTATGAGGCATCCACTTTCAGGCTGTATCGGAGACCCATTGATATTTCATCCAAGAAAATTAAAAAAATATCTATTTATAACAGTAAGTTTAATAATAATGTGACGTTTGGTGATGTCAATATGTCTGCAGATGATGACATACAAAATTCAATTTCCATGTACTTCAGTCAATTCAACGCTCCAGTATCCTTTAAGTATATGGAACTTCCTAAGCCTATGGTGGTTTGTCGAAACATTTTTTTTGATAGATTCCAATTCTCATTTTCTAAAATACTAACAGGTGCCAATTGGTTTGTTAACAATACGTTTAATAAAGCAGCCGTTTTTTATAATAGCTCTTTTGGTGGAAAAACATATTTTGATTCGTCGGATTTTAAAGGTGACGCAATTTTTGAAAATGATTCATTTCACAAAGATGTTAATTTTAAATATACAAAGTTCAATAAATTAGCTAACTTTAATTCCACCATATTTAATGGCCAGGTTGACTTTAGTCACGCGCAATTTTTAGGGAAAGTAAGTTTTAGAAACACTCACTTTCTTGATCATATCGACTTATCGTATCTAAATATACCACATGGACAGATTAACTTAAATCATGCTAAATCAATTATACCAGGACATAAATTATATTTGAATATTATGCATTCTGACATTAGTAAAATAAATTTTAGTTATAAAAAATTTCGTTTGTATTTCCCATCACATGTATCATTTGAAGAAAGAGTACAAGTGTACACTAAATTACTTGCTAAATATAAACAACTTGGTATGAGATATAGCTATGAGAAACTGTATGTCGAGTATGAACAATATAAGTTATTGGCAAAAAATAAATTTATACATAATTACATATCTAAGATTTGGTGGAATTATGGTCTAGACAAAAATAAGATTTTCACTTGGTTTTTATTCTTTATGCTAGGATTGACTATTATAAATAGTTTTTATTATGATGCATTGGTTGCCACATATTTTAATGTTCCATTTTTAAATAAATCGACAAATACTCCAATCACCGACAAGAATTGCGTAATAAAATACATATATAATTTCCCTCAATCATTGTTATTAACATTCTTTTTTGTTTTTGCAACCTTTTTATCTATTCTAATTAGTCATACAAGAGTTTTTAAATCTGGTTATTTTCCAGTTAATATTTATGTGATTTTAATTAACTCGATTGGTTATGTCTTTATCATGTTTTTTATAGATATTATACTTAGTTAAATGAACTTATGGATATTTGAATTATGACAGCTACTTCTACCAAAAAAACAAGAAATCTGTTGAAATTTACAACATATATTTGGGTTGTTTTGTTACTGTTTAACTGCCTTGCAGTGTATTTAGCCTTTGATTTAAATAATGCAATTAAGTTGGAACGAAAAACTAGAAAGAAGAAATTCGAAATGATCCAGTTGGGTTATATGCTTGCTAATAGGTCAGATTTTTTAACAGCTGAAGCACGTAATTTTGCAGTGACCGCGCAGCCTAAACATTTACAAGAATACTGGTGTGAAGTAAATATCACTAAAAACAGAAATTATGCAGTTGATAGGCTAAGGGAGATAAGTGCAAACCCAGAAGAGATTGCTTTACTTACACAGTCAAAACGTAATTCAGATGCTCTAATTTTCACAGAGATTCGTTCTATGAAGTTGGTTCTTGATGCCTATGGTGTGCCTGCCTCATTAACACCATCAGCTGTGGCGCAGTACAGTCTGCCGAAGAAAGATAAGGTTTTATCTGCAAATAAAAAGTTGCTCCTTGCACAAAAAATCATGTTTGACAATAAGTATTATCAGGATAAAGATTTGATTATGCAACCAATTAGTGAATTTAATAGAATCCTAAAAAACAGAATTGCGCGTGAATTAAAACGCAATGATACATTCATTAATACTTTGATTAATCTTTTTGTGTTAGATGTTCTTGTGATGTTAGTGCTCATTCTTGGGATGATCTGGATAAAAAGGTCTCCACTTGAGTAATAATATGAGGTACCTATTGACTAGGGGGGGGGTATGGCTGGTCCATCTCAAAAAAAGAAAATTGAGTTAGGTTCAAAAGATATTTCACATTTATTTCATGATACGTTTTGATGTGTCAACAGAGACTATAAATAATTTTGTGTAAACGCATAGTCAGGTAAACTAGGACGACATAAGGAGATCCTGACTATGGCAATGAAAGCTGATGAACTAGACCCACAAGTTGTTGAGTTCCTGATTAAGCAGGTTAAAACTGCAGATGATATTTTTGGTAATAGTGGTGTTATGATGGAGCTAAAAAAAGCACTTACCGAGCGCATTTTGGAAGGTGAGCTTACCACCGAGCTAGGTTATGAAAAACATACCGCCCAGGGTAAAAACACGGGCAATTCTCGAAATGGCCATACATCCAAGACGCTCAAAACTAAACCACAAGATCTGCATGCTTTGTGGAAATATTTTACTTATCTTATAAATAATCACCAACACGAAATGGCAGTAGCCGTCATAGAGTGCCATACCTTGTATCGAAAGCACGGGTATCTGCCTTATTCCATTTCTCAGGCTGCTCTTGACTCTGCTCTTGACTATTATCTCAGTATTGCAGGTAGCGTTAAGGACTCAAATAGTGCCTCTGCTGAAAAACCAATTCCAAAACTGCTAATAGCAGATGTCCAAGGAGCAATGCTCGCAGCTCTTACGGCTATTGAAGTAGCTCCTGAAGTAATAGAGACAATTCTTCCTTTCCATCTTTGAAAGCAAGTGGGCGCACTTGCCCTTGGAAATGGACTTTCCTGATCAAGAAAACCAACAGTTAACTCAGAGCTCATTTATCACCCCAAAAAAAATTTGCGGCCAATATGAAACGATTCAATTTATTCAGATAGAACGAGGTTTTGATAATATTGTGCTTTAAGAAGAAGTGTATGAAACTTAAAACGATCCATGGAAAGAACGGAACTATCAAGAACCTTTCTTGGGTATTGAAGAGGAATGAAGATGGAAGAGTCTTTTATCCTAAGAGTTACTGTCGACATGACTAACTCTTCTTCTTCTGGGCGTTTACAATCATCTTCATCCACTAGAACCAGCTCTGTTGAAGTGATGACATGGTATTCAAGAGGTAGAGTTTTCTCTCCAGAGTTATCTGTCATATTGAGCTCAGCACCCAGATTTTTAAACCGGTCAGTATTTTCCCTAAATCGATTAAAACATCTTATGCTTTCTGCTTGATAGCATTTCAGAAAAGAGCGTAAGTCATCGCTTGGGAAAAGAACGAGATTCTTTCCATCTTTACAAAAGATATTTCCTCTACTTGCAATCAAAATAGAATCTTCAGAGGGCATTTCCTTACCCTTCTCTTTCATAATGCAATCTAGAAAGAGCCTTCGGTATTCTTTTTTTACCTTTTTGAGAAACTCTAAAAAAACTTGTTGGTCTTTCTCAATCTGCCGAGGGTTTTCTACCCTCCAAAACTCAAGGGTCTCTCTCGCTCCAGGAAAGTGATCTAAAGAGCCGCGCCTACTAAAGCCGTCCCGTTCCACCTTTTCCATAAAGATCATCTGAGATAATTCGAAAAGCATGGAAAAGGCTCTTGGAATCTTTTCATGGATCGTATCAATCGTAATGGGAAGCCTTATTGCCCCCGATCTTCCAAATCTCTTTTCTTCGTCGTAGAACGTAATTGAGAGAGAGGGAAAACCTTTTTGAACCGACCAATTAAGATAAACTTTCAAAGAGGAGTTTAAAAAGATCGGTTGGAACTGACCTATATGATTCGCGAGATCAGGAGACTGCCACTCTATGCCGCGTGCTGGATCTAATCCCTCAATCCTAAAGAAAGTAGTAAGAAATTGTATTGGAGGAAGAAATGCGGCATGAAGGGCTTGAAATAAAGGATATCTGAGCTCTTCACCTCTTTTACTTAACAATTGATTGATAAAAGCATTGATTTCAAAATTATTCGCGCTGATCTCTTTAGGATGCAAAGTGTGATTGTTTTTGGAGTACTCTGAAGTGGCAAACTCCCTTCTTCTTCTCACAAGACTTTTAATTTCTTTTTTTGGATAGGTCACTTCAGAGCAAAGAAGAAAATGGAGGATTTCCTTATTAATGCTCGGACAAAAACTTTGTAAAAACTTGGTGACTTTTAAAGAGGCGCGGAAAGTTTTTATCTCCCTACAAAGAAGAGGAACATAGAGCTCAAATAGCTGGACTTTAGAAAAATGATAGTTCTCTTGTAGCTGCTTTGCAATACTTAAGGCTTCCTTTTTTATCGCATGTATTTTAGCAAGCGACCGATGAGCTATTTCCGCCATTTCAGATGTGATCTTTTGAATACCAAGCTCTTTAACATCTTCCACGACTTGGAAAACATGCGCTTGAGGAAAAAGGATAAAATCACGAAGTCCTGCAAAGGAGAGGCCGGGGAGGTGAGTGTTGCACCTGACATAATGATCTACAAAAATGGAAGGGTCATCCCACTTTACGCATCTTACGTCGATGGGAGGATCTAGAAAAAGAAATTCTGCGTGCTCAACTATTTCTCTCTTGTTCATCTCTTCCAAGACATCGACATAAGCATCTACAAAAGCTGCAAGCACCTCTCTTTCAATCTTTGGCTTATTTGTCATGCAGAATTTATAGATGCATTTAAGTGTTAGAGAGAAAAAACCTGTTTTATTCAGAGCTACAAAAGCATCAACATGATCTTCAAGAGCTTGGTACTTCCAATCTAGAAAATCTTGTTGACGTGCTTTTACCCTAGCCTGGTGCTCTTCTGGAGATAGGCTTTCCCAAAAAAAGATAAAGAGTTTCAGAGCATGGCAATGCTCATAAGATATGTCCCTAGGTTGGATTTGTTCTACCAGGCAAAGATAATGCCCTAGAACGATAGAAAATTCATTCGATCTCTTGTCTACCAAAGCTTGCCAAATATCTTCACACTCTTGAAGATTATGTAGAGGCATAGAAGAGCCTGCCTGCCAAAGCATTTCAAGTAGTTCAGGGGATCTAGGATGAATCTTTGTTTTCTCATAGATCGATTGAAACATCTTGAGCGCTGTAAGAAACTTCCTTGATGCTTGGCCTACATCACCTAGTCTATCCCAATTGCCAAATTTCAAAATGACATCGATGCGTATTGCTTCCGAACGAAATACCCGAGCAAGCAGAGCTTTAAGCTCCTTTGTAAATTCTACCTCAAGCTTCTTTTCTAAAAATCTACAGGTTACCTCAGCTAAATATTCTTTAAAGGAGTGCTCATAACCCTCGATTACGAGCTCATCTATCGGTTTTATTACATCTTCTACAGCAGCAGATCTCCCTGGTATTTTTTCATAAAGGGCCTTACACGCATCGCAATTTTTTGCAGATGAGGCGCCCCATGATTCTAAGAGTTCTGAGTACATCACAGGTTGATCATCATAGATAAAAGCAACCCGGTTAAAATAGAGAGTAGAGAGCATGACGCCATCTTCAATGGATATCATTTCAGGTGGGTTGATCAGCAATTTGAAAGCAAGAGCAGCATCTCTTTTGTCTTCATCTCTATGTGGAAAAGGAGAGAAGAAAAGGGCTTCTTCTTGTAGTTGTAAAAAGACTCTTTTGTCAGCTTGTCCATGACCTGGCAGACTATCAATAAGCTGCGTTGTATGGGGGTAATTATCTCTTGAAAAGGGTTTATCTCTACCTTCCAAGATCTCTTTGAAAACATAATAGAGGCATCTGACTTTTTCTGTAATGCGGTTATCTAAACCATTTATTGAAGCGCTAGCATATTTCGCTCCAAATATTTGGAGGATATTAACAGCTAGCTGCGAGATATCATTTTCGGATTTTTTTGATAGATCCAAGTTTCTATCTCGCAAAAAGCGAGTAGTAATATCTAGCTCATAATTAGGGTCTTGAACAATTGCTGCCATCTAAAAAATGTTTATAAAGATTTCGCGGCAAATATGAGACGATTTAATTTATTAATCAACAGTATTTTTTGAAAGAGACTGAAACTGCGATGAGATGAGCGTCTTCATGTCATCTGGAATAGGGGCTGTAAGCGCCATTTTATCTTTTGTGATCGGGTGCTCAAATTCTAAGCGGTAGGCGTGAAGAAGTTGTCTATCAACATCAAAAGAACTAGAGTTTCCGTAGACTGCATCGCCTAGAACGGGCGCTTTTAAGTGTTTTAGGTGAACTCTAATTTGATGGGTTCTTCCCGTTTTGGGTTTGATGAGAACAAGAGAGATTTTTTCATTGTATGCAAGAGTCTGGATGTCAGAAATCGCCTCTTTACCAGTCTCGATGATGGTCATCTCTTTTCTCTTTTTTGGGTGCCTTCCGATGGGGGCAGAAAGAACGCCATTTTGCGGTTTTCCGAGCGTAATTGCGAGATACTTCTTTTGAATGCGTCTTTCAGAAAAAGCGCTGATGAGTCTTTGGTGTGCGAGCGTTGATTTTGCAGCGATGAGAATTCCCGATGTGTCTTTGTCCAGTCTGTGGACAATTCCTGGACGAATATTATCTTCTGCAATAATGAGATTTTTGCAGTGAGCGAGGAGCGCATTTACAAAGGTTTTGGACCAGTTGCCGGGAGCGGGGTGAACGACCATGCCAGGCGGCTTATTTACCGCAATTAGGTGGTCATCTTCATAAAGAATGTCGAGGGGGATATCTTCCGGTTCGAGCGAGATTTCAGGTGTGAGACAAAAGAAGACTTCGACTTCATCTCCCTCTTTTACCATATTTCTCTTTTTGATCTTTTTGCCGTTAACAAGGACATAGCCCTCATCGATGAGAAATTGGAAGTAGGTACGCGACTTCGACTCAAAGCGCTCAGTTAGAAGCTTATCGATGCGTTTTTCTTCTTCGTCTGCTGTGATAGTAAAAGAATTAGTATCTATTTGTTCTGACGCGCTCATATTCCCCAATTTTGATGCGGGGTATAGTATAGCAAGAAGTGTGTGTCAAAATCAATCTTTAAAAGAAAGCCCATCCTTGAGGGGATGGGCGTATGGATTTGGGTAGCCTCTTTAGAGAACTTTACCTTCGATAACTTTTTTTATTTGGTCATTCGCCTTTTTTTCAGCTTCTCTCATATGCTTAATTCCGTCGTATAAGAATTTCATCATACTGCTGATGAAAGCAGCTTTGGAAGCGCTCTTCTTATGGTGAGAGCTGTCAGCTGGAACGATATGGGATGCTTTTACTTGGATATTAGTAGGTAGGGGATTTATTCCTGTCATATTATTACTCCTTATTCCTCTACTATTATTATAGCAAAAATGGGATAAAATGACAAGAAATTACTTAAACGTAAGCGGTTGATGGTCAGATACTTACTCCTTTCCTTCGATCGACTTCTTTAGTTTGTCGGCGGCTTTTTTCATCCTCTTCTCATCCTGCTTGACCTGAACGAGGATCATCTTTGTCATATTGGCAATAAAGCGCTTCCATTGCTTCTCAGTGAAGGTCATGCAGCCAAATTTATGGATCTTGCCGGATCCTGTGTCTTTGAAGTCCTTTCTGGAGCTCTTACCTAGCTTAGTGTCAGGTACTTGAATGTTTTTTGGGCGTGATGGGTCATGAGACCCAGGAGTCTTGCCAATCATAAAATTCTCCTATCAACTTTATTTTATAGTAACAAAAAAATGATTCTGTTACAAATAATAGTTTCACAAACTAATTATTTTAATTTTATGCAGATTACAGAAGAAGATAAAACATTACACGTTCTATTTGATAATGAGGTAGTTCGGTCATTACCCGCTATTATCTTTAAGAAACACTTAAAAACACTACCTTCCTTTCAAACAAAAGAGCAAGTGCTAGAGTTTTTGGACGATTTAGAGAAAAAGCTGGCTAAAAGAAGGGCTCTCTATCTTCTGTCCAAAAGGCAATACTTCGAGGGGAAATTGAAGGAAACGCTTCAGAAGAAGGGCTTTTCGGAAGAGAGTACAGAGTATGCGGTTGAAGAGATGCTGAAATACGCCTATCTAAATGATGATTTGGGAGTAGAGAAATTTATCGAAAGAGAGATGAGACAAGGTAAAGGTCCCTACATGATCCTTCAGAAATTAAAACACAAAAAAGCGAAAGTAAATGCTGAGATAGTCTTTTCTATTTACACGAGGGAAAAGCAGTTGGAGATGATTCAGTCTCTATCTGAAAAATCAAAGAAAAAGGGAAATCAATTAATCGGTTATTTAGAGCGGAGGGGATTTTCTCTAGAGGTCATTCTTAGCGTAATAAAAAATCTTGAACAATGAGAAATTAGAGGGTAAAGTTGGCAAAAAGGAACTCTCATGCAAGTCGGTCTTATTGGTGCAAATTTTAAAACAGCTGATCTCGCTCTTCGCGAGAAGTTTGCACTAGCGCTTACAATTCTTCAAAAGCAAAATTTCTCATTTCCTCTAGTTGTTATATCGACTTGTAACCGTGCTGAAGTCTATTTTAGCGCGGGCGATTTGTCTCATGCAAAAAGAGAGATTCTACTCTTTTTACCAAGTGAAATAGCACCTCATCTCTACTCCTATTTTGGGCTCGATTGTTTCATTCATCTAGCTAGAGTCTGTGCAGGATTAGATAGTGCAATTTGGATGGAATCAGAGATTAGGCGCCAAGTGAAGCTCTCCTATCTGAAAACGAAATTCAAGTCGAAAGATCTACACTACCTCTTTCAAAAGTCCTTTAGAGCGGCAAAGAAAATAAGAAATAGTTTTGCATCAGGCGCATCTTCGTTAGAAAGGATGATCTGGAAATTATCCAAGGAGATGTGGGAGGGATCTTATCTCTTTGTAGGTTACTCAAAAACCAACCGATTGATTCATTCCTATCTGCAAAGGAAGGGAATAACAAATCTCACCTTTGCATCTAGAACATCTTTTAAAAATTCGATCGGTTGGGATGATCCGTCCAAGTTTTTTGATTATGATGTGATTATTGTGGCAAGTGCTCATGATGAGTATATTTTGAAAAAGCACCACTATGATTTGAGCTCAAAAAAGAGTTCGATGATCTTTGATCTCTCGCTTCCAAGATTGGTCGATCTTGAGCTCTCTTTTTTAAAGTTGATCAATATCGATCAGCTACAAGATAAGACCTCTAAAAAACCTGATGTGGGCGCAGAGGTGGTATTAAAAGAGCATGTCACACGTCTCTACGATCTCTTTGAGAGGAAAGGCGCCCTTAAAGAACTAGCCGTACTCTAAAATTCGACGTGGCCGGGGTACCTAGGGAAGGGGATGACATCTCGGATGTTTTCCATTCCCGTCACAAATTGCACTAAACGCTCAAAGCCAAGACCAAAACCGCTATGTGGCACGGAGCCATATTTACGCAGTTCGAGATACCACCAGTATTCCTTGGGATCAAGACCCATAGATGCAATTTTTTTCTCTAGAAGGTCGTATCGATCTTCTCTTTGAGATCCGCCCATTAGCTCGCCAATTTTTGGAAGGAGCATGTCCATTGCAGCAACGGTTTTGCCATCGTCATTTGCGCGCATGTAGAAGGCCTTGATCTTCTCAGGATAATCTGTAAGAACAACGGGCTTTTTAAAGTGTTCTTCTGCGAGATAACGTTCGTGTTCTGATTGAAGGTCGAGTCCCCAAGAGACAGGGAATTCAAACTTTTTGCCTGATTTTTCAAGAATAGTAATCGCCTCTGTATAGGAGAGCCTTTCAAAAGGAGTCTCCACCACTTGTGAGAGCTTATCGAGAAGTCCCTTCTCTACAAAGGAGTTGAAGAACTCTAGATCTCTTTCACAGTTATCGAGTGCATAGCGAACAAGGTATTTCAAGTAGTTCTCAGAGAGGTCGATGATGCCATCGAGATCACAAAAGGCGGCTTCTGGCTCAATCATCCAAAATTCGCTTAAGTGGCGTGAGGTATTGGAGTTCTCAGCGCGGAAAGTGGGGCCAAAGGTGTAAATATCAGATAGGCCGCAGGCGTAAGTTTCTCCCTCAAGCTGTCCAGATACAGTTAGGTAGGCCCTCTTGCCAAAGAATTCCTCTTCTCCAACAGTCAGGCGAAACATTTCGCCTGCGCCTTCGCAGTCGGAGCCTGTGATGATAGGTGTGTGAACGTTGAGAAAGCCTTTCTCTTGGAAAAATTGGTGGGTAGCCTGTGCAAGTGCGCTGCGAACTCTAGCAACAGCACCAAAGGTGTTAGTTCGTGGTCTTAGATGGGCAATTGTACGAAGGAACTCAAAAGAGTGGCGCTTTTTCTGGAGAGGGTAAGTTTCGGGGTCTGCTGTTCCAAAGACTTTGATTGAGGAGGCCTTAATTTCAAAGCTTTGTCCTTTTCCTGGGCTCTCTACCAGCTTGCCTGTTACGTAAACAGATGCGCCTGTTACGGCCTGTTCGACAATTTCTTCATAGCCAGGAAGGCTCTGATCAACGATGACCTGCAGTCCAGAGAAAAAGGAACCATCATTGACTTCCATAAAGGAAAAAGTCTTCTGGTTACGGACAGTTCTGAGCCAGCCTGCAATGGCAACTTCATTACCAATTAGGTCTTTGTTTTTTAGAATTTCTTTAATCTTTGTTCGTTTCATCTGCGCACTTTCTAAGCAAGTTGAGCTCATCTTGATACAACTCTTTATTAGGGGTTTCTAAATACATGGGGAGGTGTCTTGTTTTAGGGCTTGTAACCAAAAACTCAAAACATTCTAAGCCAATTAATCCTTGGCCAATAGGAGCATGGCGATCTCTTCTTGATCCCAGCTCTTTCATCGAATCATTAATGTGAAAAGCGTAGAGGTTGTCGAGCCCTACAATCTCATCGAATTCTCTCAAGACAGCTTCCCAAGAAGAACGCGTGCGAATATCGTAGCCTGCGCTAAAGATATGGCAGGTATCGATGCAGACGCCGATCGGGATTTTTTTCTCTGTCCTTTCAATAATGTAGGCTAAGTGTTCAAAACGGTGGCCCATCGTTTTTCCCTGGCCAGCAGTGGCTTCTAAGAGAAGTCTTGTCTCACCTGTTTCTAAAACTTTATCAAAGCCGAGTAGGCTCTCTACAATTTGGTCTAAGCACTCATCTTCAGTGCCAGTCGTAGCAGATCCAGGGTGGAAGTTGAGGTAGGGGATTTTAAAGAGCTGACACCTGTTAATCTCTTCTAAAAATGCGTTTCTGCCCTTTTCAAGGAGAAGTTTGTCTTGAGTGCCTAAATTGATGAGATAGCTCGCGTGGCTCATGACCTCTTCGATGCCGGTCTTTTCAAGCGCTTCAAACCAGAGGTCTATCTCCTCTGTTGTGATTTGCTTGCCTTTCCACTGTCTCTGATTACTCGTAAAGATTTGAATGGTGGAGCAGCCAATTTCTGCGCCATTGTAGGGAGCATTATAAGCTCCGCCAGAAGCGGATACGTGTGCGCCAAGGAGAAGTTTTTTCTTTGTCAAAGCAGTCATTTCTAAAAAGATTTCGATTTCTTCTATTTTAGGGAAAGTGTAGATTCAGAGCAATGGATAATCAGAGAAGCATTTCACACTCAATAAGACGTTTTGCTGAAGGCACAATGATAAGCCGCATCTTTGGGATGCTAAGAGATATCAGCCTTGCTTTTTTCTTTGGAGCAACGGTTGAAATTGCCGCCTTCATGGTGGCATTTAGACTCGCAAGCGTATTTCGAAGGCTATTTGGAGAGGCGCTTGTAGGTTCGATCTTTGTTCCCTATTTTGAAGAGATTAGATCCCAAGATTCAAAAAAAGCCTCTTATTTCTACCGCGATCTTTCCTTCTCTCTTCTTCTTTTTTTAAGTGTGCTCGTATCATCGGTACTTTGTATTGGTCTATTTTTTTCAGGCGAAATTGTTCAATACACGATGATCATGTTGGTTGGGCTCATCTTCATCTGTCTGACCGCTGTCAACAGCTCCTATTTGCAATGTGAAAAGAGATATTTTCTGCCTGCAATTAGTCCCATTCTTTTCAATGTTGTAACGTTGATAGCTATCTGCTCTATCAAAGAGAGGATTGGCTATTTTCTATCCATTTCTGTCGTGATCGGATTTTTTATGCAGTGGCTTCTTACTCAAGTAAAGACAAGCCGGCTTCTAAAAATGAGCCCAAGAGAGTGGTTTACGCCTCAATTTTTTCCCAAAGAAATCAGATCTCTTCTAAAGCCTTTTTTCCTGGGAGTAATGGGCATTGGTGCGGTTCAAATCAATAGCGCGCTCGATGCGATCTTTGCAAGGTTTGCAGACCCAATTGGCCCATCGTACCTCTGGTATGCAATTCGCTTGCAGCAGCTACCTATGGCTCTCTTTGCGGTCTCGATTGCAGCATCGATCTTGCCTCCTCTTGCAAGAGCTAAAGATAATAAGATAAGCTTTGATGGGATTTTATCTGATGCTCTTCAGAAGGGCGCTTTTTTAATGACATTTTGCACCTTTGGTATTTGGGCGCTTGGAGCCCCCAGTTTAAACCTGCTCTTTGGTCACGGGAATTTCTCTTCTCAGAGCCTTTTAATCTCATCAGGTTGTCTAAAGGCCTACTCTTTAGCTCTTATTCCCAGTGTTTTTGTATTCATTTTTACTCAAAGTCTATCGGCGCGGAAAAATTTTCTCGTGCCAGCTACTGCGTCGGTCTACGCTGTTCTTTGTAATATTTCTTTAAATGCATTTTTTGTCTTTTGGATGGGTATGGGGATCTATAGCATTGCTATTGCAACATCTATCTCTGCGCTATTCAATGCAATCATTCTAGGTATTAGATTCAAAAAGCAATTCGATAAGAGTTTTTTTCTGCTCTTTTTGAAAGTTGTTATTTGCGGCTCTATCTCCACCTATTTAACGCTAAGTACTGGAAAAGTATTTCACCCCGCGGGAGTCTTTCCAAGAGAGCTGATTGCTCAAGGGACGGAGTTTATTATCCTCTCCTTTGTCTACTTCAGCTCTTTTTACATTCAGTGCCGCCTATTTAAAATTCCCAACTTATTTAAAGGAACCTCTGATTAACTCATGCATTTCAACTTTTTGATCTCTAAAATCTATTTTAGCAAGGTATTAAAAACAGCAGTTAATCAGCGCTTTCTTAAGAAAACCAGTGTTCGATAGGAGTAGATAAGAACTCTTCAATCTTAATTCCATGATAGCCTACAAGAAGAGATTTTTTTGGCTGATACATTTTGTTAAATGCATCCATCCCTGAAAGCTTCTCCCTTCTTTCTGAACTCTTAACTTCAATGGCAATGAGTACAGATCCCTTTTTTAGGATAAAATCTACCTCTTTATTTTTTTCTCTCCAGTAGTAGAGCTCTATTTGTGTGCCCCGAATTGCATTTATCAGGTAGGCACCAATCGCAGATTCAACAAGCCTTCCCCAAAACTCTTTATCTTCTTTAGCCTCTTCAAAAGTTTTTTTGCTTTGAGCGCTAAATAAAGCTGTATTGAAGACTTGAAGTTTAGGGCTGGATGCTTTTGTTCTTGCTTTATGGTTTGCAAATTTATCGATACCTTTTAAGAGGCCAGCGCCTGCAAGAAGTTCAAGATAGTGAGCAAGCGTTGTCGTGTTTCCGGCATCTTGAAGTTGTCCTAGCATCTTTTGGTAAGATAAAATTTGTGATGAAGATAGGCATCCTAACTGAAAAAGCCTTCTTAAAAGAATGGGTTTATTAACTTGTGTCATAAGAAGAATATCCCTCGAAATGGTCGTTTCAATTAGGGAATCGTCAATATAGTTGAGCCATCTTGAAAGGTCTTCTGGGTTTGCAAAAGAGGCGGGACCTGGGTATCCTCCAAAATAGATGAACTGATCGAGGGTGAAATTGAAAAAGGTGTGCATTTCAGAATAGGACCAATGGGTGATGGGTAAGGTTTCAAATCTTCCAGCCAAGCTTTCGGTTAATCCTTTTTGCATAAGCCAAGGAGATGATCCAAGAATAATCACTTTCAAATTGATCTTATTTTTTGTGTCTTCATCCCACAGTTTTTTAACGGCACTGGACCACTTAGGAATTTTTTGAACTTCATCAATGATAAGAAGGCCTGCTCCCTCTTCATTTGTTTTTTTTCGAGCTATTTCCCACTGAGTTTGAAGCCAAGGGATATCTTCCAAAGTTGCAGTATCTGCAGAAATATAGAAAGAGGGAATTTTTAGGTGCTGCTCTAGGTGTAAGGCCATGGTTGTTTTGCCTACTTGCCTTGGCCCTAGTAGGACTTGAATAAACTTTCGTGCTTCTAAACTGCGTTTTAAAAGTTCTTGAAATATGGGACGTTGCTTCATATGAATACCTTTTGCTCAGTCTATTGAGTATTTTAACTCATTAGATTGAGCAAAATCAAGAGTAAAGCGTGTGTTTGTTGTAACGCTTTAATGGTTAGTTGGTTAAGGTGTCTTTTAGGCAGGTTGGGAGAAATGGAAGAGTTAAAAAAAGGCTAACCAATAGATGGTTAGCCTTTTGAATTGTCTATTTGCAAAAAAAACTTATGCGGTGTGCGCTAAGAATTCGCAAACGAGAGGAATGTTGATCGGAAGCGGAAGTACGATTTGATCGTACTCAGGTGCCGCGTCCATTGTTCCTGCAAATTTATCAGTAAGAGTTAGATACTCAGGAAGATCCTGAGAAGTATTCTCAACAGACATTTGAACTGCTTTCATTTTCTGAGACTTTTCTCTAATAGAGATGATCATTCCAGGCTTTACGATGAAAGATCTGCGGTCTACTTTCTTGCCATCTACTAGGATGTGGCCATGAGATACGAGCTGTTGAGCTGCGAAGATCGTTGAGCCAAATCGGAGACGGTAGACGATATTATCTAATCTGCACTCAAGTCTTTCTAGAAAGAGGTGAGAGGTGTTTCCAGGTCTTCTGCCAGCGTCTTTAAAGGTGCGAATCAAATATTTTTGAGTCAGCATGCCGTAGACAGCGCGCAGTTTTTGTTTCTCTTCGAGCTGGAGACCGTAATCTGATTTCTTCTTACGTTTTGCTCCGTGCATCCCTGGAGGATTTTGCTTATGAAGTAGGGGGTTGCGTAGACGGCCAAAGATGTTGACGCCAAATTTTCTTGCGATACGGTTTTTAGGTCCTGTATACCTAGCCATGGGTTCTCCTGAAATAATCCTTAATTTTAGTCATAGATCATATCTAACATTTCAATTATGAACAAGGGTAAACCCTGATGGGCTCTAGAATTAGCAAATGAGAGGGGTAAATTTAGCAAAGATTAAAAAGATATTTTTAAAGAAGGCGAAAAAAACGTTTCCGAGCTTTTCAGAAGAGTATTATTTAAAAAAAAGACTTAACGAAGGGGGTTAAAGTACAATGCACTGATCTTTCTTTGCAGCTAGCTTGCGCATCTTTGCCTGCTCTTCAGCCTGTAGTTTTTTTGCTAAAGCCTCATCACCATCCACCTTGTTTGTCTCCCCTTGTGAGAGTCTTCTAGCAAGCATTGCATCTTCTTCCTCTGAGAGTCTCCTAGCTAGCAATGCATCTTCCTCTCCTATTGAAAGCCTCCTAGCTAGTGCTGCATCACTTGGTGACTGTTCGCCCTCGGGTAAATCGCCTCCTCCTTTTTCTTCTTGTAGGACCAAAGCTGCGGCTGAGTTTACTTGTGCACCTGCTGCAGCGCCTTCTGAAACTACGCCTTCGGGGAGCTTGAAATCACCTAACTTGATTACTCTCATTTTAAGTTGATGAAAGAAGGCTTGTTTCTCTTCACTATATTCTTTCAAGATTTTCTCTATTTCACCAATCTGACTCCTAATTCTTTCAAGCCTTTCTAAATAGGTGCCTTCAGTAAAATCGAAGGTTTCAAGAGTTTCTACTTCGGAAGAAAGTGACCTTAAGTTAGGGAATCCCTGATTAAGGAGTTTTTCCTGGATTCAGAATTAAAAAAAAACCTAAAAACGCTCCCTCCTCCTGTTTTTAAATGATTTTTACCACTTTAACTGCCTGAAATAGCCATTTTTGGCTA
>Ga0114933_10000559_pt1 | contig 45222 bp, 37 predicted proteins | sample 4SBtaG_FD_89691 | JGI IMG/M metagenome (GOLD analysis project Ga0114933, IMG submission 89691) | Deep subsurface microbial communities from Kolumbo volcano to uncover new lineages of life (NeLLi) - 4SBTROV12_W25 metaG | ecosystem: Environmental > Aquatic > Marine > Volcanic | place: Kolumbo... | reverse complement strand
GTGACCAGACCGAGTACCAGCTGCTCTTCGTCCGCATCGAGGCCTGGTAGGTCAGTCCAGGACCAGGCCCCAGCTCACGATGCGCACCGGGCTGAAGGTGTTCGGCCCGATGGTCGAGACCCGCGCGGCCTCGACCCACTCGGGCACCTCGACCGCGTCGAGCTCGCCGCCCTGGCCATCGGACAGGAAGGCGAAGAGCTCGCCGTCGGCCTCGAGCACCGCGTCGTGGAAGCCGTCGCCGTTGATGTCCCCCGTGATGTTCGCCTTGCACCGGGTCTGGTTGCCGCGCTCCTTCACGCTGGAGAGCGCCGGCAGCAGCAGGTAGTAGGCGCCGGCGACGACGGTGGTGCCATCGCTCATCAGGACCTGGGTGCCTCCGTCGTCAAGGAAGCGACCGGCCGCGATCGGCACGGTGACCTCGTCGCAAGGACCGCTGTCGATCGTGATCGCCCCGGTCAGGGGGTCCTCGAGCGAGCTGCCCGGCAGGATCACGGTCTCGCAGCCGTCGCCGCTCTGCAGCGTCGCCACCAGCGCGGGCGCGACTCGATCCTCGACCGGACCGAGCTCGGTGCCGTCCAGGTTCGTGTCGCCCGGTTCGATGGAGAACCCGAACTCCGCGTCCAGGTCCACGCTGGCCCCCAACACCGCCTGCGCCTCGAGATCCCAGAGCCCCCAGCCATCGTCGCCGCGCTTCCAGACGATGCCCTCGTGCGGTAGCCCGAGCGTATCGTTGAGCACCGTGTCGCCGTAGACGGCCCAGGTCGTCGAGGAGCCGTCCACATCGAGCTCCACGTCGCCGAGCTCGAAGGTGGCCGCGCCGTCCGCGATGGTGCGGGTCAGCTCGTCGCCGTCCTCGTTCACCGCCAGGGAGACGAGCTCGATGTCGTCGACGAACCAGCGGTCGTTGAGGATGTGGTTGCCCGCCCCCCGATGAAGGGCCTGGCCCAGGTCACAGCTCTCGGCCTCGAAGTGGGTGGAGTACCCCTCGCCGTTCGAGATGAATCGCAAGCCGTCGTCCCAGAGCCACGCCGGCTCGTCGACCTTGATGTCGTCCCAGAAGTCGCCGTTCTTCGCAGCCACCTCCCACTCGCCATCGAGCAGGCAGAGCACCTCGAAGCCGCCCTCGGTGTCCAACAACAGGACCGGGTCGAGGCTGCCGTCGCCGTCGATGTCGATCGCCCGGCCCATCGAAGGCCCGGTGAACTTGGTGGGCCAGACGCCCTTGACGTACCAGGTGGTCCGGGGCGTGTCGTCGGTGAGCCCCAGCTCGGTGATGAGCACCTCGGATTCGCCGTCGGTGAAGGAGAAGCCGCGGTCGCCGACGAGCAGGGCGGCGTCGGCGTCCTTGCCGACATGCCAGGTGTCGCCCAGGTTCGTGGCGTAGACGCCGTCCTTGTAGAGCCCCACCGCCAGCGGCAGGTCGCCGCTCATGGTGACGTCGAGGACCTCGTCGAGCACATGCCCCTTCTCGAAGGCGCCGCTGTCGAAGTCGACCCAGCGCAGCAGCTCGCCGTCCCAGCCGATCGCGCCGTTGTCCGAGGGCCGCCAGCGGTTCACGTTGCCGCCCTTGACCTGGCTCGTCCCGCCCTCGTCGGAGAGGAAGACGGTGGCGTTGTCGTGGAAGATCACGCTCCCGCCCTGGATGTCGATGATCGAGAGGTCATCGAGGCCCTCGCCGAGGTCACGCAGCTCCTCGGGCATCGCGCCGTCGAAGGGGGCGGTGTCATGGCCGCGCAGCGCGGTTCGGTGGGTGAACTGCGTCTCGAGCACCACATCCGCATCGCAGTAGTGCTCGGGGAAGCCCCGCCTAAGGGTCAACTGGTCGCCCTCGTACTCGAAGTCCGTGGGCTCGCCGCAGAGCTCGACGGACTCGATGACGAACTCCTCCTCGCAGTCGAAGGTGATCGTCGGCTCCTCGCCCAGCCCGAAGGTGAGGGGTCCGCCGAAGACACAGATGCTGCTGTTGTTCACGAAGCCGCTGTCCTCGGTCACGTCGGGCTTGCCGCTCCCGCCGTCCTTGTCGCCACACGCCATCATCAAGAGCCAGACCATGAGGTCCTCCGTCGTTGAACTGAAGATGGCGCGTCCCCGGACCGCTGCCACCTTGCTGGGATCTCACATCAGCCCTTCTTGGGCTTGGCCCCGTCCTTGACCTTGCCGTCGACCCCGAGCCGGATGTCACGGGCGGCCTCGGCCTTCTTCCGTGTGAACGACAGGCGCGGATCGAGCCTGAGCGCGTCAGACCACGCGGCGTAGGCGGCGTCCCAGTCCTCGGCCTCGGCGGCGGTGTCGCCCTCGAGGTCGAGCTCTTCGGCCAGCCGGCGGGCGGCGTCCAGGACCTCGTCCAGGTTGTGGTCGTAGAGCCGCGCCTCGATCAGCCAGCGGATGGTCTCGTCTCGCTCTTCGGCGGCCAGGGCGCGCCCGACGTAGCAGGCGGCGGTGGCCGAGTCGACGGCAGGGGCCCGCTGGTTGCGCCAGCCCTCGTTCTTCCAGAGGTGGTAGCGGGCCTCGCGCCAGGCGGACAGACCGCCCTCGCAGTCGCCGCCGGCCAGGGCCTCGAGCGCCCGGTCGTGGTCCGCGAGGGCCTCGGCTTCGGCCTCCTCGCGGCTCACGAGGGTCACGACGTCCTCGAACCACAACACCCCGTCCGCGTAGGTGGGAGCAGGGTCCTCGTCGGCCGCGTCGCCCTCGGACAAGAGCGTCGGGATGGGAGCCAGGACCTCGCCCGACTCCGCATCGACGAAGAGGAAGCCCAGGTCGTAGGTGCCCGCGACGAGGTCCTCGGCCAGGTGGAAGTCGTAGCGGTGGCGGATGTGCTCCTTGGCCTTCCAGTCCTCGGGGGCGTACCAGTCGTAGCCCGCGGGCAGCGCGGTCACCGAGCGGTGGCCCTGGCCGTCGTCGAGGACGACGTAGACCCGGAAGCCCTCGTCCCGGTAGCCGGCGTTCAGCCAGTACTCGACGAAGAGCTTGCCGCCGACCGGTGCGATCGGCGCGGGCATGGCCCAGCCTTCGAAGAGGATGCCGCCGTCCATGCGCTGGCGCCGCCCCCGGGGGCCCTCGTAGTCGTCGCGCACGAAGATGTCCTTGCGGATGTGGTTGCCCACGTGCAGCGCCGTCTTTCCGGTCGGGTAGCCGGGGATCTCGAGGTACTCGCGCTTCCACTCGGGGTGGGACTTGATCTTCGTCTTGTTGGCCCAGCCGCCGTGCTGGTGGGCGAAGTCGGGCTTGCCCTCCTGGATGACGTACTCGCGGATGAAGGCCTTCTGGAAGTTGTGGCGTGCCATCGACACGTCGACGAGCCCCGCCACGTCCAGGATCTTCCAGTCCGTGTAGAACATGTGGGCGCCCATGTCGACGTCGAAGAGCGTGACCCGCTCGAGGTGCAGCCGCTTCTGGACCCAGCTCATGTAGCGCACGCGCTGGTAGACGTTCGAGACGCTGGTCTCGGGCGAGGGCGCAGCGTGGATCGACTGCCAGAGATTGGGCAGCGCGATGAGCCCGATCAAGATCGGGGACCAGACCCGCTTCGGCCCAGGCAGCGCCTCGATGAAGCGGCCCAGGCCCAGGCCCAGCAGGATGCACAGAGGCACGATGAGGTAGCTGAAGAAGCGCCACTGCTTCATCCAGTCGCCGCCGCTGTACACGACGAAGAAGAGCCCGCAGGCGGCCAGGGCGAAGACCAGCATGCGAGCCAGGTCGCGGTCGCCCGTGTGGCTGATGCAAGCGAGCAGCACGAAACCGCCGCCCGCTCCGATGACCGGCATCATCGCGCTCTCGGGGACCGCGAACATGCCCAGCAGGATGGCGCCCAGCCCGATGAAAGCCAGGCCCAGTCGACGAATCACCCCATCGGATGAGGTGAACATCGCGAACACCGCGGCGCAGGTCAGGAGCATTGTGATGCGGCTCCGATCCCAGTGGCGCTGCAGGTAGTTCAGCCAGTCCGGGTCGAAGTCCGCGGGCACGCCCTGCTTGCCGTTCCACAACAGGAACATCGCGCCGATGGCCGTAGCGGCGACGACCAGCCAGCGACGCCGGTCCTTGAGCCCGACCATCGCCACGCCGAAGAGCGGCAGCACGTAGGCGAAGCCATAGGCCTTGCTGAAGTTCGTCGCGTACTTCCACCCCCGCACGTTCCAGGTCCAAGGCCGGAAGCGGTTCTCCCCGTCCATCTTCGCGTAGTAGGTGTTGGGGAACTCCCAGGCGAAGTAGCTGTAGCGCCAGGCGTGGTAGGCGACGAAGGGCACGAAGAAGACCGCCAGCCAGGCCCCGATCGGCCGGACCACGTTGCGATCGCGGATGGCGAAGATCAGGCGGAACAGACCGGCGGCGGCGGCGTAGACGATGCCCTCGGGCCGGGTGATGGCCAGGCCGAGGAAGAGCACGGCGGACCAGGGGAAGCCCTCGCCTCGCTTCGCCTCGACGAGCACCCGCCAGGCGCCCGCGGCCATCAGGAAGCAGAAGAGCGCGTTCTCCAGGCCCGAGGCGTTCCAGATGGCAAAGGTCGCCGAGGCCGCCAGCAGCGCCGGCGGGATCATCGGGATGTGGCTGTCGCGGTCCTTCAGGGTCTCGCGGGTCAAGAGATAGGACAGCGGCAAGCAGGCCGCGCCCAGGACGGCGCCCATGACCTTGACCGAGGTCCAGCCCGAGATGCCGAAGACCATGAAGAGCGCGATCAGCCAGGTCCACAGCGGGTTGCTGAAGCCCTCGACCCGCTCGCCGCCTGCATAGGTGACCCAGCCCTCGCCGGCGACGAAGTTGCGGGCGTAGGCGATGGAGATGCCGGCGTCCTCGATGTAGAAGACGGCGTAGGCCAGGAAGTGGGCGATGCTCCCGACCATCAGGAGCGACAGGCCGTAGGCGTGGATGCGCTCGCGCTTCGAGAGCCCGAGGAACCAGGTCTCGAGCGGCGTGTAGATCCACCGCCCCAGTCTGCGCAGCCGCTCTCTCATCCGCGGGACTTTAAGCGCTTATCGGCGCCTTCGCTTGCTCGGGTCCTGCCGAAACTCGCCCTTCAAGCGCGCCCGTGTCCGTCGCTTGGCGCGGGACAGCGTGCGCAGGCGGATCCGGTCCAACAGGCCATCCAGCTCGACCAGGTCCGGGCTCTTGCCGAGGACCAGGAAGCGCGCCGCCTGGCGAGCCTTCACGAGCTCCTCGTCGTCGAGGTCGCCGCCGATGCGCTGGACCGCACGACCGGCGAGCGCAGGGCGTCCGGCCGCCAAGGCCTCGCGCACGACGGCCGCAAGAACTTCGTCGTCGTCGAGGCCGTCGAGGAAGGCCTGTTCGGCCTCGTGGCTGCGAGGAGGGAGCTCCACCGCCGAGCTACATCGTCTTCTTGACGCCCGCGGCTTCCTTGGCCGACTTGCGCGCCGCCATCTGCTTCTTCAGCTCATCGAGCTGGCTCTTCGCGGCTGCGTTCGCGGTCTTCTTCTTGATCTTGGAGAGCTTGTCGTCCAGCGACTCGCCCTTGATCTCGGCGCCGACGTCGGCCTGGGCCTGGAGCTTCTCGACGTGCTCGCGCACGTTCTCGAGCGCCTTGATGTCCGCATCGGTGGAGAGCCCGTCGAGGGTCTCCTGGATGGTGATGCGCGCCTCGGCGTTGGCCTTCTTGGCGAGGACCTCCTGCTTCTCCCGCTTGAGCTTCTCGATCTCGCCCTGGAACGCGATGAGACCGCTCTTGGCCTCTTCGGCCTGGGAAGCGACCTTTTCCAGATCGGCCTGGACCTGGGCGATCTTGGCGGTGAGCTCGTCCTTCTTCTGGATGAGGACCAAGGCCACGTCGTCCTCGCCCTCTTCGACGGCGACGGGGATCTGGACCTGGACCTCGGCGAGCTCGGACTCGGCGGCCTCGAGCTCGGAGGACAGCTTGTTGCGGAGGTAGACGATGCCACTCACGGCCTTCTTGAGGTCCCGGTGCTTCTTGATCCGCTCGTCGATGGCGGACTCGTAGACAGCCTCGGGGTTGCTCTGCTCAACCTCGGAGACCCAGAGGGAGATGAAGCCCTTCCAGACGTTGGCGATGCGATCGAAGAAGCCCATGAAAACCCTCTTTTCGGCGCGATGGCGCGCCCTTGTGCCGCGGGGCCGTACAGGATCGAGCTTAAAGCCTGCACGAGGTGCGGGCAAGCCACCCGGACTACGCCGACGATCGTCCGGCTATTGCCGCCCCAGCCAGACCCCGAGCGCACCGGACGCCAGACACAGGGCCACGGTCGCGAGCACGTTCAGCGCCGCGGTGCCGAACTGTCCTTCTCCAATGTGGCGAATCGTGTCCTGGTTGAAGGTCGAGTAGGTCGTGAAGCCGCCGAAGAGGCCCGTTCCGATGAAGATCTTCCAGGGCTCGCCGATCCCCTTCGTCGCCAGGTAGGCCAGGCCGAGGCTGCCCACGATGTTCACGACCCAGGTGCCGTACTGGCCGGGCACGCCCAGGCTGACCGCGTAGCGCAGGACCGCGCCCAGCCCGCCGCCGACGAAGACGTAGAGGAAGCTCACGATCGAGCTATACCAAGGGCGTGCTCGCCCTGCTGTCCGTCGCCTTCGCCCTGCCCCTCGTCGAGGCCGAGGCCGGCCTGGACTTCCTGGCCTACCCGGGCCAGACCATCGAGCTGAACGGCGCGGGCTCGGGCGCCGACGATCTGGAATACCGCTGGACCCGCGTGGGTGGCCCGCCGGCGGAGCTCTCGGACGACAGCGCGCCGAATCCGCAGTTCACTCCCGAGCGACCGGGCACCTACACCTTCGAGCTGACGGTCGCTTCGGGCGGGGAGCAGTCCATCCCGGACCGCGTCAGCGTCGTGGTCGCGCACACCGACGCGGGCGAGGTCCACACCGGCGGGTGCTCCAGCGTGGCAGGCGGATCCTGGCTCCTCGGCCTGCTGTGGCTCAGGGGCAGGAGATCCCGTCGGCGCTCTGCCTGAATGCGAGCTGGCCTCCGGCCTTGAGCTCCACCTGGCAGCTGCGTGACTCCCCGTCCGGGAAGGTGACGATGGCAGTCGCCGTTCCAGGGGAAAAGGTGGCGCTGCCCGGCGTCTTCACGGTCTCCCCCTGCAGCACGACGCTCGCGCCCGCGGGCAGGCTCACCAGCCGCACGACCGCGGCGCCGCTCGTGGGGGCCTCGACGACGGGATCCTCGACCGGGGCCTCGTCGACCGGGGGCTCCTCGACCGGGGGCTCCTCGACGGCCTCGCCGGCGGGATCGGCGGCCTCGACCGGGGGATCGGAGAACTCGACGGGGGCTTCCTGGACCGGGTCCTTTCGCTCGACGGGCTGCTCGACCGCGGGGCCCTTGGACTCGGCGTCATCGACGCGGTCCTCGGCGGCGGCTGCGGCGCGCTCACGACGCTCGGCCAGCTCGCGCTCCCGACGGCTGGGCTGGTTGTCTCCCGGCTCGGTGACCGTCGGCTCGTTCGTCGGCTCCTCGCCCGGCGCGAAGGCGATCGCTCCCACCACGCCGAGCCCGGCCAGGAGCGCGAGGGCGCCGAGGATCAGCCCGGTCGGCTTCTTCTCGCGCGGCTGGGGCTGCGTCGGCTGGGTCTGGGCCTGGCGTTCGAGGTGCGAGCCCGACATCGTCGACTCGATCGGCCCGGGGATGGTCTTCTCGCGCGTCCGGTAGAGCGGCTCGACGACCGCCTCGGCGAAGCCGTCGAGGCCCATCTCCGTGCGCGGGAGGCGCTTCACGAACTCGCCGCACAGCCGCTTCATGTCCGAGGCCGTCGGCCGGCGCTTCGGGTCGTAGCGGACGCACTTCTCGATGAGCTTCTTGACCGCGGCGAGGACTCGCTCGTCCTGGATGGCGGGGCTGCGGAGCTGGTCGAGGCGGGTCTTCTTGCGCTCGGCGTGACGGTCGGGGTTGACCGACAGCTTGCCCATCGGGACGCCGGCCACCAGCTCGTAGAGCGTGGCTCCGAGGGCGTAGATGTCGACCGTCGGGTCGGACTCCAGACCGTCGAAGGCTTCGGGCGCCATGTAGAGCGGCGAGCCGATGGTCAGCGAGCTGGTGCGCGCGCCGCGGGCCCCGAAGTCCGCTCGCGCGGTGCCGAAGTCGAGCACCTTCACCGCGCCGGAGACGCTGACGATGATGTTGCTCGGCTTGATGTCCCGGTGGACGACGTGGAGCGCACCGCCGCCTCCGGGGGGCTCCCGGTTGAAGGCGGCGTCCAGTGCGTTGGCCACCTTGAGCGCCACGCCGATCGCTACGCCGACCGGGAGGGGGCCGTGGGCCTTGACGATGCGGTCCAGCGTCAGGCCCTGGATGTGCTCCATGACGACCGCCGGACGGCCGTCGATCTCGGTGAGCTGCTCGACCCGAACGATGTTGTCGTGGTTCAGCCGCCCGAGCAGGACGGCCTCGTCGCGGGCGCGCTTGAGGATCTCCTCGTTGTCGGCCCAGTTCGACTTGAGGACCTTGAGCACCACGGTGCGCTCGAACGCACCCTCGGCGATCCGTGCGACGTACACGGTTCCGAACGACCCTTCACCCAGGGTCTCGATGATCTCGGTGCTCTCGGGCAAGCCCACGACGGGAGCCTACTACGGGGTGCAGGCCGCCGGAAGCCCAGGAGAACCGTGCTCTGTGTAGGAGCCGCTGTTGTAGAAGATCGCGGTGTACTCGCCGGTCACGCTGCACCAGTAGTTTCCGCTGTCGTTGTAGCTGTCGGTCTCGTAAGAGGAGCCCAGCTCGATGGCGTAGCCATTGTTGCTGCTGGGCCAGGAGCCGCCGCTGCTGAAGGACACGGTGTCGATGGCCGTGCTGTCGACGGAGATCTGCAGCGATCCCGACGAGCTCATCGAGAAGCTGGAGTTGTAGGTCGCACCGACCGAGGAGCTCCCGTTCTGGTTCGTGCCGTACTCGTAGTCGCAGATCCAGCTGCTGTTGTCGAAGGTGTCGTCTCCCCAGCAGAGGATCGCGTAGTCGTGGGAGGGCACGTAGGCCCCACCGACGCCGCCGTAGAAGGACTGGCCGTTGTACTCGAAGCGCCAGCCGTCGAGCCAGATGTCGTTGCTCGTGGTGTTGCGGACCTCGAAGTACTCGCCGTTGGGCTCCGAGTAGCTCGGGTTGTACATGATCTCGGTGATGATCAGGTCCCCGGCGGAGTAGCAGCCGTCGTTGACGATGTCGTTGCAGTTCTGGTCGATGGCGTCGCCGCAGGTCTCGGTCGCGCTCGGGTAGACGGTCGAGGCCGAGTCGTCGCAGTCCGTCGCGGGCGAGCCCGTGCCGGTCGGGCCGTCGCAGTAGCTCGAGGTCGAGGCGTCCTCGTCGCCGTAGCCGTCGCCGTCGCTGTCCGTGGACCACGAGGTCTTTCCGCTCGCGGAGCTGTCGTCGTCGTCCGAGAGCCCGTCGCAGTCCTCGTCGACGTCGTCGTCGTCGCAGACCTCGTTCTGGCCCGGGTTGACGCCGCTGTCGTCGTCGTCGCAGTCGGTGCCCGCGACGACGGAGCCCGTGGTGGTGTCGGAGCCGTAGCCGTCGGAGTCGTCATCGAGCATGCAGGCGCTCGAGCTCTCGCTCTCCGCTGCGCCCGGATAGGCCGATGACTCTCCGTCGTCGCAGTCACCGCCGCCACTGATCGAGGAGCCGTCCCAGCCTCCGGAGTCGATGGTGCATTCGACCCAACCGTCTCCGTCGTCGTCCGTCTCGTCGCTGGGGGTCGAACCGTCGCAGTCGTTGTCCTGGCCGTCGCAGACCTCGGTGGCGCCCTCGTTCACCGAGGCGTCGGAGTCGTCGCAGTCGTCGTAGCCGGTCGGCGTCGTGGAGCCGTCCCAGCCTCCGGAGTCCTCGGAGCAGGCGACGTAGCCGTCGCCGTCGTTGTCGTCCTCGGTCGTGTCCGTGCTGCCGTCGCAGTCGTTGTCCTGGCCGTCGCAGAGCTCGTCGCCCGCGGCGAAGACCGTGTCGTCGGTCTCATCGCAGTCGTCGCCCGAGGTCACGGTCGAGACCCCGTCCCAGCCCCCGGAGTCCCAAGTGCACTCCACGGCGCCGTCCCCGTCGATGTCCGTCTCGTCGGTGGGGGTGGTGCCGTCGCAGTCGTTGTCCTGGCCGTCGCAGAGCTCGGTGGCGCCGTCGAAGACCGTGGGATCGGTGTCGTCGCAGTCGTCGTCGAAGGTGACCGAGGAGTCGCCGTCCCAACCGCCCGAGTCCCAGGTGCACTCGACGGAGCCGTCGCCGTCGCTGTCGTCCTCGTCGGTCGGGGTCGAGCCGTCGCAGTCGTTGTCCTGGCCGTCGCAGAGCTCGGAGGCGCCGTCGTAGACGGTGTCGTCGTCGTCGTCGCAGTCGTCGTCGAAGGTGACCGAGGAGTCGCCGTCCCAGCCGCCGGAGTCGAAGGTGCACTCGACGGAGCCGTCGCCGTCGCTGTCGTCCTCGTCGGTGGGGGTCGAGCCGTCGCAGTCGTTGTCCTGGCCGTCGCAGAGCTCGTCGGCGCCTTCGTAGATCGAGTCGTCCGAGTCGTCGCAGTCGCCGCCCACCTCGGTCGTGTAGGTGCTGTCGGCATCGCACTGCTCGGAGGAGCCGCTCTCGTCGCCGTAGCCGTCGCCGTCGGTGTCCGTGTACCAGGTGCCGAGCTCGGTGGCGCTGCTGTCGTCGTCGTCGGAGAGGCCGTCACAGTCCTCGTCCACGTCGTCGTCGTCGCAGACCTCGTCGAGGCCGGGGTTGGCCCCCGAGTTCTCGTCGTCGCAGTCCGTGGCGTCCTCGACGTAGCCTGAGGGCTGCTCACAGGCCTTGGTGTCTTCGAGGGCGTCGCCGTAGCCGTCGCCGTCGGTGTCGGCGTACCAGGTCTCGGCGTCGGCGGCGTCGTCCTCGTCGACCTCGCCGTCGCAGTCGTCGTCGTGGCCGTCGCAGTACTCGGTGGCCGAGGTGTTGATGTTGGCGTCGCTGTCGTCGCAGTCCGTCGCGTCGGCGACCGGGTAGTCGGCCGAGGCGTCGCAGTCGAAGAAGCCGGCGAAGGAGGCGTCGCCGAAGCCGTCGCCGTCCGCGTCGAGGTACCAGGCCGTCATGCCAAGCGCGGCGTCGTCTTCGTTGTCGGCGACCCCGTTGCAGTCCTCGTCCACGTCGGCGTCGTCGCAGACCTCGTCGGCGCCGGGGTGGATGGCTGCGTCGTCGTCATCGCAGTCGTCCCCGGTGGTCCCGTCACGGCGGACGTAGACCGCCACGTCATAGCCGTCTTCGTCCACGTCCCACTCGCCGGCCTCGCCCATGCAGTCCGCATCGACGGCGTCGTAGGGAGCATCGGTGGCGGCGGGGTAGCAGTCCTCGGCGTCGGGATCGGGGAAGCCGTTCAGGGCGACGAACTCGGTGGGTCGGTCGTCGGGGTCGTCCCAGCAGTCGCCGGCGTTGACGTGGGCCTCGAAGTCCAGCCACTCCGGGCAGCTCTCGGCGTAGGCCTGAGGGACATAGCCGTCGCCGTCCTTGTCCCCGTCGCTGCCGTCGCAGTTGTCGTCGAAGCAGTCGTACCAGACCTCGTCCACGTGGGGACCGACATCGACCGTCTGGTCGTTGCAGTCCTCGCCGCCGTGCTCGTCGGAGTCGGAGCCGTCCCCGTCCATGTCGTAGTCGGAGTTTCCGGCGCAGTCGGAGTCGACGCCGTCGTACCAGGTGTCCGCAGCGCCCGGGTAGATGATCGGGTCGGTGTCGTCGCAGTCCTCGCCGCCGTACTCGGCGCTGTCGACGAAGTCCCCGTCCGCGTCGTAGTCGGAGTCGCCGTTGCAGTCGCCGTCGATGCCGTCGTACCAGGTCTCGGTGTTGCCGGGGTAGGCCCCGGGCTCGTCGTCGTCGCAGTCGTCGCCGCCGGCCTCGGGCGCGTCGTGCCCGTCCTTGTCCGCGTCCCAGTCCGAGAGCCCGTCGCAGTCCTGGTCGATGCCGTCGTACCAGACCTCTTCGGCCTCGGGGCTGATCGCCGGGTCGTTGTCTTCGCAGTCGCCCTCGAGGGCGGTGACGCCGTCGCCGTCGCCGTCCTGGATGGACCACGAGGAGAAGCAGGCGAGCCAGAACGCGAGCACCATGTCAGAAGCCCAGCACGACGCCGGCGGTCGCGGCGCCGCCGAAGTAGCGGTCGGTCTCGGTGGTCAGCATGCGCGCCTCGGCGCCCACGACGACCTCGACCGGGTCGAAGGCGAGGCGGTAGGCCCCGCCGGCGGCGGCCTCGAGCGCGCCTCCGAGCCAGGCACCGCGAGCGTAGGCGTCGATCGTGTCGAGGGAGACGGAGAGCTCTCCGCCGGCGCCCGGGGTGAAGGCCCCTGTGAAGACCGGCTGCGCTTCGGGGTTCGGCGGGATGATCGTCGTGGGCAGGAAGCCGACCACCGGGCCGGCGGCGAGCTGCCAGGTCCAGCTGGGGCCTCCTGCGATGGCGCCGTAGAGGCGGCCTCGGGTGGCCAGGCTGGCGCGGCCTTCGCCGCTGGGCGCGCCCATGCCGGCCTCGGCGACGACGCGGAAGCGCTTTCCGTAGCGCACGCGCACGCGACCGTCGGGGGCGCCGACCATGCCGGTGTACATGCTGTCGCCGACGGCGACCTCGGCGCGGGCGACGTGGTAGGCGGCCGTGGCGCTGACGACGCCGGGATCCTCGACGGGGGCGTAGAGGACCGGCGGGAGCGTGGTCTCGGGGCGCTCGCGCTTCTCGCGGCCCTTGCGGTCACCGGTCCGGACCTCGACCATCAGGCCGTCGTTCGGGTCGACCAGCTCGCCGATCTCCTCGGTCTGATCCGGTGTGGGGGTTCCGTCCCCGACGTGCACGCGACCGCCGGGGGTGATGAGCACGGCTTCGGAGAACCACAGGTCCTCGGCCTTCCACTGGACGAGGTGCCAACCCGCGGTGACCTGGTTGGGTCCGTAGTCGTAGTGGACCTCGCCATCGAGGACCAGCACCACCGGCTCCCACTGGAAGGTGATGTCGAGCGTGCCGGGGTGGACGTCCCTGGCGAGGTGCTCGAGCAGGGCCGCGTTGACCTCGGGCCCGTAGAGCGGCTCGCTGGCCTTGGCCCCGCCGAGCGCCGCCGCGTAGGCCAGGTGCCGGTTCGACAGCATCGGATCGCCATGCGCGAGCAACGCGTAGGCGCCCTTGGCCATGTGCAGCGCGGTCAGGTCATCGGTGTACACCGGGCCCTGGATGCACTTCTCGGCGATCAGCTGCAGCTCGTCCAGCTGGCTCTGCAGGTCCGGGTCGGCGAAGGCCACCGGCTCCTTGATCGCCTCGACCTTGTCGTGGAAGCGATCCGGATCCGGCCGCGTCGGGCACTCATCGATCGCGAAGGCGGTGCTGGTGAGGAGCCAGATCAAGGGCGAATCATACCGGGCTTCGGCCGTTTGCGCGTGGTGCGGGACGGATGTTGACCGCGGGTGACTGTCAGGACCTGTCGAAGGGCTGACAGGGGGGTGTCAGCCGACGCGACAGTCCGACCGTCGCGGGAACGTGATTTCAGGGGGTTGGCGGCCGGTACGGGGACTGCATTGCCGGCCGGCATGCACACTCTCCACCTCGTCGCTCACGCGGCTTCTGGCACGCCGCTTTGGGAACATCTCCCCGCCGCCCGGATGTGGTCGGCTTTGCGCGGCGCCTTTCCGGCGGCGTTGGCGTGCTGCCTGATGCCGGATCATCTGCACCTCTTGGTTCCTGCGGATGAGGAGGCGTGGGAGCGCCTCTGCAAGGTTCTTGGCCGCCTCGGGGGGTGGCCGTACAGGCGCCCGCCGGCGCCGGGCCTGCCGCTGAACCGGGAGAAGACGCGGCGGAACGTGCGCTACGTGTTGCTGAATCCATGCCGGGCGGGCCTGGTGAGCGATCCGCTCGAGTGGGTGTGGAGCACGCACCGCGACCTGATCGGTGCCGTGAGGGAGCCGTGGCCGGATCCTGGCGCGCTCGCGGGGCTGGGGATCGATCATCGCTACGTGAGCTCCGATCCCTCCGTGGCGGTGGTTGGCACCGCGGCGCCCTCGATGGAAGGGTTCAAGCCCTGGGAGCAGCCCTTGGGTCGAGTGGCGCTCGCCGCCCTCGCGGCCTGCCGATCTCCGACCTCGGACCTTCGGCGTCGCACAGAAGCGCGCACCGTCTTCCTGCAGCTGGCGTGGGAGTGCGGCTGGCGAAACGCCACCCAGCTCGGCGGCTACTGCTCAATCCGCCGCGCCGCCGTTCACCGCGCGTGGAAGCGCGAACGGATCACTCACGAAGCCCGCTTGTGCCTCGCGGACGCTCGGCTCTATGGGCCTGGCGGTCAAGGATACAAATCGTATCCTTGAGGGGTGAAGACCCGGGGTCTTCGGGGTTCAAGGATACGGTTTGTGTCCTTGAACCGGCTACGGTTCGCCCCCCGCGTAGACGACGAAGATGCCGCCGCGCCTGTCATAGGCAGGCGCCGTCAAGAGCAGATCACTCAACCCATCGCCGTCGAGGTCAGCATGACCCGCGGCCGTCGATAACTCCATCTCGCCCTGACCCAGAAGCGTGATGTCGGCGTCATCGACATCGTAGACACCACTGGTGGGGCCCATCAGCAGGTACGCCGCTCCTGGGATATCATCCGCCGAGAACTGATTGTCTACGCACAAGAGGAGGTCCTGGACTCCATCGCCGTCGGTGTCTCCCGCTGCGGTCGGTCGAACGTCTACGGACTCCCACCAGTAATTCGTGAACCGAATTTCCGAATCGCCCGAGATGGCAGGGTCAGCGACGACGCGGGCGCTGTCGCGAAACCCACCAACGAGCAACTCGTCCGTCCCATCGGAGTCCAGGTCGTAAAACTCCAACCAGTCGCCAATCCGTCCCACCTCCACGGTGCCGGGAATGTTGGTGTCCGCCATCGTCGTGTCGAGCGAATTCGTGAGCGGCCCAAGGAAGATCCAGGCCTCACCGCCTCGTTCGGCGGCCGTCTCCGAATGCGAGGAGCCCACCGCGAGGTCCGCAACGCCGTCCCCATCAACGTCCCCGAGTGCGATTCCCTCAGCCCCCAGCTGCAGCCACGCGTCGACACCGGAAACGCTTCCGTCCGCCCGCTCCTCTGCGTCGCCGCTACTCCAGCTCTGGAAGAAGTAGACCCGGCCCTCTTCCTCATCGCCCAGAGTTGCGGCGGATACCACGAACGATGCTCGCGCAGAGCCGGCTTGGTGGTACCCGGCCATGCTGTGTCCGAAATCGGTCCCCAACGGTCCCGTCAACGGGTCGAAGTTGAGAAGCAAGGAGCGTTCCGGATCGTAGGGCGCTGAAAGCGGAATGACCGCGAGTTCTCCATCGACTTCCGCCCAAACGAGCAGGTCGTTGGCCGTCGAGGCTACAGCATCGAATCCACCATGAAGGCCCCAGACGCTGACTTCGTCGTCCGAGACCACCGTGAACGTGTCCAGGGCGGCCGACTCCTCCGGAGAGCCCTCCACCCAGTAGATCCTGTCCGCCGCAGTCGCCGTCGATACGGTCGCGAACTCGACCATGCCGTTGAGGTCCGTGTCGCCCAATACCACCAGGTCCCGGCCGGCATTTGCGTCCTCGCCACCATAGAGCAGGTGTCCGACCGACTCGACCGTGTACGTACAGTTCCTGCTCCCGTCGCAGTCGTTGTCGACCCCGTCCCAACACACCTCAGTCTGGCCGGGAGCGATCTGCGCGTCTGCGTCATTGCAGTCGAGCGCGTCCCCAAACTCGCCGCTGTCCGTGCAGTCCATGTCCTCGGAAAGCACCTCGCTGCCACCAAAACCGTCGCCGTCGAGATCGGCGAAGCACACCTCGGCGCCATCGCAGTCCTGATCGACTCCGTCCGCAGGGGTCTCGGCGGCGCCAGGATGGATCGAAGCGTCGCCGTCGTCACAATCCGTCCCAACGGTCGACTCGTCCGTACCCTCGCATGACAGGTCCTCCGACTCGACGGTCGTGGTACCGAATCCGTCACCGTCCGCATCCAGGAAACACAACTCCTGGTCGTCGCAGTTGGAGTCCACGCCGTCCGCAGCGACCTCCGGTTCTCCCGGGTTCACCAGGGCATCGCTGTCATTGCAGTCGCCGCCAGGGGCCGCTACCGCCTCGCCGGCTTGAGATGGGTTGCACCCAGCGAATCCAAGGTCGGAGAACCATCCGTCATTGTCCTCGTCGTAGAACCATTCCTTCTGCAAGCCTTCGTCGACCTCCCCGTCGCAATCCTCGTCGACGAGCTCCGAGTCCGAGCACAGCTCCGGCGCACCGCCGTAGACGGTGGGGTCGTCGTCGTTGCAGTCGGTGCCCCCGTACTTGAGGGCGCGGTCCCCATCCTGATCCCAGTCCATCGCCCGCTCGCGAAGGGCCTGGTACTCCGCCTCCGTGCTGATGCAGGCAATGAGGATCAGCATGGCCGGTCAGAGGCAGGCGTCAGCGGCCTGCGGCGAACCGTACTCATCGTTCGTACCGGTGCCGTCGTAGTAGATGTTCCCTGTGTCGGTGTCGTCCGTTTCGCACCAGTTGGACCCGTCGTCGTTGTCTGAGTCGTCGTATACGGACACGTCCAACTCGATGGAGTTCGCCTCGCTCGGAGCGGTGAAGGAACTGCTCGTCTTGTAGTTGACCGTGTCGATCTCCTGCGAGGAACTCGAGTCACCCGGAACCGTGACCGTGACCGTGTCGCCGGACGAGCCGAAGTTGTTGGCCAGGCGCGCGCTACCGTTGTACGTCGACCCGACGTCGCTCTCCCAGCTCTGGTCGGTCCCATACACGTAGTCACACTTGGAGCCGAGCGTGACGTCGTCGTAGCAGAACACGACGAAGTCCTGAGAACCGACCATCAGGTTGGCGTCGATACCGACGTAGAACCGACTTCCAGAGCCAGTGCCAAGGTCGAACTGCCACCCACCCAGATAGAGGTCATCCGAGGCGCTCGGGTTGTAGATCTCGAACCACTCTCCGTTCTTCTCGTCACCGGACTCCGTGTACTTCGGATCCATGTGGATCTCGCTGATGATGACCTCACCACCCGAGTACGAGCCCTCATCGACGATGTCGTCGCAGTCATCGTCGTTGTCGTTCGATGTCGTCTCGGAGTTGGCTCCAGCACGCGTGGCGTCGGAGTCATCGCAGTCGGTCGCGGTGGTGGCTTCCCCTGAGTCCGTGCAGCTGCTGTCCGCACTGGCCACGACCGACTGGTCCTCATCGCCGTCGTCGTCGCCGTCCGAGTCGTAGTAACAATCCCACGAATCATCACAGTCTTCGTCGGTGCTGTTGCCGGCGACCTCGGTGCCGTCCGGGTTGACGTCCGCGTCGGAGTCGTCGCAGTCCGTTCCGGCTGAGCCACCCGAGGGAGCCGTCTCGCTGCCGTAGTCATCGCCGTCAGCGTCGGTCATGCACGCGGTGCCATCGTTCGGTGCGGCGTTCGGGTGGGTGTCGGCGTCCGAGTCATCGCAGTCCGTGGAGTTTTCGGCCTCGCCCGAGTTCGTGCACGAGGTGTTGGTCGAAGCCACGGTCGAGGTCGTTCCGTAGTCGTCGCCGTCGCTGTCCACGTAGCACTGCTCGTCGCCGTCGCAGTCGTCATCGACACCGTTCGCCGTCACCTCGGTCTCGCCGGGGTTCACGTCGGCGTCGGTGTCATCGCAGTCGCCAGAGACCTCGGCTTCGCCCGAGTCCGTACACGAGGTGTTGCTCGAGGTCGTCGTCGAGGACGTCCCATAGTCGTCGCCGTCGCTGTCGACGTAGCAGGCCTCGTAGCCGTCGCAGTCGTCGTCGGTGTCGTTGGCGGTCGTCTCCGACTCCCCGGGGTTCACGTCGGCGTCCGTGTCGTCGCAGTCCGTGGTGACGGTCGACTCCCCGGAGTCCGAACAATCGGAGTCGGCCGAGGTGGTCGTCGTGGACGTGCCGTACCCGTCGCCGTCGCTGTCGTCGTAGCAGATCTCGCCGCCGTCGCAGTCCTGGTCGACCTCATCCGCGGTGATCTCGGTGGCCGCCGTGTTGATGTCCTCGTCCGTATCGTCGCAGTCGGTGCCCGCGACGACGCTGCCGCTGACGGTGTCGTCGCCGTAGTCGTCGCCGTCGTCATCGTTCATGCAGGCGGTTCCGTCGAGCGGCGCGGCTCCCGGGTAGGTGTCCGCGTCCGAGTCGTCGCAGTCCGTCGACAGGGACGATTCCTTGTTGTCCGTACAGTCCAGGTCGGAGGAGACCCGCGTCGACGAGGTGCCGTAGTCGTCGTTGTCGTTGTCGTTGTAGCAGGACTCGTTGCCGTCGCAGTCGTCGTCGACGCCGTTGGCCACGGTCTCGGTCTCGCCGGGGTTCACCGCGCTGTCCGTGTCGTCGCAGTCGTCGTCGTCGTCGGCCTCGCCGATCGAGGGCTCGTCGCAGTCCAGGTCGTCGCCCGTGATCACGGCCGACGTGCCGTAGCCATCCCCGTCGTCATCGGTGTAGCAGTCGTCGACCCCGTCGCAGTCCTCGTCGTCCCCGTTCGCCACGGTCTCGCTGGCGCCCGGGTAGTCGCTCGACTCGGTGTCGTCGCAGTCGTCCGTATCGTCGGCCTCTCCGGAGTCGTCGCAGTCGAGGTCGCCGTTTCCGGTGGTCGTCGCCCCGGAGTCGTCGCCATAGCTGTCGCCGTCGTCGTCGACGTAGCAGAGGTCGGCGCCGTCGCAGTCCTCGTCGTCGCCGTCGTTCACGGTCTCGGTCGCACCCGGGTAGTCGCTGGGGGAGCTGTCGTCGCAGTCCGTACCAGCCTCGACCGACCCACTCACCGTGTCGTCGCCGTAGTCATCGCCGTCGTCGTCGTTCATGCACGCCGAAGACGAGTCGTTGGGTGCGGCGCCCGGGTAGGTCTCGTCGTTCGAGTCGTCACAGTCGTCGGTGTCGTCGGCCTCGCCCGAGCTCGTGTCGTCGCAGTCGAGGTCGCCGTTGCCCGTCGTCGTGGAGCCGTCCTCGTCGCCGTAGCCGTCGCCGTCGTCGTCGACGTAGCAGAGGTCGGAGGAGTCGCAGTCCTCGTCGTCGCCGTTGTCCACGGTCTCGGTCGCGCCCGGGTAGTCGCCGTTGTCGGTGTCATCGCAGTCTGTGCCCGCTGTCACCGAGCCCGTCGCAGAGTCATCCCCGTAGTCGTCGAGGTCGTCGTCGTTCATGCACGCCGTCGTCGAGTCGTTCGGCGCCGCACCGGGGTAGGTCTCGTCGTTGCTGTCGTCGCAGTCCTCGATGTCGTCGGCCTCGCCCGAGTCGTCGCATTCGAGGTCGCCGTTTCCGGTCGTGGTCGAGCCGTCCTCGTCGCCGTAGCCGTCGCCGTCGTCGTCGACGTAGCAGAGGTCGCCGCCGTCGCAGTCTTCGTCGTCCCCGTTGTCCACGATCTCGGTGGCGCCCGGGTAGTCGCCCGCGTCCGTGTCGTCGCAGTCGGTGTTCACCTCGGAGGTGAACAGGTTGTCCGTGCGCGGCTCGCAGTAGCAGCCGGGCGGGTCCACGCCATAGTCGTCGCGGTCGCCGTCGTAGTAGTAGGGAGTACATAACGCGCTGTTGATGTCGTTCAGGTCCCCGTCGCAGTCGCTGTCGATCTCGTCGCAGGTCTCGAAGGCGCCGTCGTAGATCTGGTTGTCGTCGTCGTCGCAGTCGGAGCCCCGCACGCCGTCCCGGTCCGCGTACTCGTCCGTGTCCTGGTAGTCCTCGTCCGAGTCGAACTCGAACTCGTCGCCGCCGCAGTCCGCGTCGATGCCGTCGTAGTGGATGTCCTCGGCTTCGGGGTAGATGTCCTCGGGGTCGATCGAGGGGAAGCCGTTGAGCGGCACCATGTCCTCGGGCCGGTTCGTGGGGTCGTCCCAACAGTCGTCGACGCCGAGCAGCTCGTGGCCGTCGAAGTCCGGACAGATCGTGTCGTAGTCCTCGACGATGAAGCCGTCGCCGTCCTGGTCGCCGTCGTTGTTGTCGCAGTTGTCGTCGACGCAGTCGTACCAGATCTCGGTCGCACCGGTGGGGAAGCGCTCGGGGTCCTCGTCGTCGCAGTCGGCGCACAGCCCGTAGCCGTCGAGGTCGAAGTCGTAGTCGTCCGCGCCGTCGCAGTTCTGGTCGAGGCCGTCGTAGAAGTCGTCGTCCGCGTCGGGGTTCACGTCCGCGGGGGTGAGCCCGAGCTCCTCGAGCAGCTCCCAGAGGTCGATCTCCTCGGGATCCTCGCCGTTGTCGGGGTTCACGCACTCCAGCGGGTTCTCGTCGAGGTCGCTGCCGTCCACGCAGTCCAGGCCGTAGCCGCCGTCCTGGTTCGCGTACTGGGTGGTGTCGAAGCCGTCGCCGTCCTGGTCGAAGTCGGAGTTCCCGCCGCAGTCCTGGTCCGGGCCGTCGTACCAGACGTCCTCGGCCTCGGGGTTCACATCCGCTGCAGCCGGCTGCTCCCAGCCGCCGCCCTCGACGACCGCGTAGTCGTCCGGGATCGCGGTGGGGTCGTCCCAGCAGTCGCCGCTGGCCAGGTGCCCCTCGAAGGCCTGCCAGTCGTAGTCCGCGGGCACATCGACGATGGAGACGTAGCCGTCGCCGTCCTGGTCCGCGTCGTTCCCGTCGCAGTTCTGGTCGACGCCGTCGTACCAGATCTCCGCCATCTCGGGACCGATCTCGGGGTCGTCCTCGTTGCAGTCCTGCCCGAAGGGGATGCCGTCGCCGTCCAGGTCGATGGGTTCCCACACTGCGCCACAACCGACGAGGAATGCGGTCGCGAGGACCGCGGGAAGGAGCTTGTGCATGCCTGCGCCTCGATGCCCGGGAATGGAAGGGAGGGTACCTCAATCACCGCGGCCTTGACTGGACGGCGGCGGTCATTACCTGTAGGCGGCCATGATCACCGTCGACGACCTCACCAAACGCTACGGCGCCACCACGGCCATCGAAGGGGTCAGCTTCCAGGTCCCGAAGGGCCAGGTCGTCGGATTCCTCGGCCCCAACGGCGCCGGAAAGACCACCACGATGCGCATCATCACGGGCTCCCTCGGCGCGACCGAGGGCTCCGTGACGATCGACGGCGAAGACGTCTTCAAGAAGCCTCGCGTCGTCAAGAAGCGCATCGGCTACCTGCCGGAGGTCCCGCCCCTGTACACGGACATGACGGTCCGCCAGTACGTCGCCTTCGCCGGGCGCCTCAAGGGCGTCAAGAAGCCCAGGGTCGCCGCCGAGCAGATCATCGAGCGCGTCGGCCTGGTGCCGGTCGCCCACCGCATCGTCGATCACCTCTCCAAGGGCTTCCGCCAGCGCGTCGGCCTCGCCCAGGCGCTGGTCCACAACCCCGAGGTGCTCATCCTCGACGAGCCGAACTCGGGCCTCGACCCCGCCCAGCGCGTCGAGATCCGCGAGCTGCTCAAGTCCCTGGCCGAGGAAGACCGGACCATCGTCCTGTCCACCCACGTGCTCGCCGACATCGAGGCGATGTGCAGCCGCGTCATCATCATCAACAACGGCAAGGTGGTGGCCGAGGACGACATCGCGAACCTGGGCAGCGGGGTGCAGACCGTCGAGGTCCAGCTGGCCCGCCCCGAGGGCGCGCTCGAGGTCCTCGAGGCACTCCAGGACGTCATGAGCGTCTCGGAGCTTCCCGAGGGCCGCTTCCAGATCCAGACCCGCGAGGACCGCCGGGCCCTCATCGCAGACGAAGCGGTGCGCTTCGGACTCCTGGAACTCCAGGGCCGCCAGCGCCTCGAAGACATCTTCCTTCGCCTCACGGAGGACGAGCAGTGAACGTCCTGTCCATCGCCTGGCGCGAGATCCGCGCCTACTTCGCAACCCCGGTCGGATGGCTGGCGCTCTGCGCTTTCCTGGGCATCACGGGCTTCTTCTTCGTCGCCGTGCTGGGCCTGTACAACATGCAGGCCACGGAGATGCAGTACAACCCCTACGCCGGCTCCCAGATGAACATCGACGAGTACCTCGTCGCGCCCTTCTTCGGGAACACCGCGGTCATCCTGCTGTTCATCTGCCCGGCCCTGTCGATGCGGCTCTTCTCCGAGGACCGCAAGACCCGGTCCATCGAGCTCCTGCTCACCAGCCCGATCTCGACGCTGGAGATCGTGCTCGGCAAGTACCTCGGCGCCGTCGGCTTCCTGGCCATCGTGCTGCTCTGCACCCTCCACTACCCGGCCCAGCTCTTCTGGCTCGGCGAGCCCGACCCGGGCGTGATGGCCTCGAGCTACCTCGCCGTGCTGCTGCTCGGCAGCTGCTTCCTGGCGGTCGGCCTGCTCTTCTCGGCGATGACCGAGAACCAGATCCTCGCGCTGGTCCTGTCCTTCGTGACGCTCTTGATGTTCTGGATCCTCGGCTGGGTCGAGGAGCTCGCGAGCGGCACCTTCAAGGACGTCCTCTCCTACGGCTCCCTCATCAACCGGATGGAGGACCTGACCAAGGGCCTGGTGCACAGCAAGGACCTCGTCTACTACCTCTCCTTCATCTTCTTCTGGCTCTTCGCGACCCACCAGCGCGTCGAGGCCTACCGGTGGCGGTGATGGAGAAGCTCCAGAAGTTCTCCTGGCTCTTCGGAGTGCTCGGCGGCATCGCGGTCCTGGCCTTCCTCGGCCACCGCTTCGTCATGGGCGAGTCCGACACCACCTGGATGACCGTCGGCGGGGTCGGCGGCGCCCTGCTCGTGGGCTACCTCTTCCTCGACCGTGACAAGGTCGGCAAGACGGCCACCGCGCGCAGCACCGTCTACGGCTCCGGGGCCATCCTGATGGTCGCGCTGGGCGGCGGCATCGCCGTGGCCGCGAACGTCCTGGCCAAGCGCTACGACCAGCGCTGGGACTGGACCCAGTCCAAGCACCACACGCTCTCCGAGCAGTCGATCCAGACCGCCGCGGCCATCACCGAGCCGATCCAGGTCGTCGGCTTCTTCTCGGTCGACACGGTCGAGGAGAGCGCCTTCGAGGACCTCTTCGAGTCCTACGACGCCCACACGGACATGCTCGATCTGGGCATCTACGACCCGGTCGCCGAGCCCCTGCTCTCCCAGCAGTACGCCGTCACCAGCGTCTTCGGCACGGTCATCCTGATCCAGGGCGAGAAGCAGCAGCGCCTCGAGAATGACTTCTCGGAAGAGGCCTTCACCAACGCCATCATCAACCTCCAGTCGGCCGAGGACCACGTCCTCTGCTTCACCGAGGGCCACGGCGAGCGCGGCGTCGACGACGACTACGACGGCGGCGGCTACGGCGGCATCGTCATCAAGCTCGAGGGCACGAACTACCAGGTCCTGACCTTCAACCCGCTGCGCGACGGGTCCGTGCCCGCCGAGTGCGAGGTCGCGGTCGTGGCCGGTCCCCAGGTCGACCTCGTCGCGGCCGAGCGCGAGGTCCTCGCGAGCTACGTCGTGGGCGGTGGCAGCCTGATGGTGCTGCTCGACCCGCTGGTCACCCCCGAGCTGGCCGGCGACCTCGCCCGCTACGGCATCGCCGTCGGGGACGACGTGCTGATCGAGGACAACCCGGCGGCCCAGCTCCAGGGCATGGACGCCAGCTACATCATCACCGGCGAGGAGTCCTTCGACTTCCACCCCATCACCACCGGCGCCAAGCTGGCGCTCTTCCGCCTGACCCGCAGCGTCTCCGCGCTCGAGGGCGCCGAGGGCGTGAGCGTCCAGACCCTGGCCAAGACATCACCGGCGTCCTGGGCCGAGACCGGCATCGACGACGAGAACGTTCCGCCGGCCCCCGACGAGGGCGAGCTCGGTGTCGGCCCCACCGCCGATCAGCTCGTCGGCGAGGTCCCCTTCCTCGCGGTCAGCGAGATCACTGACGCGAAGCTCATCGAGGTCGGCGCCGCCTCGCTGCCCGGCGCCAGCTTGAGCGAGCTCGGCATCCCGAGCCTCGGCCCCGAGGACGAGGCCCCCGAGGCCCTCACCGCCGGATCCGCACGGGTCGACGGCGGCCGCGTGGTGGTCTTCGGCGACAGCGACTTCGCGAGCAACGACTTCGTGGTCCAGGGCCACAACCAGGACCTCTTCCTCAACTCGCTGGCGTGGCTGGTGGGCGAGGAGGACCAGATCTCGATCCGCTCGAACGAAGCCGCCGGCAGCACCTTGACCATGACGACTGTGCAGTTCGCGCTCTCGATCCTGATCACCCTGATGCTGGTCCCCGGCATGTGCATCGGCGCGGCCGCCTTCACCTGGGCGAGGCGCCGCAAGCTGTGAAGCTCGAGGACGCCTGGGTCGGAGACGTCCACTTCCACTTCTTGCGGGCGTGGCTCTTCGGCTGGGGCGGACTGATGGCGGCGGTGGGCATCGCCTCGCCCTTCATCGGCTACGCCATGGGCATCACGGAGCACGAACTCCGCGAGCTCGGCGGGCTGGGCAGCGCCTTGTTGTTCGGCGTGCCCGGGCTGCTGATCCTCGTCACGATCGGCGGGATCATCGTCGCCAGCGCCAAGGCCCTCGGCGAGGGCCGACGCTGGGCGTGGTTCGGAGCCTTCTTCGGCCTGATGACGTTCTTCTTCGCCTTCTGGCCGCTCGGGCTCTACCTCTTCTGGGCTCTCATCCGGAAGCCGGTGCGCGGCTTCTGCGGACTCGAATGACGTAGATCAGCCCAGGATCTTCTGGAGCTGGGTCGCCATGCCCAGGTTCGAGGCCTTGAGCTTGCCCATCATGAAGAGCTGCATGGCCATCGACGGGTTGTCGAGCATGGCCTCCCAGTCGTCCTTGCCGCAGCTGATGACGCAGTCGGCTTCTTCACCGCCCTCGGCGATGGTCTTCTCGGACAGGTTCAGCGTCCACTTGCCCGCGCCTTCGATGTCGAAGAGGAAGGTCCCGGTGGAGTCGGCGAGGGACTCGTCCGAGGCGATCTTGTTGGGCAGGTAGTCGGAGAAGAAGACGGCGGTGTCGGCCACGTTGGCTCCAAGAATGAACGGTGGTTCAGTTGGGGGGAGGTGGCCCTAACACATCCTCCAGCCACTGCGAGAGCGTCTTGCGATCCCCACACCCGAGGGCCGCCCAGTCGTCGTGTTCGGCGAGCTGATCCGGCAGCCGACCCAGGTCCTCGGTGCGTCGACGGAGCGGCGGGATCACGCCGATCCGAGCCCCCGTTCGGGCCGCGATCTGCTCGGCGATCTGGCCCATGAAGACCTCCTCGGGCCCGCGCAGCGAGTAGATCCCGACGTCCAGGGCGTCGTCGATGGCCCGCACCAGCGCCCGGGCGGCGTCGCCAACCCAGAGCGGCGCCAGGCGCGCCTCGGACTCCGGTACACGAATCACCTCGCTGCCCAGCCAAGGCCCGGCGAGGTGGCCGTCGCGAGCGAACATCGCCGGGAGTCGCAGCTCATGAAGCTCCGGCTCGAGGTCATGGCAGTCCTCGCTCGCGGCAGCCCAGGCCCGCAGGCTGCGTGAGCGGCTGCCTTGGTGCGAACCCCGAGGACCGCAGAGAACGATCCGAGCGCCCTCCTGACGCGCGGCCTGGACCATGTTGCGCGCCCCCAGCCCGTAGAGCTCCTCGATGTCCTCCTGGGTCGAGGCCGTCCAGACCACCACCTCGGAGCCCCGGACCGCGCGCCGCACACCTCGACCGGTGATGGCATCGCCGAGGGTCCACAGGCCCGGAACGTCGCAAGGGTTCGGCGAGACGACGCGCACGACGTCCCCTCGGGGGGCCAGCAAGCGGGCGGTGTGGCGGGTGAGCACCCCGCCACCCACGAAGGTGACCTGCATCAGGCCGCGAAGAGCGCCTTCTGGAAGGCCTGGGTCTGCTGGGACTGGACGGCGAAGTCACCGAGGCGCTGGGGCGACCACCCGTGGAAGTCGGAGCCGCCGGTCAGCACGAGCCCGTGCTTGCGCGCCAGCTTGGAGTAGGTGCGACGGGTCTTCTTGCCGAGCCCGGGGCGCAAGCCCTCCAGGCCCTGCAGACCGGCCTGGGCCAACGGCCTGGTCCAGGCCTTCGCCTGCTCGAGGGGGGGATGCGCCCAGCTGGTCAGGCCGCCATGGGAGCGGGCGACGCGGATGGCCTCGACGAAGGCGAGCTCGACGTTGGGCACGTTGCCGTGCTGGTCGCCGGTGAAGCGCTTGAAGGCGTCCGCCAGGTTCCTGGCGTGGCCGCTGTCGACGATCGACCTGGACAAGTGCAGGCGGGTCAGGGAGCGCTCGCCGGCGTGCGCGGCGGCGTCTGCCGCGGGCAGCCCTTCCAGACCGAGGCGCTCGCGAGCGGTCTCGTAGCGATCGGCCCGCCGTCGGGCGAGGTCCTGGCAGAAGACCCGGAAGCCCTCGGGCATGGCGCCCGGGAAGTAGACGAGCAGGTGGAGCTCGACGCCCTCGTAGACCCCGCTGACCTCGACGCCGTGCAGCACGTGGAGCGGCTGACCGCCGATCACGACGCGCCCGGCCGGGGCCTGCGAGGGCAGGTCGTGGTCTGTCAGCGCGATCAGGTCCAGCCCGCCGGCTGCGGCCTTGTGCAGGACGGCGTCCACGTCGAAGCGGCCGTCCGAGCGGTCGCTGTGCATGTGGAGGTCCATCCGGGACCACGGGGAGAGAGGCAGGGTCATAGCGGGATGATGGGAATCCTGTGTTGACGCGTCAAGAAAAAGCGTCCCAAGGATCGCCGTTCTTATTCGATTTGACGTGCGAGCGCCGCAATCAGTTCATCCCGAGTGCACTCCGCGGCAAGGACCTTGTCCCTGGAGCGCTCTCCCCGAAGGAGCCGTACCTGCCTCCTCTTGAGGCCGACGGCTCGGGCAAAACCCTTCACCAAGGCCTGGTTTGCGGCGCCGTCAACGGCCTTGGCGGGGACCCTGACCAGCACCACGCCGTCGCCGCGAAGGCCGATCTGGAATCGCTTCGAGCCCGGAGTCACGCGAAGCTCGATCGTGCAGTGATCGCCTTGATCGAGGACCTTCAAGCGCTGGCGCTGTCGTCGACCTGGGAGAGCAGCGAGCCGTGGGTGTCCAGGACCGCCTTGATCTCCGCGACCAGTCGAGCCCGCAAGCCCTTCAGCCGATGGACCTCCTGGAGCATCTCGCGGTGCTCGTCGTGGCTGGAGCTGATGATGCGCTGGGCCTCGAGCCGGGCCTCGCCCAGGACGAGGTCGGCCTCGCGGCGGGCGTTGTTCTCGAGGTCCTCGGACAGCTTCTTGGCCAACACCAGCGTGTCCTTGATCTGGCCCTCCGAGGCGCGCATGCGCTCGATCTCGGCTTCCTTGTCCCGGAGCTGATCCTCGAGCTTCTTGCGATCCTTGAGGGTCTCCTCGAGGGAATCCCGGACCTCGTCGAGGAAGCCAGCGACCTCGTCCGGCTCGTAGCCCTTGCGGACCATCGAGAAGTCCTTGTTGATGATGTCCAGCGGGGTGATTCGGCCCATGATTCGCCTATATCCCCGTGTGCACGGAGATGTCCGCGTCGCCGTGCGTGGACTGCAGCTGAAGGGCCAGAACGGCCAGGTTCGCGGCGGCCAGGTCGACGTCTCCGAAGGGTGCAGCCGAGGTCGCGATCAGGAGCTCGTCGGCCTCGATCGCCAGGCCATAGTCGCCCTCGCCCGTCGCATAGCGGGCCTTGTCCCAGAGCTCGTCGCTGGCGTGCACGAGCAGCAGCTCCTCGCCCTGCCGCGCGACGACGAGCAGGTAGGCGTCCTCGTGCAGAGCGACCCGCATGTCGACCCAGGCGCCGTCGCGGACGACCTCGGCCAGGAGCGGGAAGGAGGGCTCGACCGGCGCGTCGCGCAGCGCGAAGACTCCGGCCATCAGAGCCAGCAGCGCGGCCAGGGCGGCGCCGGCCCACCAGCGGGCTGCCGAGGGGGGCTCGGGCAGCTTCTCGGGCAGCACACCGCAGCCGTCGACCTCGGCCCAGGGCCGCTCCCGAATGCGCTCGACCGCGGCGGCTCCGAGCGGACCGATCAGGCCGGTGCGCGTCCAGCGGCCGAGACCGCGAACCAGGGCGCCTCGGATCTGGGTGCGCTCCGGCGTGCCGTCGAGGCAGAGCTGCGAGAGCACCGCGAGGTGGTCGTCGATGCGGTCGGGGTCGACCAGGACTGCGTCGTCGTCGGCCCGCACGGCGGCGGGACCGAAGGCCTCGACCACCGCCTTCCGGTGACGACGGGCGTCGGGGTGGAGGTGCAGGGCGAGCACGCTGGCCTGCTCGGTGGCCTCGACGGCAGCGTGGGGGTTGAGCTCGCTGGGCGACAGGACCCCGGCGCGAATGAGCCGCACGGCCCGGGCGCATCGAGGGCACCGCTCGGCGTGCAAGCGTCCGTCGGGCGTCGAGGCCTCCCAGCCTCCCTGGCAGTCGGCGGCGGGCAACCGGGCCACGCGCTCGAGCAGCCGATCCAGGAGGTCGATGTCCGCACACACCAGGCCGATGTCGTCCTCGGCCATGACGTGGCGCAGGGTGCTGCGAACCCCCTCGCAGGCGCCCGCGAGGATGACGCGGTCCACTCGCGTGACGCGCTCGACCTCCGAGAGCTCCAGCCCGTCGCCATAGCGGAGGCGGAGCACGACCTCGCCGATGGGATCGAGGCCCTCGAGCAGGCGCTCTCTCCACGAGGGGCGCGGCAGGATGGGATCGGCCTCCGGTGGGCGCCAGCGGTAGCGACCGTCCTGGACGCGCCCGAGCCACTCGCCCATGAAGACCCCTGCGAGCTCCTCGGCCGTTCCTCGCGACGCACCGCGGGGCAAGCTGAGGAGCACGTGATCGCGGGCCTCGTGCAGCGTCGCGGGCGAGGCCTTCAGCCCCGCCATGTACAGCTCCCAGGCCACGCGGATCGTGACCGCGGACCACACGTGACGAGCGGTGTCGAGGGGGGTGCGGGGTGCGGGGTCGTGCACGGGGATCTCGCAGCCGGGAGGCGGAGAGGCGGGAGCGTGATCTTGACATGTAAAGGGCTTTGTTGACAAGGTCCCTGAATGGCGCCCCTGGACCTCGGCATCGTCGCGATCTACCTGGTGGGCGCGCTGGGCGTCGGCCTGGCCGTCACGAAGAAGGCGAGTGAGTCCAGCGAGGAGTACTTCGTCGCGGGGCGCAGCCTGCCGTGGTGGCTCGCGGGCACGTCGATGGTCGCCACGACCTTTGCCGCGGACACGCCGCTCGCAGTCACCGGCCTGGTCGCGAGCGGGGGCATCGCGGGCAACTGGATCTGGTGGTCCTGGGGCATCGCCCACGTCGTCGCCGCCCTGGTCTTCGCCCGCCTCTGGCGTCGCCTCGAGGTCGTCACCGACGCCGAGATCATGGAGCTTCGCTACTCGGGCACACCGGCGACCGCGCTCCGGCTGGTCAAGGCGGGCTACGCCGCGCTCTTCCTGAACTGCCTCACGATGGGCTGGGTCATCCTGGCGATGCGCAAGGTCAGCGAGCACCTCTTCCCGACGGTCGACCCCCTGCACCTGACCTTCGGCCTGATGGCGCTAGCCGTGCTCTACAGCATGCTGGGCGGAATGCGCTCCGTCGTCATCACGGACCTCGTCCAGTTCGGGCTGGCCCTGCTCGGCGCGATCCTGCTCATGGTCTTCGTGCTCGGGGACATGGGCGGCATCGCGGGGCTGGTGGCCGGCCTGAACGAGACCTACGGCGAGGAGAAGGCCGGAGACCTGTTGGCCTTCTGGCCGAGCGGCGACCTGCCCGGGCTCCCGCTCACGCTCTTCGCCGTCCTGCTGACCGTCGCCTGGTGGAGGCAAGCCGAAGGCGGCGGCTACATCGTTCAGCGCCTGGGAGCGGCCCGCTCCTCCCAGGACGCGGAGCGAGCCAGCATCTGGTTCGCGGTGCTGCACAACGCCATCCGGCCCTGGCCCTGGATCCTGGTCGCGCTGGCGGCGCTGGTGGTGTGGCCCCTGGAGACCTCGGGCGTCGAGGACCGCGAGGGCCTCTACGCCGCGCTGATGGTCGACAAGCTGCCCGTGGGCGTGCTCGGGTTGATGGTGACCAGCCTGTTGGCCGCCTTCATGTCGACCATCGACACCCACGTCAACTGGGGCTCCAGCTACCTCGTCCGCGACGTCTGGGAGCGCTTCGTCGGCCCCGAGCGGGGGGTGCTGGTCGGACGCATCGGGGTCGTGGCCATGGGCCTGATCGCGGCGGTGACCAGCCTGTTCATGGACTCGATCGCCGACGTCTGGCTCTTCGTCATCATGCTGGGGAGCGGCCTGGGGAGCGTGTCCGTGGCCCGCTGGCTGTGGTGGCGCGTGAACGCCTGGGCGGAGTTCGCCGCGCTGATCGTCTCGACGGTCCTGTCCCTCGGAATCGTCTTCTTCGGCGAGGACGTCGGCCAGGGCGAGCGCATCCTGGTCGTCGCGCTCGGAAGCCTGATCGCCTGGATCCCCATCGCGCTCCTGACGCGGCCCTCGACGACGCTGGACAGATTCTACGCCCGAGCGCGTCCCTTCGGCCTGTGGGGGCCGGTCGCGGCTCGCCTCCCCGAGGTCGACACCCGCCTGGAGAGGGATGTGCCGGTCCGTGTGGCGGCAGGCCTGTTGGCTGTCTTCGGGACGCTCTTCGGCATCGGCGGCGCCATCCTGCACGGGTGGGCCTGGGGCGCCCTGGCCGCCGCCGGCATCGGGGCCCTGGTCTGGCTGATCCGATCGGCCCGCTCATGACATTGGCGTCGTGATCCGTATCCAGGGCTGAAAAGCAAAAAGCGCCGAAGCCGCACTGGGCTTCGGCGCCTCCTGGCACCCAATCACCGGGGAGATAGAATCTGTCTCTACCCGGATACGTTTGTATCCACCGTGTGGATCAGGCGGCCTGCTCGCTCCGGTCCGAAACCTGCTCCAAGGCGCGCTCGGCGAGGATCTCGTTGATCGTCGCTGCGGCGGCCACAGAAGCCATTTCCTCGTCCCCGTAGAGGGCCAGGTACTCGTCGTAGAAGAGAGTGATGAGGTCGGCGAGGGAAACGGTCGTGGTGTTCATGTCTTCTCCCGAAGCGGGTGACTGGGTTGTCGCGGGATCAGTCTGCAAGCTGCATGCCAAGGTTGGGGTGACCGGGGCTACCTCCTGCCACTGATCTGTACACCTGTGACCCCATCGACCAGCGTCCGATTCATCGAACGTTGTCAAGAAAAGTCGAACACCCTCGGAGGCGTTCAGGCTCGGGCGTCGCAGACCGCCAGGAAGTGGACCTCGGCCGCGCCTGCGGCACCGAGCTCGAGCGCGCAGGTCGAGGCCGTCGAGCCGGTCGTCACCACGTCATCGATCAGCAGGATTCGACGCGGCACGGCGTCCTTCAAGCGGTAGGCGCGGCGCGCGTTCTCCTGGCGTCCGCGCAGGCCCAGACCGGCCTGCTGCCGCCCCACCCGACGCTCGAGGGCGTCGAGGAGTGGCACGTCCAGGCGCTCGGCGAGCGCCTTCGCCATCACCCGCACGGGGCTGAAGCCCCTCGACAAGGTCGCAGCACGGGTCTGGGGCACGGGAACCACCGCGTCGACCTCGGGCCACTGCTCGCTGACCGCAGTCACCAGGAGCGCCCCGAGCGCCCGGGCGCTGGCGGGATCGGGCCTGTACTTGGCCCGGCGCACCATCGTCCCCGCGGGCCCGTCGTAGAAGCCGTAGAACACGCCGGTGTCGCAGCCCTCGGGGACCTTGGCCAGGGACCACACGCCCATCGGCAGCTCCTCGAGGCAGTCGCTGCACAGCGCGCCGCGACGCTGGCGGGCGAGCCCGCAGCCGGCGCAGTCGGTGGGGAGGAGGACGTCGAGGGTGGCCGAGACAAGACCCATGCACTCAACGTAGGGCGTTCTTCCCCGGGTTTCGATTACGGCCGATTACAGCCAGGCGCGCTGCTGCGTCTCCGCCCATCCGGGGACCTCGATCCGATCCGCGTCCGCCCACAATCCATCGAGATCGTAGAAACCACGCAACTTCTCGTCGAAGACGTGAAGCACCACGTCGCCGAAGTCGATCAGGATCCAGCGTCCCTGCTGCTGACCCTCCATGCTCAGGGCGCGGACCCCGTGCTCCTGCTTCAGCTTGCCGACGACGTGGCTGGCGATGGCCCGCACCTGGCGGGTGTTGGTGCCGTTCACGATGACGAAGTGGCTGCAGTAGGCGAGCAGAGGCTCGACGAAGAGGACGGAGGGCTCGGTCGCCTTCTTCTCGAGGGCGTAGCCGGCCAGCGTGGTCGCGAGGTCGTGAGGGGTCAGAATAGGGGCCTCCAGGCGCCAGAGCGGAAAGGGCCGCCCACAGGGCAGCCCGTATTGGTCTCAAATCGCGCTGACGTCAAGCCTGTGATCCTTCTGCGGGACTCTGGGGGCTGTGTCGAACGCTCATCCACCCAGAGCCTACGCCCGGATTCGTCCGCTCGGCAAGTCCGTCGCGGTTTCGTGACGCGCTCGATCAGGGAGGAACGAGGTCCGGAACGACCCCGATCTCGCTCCGGACGACCTTGACCGCGACCGCCCGTTCGCCGCCCGACTTCGTCTGGTAGACGCCTCGCACGTCCCCGGCGAGACGAACCGCGGTGCCCTCGTCGAGGGTGACGGTGCCCTCGAGCGACACCGGCATGTGGCTGCCCTTCGGCGTCTCGGCGAGGGGATCGATGAACACCGCGTAGACGAGCGCCGGTCGGCCCTCGAAGACGGTCTCGCCGGTCTTCTCCATCTTCATGACGTAGCGAAAGGGCGACAGGGCCTCGTCCCACATGTTCCACGAGGTCGCCAGGTCGCGCCGGTACAGCTCGCGGTTGTCGGTCTCGCGCATCCGGTCCTCGTCGCCCTGCCAGGCGTCGCCGTTGATGAACAGCACCCGGGTCCTCAGCTCGCCGTTGTGGCGGTTGATGACCTCGAAGCTGTCCCAGTCGCCCCAGCGGACCTCGACGGCGTTGATCGAGTCGCGTTCGAACTCGGTGAGCGTCACCGCGGCGTCGAAGCGGTGGGGGCCCAGCATGGCCGCGCTCTCCCAGGTCACGTCGTGGCTCGCGGTGGCGAGCTTGACCTCCTCCGGGGGCTCGTCGCTACAGCCCGTCAGGCTGCTCAGGATCACCAGAATCGTCGTCTTCATCGGCCTCGAGCATAGCTTGCAGCGTCAGCCAGCACTTGTCGCAGAGGGCGTCCACGCCGGCTCCGGTCACGCTGGACAGGGGGACCGCCTCGACGCCGGCCTCGGCGAAGCGCGCGATCAGCTCCTCGAGCTCCTCGGCGGGCACGAGGTCCGCCTTGGTCAGGACCACGATCTGCGCGCGATCGGCGAGGTCCTCGCGAAAAGCCGCCAGCTCGCCGTTGATGGCGCGGAAGCGCTCCAAGGGATCCTCCACGGGCTCGCCATAGGAGCTGGCGCTGACGAGGTGAAGGAAGAAGCGGCAGCGCTCGACGTGCTTGAGGAAGCGGTGGCCGAGGCCGTGCCCTTCGGAGGCGCCCTGCACCAGCCCGGGGATGTCGGCGATGACGAAGCCCCCGTCCCAGCCCCTCGACACCACGCCCAGGTTCGGGACCAGGGTGGTGAAGGGGTAGTCCGCGACCTTCGGCCGGGCGTTGCTGACGACCGAGATGAAGGTGGACTTGCCCGCGTTGGGGAAGCCGAGCAGCCCGACGTCGGCGATGAGCTTGAGCTCGAGGCGGACGTGGCGCTCGATCGCCGGGCCGCCCTGATCCGCCTTTCGGGGAGTCCGGTTCTGGGCCGTCTTGAAGCGACAGTTTCCGCGCCCGCCGCGACCACCGCGGCAGAGGATGACCTCGCAGCCGTCGTGGTCGAGGTCGGCCAGCTCGACGCCGCTCTCGACGTCCACGACCACGGTCCCGACCGGGACCTTCAGCCGGAAGTCCTCGCCAGAGCGCCCATGCCGGTTGTTCGAGCCCCCCTTGACGCCGGGCTCGGCCTTGTAGACCCGCCGACCGCGCAGGTGGTCCAGCGTGTTGGAGCGCGTGGACGCGTAGAGCACGAGGTTGCCGCCGCGTCCGCCGTCACCGCCGTCGGGACCGCCTCGCGGGTTGTACTTCTCGGAGCGGAACGAGACGGAGCCCTCGCCTCCCCTTCCGGAGATGCAGGTGATCTCGACTTCGTCGACGAAGCGCATGTCTGCACCGGCGCGGCTGCGCCGGGGGCCTTACTCGGCGACCGGGTAGACCGAGATGCGGCGCTTGCCGCCCCGGAAGCGCTCGAACTTGACCTGGCCGTCGACCAGCGCGAAGAGCGTCCAGTCGTTGCCCGTACCGACGTTCTTGCCGGCGTGGAACTTGGTCCCGAGCTGGCGCACGAGGATGTTGCCGGCGCGCACGGCCTGGCCGTCGCCCTTCTTCACACCCCGGTACTGCGGGTTGGAATCGCGACCGTTCCGGGTGGAGCCCTGTCCCTTCTTATGAGCCATGAGAAGTCTCCTTCAGCCGTTGATCGCGGTGATCTGCAGCGTGGTGTGGTGCGCCCGGAAGCCCTTGCGGACCCGGCTGCGATGCCGGCGCTTGTACTTGAAGGTGGTGACCTTCGGGCCCTTGGTGTTCGAAACGACCGTGGCAGACACCGAAGCACCGTCGACGGTCGGGGTGCCGACCTTGACCTCGTCGCCGCCGACCAGCAGGACACGGTCCAGGGTCAGTTCGGCGCCGTCCTCGCATTCGAGGCGGTCCACGGTGATGGTGTCGCCGACGGCGACGCGGTACTGCTTGTTCCCGCTCTCGACGATCGCGTACATGGGATCTCTCCACGCGCCCACCCGGGCGCAAGCCGTCCGCATTTAGGCGGTCGACACCGCGGTGTCAAACCGGATCGGCCCGCCTGGGGGGGCCCTATTCGGACTCGCAGATGTAGTAGTCCGAGTTGCCACACGGGATGTCGTTCCAGGCGCCGCTTGTGTAGATCTCGCCGCAGTCCTCGCCGCCGCTGTCGTTGGGCTCGCCGGAGCCCCAGTTGGTGTAGGACACCGAGGCCCCGCTCGCCCACACCCAGGAGCCCTCGCTCGAGCGATCGTTGAAGCCGATCCAGGGCGTGCCCATGCCGATCCCGCTGTGGGTCGAGGCCAGCCAGCTGTTCTCCGAGCTGTCATCGACCGTGACCAGCGAGTAGCCCCAGCCCTGGCAGGTGGACAGGGCGTCGGTCCAGGTCCGGGTCGAGTCCGTGCAGAACAGGTAGTTGTGCCCGCCGCTGGCCTGGAAGTCGCAGTCGCTGCAGGCCGCCGCCGAGTCCACGTCGCCGTCGCAGTCGTCGTCGACGTTGTTGCAGGTCTCGCTGGCCCCCGGGTTGACCGCCGCGTCGTCATCGTCGCAGTCGTCGGCGGTCTCGGCGTAGCCGCTCGGCTCCTCGCAGCTGCTCGTCGTGCTTCCGCCGGCGTCGCCGTAGCCGTCCCCGTCGCCGTCCTCGTACCAGGTCGTCGCGCTGACGTCGGCGTCATCGCCGTCGACGTCCCCGTCGCAGTCCTCGTCGACGTCGTCGGCGTCGCAGACCTCGGTGGCGCCTGGGTTGACGTCGGCGTCGGCGTCGTCACAGTCCGTGGCGTCCTCGACCGTTCCGGTGGGCTGGTCGCAGGCCGTCGTGGAGGCGCCGGCGTCGCCGTAGCCGTCCCCGTCGGAGTCCGTGTACCAGGTGGTCGCGTCGGTCACCCCGCTGTCGGCGTCGTCGGCGTCGCCGCTGCAGTCCTCGTCGACGTCGTCGGCGTCGCAGACCTCGGAGGCGTCGGGGTTCACGTCCGCGTCGGAGTCGTCGCAGTCCTCGTCGTTGTCGACATAGCCGCTCGGCTGAGCGCAGCCCTCGTCGGTGGTGCTGCTGTCGCCGTAGCCATCGCCGTCGGCGTCGGCGTACCAGGTCGAGCCCTCGGGGCCGTCGCTGTCGTCGTCGTCGATGTCGCCGTCGCAGTCGTTGTCGATGTCGTCGCAGACCTCCTCGGCCGAAGTGTTCACCTCGGCATCGGTGTCATCGCAGTCGAGGCCGTTGTCGACGTAGCCGGTGGGGGCGCGGCAGCTGGTGTAGCGGTAGTCCGAGGAGCCCTCGCCGTCGCCGTCGTAGTCGATGAACCAGCTGGGCGCGTCCACGCTGTCATCGGGGTCGATGCGGCCGTCGCAGTCGTTGTCGACGGCGTCGCAGACCTCCTCGGCCGCCGTGTTCACCGTCGCGTCCGTGTCATCGCAGTCGTCGTCGTTGTCGGTGTAGCCCTCAGGCTGCTCGCAGGACTCGATGGTGTAGGCGTCGTCGCCGTCCCCGTCGCCGTCGTAGTCGATGAACCACTCCGGGGCGTCCGCCGCGTCCTCGTCGACCTGGGCGTCACAATCCTGGTCGACGCCATCGCAGGTCTCGGCCGCGCCCGGGTGGACCTGGGTGTCGCTGTCATCGCAGTCGTCCGAGGAGGCCACGCCGCCCTCGGCCTCGCAGCCCTGTCGCTCGGTCGAGGGATCCCCGTGGAGGTCGCCGTCGGCGTCGTCGTACCAGAGGTCCCCGACGCTCTCGTCCACAGCGCCGTCGCAGTCGTCGTCCACCTCGTTGCACGACTCGACCGCGTCCGGATGCACGCGGTCGTTGTGGTCGTCGCAGTCGACGTCCTCGGCGTAGCCATCCTCGTCGGCGTCCGGGATCTCCGGAGCGGTGTCCCCGGTCTCCGTCGGGCTGTCGGGCGGAGTCGACTCCACGTGGGAGTCCGCGGCGGAGTCGACCGGGTCCTTGGTGCAGGCGAAAACGGAGATCAGAAGCAGCATGTCGCCCTCGAGAGGACGAAGGCTACATCGCGCGACGCCCCAGGAGCAGCCGCAGCTGGTCGAGGCGCTGCTGGACGTCCTCGACCGGCATGTCGCGGAAGCGATCGGGCAGCATCCGCCGGGCCGAGGCCTCGAAGACGGCGAGCATCTCCATGAACTCCAGCATGCGCGTGTCCCGACTGGGCAGCGTGTCCTCGGCGGCCTTGACGAGGTCGGCCTGCTCGATGACGTCGCGATCGTCGAAGGAGGCGAAGCCCGCGGCGGCCAGGAGCACGGCCTCGAGCTCGGCGGCCGAGTAGCCGGCGGTGGCGTCCGCGACCGGTCCGAGGTCGCAGTCCTCGGCCAGCTCGAACTTCTTCTTGCGCAGCTGGGCCTCGAGGATGAGGATGCGCTCGGACTTCTCCTCGGGGAAGAAGAAGGGGATCTTCACGTCGAAGCGGCCGGGCCGCTTGAGGTCCGTGTCCAGCTTGTCCGGGCGGTTCGTCATCATGCAGATGACCACGCGGCCGCGGTGGCTGGTGTCGCTCATGAACTCCTTGAGCCGCGCGATCACGCGTCCACCCGTCCCCCCGTCGCTCTCGCCGGAGTTGCCCATGGAGCGGTCGGCCTCGTCGATGATGAGCAGGACGTAGCCCAGGGCGTCGACCACCTGGAGGATCTTCTCCAGGTTGCCCTCGGTGGAGCCCACCCACTTGTCCCGGAAGTTCTTGAACTTCAGGCAGGTCAGGCCGCTCTCGCCGGCGAAGGCCTCGGCCAGGAAGGTCTTCCCGGTGCCCATCGGGCCGACGAAGATGATGCCCATCGGGACCTGGTTGGCCTTGCCCTTCTTGATGGACTCCGCCATCTTCATCAGGTCGATCTTGATGCGCTCCATGCCGCCGACGTGGGTGAAGTCGTGGTCCGGATCGACGAACTCGACCAGGCCGTGACACTCCTGCTCGATGATGGCCTTCTTGCGCCGGCTGACGGTCTTGAAGGTGATCGGCAGACCGGTCTGACGGGCGATGCGGAAGAGCCCGCGGATCTGGATCAACGACAGGCCCGCCGTGTGCTGCGCGAGCTGCTCGTCCGGCATCTCGATCTCGACCCGCCGGGTGTCCATCTTGCGGATGAAGTGCAGCCGCTCCGAGGGCTGGGGCAGGCCCACCTGGATGGCGACGAGCTGCGGGCTCGCGAGCACCTTGCGGTGGATGTCGGAGAGCTGCTCGGTGACCAGGATGACCAGGTTGTCGCTGGCCAGGAGTGCCGGATCCGAGGCCCAGCGCTGGAAGTTGACCAGGTTGGACTTGTCCGAGTCGCCCATGAAGGACAGGTCGCCCGCGGGAATGATCGTCTCGACGTAGTCGATGACCACGCCGGCGTTCTGGGCCGGGTCCGTGAAGACGGTCTCCAGCAAGGGGATCGCGTCGCCCGCCGACTTGGGCAGCCGGCCGATGAGGTCGGAGAGCCCGTCCAGGGTCCGCCGGGTGTTGGCCGCCCGCTTGAAGCGCCCGGCCATCTCCTTCTCCGGGAACTCGATGCCCTCGGAGCAGTTGTAGTAGGCGACGATGTCCTTGGACCGCGACAGGAAGCGCTCGAGGTACTCCCTCAGGGGCACGTACCGGGTGCCGTCCGGCGTGTCCCAGGGGAAGAGGTCCCGCACGTTGCCGTGCAGGAGGAACATGCTCGCTTCCCCGGCGAGGTAGCGCTCTCGCAGCTGCTGCGCCCAGGGGGGCAGCTCGGGCTCTCGCTTCATCGAACCTCCGATGGAGGAGGCCTAATCGGGTCAGGTCACCAGGACGAGGATCGTTCCGGTGCCCTCGCCGAGGTCCTCCATCGCCTTGCCTACGAGGCAGCCCTCGGTCGAATTGCCGGCCGAGGCCATGGCGTGGCCTGCCAGGTGGCTCGGAACGAGCAGATCGCCCATGCGGACAGGGCCGATGACCTTGCAGGGGACGGTGCCTCGCATGGCGACGGGCACGTCGCCCTCGCCCAGGGAGACGCCCGGTGCGGTGCTCACGATCCCCACGACGCGGGTGTCGAAGGCGGTGTCGCTGAGGACGACGCGGCGTCCTCCGTCCATGCGGACCAGGTCCCCGGGCGCGGCGCGACCGTCGAAGTGCTCGGCGAGGTCCTTGCCCTTCGTCTTGACCTCGGTGCAGGTGACCTTGCCGTGGACGGTGAGCCCCTTCGCCGAGGCCTTGTTGCCGACCACGACCTCGTGGCCGCCGCGGGAGTTGAGGTGCAGCGGACCGTCCTTCTTGGCGGAGCCGTTGCGGCCCTCGATCTTGCGGATCTGGATCGCACGCTGGGTGTTGTCGGCGGTGATCTCGCCCCGGACCTCGAGCTGCTCCTCGGCCACGACGCGAGGGGCGCGGATGGCGTTGGATGCGGTGACCGAGAAGACCTTGACCTGGTTGCCGACGATGTCGCCGCTGGCGACGTTCAGCCCGCCCTTCTGGATCGTGAGCTGCCCGGTGAGCTCGCCGCCCTCGACCGAGAGCACGCCGAGGTCGTCGGGGGATGCGGCCTCGGCGACCTCGCCGCCGCCGACCGGTCGCTTCTCGAGGGCGACGATGCGCTTGACCACGGCCTCGTAGCGGTCCGGTCCGGCCTCGGTGTGCTCCAGGACGCGCACGGCGCGGCGCTCGACCTCGTCGATGCGCTCGTTGACGTCGACGATGTCGCCATCGGGGCCGCAGAGGTCCTCGATCTCGTCCTCGATCTTCTCGAGGCGCCCGCCGTCGTCGTCGACGGCGTCGACCCGGTCCAGGAGCTGGTCGATGAGCCGGGAGAGCCGGCTGACCTCGCCGACCTCGAGCCGATCGAGGCGCGTGGAGAGCTCCTCGATGCGCTGCTTGAGCTTGTCCTTGGTCGGGCCGGACTTCAGGAAGCGCTGGTTCTCCTCGAGGGTCTCCAGCCGGGTCTCGTGGCGCTCGACGAGCTTGGACAGGACCAGGGACGTACCGACGACCTGGACCCGAGGGAGGATCTCCTCGCCGGCCTGGCCCGATCGCACGATGCGGGCGCCGACCCAGCGGGTGCGGCCGTCGAAGAGCTTCGAGTCGATGGGCTCCGTGAGTCCGAGCACGGCCGAGCACACGCCGTCCGCGCCGACCTCGACGTCCTGGATGGTCTCGACCCACGAGGTCCGCTGGCCTCGCCCGTCCGAGTGCAGGGAGAAGCGCACCGTGTAGCGTCCGGGCGGCACGGCGGAACCGCCCGGCTGAACCAGACGACCGTGGTATTCCAGGGCTCGGAGAATCGTTTTGCTCACCCGGAGTCGGGCTCCCTCGGACGTGCGGAAGGCAGGCTACGAAGGGCACGCGCGGCCTGTCGAGGACGAGCTCTATGCGCGATGGCCAAGTGGGCGGCACCCCTGAAGATCCTGGTCACCGGAGCCGCCGGGCTGCTGGGATCTGCGCTGGTCCGGCGCGGCGCGCGTGGGCTCGACCGCAACGCCCTGGACGTCCGCGATCACCGGGCCGTGGAGCGGATCCTGGAGCGGGAGCGGCCGGACCGGGTCGTCTTCTGTGCGGCCCTGGCCGATGTCGACGCCTGCGCGACCGACCCTCGAGCCCGAGCGATCAACATCGAGGCTCCCGTCTTCATGGCGGGCCTCGTGCCGACGACGCTGGTCTCCACGAACTACGTCTTCGACGGCCCAGGACCCCACAGCCCGGCCGACCACCGGCGACCCGTCAATGCCTACGGCCGCCAGAAGGTCGAGGCCGAGGACGGCGTCCTCGCAGCGGGTGGCCAGGTCGTTCGCACCGGCTGGCTCTTCGGCCCCGGAGGCCGGAACTTCCCCTCGCGCGTCGGCGAGCTCCTGCGGGCCGGCGAGGTTCGCGCGCTTGCAGGCTGGCCCGTGCAGCCGACCTGGGCGGATGATCTGGCGGCCGCGCTGATGCAGTCCACGCCTGGCATCTCGCATGCGATCGGGCAGGGCGAGACGACCTGGTTCGACTTCGCGAAGCGGGCCGAGGTGCTGCTCGGCCTCGAGGGCCGGGTCCGCAGTGTCGAGGCCCTCGACATCGGGCCGCGACCGAGTGATGCCCGTCTGAGTCCGGCCACGCTTCCCTCGTGGGAGGTCCGGCTGCCGGAGCTGCTGGAGACCCCGTGATCCTCGAACGGTTGCTCGCCCCGATGGGGCTCGAGACCTTCTTCGCCGAACACCACGACCGAGCCCCCTTCCACCTCAAGGGCGTCAGCGACTTTCGCGACTGGCTGAGCTTCGACGCGCTGGACCGCATCATCGCGACGCAGGGCCTGCGCCATCCTCAGTTCCGCCTCGCCAGGGACTCGCAGATCGTTCCCCCGGGCCAGTACGCGATCCCCTCGCTGTCCTGGGGCCACGGGAGCGTGCGGGACTTCGCGAAGCCCGACAGCGTCTTCAAGCTGATGGCCGACGGCATCACCATCGTCATGGACGACTGCGAGCTGCTGCACCCGCCGCTGGCCGAGGTGTCGCGCCAGCTCCAGCTCGAGCTGGTCGCGAACGTGCCGGTCCACGTCTTCTGCACCCCCGCCGGCACCCAGGCCTTCCGCCCGCACTTCGACATCCACAACGTCTTCCTCGTGCAGTTCGAGGGCAGCAAGTACTGGCGCATCCACGAGCACGCGATCGACCGGCCGCTGCGGACCCAGCCCTGCGACCCGAACGGCTGCCCCGCCGGTGAGCTGCTCTTCGAGGGCCTCGTCGAGGCGGGCGACGTGCTCTACATCCCGCGGGGCACGGTGCACTACGCCGAGGCCCGGGACGAGCCCAGCCTCCACGGCAGCTTCAGCTCCACGCCCTTCTCCTGGCAGGAGGTCCTGCGCAACGCGCTCAAGAACTTCGACGATCCCTGGCTCGATCAGCCCGTCGATGTCGACTGGAGGGGCGAGATCCCGCTCTCCGACGAGGACGACGAGGCCTTCGACGAGATGCTCGAGCGCTTCGCCGAGAGCGACGGCGCGGCCTCCGCCTTCGACCGCCTGGCGCGAGTCTGGCTCAAGCGCCGCCTGCCGCTGGGGGCGCAGCTGCGAGACGCCGAGGTCCGGCTCGACGCCACCACGCAGCTCCGCCGACGCCCGGGGATCGTCCACCGCATCGAGGGCTCCACCGTGATGTTCACCCGCTTCGAGGTCGACCTCGGCGCCCACGCGCCGGTCGTGGCGGCCTCGACACCCTTTGCCGCCGGGACCCTCGGCGTCGAGCTGGCGACCGAGCTGCTGAACAAGGGACTCCTGGAGGTGGTCTCGTGAACGACGCCATCGCACACCTTCGCTCAGGGTCGCCCGGCGCCTTCGACTTCGACCTGCGCTTCGATCTCGAGGACCTCGACCGGCTGCTCGCCGCCGGGCTGCACGGCCCCACCTTCCGCCTGCTGCGCGGGGACCAAGCGCTGCCGCCTGCGGACTGGGCCAAGGCGCCGCACACCTGGGGCAACACCACCATCGCGGACGCCGCCGACCCGGCCCTGGTGGTCGCCTGTCTCCGCTCGAGCGCGACCCTCGCCCTGGACTCCGTCCATCGCCAGTTCGGACCGGCCGCGGCGCTGAACCGGGAGCTGGAGCTGGCGCTCTCGGCGCGCTCCAAGGTCGACCTCTTCGTGGTGCCCGCGGGCGGATCGGCGCCCCCGGTTCCCCCAGGAGACACCTTGCTCCTCGGCCTGTCCGGTACCACCCGCTTCCAGGTCGGCGAGGCCATCGTAGACCTCGCTCCGGGCCAGGGCTACGCCGCCCCCGGGGTCGAGGTCACCCCGCTGTCGCCCGAGGGCCTCGGCGCCTTCGCGGTCGTGAGCGTGACGCGGATCAGCTGGCGCGAGGTCCTGCTCGATGCCCTCGAGCAGTTCGACGACCCCCTGGGCCATCACGAGGCGCGCCTGTCCGTCCACGAGCCCAAGGAGCTGACACAGGCCGAGCGAGAGCACTGGGAAGGCCTCGTCGAGCGCTTCGTGGACGCCGCCGACGCCGAGGACGCCCTGAACCGGATCGCGACGCGGCTGGTGAAGACGCGGCTGCCCTACCTGCCGGGTTCCCTGCGCGCCGGCCAGTTCGACCTGCAACCGAACACCTGGGTCGCTCGACGACCGGACGTCGCCTGGCGGATCCACGAGGACGAGGCCGGCGTACACCTGGTCTTCAACGGCTCGCAGGTCACGGTGATCCACAAGGCCCGCCACGTGCTCGAGTTCGTGGTCGAGTCCCCCGCTTTCTGCCCCGCGCAGCTGCCGAGCGTGCCCGAGGAGCAGCGCGTGCCCTTCGTGCGCGGCCTGCTGACCGCCGGCCTGCTGGCCCTACGGGAGTAGGTCCGCCGGCCGGACGCCGGAGCCCCCACAGACCACGACGACCCCTCGATCGAGGTCCTCCATCGCCGCCAGGGCGGCCCCGCAGCTGGGCTCGACCAGGATGCGGTGGTCCTCGGCGAAGCGTCGGCAGGCCATGAGCGCCTGGGCATCGCTGACGACGACGCTCCGGACCTCGCGGCGGCGGGTCCAGGCGAGGGTCTCCTCGGCCACCCGCCGGGCTCCGAGGGTCTTCGCGATCGAGGTGATGGCGCCGATGTCGACGACCCGGTCGGCCTTGATCGCCGCCGCCAGGCTGGCCGCGCCCTCGGTCTCCACAGCCAGGATGGGCGTGCTCCAACCGCGGCGCTCCAGGCCCTCGGCCACCCCGCACAGGAGCCCCCCGCCGCCGACGCTGACGACGATGGCCCTTGGCTCGTCAGGCAGCTCGTCGATCAGGGTGGAGTGCCCTTTGCGGACCAGCGGGTCGTCGAAGGGGTGCACGTAGGCCCCGGACAGAGAGCGGGCGTAGGCGTCCGCGTCGTCCCAGGCGGCGCCGTGGACCTCGACCCGGGCGCCGAGGGCCCGGATGCGCTCGCGCACCCACTCCGGGGTGGTCTCCGGGGTGACGACGAGGACCTCGACCCCGAGGCGTCGGCCGGCCCAGGCGGTGGCCAGCCCGGCGTTGCCCCCCGAGCTGGAGACGAGGCAGGTGGCGCCTCGCTCGACGTGGTGCCGGCAGAGGTGGCCGATGCCGCGGATCTTGAAGGAGCCCGAGGGCTGCAGGGCCTCGAGCTTCAGGCGGATGCCCGGCAGGCGCGCGTGCTCGACCAGTGGCGTCTCGATGTGCACGCGACGTGGTATCAGCGGGGCTCGTCATGCGCTTCGTCCGGCCCGTCGTGAAGACCGCCCGCCGCGTCACCGGCACCGTGCGCGACGTCGGCCGCCTGCGCGAGGTCGCCACGGTGCTCGTGCGACACGGCTTCGGCGTGCTCTTCACGAACGCCGACATCGAGGGGGTCACCGCCGACGCCTCGCACGTGGAGACGACCCCCGAGCGGGCGGTCCAGGCGCTGCAGGAGCTCGGCCCGACCTTCATCAAGCTCGGCCAGGTCCTCTCGACCCGTCCCGACCTGTTGCCCCCCGCCTACATCGAGGCGCTGCAGACGCTCCAGGACCAGGTCATCGAGGTCAACTGGGACGACATCGACGCCCAGCTCACCGACGAGCTCGGGGACTGGCGCGCGGAGCTGGCCGAGTTCTCCGAGGAGCCCCTCGCGACGGCCTCGATCGCCCAGGTCCACCGGGCGAAGCTGCTCGACGGGACCGACGTCGTCTTCAAGGTCCGCCGGCGCGGCATCGGGCCCCAGATCCGCTCGGACCTGAACATCCTCCACTTCCTGGCGGCGCGGGTCGAGAGCGAGTTCCCCGAGGCCGAGGCGCTGGACGTGCGGGGGGTGCTCCGCGAGTTCGACCGCAGCCTGCGCGCGGAGCTGGACTTCAACGCCGAGCGCCGCCACACCGAGCGCTTCTACACCAACTTCGAGGGCTCCGAGATCTGCCGCGTCCCCCGGGTCGTCGCGAGCCTGTCGACCGAGGGCGTGCTCTGCCTGGAGTACCTGGAGGGCACCAAGATCCGCCACGCCCGAGCCGCCGGCTACGACATGGAGCAGGTCGGCCAGCGCTACCTCGACGTGGCCTACGACATGCTCTTCGAGCACGGCTACTTCCACGGCGATCTGCACCCCGGCAACGTGTTGGTGCTCCCCGGCGGCGTGCTCGGGCTGCTCGACTTCGGCATGGTCGGCACGATGACGCGGGAGATGAAGGACGCCATCGTGTCCCTGCTCTTCGCGCTGGAGCGGGGCGATCACCGCGTCATCGCCCGCATCTTCTACGACGTGGCCGTCAAGGAGGAGCGTGTCGACTATGCCGCCTTCGAGGTCGACGTCATCGACGTCGTCGAGAAGAACTGGGCCGGCGTGTCCGTGAAGGACATGCAGATCGGGCTCTTCTTGATGGACGTGACCCGCGGCGCCATGAAGCACAAGGTCCGCGCGCCGCACGGCTACACGATGTTCTTCAAGGCGCTGATCACGACCGAGGGCCTGGCGAAGGCGCTGATCCCCGAGCTGGACCCCCTCGCCGCCGCCCGGCCCTACGTCGAGCGCATGATCGAGCACCGCTACAGCAAGGAGCGGCTGCAGCAGGACCTCTTCTACAACCTGGTGTCGCTGGGCACCCTCGGACAGCGGCTGCCGATCACGCTGTCGCAGCTCCTGGACGACCTCGACAAGCAGCGCTTGCGCATCACGGTCGCCGAAGCCGCCGATCCCGATCGCCTCGCGGCCGAGGACCGCCGCCAGAATCGGATGATCATCGCGCTCTTCGCCATCACCGGGGCCGTCTGCGGAGCCCTGACCTGGACCGTGCGCCCGCTCGTCGATGTGCCCCTTGTGTCCTTGGTCTTCTGGATGGCGGCCTTCCCGCTCTTCCTGCTGACCTTGACGATGACCCTGCGGAACCGGGGCTGAGCCTGCGCACTTGGCACGCTTCTTTCAC
>Ga0114933_10000557_pt1 | contig 45241 bp, 38 predicted proteins | sample 4SBtaG_FD_89691 | JGI IMG/M metagenome (GOLD analysis project Ga0114933, IMG submission 89691) | Deep subsurface microbial communities from Kolumbo volcano to uncover new lineages of life (NeLLi) - 4SBTROV12_W25 metaG | ecosystem: Environmental > Aquatic > Marine > Volcanic | place: Kolumbo... | reverse complement strand
GCGCCGCTCGGCAATGGTGAGCATCCTGCTCTCGTATATCAGGCTTACCCAGGTGGCACAGGGTCGCTCTATCAGAAATGGCAGGAAGCGGGAGTAGACCCGTTCATGCGACACGAGATACAGATCGCGCCGTGGGAAGGGAGTGTTCCAGGTGACCCAGAAGAGATCGCCTGGCTGCCGGTCGCCCGTCTCGCGTCCCTAGTTCGTGATCGTCACATCTCGTCTGTCGAGTTAACTGAGATCTATCTAGAGAGGATGAACCGGTACGATCCCGAACTGATGTTCGCGGTATCGATTCTCCCCGAACGGGCTCGAGAAGAAGCTCAGCAGGCAGACATGGACCTGCGCAATGGAACATGGAGAGGCCCATTACACGGGATTCCGTATGGTGTGAAAGATCTCTTTACCGTTGCTGGAACCCGGACGACGTGGGGGTCGGACTCGTTCATAGATCAGCGTATCGAAGAGGACGCCGATTTAGTCGTGCGTCTCCGAGAAGCAGGTGCTGTGCTCATCGCAAAACTTGCGACAGGTGAGTTTGCATCTGGTGACCGTTGGTACCGAGGACAGACCCGGAATCCATGGAATCGTGAGGAGGGATCAAGTGGATCCTCTGCAGGCCCGGGATCAGCTACCGCTGCTGCTGCCGTCGCGTTTGCGATAGGTACAGAGACGCAAGGCTCGATCGTGTCTCCTTCTCGTCGTAATGGTTTGAGCGCACTGCGGCCGACATTCGGTAGGGTGAGCCGCTACGGTGGCATGGTACTATCGTGGAGCATGGATAAGGCTGGTCCGATGTGCCGGACTATCGAAGACTGTGCGCTAGTCTTCAATGAAATCCGCGGGGCCAGCGAAAAAGACCCTGCTTCCATCACGGCGCCTTTCCATTTCGATCCCAACGCGGATATCTCTGAGTACACCATCGGGTACGATGACGAGGCGCCTGAGGAGTTCCTCGATCAGCTTCGCGACATGGGCGTGGGGCTTGCAGAGATGCCGGAAATCCCTCGAGGAAGCTCCAGCTCACTGGGAGTCGATTCGTCAGCGGCATTCGACTTTCATGTATCACCAGACGGTGAGGAGCCAGAGCCTATTCCAGAGGGCTTGGAACCCCGAGAAGCGAGAAGAAGGGGCCGTTTTCGGAGGGGGCGAGATGTTCTTGCTCTTGACTATGTGCAGAGCCAGCGGCGTCGCTTAATCCTGATGAAGGAGATGCAAGAAGTGATGGATGGCTTCGATATGTTTGTGTCAGGAGGTGGTCACGTTGGTTTAACAAATCAGACTGGTCATCCGGCTGCGATCGTGCAGTATGGCTTTGGCGTTCGGAATCCCGATTCAGATAGCCCGACAACGATGCCGCTCACAACGACGTTGCTCGGAGATCTCTTCGGAGATGACAAAATCCTCAACGTTGCGCATGCTTTCCAGAGAAAGACCGACTGGCACCTGAGGAGGCCAGCACTTGACTGACCAGGGTTACTGCTCTTGGTCGAGGACTTTTGTTTTGTGGGTCTCTGAAGAAAGCACCGGAAGTGCCCCCGACTTTTTGCGGAGGCGTCCCTTAACAGCGATCCGATGAGCTGGTAGGGCCGCCGCGCATATCAGCCCGAGTGCTAAGTGCCCCCAGGAGAGGATGTCCAAAGCCGTTGTCGACGTGGACGTCTGGATAAGGTATCCACTAAGCACCAATGGCATGAAGGTCACTGCTGCGATCATCCCGCTGCCACGCCCTGTTGGTAGTCTCGACCGCATACTTCTCCAGATATGCTGTGTCGTGATTAATCCTACAGCGAACAGCATGACCGGAGCAGAAAGCACGTGGAGTTTGAGAGCCCAAGGTTCGAGTGGGTGATTGATCACAGCCCAAGTGTCTACCGGGGTCATAAAGCGCTTCATTATGAAATAAATTGTACCGGAAGCGGTTGCGATGAGGGTCGACGAGTAGAGAAGTCGCCTTTGGAAGCGAGTCACCTTGGTTTGCCGAGGGGTTGCACGACGTTGTGGAGCGCCAGGACTCTGCGAACGGAGGTTGTTACTGCATTGGTGGTCAAGGTGGCTCCGGTCACATTTGGAATATCCCCCCGCATAGACAAGTCAGAAGTCAGAGTTCGTCCTTGGAAAAGCTCGAGCCATCGTCGGGGTGCCTCGTAATCTGGAGGTTCCCGAAAAGAGACTGTTTCCACACGATCTACCCTTCCATCTAGGCCAACCACAATCATGAGAACCTCTTGAAGAGTTCGGACCCGGTGTGCATCAAAATATGCAACACCGATGGGCGCTCCGTCTTGGAGTCCGACATAGTGGACCAAGATTGTCGATTCGATTTCCACTCGATTCCCTGCGAGACGACGGGCTTCTTCGAGCTGGTCATCGTCTAGATACGTAGTCCGTCTTTCTATTGCCGCGGATGGAAAGGCCAGCGCTAGTGCCTGATCTTGCGATAGCTGGCCGGTGAGCGGAACGGTGGCCAGCGCGAAGGCGGTGGCCACCGTTCCGCTCACTCGCTGGCCTAGAAGAGCCAACCGAGGTTTACGTTCCACTGATTTACCCCTGTACTGGCTTCATTCGAGTGAATTTGGTAGTCCATCTTGAGACTGATTTGTGGGAGCGGTCGCCATGCAGCTCCGATGGTTGTTAGGCTGAGATCCATTGACGGGTCGATGGAGAAGCCCATTGGAACCGCTTGTTGTGTGTTGACACGTTCGAACCCGATGTATGGTATAAGTTCGTGTGAGGCTGTGGTGTTACGAAGTATGTCATAACCGGCTTGTACATACCATCCTCCCATCTCTTCACCGACCCCATCGTCACCTGCGTTTCCTGCAAGAGAGTTGAGTCGAGCTGCGTCGCCTATCGTCGCACTTGCTATTAGGCCTCGAAGCCAGAAGCCACCTGTCCGGTAGTCTAGGTGAGCATCCCAGATTGTAAGGCGACCGTCGACCTTCCGACCGTCAATCTCTCGATTATGCGCTGTTCCGCCGGTGTATGTCGATAAACCTACGAGGAGCCCAGGGGTGCCGGTATAATCCAATCGCCCTGCGATGCCGAAGTCTTCAGCCAGCGCCTTGTAGCCTTTCTGGCGGCCGCCTCTGACCCCTTTCGCGCCAAAATTTGCGCCGTTTAGTGAGTTCATAGCATAGAGGCGCCAAGAGAAGGTGTCGCTCCCGCCGAAAGCTCCAAACCCATTCTCACGCCATGTAGTGGGAATGATTCTTTGTTCGGTGATCGCCCTTTCGCTGCCAAGAAAGATTGGGGGCTCGTGGAGCTCATTTACGAGTCCCAGTGGGGCCAGAAGCATTCCGCCGCGAAGCCCGAAGTTGTCTGACAGATTGTAGTCGAGGTAAGCGAATTCAAGGTAGATCTCTTTCGCATGCTCGATTTCGATTTCCGAGTTGAAGATGAAGCGATCGTTGAACTTGTATCCGAGATAAATGATGGCGCGTAATGCGTCGTGCTTATCTAGTGCTCCCGAAGCTTGTCCGTTTTCTCTTTCTGTACTGTAGTTCTCGTAAAGGAACTCACCGTATCCCCCGATTGAGACCCCGCTTTCGATTTGATACACCTTGGAGGCAGCTGGTCCAAACCCGTAGGCGGATGAGTCGGCTTGAACTACATCAGCGCCGAGATCAAGTCGCTCGAGTTCTCTGGAGACAGCTTCAATTTGTCTTTCTAATTCTGCAATCCGAGTAGAATCAGTCGTAGCCTGTGCAAGTGCATCGATAGGGGAAAATACTAGCGATGCAGTGGCAATAGTTAAGAGTGCATGCCTAAGCTTAGGCGTTACTCTTTGCGGTTGACTTCGGCCTTCTGTTACTGATGTTGGCATAAGATTAACTCTGATTATACACAGGTTTATGGGTTAATTCTGTTCTGGTTTTGTTCCTGAGCCGGGATCACTAGAGGCTCCATGGAGGTCGTCCATTCTGCGCGCACTCCACTAGGGGTTTCGATGAGGAAAAGTGCGGCCACGTCTCCGTGACTCTCGGCCCACAAGGGTCCTGTTTTTGGACCCATGACGTAGAGCGCGGTAGCTAATGCATCGGCCTCAATGGGATCATCTGATACGACACTTACACTTCCCCACGTAGCGCTGGGACGGCCTGTGCGGGGATCAAGGATGTGACCAAGACGCTCTCCCTCCACTCTAACTCCCTTCTCCGAATAGCCGGATGTTGCAACTGAATGTCCGGGGGGCAGGAGCATGCGATGGATGGATCGTTCACGATCACCAGGGTGAGCAACGTTTATGGTCCGCGTAGCTGAGGCCGGAGAGAGCCACAGCTGACCGCCTAGGTCGACAAAAATTTTCAAGTGGCTTTCCTTCAAATAATTCGCCACTTCTTGGAGTGCGACCCCTTTTCCGAAGGCGCCGGCATCGATCCAGGCTTGGGGATCGTGCCTGGTGACTCGGCCCGTTACTCGGTCGATGGAGATCGCTCGCCTCCCGCTCGCCTCCCGAGCACGTGCTAGCTCAACAGCACTTGGTCGTCTCCCATCGGCTCTCAGATCCCATGCGTTGATTAGAGCCCCGATGGAAACGTCGAACGCACCCTCCGTCCTGTCTACTAATTCTGAAGCCCGGGAGAGCCATTTTGCCACGTCGGAGGTCGGCATCACATCTTGGTTGACCTCAGATGAGTTGAGTCTACTGAGCTCGGAAGCCGGGTCCCATGTGCTCAGGAGCTTTTCGACCTCCTGAATGTTTTCGAGCACGGCTTCGCTAGCATCTACTTCCGCACCAGTAGAATCCCTCTCAACGCTGATAACCAAGCGGGTTCCCATGACCCACGTTTCGCGGACCAGTTCAAGGGAATCGGGTGCGGTGATGTGAGGACCGGGTGCTAGCCCAGGCAGCATCAGTAAGGTGCGCAATAACATCTAATTGTGAATGAAACTCATTTCTATATAGGATTGAAACTCATTCTCAAGTAGGGAACCTATAGACGAATTGACTGGCGCTCAAGACCTTTGTTCTTGCACGATCAAAGGGAGGCGCCCATCGTGCCTCTGAGCCTTCGTTCAACGTCATTGTGGAGTGTCCCATGCAACGTTTTCTGCGTCACAGCTGGGGCTTTATTTGCCGCCGCTCCAGGGGCCGTGCTAGCTCAGGCGGGTCCCCGTATGGATGGTGTTCTGGGTGTTTGGCGGTGAAGGGTCGAGCCGCGGCGGCGGTGAGAGTAACCGCCGTGGTGAGCCTCATGCTCGTTGCTTCCGGTGAGGCAGTCTACGGGCAGGATTTGAACGTCACGGAAATGACGGTTGCTGATATCCAGCTAGGGTATGAGTCGGGGTCGTTCACGGCGGTAGAAGTCACTGAGGCGTTCCTGGCGCGGATCAGAGAATTCGAGCCTTATTACAACGCCTTTATATCAATGAACCCTGATGCGTTGGCTACAGCTGCCGAACTCGATGACATATACGCTACTCGGGGACCGGTTGGATTGCTCCACGGAGTGCCTATCGTCATCAAGGACAACATTGATTTTGGGGGGCTCGTGACCACCGCTGGGTGGGAGGGCTTCAGCAGCGATGCCGGTGGAGTCGATATGGTTCCAGATGATGACGCTGCTGTCGTGATGAGGCTGAGGAATGCGGGTGCTATCATACTCGGGAAGACCAATCTTCCTGACTTTGCCGGACACGGTACGAGGACGACGAGTTCGGTCGCTGGCAGAACGCTCAATCCATACAACGTAGACAAGGTGCCAGGGGGTTCGAGCGGGGGAACCGCTACAGCTGTCAACGCGAGCTTCGCGGTTCTTGGACTTGGGACAGAAACTGGCGGTTCAATTCAGAACCCTTCGTCTGCGCAAGCGCTCGTGGGGGTTAAGCCCACTTATGGACTCGTCCCCAATGAGGGTGTAGTTCCGCTTTCCGGCACATACGTCGACGTAGTCGGCCCCATGGCCAGGTCCGTGCGTGACGCAGCGCTGACGCTGGACGTCATCGCGGGCCCGACGACTGAGGATCTTGCTACGTTCTCATCGGTTGGTCGGATTCCGGATGAAGGGTACCTCTTCGCACTTGACGAGAGTTCGTTAAACGGCGCTCGGTTTGGTCTTGTCGGGACCGGTTGGCGGGACGATTACCTACCTCTCGATCCAGTGACCGAGGAGCATTATCAAAACGCTGTTGAGGCGCTTAAGGGACTGGGGGCCGAAGTCGTGGAGGACCCCTTCCAAGGGTCTGGTTTCGTTGATCTCTATGACGATCGTCCCTCCGTTCCAACTCAGGGTGCGCACGACATGCTGGTCTACATGCGGGGCCTCGGGGCGAATGCACCGTTCAACTCGATCCAAGGCTGGGAAGAGTTAAGCGGTCGCGAATATACAAGGGGTCGCCGAGGTGACCGGGAGGCACCGGCGCCTGCTCGTCCCAGCGCAACTGAGGCTGGAGATGCTTATCAGGCGTGGCGCTACGAGATCCGAACTTTGTTCCGCGATGTTTTAGAAGAGCATGAGTTAGATGGGCTTTTCTTTCCTCAGTCCGGGGTGCCCAGTCGGCCAGTGGTCGAGGACCCTGAGCGACGGGACTACAATCCAAATAATTGGGCCGAAATCCCGAGCAACATCATTAATGATATTGGAGTGCCGACGGTCACTGTGCCGTACTCATTTTTTGATGATGGTACGCCATTCGTGCTGGCTTTAATTGGTGACATGTGGTCGGAGTCTGATCTGCTATCGTGGGCCTACGCGATAGAGCAGGCTACCAGGGCGAGGAAAGCTCCGATCTTGAGGACAGTCCCAGAGGGTTGAGCTAACTTTGTAGGCTATCCCTAAAGCCATTCAACAGTCGGGACGGGTTTGGTGTCCACGATTGGGTTGGTTCAATCATCACTACCTCGTTCGAATGTTAAAAGAGTCACGACCTACTGGGGCATTGCGCGGTGCGCTCATCTTGCTTGGGCTCCTGATCGTCGTTTTTCAGTTTCCGACTGATGCGTCTGCGCAGACGCGACCGAGGATCTTTTTTGACTGTGATGGTCGAGATTGCAACTCGCAGCATTACCGGACCGAGATCGATTGGGTTGACTGGGTAAATGATCGTGAGGTCGCGGATGTACACCTGATAGTGAGCAGCCTCAGCATGGGCGCTGGTGGACGTGAGTACCAGCTTGATTTCATTGGCAGGGAAGCCCAAGAAGCTTACGCGGATGAGATGAGGTACCAGTCGTTCTCAACGGATACAGATATTGAGCGGCTGGATGGTATGACAGAAGCGATATCGGTTGGTTTACTGAGATTTTCGACCGCGGCGGGCTTTCGTGGCTTAGTCACTATATCAGGTGCCTCTGCAGAAGGGTCAATGATTCCCGACCGGGTTGTAGGCGCGGATGAGGTCGAAGACCCTTGGGATCTTTGGATTTTCCGGATTAACGCGAATTACAACGTTGATGGTGAGTCTAGGCGCAGGTCCGAGAACCTCTATAGCAGCGTCATAGCATCTCGGATATCACCAACGTGGAAACTTTACTTCAGCACGAATATCAATTCACGAGATAGGGAGTTTGAACTCGAAGCCGGAACCTTTACTGACACACGGACAGACTGGGGTGTCAGGCCATGGGTTGTCTATACACTGGCTGAGCATTGGTCGGTCGGAGTGCGTGGAGAGGTTGCTCGCCAACCACGCTACAATCAAGAATTCCGCTGGGAGGTAACACCAGGCATAGAGTACAGTCTCTTTCCTTATGAGGAGGCCACCCGTAGGGCTCTGACGCTATCCTACCGAATTGGTCCGGCCCATCGGCGGTACATCGAGGAGACACTCTATGGTCAGACTTCCGAAACGCGATGGGAGCAGTGGGGTGAGATAGATTTGTCAGCACGACAACCCTGGGGCGAGACAGGCGTTTCGATAAGCGCCTCCAGTTTCATGTTTCTTCCGGATATCGAAGCGTTCCAGGACGGTCTTTACAGCGTCAATCTTAGGGGCGACATAGACTTCAGGATCGTTCGAGGTTTCTCGGTCCGTCTTGATGGCAACATAGGATGGGTCCAAGACCAGATCTATCTTTCCGCCCAAGGTGCGACTGACGAAGAAGCTTTACTTGAGCTTCAGCAGCTCGAAACAGACTTCCGATATGGGGTCAGCCTCGGTTTCAGTTTCCAGTTTGGATCGATCTTCAACAACGTAGTTAACAACCGCTTCCGGAATGTTGAGGGGTTTAGCGGAAGACCATGGTGACGTTGGAAGTGCTGAGTTGAACAGAAGCCCTGCTTTAGAAGCAGGCGTGTTGACTCTTTAAGTCAGCAGGCCATTCTCGGAACTAGAAGTCTTTAGGAAAGCGCGTCCGGGAACGACCTGATGAGGGCGATCGTGCCCCACGCGAGAGCGCCGGCGACCGACAGGTCGATTATCCCCCGCCATGGTTCTGCGAAAGCCCGCACGATCAGGATGGCCGCTACGATGGCACAAACACCTAGCCAGGTGCGGATCAATTTTCTAACCGGTGCTCCGATCAAGCCCATAGCGTAGAGCGGTGCTCCGATACGAACGGCGGCCCCACTCTTGCGACGAAGTTCTCGCGCCCGGTTAACCACATGGGGAACCCACCGTCGCTCCAACGCCATGACGCCCTCTCCGTATAAGAAGACCGTACTTGTAAGCGCGAGAACAACCCACTCGATAGGGGATAATCCGTTGGTTACGGTTTCCCATCCACGGGCACTGAGTCGGACAACAGCGATAACTAACGTAGAGCCAACGCCAGCTAGCGCCCAAGCGGTGATGAGTCTGTCCATTCGCTTGGTTTCAGAGGAGTTTGGGGTGACATCCGATCGACTCATTGCCTTCACAACTGTCCGTCAGGGCCTTGGGTGCTCACTCCCAAAACCGATGTAGCAACTGACTTTGCCTCCGCGAATCGGCCAGGTAGTCCTGCACGAGCATGCCAGCTTCCCGCGACGTACAGCCCCGTGGGCAACTTCAAGTCTTTCAGGGCACGCCAAGATAAGTCCCACGCGGGCATCTGTGTTCGCCAAACTGAGATTGCCTCTGCGGGAGCACCAGTAGTTTCTTCGAATTCCTTGGCCGCGGTGTTCGCTAGCAATGCGTCGTCTGCGTCTACAATAGCTGGGTTCAGGGCACCCCCGAGAAACGTTGAGAAAAGCCGAGGGCGGTTGAATAGACAATGCTGAAAAGTGACACCTCGCAAAGCCCTATGGGATTCTGAGAATGCAACCTGAAAACCCATGGCATCGGCATCGAGGTCTGCCGTCACGTGAACAATTGCGATTGGGTTATGGTTCAGTGCTTTTATAGTTGCGGCAGCTTTGGGTACTTGGTGCTCTAGGAGCTTAGCGGCAGCTGGAGCTGGAGTAGCCATCACGATCTGCTCAGCTTTGATGCGTTCTCCGGTGTCACCGATTGTCAACTCCCAACCACGTCTTGTCGCTGAGATCAGCTCCACTGGTGCATCGAGCCGAACTCGGTCACCTAGGGCTTTGGCCATTGCTTGAGGGAGACGTTCCATGCCGTCCTGAAACGAAAATGCCGGCGCAGCCGAAACTCGTCCCCGCTTAATCAGTGGTGCCAATAGACTTCGGCGCACGCCCGCCCGGCTTAGAATTGGCGCTAATGCGACTTCGACATCCATATCGGCTGGATTGGAACCGTATAGTCCCCCGAAGAAAGGTCCGATGAGGGTGTCGTAGGCCTCCGAACCAACTTTTCGACGGAAGTACGCATCAACCCGCTCATTATCGCGAGGCCCAGCGGTAATTGGTTCCAGTAGTACCCGAATGGCTCCCCGAAGAGAAAGCGCGTCTGTCGTGAACATCTCAGGTATTGAGAATGGAACACGACGGAGGACACCGCCATGATAGATCAACAACCCTAGATCGGCTTTTGCGACGAGCAGTTCGTCATCTAGTCCGAACTTGGTTATGCGCTCACGGAAGTCAGGTGTGAGGCGACCGCGTTGTGGGCCCCAGTCGAGCACGTGTTCGCCCACTTTACCACTTTGGACGACTCCACCGACCCGGTCACTCGCCTCGAGTATGATGAAGTCTACTCCTGACTCGAGAAGCTCGTGTCCAATCGCTAGTCCGGTTATTCCGGCTCCAACGACTACGATCATGGGTCGTTAGGAACCGCGTACGGGCTAGGTGGGAGATCCCGTCCGGCGTTTGCACAATAAACACCTGGGATCGCTGCACATCGGCACTGCTTTAGGCTTAGGGTTTCGTCTTTCACGGTCGGGGTCGTTGACAGATCTCCGGTAAGGAGATCCTCGACCAGTGTGGCTAAAAAGCCCACGAATCTCTCGTCATCATGTGGAACAGGCACACGATTAAAAGATTTCCCTAAGCCTTCCGTGAAGCTCCGTAATTCTAAGTCCAGCTCTGAGAGCGTCTCAGACTGCTCGTGCATGAATGCTATGGGCACAATGACCAAGTTCGTCTCGTCCCTCGCCTCTATTGCGTTCTCGTTGTCAGGCTGAGTCCATGCGATGCGGCGATTTGTGTGATTCTGGAACCCGACTTCGAACCGGCTGGTTCCTAGCTCTGCCGCAATCATTTTGCAGTGCTCTTCAACGTAGCGATCGTATCTGTTTCCTTCGCTTAGGAATTGAATCGGCGTTCCATGTACCGAGAAATAGAGAAGCGTTTCCGGGTCGTTGAGGTCGAGATCGTGCTCTGACAGGTAGCCGCTGATGTGCTCGGCGCGGAAGGAGCGATACCCCGGATGATGGTGCCATCCTGAGATCGCGGAATATCGAGGCCCCCAGTTTTCTTCGGTGAGTGCGCTACGCACGGCCTCGAGTGCAGCGACAGTGGTTGAACGACCGCATATCGGATACACCGGGAGAGCGATCAGGTGACCGACCCCGTCAGCCCTAGCTTTCTGGACCGCGGAGATGATCGACGGTTCAGTGAACTGGTAAGCTTCGTAAGTAGTTGCGTCTAGACCGCGGGAACGGAGCTCAGCCTCGAGTAGGTCGGATTGATATTGGGCCTGTTTGTTCAGGGGTGACCCACCGATCGATTCATATTCTTCGATTAGGCCAGGAGCTCGATCCTCTGCCAGTTTCTTGGCACGTGAGATGGCTTCCTGCCCCGGCTCTAGACCTGAATTTTGAAGGAAGATTCGTTCGAGGAAGGGCGTTACTTTCTCTTGGGTAGGCTCGTCAGGCTCTCCAAAGTTGATGATGAGTACGCCGATTTGATTTGGTTTCATGATGGACTTCTCTACCCCTCGCGATCGGAAGAAAGTCGCTCAGACGTCTCATGAACACGGTCGACTAGGAAGCCAAGCTGATCGGGGTCGGTCGTGCGGTGGATGCCATGGCCAAGATTAAAGATGTGCGCGGCAGCCCCCATGCCGGATTCGAGAACTTTATCGATTTCTTGACCGAGCTCATCGCGTGATGCGAAGAGGGCAGATGGGTCTAGGTTTCCTTGGAGTACCGTAGAGGAGCCGAGCCGAGCGACGGCTTCGTGCAGAGGCCTTGTCCAGTCGACAGCGATAACGTCTGCGCCGATCTCTGACGCCGCCTCAAGCAGGGCGGATCCTCCATTGGCGAAGTAGATGATTGGCCGGTCGATCTCAGCTTTCACTTCCTGAATGATATTCTTCATAACTGGCTGGATCCGGGCCCTATACAATTTCTCATCAAGAAGACCGACCCAGGAGTCAAAAAGCATGAGGGCGTCGGCCCCCGCACGCGCCTGAGCACGCAGATAGTGGATCATTGATGTACCTAGCAAGTTCAGAAGAGCGTCGGAGGCTTCGGGATTACCTCTGAGGAAGCTTCTGGCATCCATAAAGTCCTTGGAGCCACCTCCTTGAACCAGGTAGCAGAACAGTGTGAAGGGTGCGCCTGCGAATGCGATCAGCGACCTGTCTTTTGGAAGCTCTGACCGGACTATGCTAAGAGCGTCCAGAACGAATGGGACACCTTCGTCCGGATCGAGCGGACGAAGACCATCTACGTCCTTCTGGGACCGAATAGGTGACTCGATTATAGGTCCTGGCGCAAAGCGGATCGGTACACCCATACCTTCAAGCGGAGTCATGATATCGGCGAACAGGATCGCTGCGTCCAGCTCGAATCGGTCGATCGGCTGTAGTGTTATCTGTGCCGCGATTTCGGGTGTTTTTGTGGCCGTCAGAAAATCGACTGTCTTTCTTAGTGCTCTATACTCGGGGAGGTAACGACCAGCTTGACGCATCACCCATACTGGGGTGCGCTCCGTCCTTATCCCTCGGGCTGCTTTTTCGAAGAGTGTCTTGCCGTCAGGCATCGAGTCCTCCTGCGAGAATGTCCTTTGCAGATGTCAGTGTACGATCGATGTCAGTGGTCGAGTGCGCGGTTGACCAAAACCAAGCCTCAAAGCGGCTGGGTGGGAGATGGATATCGCGTTGGAGCATTCCGTGAAAAAACCTGTTGAAAGCTTGTGAGTCGGTGGCTGCGGACGACTGCCAATCTGTGACCGGTGTCTCAGAGAAAAACGGACAGCCCATACCCCCTGAGGACTGCCACCTTATGGGTACGCCGTATTCGTGCCCGAGTGCCTCAAGTCCAAGACCGAGCGTCTTGCCTGTCCCTTCAAGCTCGGAAAAGATATCTGGATTTGACTCTAGGATACCGAGGGTCGTGCGACCCGCTGCTACGGCGAGAGGATTTCCAGATAAGGTCCCTGCCTGATAGACCTGCCCGTCAGGCGCGATCATTCGCATGAGGTCTTCCCGCCCTCCATATGCGCCGACCGGAAGACCTCCCCCGATAACTTTACCCAGTGTCGTTAGGTCGGGTCGGACATTGTAGCGCTCCTGTGCTCCTCCCAGCGCTACCCGGAATCCGGTCATGACCTCATCGAATACGAGAAGCGCACCATAATCATCGCAGATGGTTCGCAGACCCTCTAGGAATCCTGGTTCAGGTGGAATGCATCCCATATTGCCGCACACCGGCTCGGTGATCACAGCGGCGATTTGGTCTCCTTGGGCTTCGAAGTGACTGGCCACGGAGTCGAGATCATTGAAATTTGCTACGAGTGTATGGGATGCGGTTGACTCTGGTACCCCTGGGCTCGATGGGACACCGAGTGTCGCGGCACCGGAGCCAGCCTCGACAAGGAACATGTCTCCATGGCCATGATAAGCCCCCCGAAATTTGATGATACCCGCCCGTCCAGTTGCTGCTCGGGCCAGCCGCATAGCACTCATCGTCGCTTCTGTACCCGAGTTCACAAGCCGCACTACTTCGATTGAAGGAACCAGGCGGACTATCATCTCAGCCAGCGCAGCTTCTCCCTCGGTTGGTGTGCCAAACGATGTCCCCAGCAGAGCAGCTTCGCTTATGGCCTTAGTGACGCTAGGGTGCGAATGACCCAGGATGGCGACACCCCATGATCCGATGTAGTCGAGCAGGACTCGCCCGTCGACGTCCTCTAGAGTGGCGCCTTTAGCTGCGCGAATGAAGCGGGGGGTGCCTCCTACTGATTTGAAGGCTCGGACGGGACTGTTTACGCCTCCTGGCATGACAGCCATCGACCTTGCGAGGAGTTCGTCGTGGATGGAGCTCACCGTTCGTGTTCTCTCATGGGAGTGGATATGGATGAAGAGACAGTAGCCTCAACTAGGCCCGCGAACGTTGCTGGGTTTGCAACACTTACTGCGTTTTTCATAGCGCCGTGCGCTACGAGAGCATCGCGTGTTGTCGCTCCTATAGCGACGACACTGCAATGCTTAAGCACCTTCGACCAGCCATCGTCCATCGCACTCGCCATGGTCTCTACGGCTGACGGACTCGCGAACGTTACGACATCAACACCAGTGGCAAGATCGTTGAGTATGCGGGTAGGATCCATTGAGAGCGTTTTTGTTTCATAAGCTTCGACCCGCGTAACTTCTGCGCCTGCGGCCTCAAGACTGTCCTGCAATGTCGGGGCTGCCAAGTTCCCGGCTGGGAAGAGGACCGATACACCAGCCAAGGGATAGGATCTTTTGATTTCTTTGGCGAGATCCGCACTGCCGCCGACCCCGATTGTATCGGTCCGCCATTGACGCTTGCTAAGCGCCTCAGCAGTTCTGCCTCCGACGGCCGCGACTCGTATTCCTGTGGGCTGAACAGGTATCATGCTGAGCACTGATGTGACACTATGCTGACTTGTAAAGACGATCCAGTTGTAGGACGCGATCGATCCCAGTGCGGTCTTGAGCACCTCGGGATCGGAAGTGCCCTTTATCTCGATAGTAGGCCAATGCAATACTTCGGCACCTTCGGCAGCTAGTAGGGGCGCGAGAGACCTATCGTTTATCGAGCGAGTTACCGCAACGACTTTACCCGATAAGCGCGTCATTGTCCTTCTTCCCTAGGGGGAATGCCAGCCCAAGAGGTGTCTGCTAGTGTGTTGACACCCAGCGTTGACGCGATGTCTTCCGCTATCGCGTTTCCGAGCCCTTCGGGGTCAGCGAGGTTTCCTTCTAGTTCGTTCCGGATTAGCCCTTGAGGTGTTGCAACTGCTGAATGAAGAACCACCGAGACGTCTTCAGGAGCATCGGTCTCTAGCTGACTTAACACCGCATGAACGCCAAGTGGCGCCTGGCATCCTGCCTGCAGCTTTCGGAGAACTGCGCGCTCGGCGCGAACGGCTGCGTGAGAGACCGGGTGATTGAGCAACACGACTTTTTCGCAAACCAGGGTATCGCTCGTTCGGCACTGAAGTGCTATTGCTCCTTGGCCTGCTGCGGGTACCAAATCTGCGGGATCAAAGATTAGATCTGCACGATCGAGCATTCCAAGTCGAGAAAGCCCAGCAGCGGCCAGTACTGCCCCATCGAAGTGCCCGTCGTCTACAGCAGCAACTCGAGTCGGGACATTGCCTCGCTGGTCCACCACCGTCCAATTAGGTCGCAAAACGGCGAGAATTCCTTTGCGACGAGGACTCGATGTCCCGACGCGGAAGGAAGAGTCCAGAGCTGATGAGTCTGCACTAGCTGCTCCTGGCTTATTTCCGCCGGATACTAACACGTCCCTGGGGTCCTCGCGTTCCGGAACTGCAACGATCGATAAGCCATCCGGGAGGCGCGTTGCTAGGTCTTTGCAAGAGTGGACGGCGACATCGATGTCATGGTTCAGCAGCGCGGACTCAATTTCCTTGGTGAAGAAAGAGGAGCCTAGGTGCGGACCGAGCGGTGCGTCACGGATACGATCTCCCAAGGTTGTGATTTCGACAATCGTGGTTTCGACATCCAATGACGCTAGTGCCGATGAGACCCATTCAGCTTGAGCTAGTGCGAGCCGGGAGTTACGGGTCCCGATCCTTATCGAGGACACGGGTGTCCTTCAGTCCTTTGCGCTCTGAGATGCGGTTTCTCCCATCTCATCAGGCGCGGAGTCAAGAAGTTTCAGATTACTGTCACTGGAGATGTTTGCTGACGGGAGCACAATCTCGGGCTGGCGGAGCAGGGCACGAGCTATAGCACCAGCAATAAGGCGAACTTCTTTTCGTTCTCCGTTACTCCTACCGCGAGCGAGGCGTTCCGCTTCATCATAGGCTAGTTCGAGGAGCTGACATGAGTGGGCGGAGCGGAGGAGCTTTTGGCCTTCGTCAGTGGAAGGATCGGCGGAGCGGAGGGCCACTGTTGGTTGGTGAAGAAGGGTGCGTGCGAGCGATCGGGCGATTAGCAGGACCTCTTCTTTTTCGGTGTCACTCCTGCCGTGGGTCAGCCGCTCCGCCTCATCGTTAGCCAGCTTGAGTACATGACTCCGTAGCGCCGTGAGGACTTCGACGCTGTCGCGAGACCTGAACCACTCTTCAAAGTGGTTGACACCCTCTAGCACAATCGCCTCGGCTTTTGGCGTTTGTTCAAGTCTTGCTGCTTTAGCTGACTCGACCTGTTTCGCCACAGCATCAAGGTCGAATACTCGGACGCCTGCGAGTTTTGTGACGTTGGGATGAACGTTGCGCGGATGTGCGAGATCAATAAACCAGAGTGGCTTCCCCTCCCGAGAGGATATGACAGACTCAGGGGTGATCAGGTGATGTGAATCACCTGCTGCACCGACTACGAGATCCGCCTTGGCGATCTCCACAGCAAGTTCGGAAAGTGGCACCGCTGTAGCGCCTAGTGAGGAGGCTACTGCCCGTGCCGTCTCTAGCGTACGGTTAGCTATGACGATCCTGCCGACGCCCTGCTTAGCCAGCAGGCGGCCGACAAGTGAACCAGTATCACCGGCCCCAACGATTAGGACAGATGTACCTTCTAGGTCGGGTATCTCAGAGTACACTAGCTTCAAGCTGGCTCCCGCTAGAGAGGCTGCCCCGTGCCCGATTTTCGTCTCGGAGCGAACTCGTTTTCCCGTTAACAGTGCTACTTCGAATAGTCGATGCAGCACGGTACCTTTAGCGAGCGAGCCCCTAGGGTCGTGCGCGGCGCTCCGCACCTGGCCGAGGATCTGCGCTTCACCATGGACGACTGAGTCTAGGCCTGCCGAGACTCTCAGTAGGTGCTGAACCGCCTCTCGACCCTGAAGTTGAAACGTATTGTTGGTAAGCTCGGTTCGGTTGAGGCCGGTTTGAGTGGCCATTAAGCGATTGAGGGTCTGGGCTGCTCGAACCGGTCGGTTAGACACACCGTACAACTCTAGCCGCCCACATGTAACGAGTGGGAGAGCTTCGATGAGTAGGTCGCTCCGCAGAAGCACTGGCGTAAGAGCGTCGAGGATCTCAGACGGTTCTAGGTGGAGGTGCTCCCTGGCTTCGGCCGACGCGACTGCGTGACTCGTGCCAACAACGAAGACCCCCGGAGCCGACATATTTAGCCTGTTACCCCCGAGACTATGTCTGCCCATGTTCCTATGTCGGTGAGCACTCCCGTGTGCAGTGGGGTGTCCTCCTTGGTATAGCGACGTGCTTCAGTATCGCGGAGATCGTACACGAGCTTGGAGAACATTTCGAGATCGTCGGTCTCATACGTTACGACAAACTCTTGATCCTGAAGACCGAACGAGTAAAGAAGCAATTGCTTGATTTCACGGTACTGCTTCCCAATTCGGATGTGCTCGTTCATCATCCCCTGACGAGTTTCGCGTCCAAAGAGGTACCAGTCCGCTGTCTTAGTAAAAGGGTACATGACTAGGTACGGTTGTCGCTCGTCGTCGTCGTATGGGTCGATCTCTTGGGCTGACTTGGCACGGCTGTATTGGGATGGTCGGGTCATACCCCAGAGCACATCAGAAGGCTGAAAGTATGCGCGGTAGAGGTTCTCGGAGGCCGCTCGTTGTTTAAAGAATACTCCGGGCTTCGTAGGATCACTCGCATCCGCGGTGCTCCAGACTAGGACTTCGCTGGAGGTCTCGATCCCTTGAGTCACGTACAGGTGCGCGCGGTCTGCAGAGTCTTGAAGCAACTCGAACCATGCTCGTGCCGCGACCGAACGGTTTTCTGGTTCGAGAGCCCAAAAGGCGTCTGTACAACGATAGCTGACGAAATGCCCGAGGATTGGGGTTTCTTCTTCGTCATTCATGCTTGTGCTCTCATTCATATTTTTCTTTGAAGTTTTGGCAAGTTATTAGCGGTAGTTGCGTCTCACAGTCATCCCTCTGCAAGCCAGCGAGCCGCGTCTAGGGCGTGGTAGGTGATCACGAGATCGGCACCTGCTCTTCGGAAAGCAAGCAGTGTTTCTAGGACAACGGCCCGTTCGTCGAGCCAGCCATTTGCTGTCGCGGCCTTAACCATGCTGTATTCGCCACTGACGTTATACGCCACAAGAGGCATCGCTGGGAACGCTTCTCGCGAGCGACGCACCACATCAAGGTAGGCGAGTCCGGGTTTCACCATGATCAGGTCTGCTCCCTCAGTCACGTCAGCTGCGTGTTCACGTTCAGCTTCGCGTCCATTAGCGGGGTCCATTTGATGACTACGGCGGTCTCCGAATGTGGGGCTTCCGTCTGCAGCCTCTCGGAACGGGCCGTAGTACGCTGAAGCATATTTTACCGAATACGAGAGGATCGGAATATTGATGAAGCCAGTCGCATCTAGTGCGGTCCGGATAGAAGCAACTTGGCCATCCATCATCGCCGATGGGGCTACGATGTCCGCACCGGCTTCGGCGTGAGATACGGCAGTCTCGGCTAAGCGTGACAGAGACGCATCGTTGAGGATCGTTCCGTCTTCGTCTAAGAGCCCGCAGTGGCCATGGTCAGTGTACTCACAAAGACAGACGTCGGTAATAACGACACCTTTGAAACCATTATTTCGGATAGTTCGAATCGCCTGCTGAATGATCCCATCTTTGGCGGATGCCTGCTGTCCTTCGGGGTTTTTCTCCTCAGGGATCCCAAAGAGTAGGATGGCTCCTACTCCAACCGCTTCAGCCGACTCTACAATCTCTGGGACTCGCTTGATTGGCCAGCGATAGACACCGGGCATAGACCCAATCTCGACAGCTTCTTCGTCGACTTCAGAGACGAAGATCGGTAATACAAGATCTGCTGGGGTGAGAGTTGCCTCGCGGACGAGTTTTCTCACCCCTTCAGATCCGCGTGTCCGACGAAGTCGGGCGGAGATCTGCATAGAGGGACTGGGTGTGATTGTCATAGCCGAAGAAAAGCTCGAAATCCCTTGCCTATACTGCAATCCGTGGAAGCCCGGGGACGGGATCAGTAGAAATGCCTACCTCGACCCCAACCCTTGTTAGTCAAAGCAGGGGTGGGTATGTTGCCCCTAGTTGAGAATCAATCTCAACTGGTTCCTGGGGGAGGGATAAGATCCCTAGAGTTCGTCATAGCCGATGGGGCCGAGTGGGTTGTATTCCCCCCCAGGGGCCTAGCTTTAAAGTCCACGAGTGATCTGTGACAAAAGGACCCTCCCATTGTTCTTTCGTGCAGAGACGGTGAATCCAAAACCCAAGGCTCGGGCCGGAAGCTTCCGACACCTGCATACACACGATCTTTTCGCTGATACACACGAGTGGGGGAATGAAAGAGCTGTTTCTGGGGCGTGCAGATCAAGCAGATGAAATGGATGCCACAGTTTCTCTTAAGTTGCTGAAATAACAGGACACTATTTCGATAGTTGACAGGGATGTTCATTGTTAGCGGATGCTTCAGACTCAGAGAGCTCTCTCGTTAAAGGATCCGGAACACCTGTGGCAATCCTGAAAAACACGTACTCTATAGTCGAAGTTGTAAGGTCTGTCTAAGTGGCGTAAGCCTTTTACAAAAGGAAGCCTCGTGGCTTTTGGCGTAATGTTGGCTTGAGCATGTGAGAACTGAGGTCGAGTGTCCTCGACCGAGATGCTTTGGAGGATTCGTGGCTGGCCATAACAAATGGTCGAAGATCAAGCGCAAGAAGGGCGTTAATGACGCGAAGCGAGGAGCGCTCTTCACCAAGTTGATCCGTGAGATCACAGTGGCGGCCAAGGAGGGGGGTGGCAGCGTAGAGTTCAACGCCCGTCTCCGGCTAGGGGTGGAGACAGCCAAGGCCGCGTCGATGCCAGCGGAGAACATCGAGAGGGCGATAAAGAAAGGTACCGGTGAACTCGAAGGCGTCGACTACCAGGAGGTGACCTATGAGGGTTACGGGCCAGGCGGCGTAGCGCTCTACATTGAGTGTCTAACGGACAACACTAACCGGACGGTGGCCGATATCCGTCACGCTCTCTCTAAATGTGATGGCAGTCTTGGGACAGATGGTTCGGTTGCGTGGCAGTTTGAACGGAAGGGTCAGATCGTAATTGAAGCATCGAAGCATTCTGAGAACGACGTCTTTGAGGCTGCGATTGAGGCAGGAGCGGAAGACGTCGCCGGAGATGGCGAAGAGTTCATAGTCACCTCGGAGGTCTCGGAGTTCAGCTCGGTAGAAGCGGGTCTCAAGAATGCCGGCATTCAATTCTCGTCAGCCGAGCTCACCAGGATCCCGAAGAACGAAGTAGCGGTGGCCGGCAAGGAGGCTTCAAAGTTGGTAAAGCTTCTCGAGACGCTCGACGAACTAGATGACGTCCAGAAGGTCCACTCAAACGCAGACATCGATGAAGCAGTTCTCGCCGAGGCGATGTGAGTCTAGTCCTAGGAATCGATCCAGGGACTGCGGCGACTGGGTATGGGGTCGTGCGCCGGGCGTCAGATTCATCCGTGTCTTTGGTCGAGTGCGGCGTGATTCGAACTTCTACCAGTGAACCACTTCAGGTCAGGATTCGAGAAATCTATGATGCCGTTTTCGCGCTGATTGGTAGGCATGAACCTGATGCGGTCTCTGTAGAGACAGTATTTCAAGGGAAGAACGCTCAGAGTGCCCTGAAGCTTGGACACGCTCGTGGTGCGATTCTTCTGGCTGCTGCTCATCACGAAGTTATGATTGCTGAGTATGCGCCCCGGCAGATCAAGAAAGCCGTCACCGGGACCGGTAACGCAACAAAAGATCAGGTTGGCTTTATGGTACAGCAGCAGCTCAAGCTGAAGAAAATCCCTACTCCGGCTGACGCCGCCGACGGTGTAGCAGCTGCGTTGTGCCACTGCATGTTAGGGAGCGTCCTCACATGATTTCCCGGCTGCAAGGAACTCTGCTGAGTCGGGATGGAGATTGGGTCGAAATTGAGACGAAGGGGGGAGTCGTATACGAGGTCGAGGCACCGCTATCAGTCATTGAACGTCTCCCTTCAACGGGAGGAGCGATCGAGCTTCGGACGGTGCAGGTTGTAAGCGAGAATTCGGTGGCTCTTTATGGATTTATCGACGATCACGAGCGATCTCTGTTCCGGCGTCTGCTAACGGCGTCCGGTGTAGGGGCCAAGGTCGCCCTAGCGATGATGTCCACCTATTCCGCTGGCCGATTGGCGCGTGCGCTTGTCGAAAAGGATACGGTTGCTTTACAGCAGATCAGCGGAATCGGAAAAAAGAAAGCAGAGAAGATTGCGTTGGATCTTGCCGACAAAGTTGCCGATTTGGCGGTCCTTCCGACTTCTGCAGGAGAAGTAGGCACGTCCAGTGGGGCAGAGGAGGCTGTTCAGGCCCTTATCGCGCTTGGGTATTCATTCGTTGATGCGGACAAAGCGGTTCGAGAAGTGCTTCAAGAGGGAGCGCCGGATTCGACTGATGAACTGATCCGACGAGTTCTAGCGGGGTGAAAAGATTATGACTGAGCACACTCAGATTACGACGCCCGAGTCGCTCTCGGAGGACGCTCAGGTAGAGCCATCGCTCCGACCAACCCGCCTTTCCGAATTCATCGGGCAAGGGAAGGTCTGTGAAGCCTTGTCTATAGCGATCGAGGCTGCACAACTGAGGAAGGAGCCACTTGACCACGTGCTCTTCCATGGCCCTCCGGGCTTGGGTAAGACAACCCTGGCCACGCTGCTTGCAAGGGAGATGGGGGTCAACATAAAGACGACGTCTGGCCCTGTACTTGAGAAGCCGGCCGACCTGGTGGGTATCCTCACGAACCAGCGCGAGGGTGACATTCTATTTATCGACGAGATCCATCGGCTTCGTCCGATCATTGAGGAGTTTCTTTATCCGGCGATGGAGGACTGGCAGGTAGATATTCGTCTGTCAGACGGTCCTAAAGCACAGACAATGACCATGAAGATTGAGCGTTTCACCTTGGTGGGCGCCACCACCCGGTTCGGATCGCTCACTGCACCTATGCGGGCTCGCTTCGGGATTGTGCAGCGTATGAACTACTATCCTCCCGCCGAGCTAGTAACGATTGTCAGGAGAAGTGCTGACATTCTGGCCATCGATACCACAGAGGACGGGGCTGAAGAGATCGCGAGACGATCACGGGGAACTCCGCGCGTGGCTAACCGACTTCTGAGGCGGGTGCGAGACTACGCTCAGGTACGAGCTGACGGCAGCATAGATCGAGATGTGGCTCAGGCGGCTTTAAAGCTTCTTGATGTCGATGAGTACGGGCTCGATGAGATGGATGGACACGTGCTGAAGACCCTGATTGAAAAGTTTGAGGGTGGGCCAGTTGGACTAAACTCACTGGCTGTCGCTATGGGCGAAGACCCGACTACCCTAGAAGAGGTCTACGAGCCCTTCCTCATTATGGAGGGATTTCTGCAACGCACGCCTCAAGGGCGTGTGGCTACGCAGCGTGCATTCCGTCACCTTGGATATACGCTGCCCGACTCGGGGAAGGATGCTGATCATGGGAACCAGGCATCTCTGTTCACCGAGAAGGAGTAAGGCTGGCCCTATCCGGCGATCAGCTGAGTACGCGCCGTGAGTGATAAGGTCTCCGACTATTACTACGAGTTGCCGCGTGAGTTGATTGCGCAGCGTCCTGCTAAAAGGCGAGACGAGGCTCGCCTTCTTGTCGTCCCCGAAGTTGGCCAGTTCGGGCATCACACGATCCGGGATCTTGCGAGCTTGGTAAGCCCTGGTGACCTACTGGTTGTGAACGAGTCCAAGGTCCTACCGGCGCGATTGAATGGGCAGAAAACTACGGGCGCCCAGGCGGAAGTTCTGCTGTTAAAGCGCAGCGGCTCGGGGGAGGACCCTGCACTCTGGGAGGCACTGGTCAGGCCCGGCAGGAAGCTTCGAGCGGGGCATGTGGTAGAAATAGGGACCGAGCTGAGTGTCGAAATTCTCGAGGTACTGCCATCAGGAAACCGCTTGGTACGATTGAAGAGTGATTTGGACATCGAAACGGCGATTGAGAGGAATGGTTCGATGCCGCTGCCTCCCTATATCGATCGCGAAATAGAGCCTTTTGACCGAGATCGCTACCAGACGGTTTATGCGAGGACTGGAGGGTCTGTTGCGGCTCCGACCGCAGGATTGCATTTCACAAATGATCTGCTTGAAGAATTCGAGACAAAGGGCATAAAGCGGACTGCGATAACACTTCATGTGGGACTGGGCACCTTTCGTCCGGTCAACACCGAGCACCCATCTGGTCACTCGATGCATGTAGAGAGGTACTTCATTCCGGACTCAGCGATCGAGGCGGTCGAACGCACGAAAATGGATGGTGGCAGAGTTTGGGCGATCGGTACGACGGCGGTTCGCGCTCTTGAGTCGGCCGCGCGAGATGATGGCTCGTTGAGACCTGGTTGGTCACAGACGGACCTCTTCATTTGGCCACCTTATAACTTCCGGGTGGTTGATGGCCTGCTCACTAACTTTCACCTCCCCCGGTCTACTCTGATTATGCTCGTCGCCGCTTTGGGGGGGTACGACCGCACTATGGCGGCATATGCAGAAGCTGTCCGCGAGCGCTACCTATTTTACTCGTATGGTGACGCCATGCTGGTCATGCCTTCTTGCGGATGAGCACGTTTCTCGTGTTGGCTTGAAGATCAGGAAAAACAACCCCATCGACCGATCAACTGAGCCTACATCATTTCTTGGCTCTAGATTTTGGCAAGTAGCGCCAGTTAAAGAGATGATAGGGCAACAGGCTCGTCACGGTCCTTGCGGTTACATTTTCCCGCCATGTTTGACTACACCCTTTCCGCAACCGAGGGCTCTGCCCGCGCCGGCTCCTTAACGACACCTCATGGAAGTGTGTCGACTCCGGCCTTCATGCCGGTCGGGACTGCTGGGACGGTCAAGAGCCTTATCATGGAGGAGGTTAAAGAGCTGGGGGCGCAGGTAGTGCTAGCGAATACGTACCACTTGTACTTGAGGCCCGGTCAAGATTTGGTGCGGCAGCTAGGAGGACTGCATGACTTTATGCGTTGGGACGGCCCGATCTTAACGGACAGTGGTGGCTACCAGGTTTTTTCTCTGAGGGGCACCCGCAAAGTACATGACGACGGTGTCGACTTTCAGAGCCACGTTGACGGATCTCGCCACGTTTTCACCCCTGAATCTGTCATGGACATCCAACGTACTCTTGGTGCTGACATCGTAATGGCGTTCGATGAGTGCCCGCCTGGGGGATGCGATCGCCAGACCGCTGAGCAAGCGAACCGCCGGACTCTCGAATGGTTGCGGCGTTGTAGAATACGGTTCGACGAGTTGGAGCAGGTGGGTGAGTTTCCGGAACAAAGTCTTTTCCCTGTTCTTCAGGGCAACATCTTTGACGACCTTCGAAGAGAGCATGCGGAACAGTCCATCTCGCTAAATGACTGGGACGGTTTCGGGATTGGAGGGCTAAGTGTCGGTGAGTCAAAGCCGGATATGTGGAGGACTCTCGAACTGCTCGACGATGTTCTTCCAAGAGATCGTCCGCGCTATTTGATGGGTGTCGGTTACCCAGATGATCTTCTCGAAGCCATAAAGCGAGGCTGCGACCTTTTCGACTGCGTCGCCCCAACGCGCAACGCGCGACATGGAACTGCCTGGACCAGTATAGAGGGTCAGATCAATCTTAAGGCTGCTCGGTTTCGGTCAGATACCCGTCCGATTGATACGGAATGCGATTGCTATACCTGCGCCCATTACGATCGAGCTTATCTTCGTCATCTGGTTGTATCGGGCGAATGGCTGCCCTTACGACTTATTTCGATTCACAATCTCCGGTTTCTGGTCCGTCTAGGTGAAGAGGCCCGCCGTCGAGTGATTGACGGAAGCTTCGACCATTGGCACAGGGACTGGTTAGAACGCTATAAAAAAGAGGGGAAGGCTTCGTGACGCCTATAACGCTGCTGCTGCAGGCTGCGCCGGATCAGAACTTCGGCCTCCGTATGATGCTCAACTTCGCACTCATTATCCCAATCTTCTATTTCCTTCTGATCCGTCCGCAGATGAAGGAGCGAAAGAGGCACGAAAAGATGGTTGAGGGTGTGAAGAAGGGTGATGAGGTTGTCACCAACGGTGGTTTGATTGGAACGGTTATCCATTCTGATGGACACCGTCTCACTGTCCGGACAGGAGAAAGTACTCGAGTCACGGTTGATCGCGGCCGCGTAGCCAGTGTGCTCGAGGAGAAGGATCATCTGAACATGAGGTCAGAAGAGTAGGGGGGAGTACCTGATGGCCATTCGCGAAATCGTTTACATGGGAGACCCCGTGCTCCGCGCTCCGGCCGAGGATGTTACTGTCTTCGATAAGGACCTAGGAGCGCTCATCCGTGACATGTTCGAAACGATGTACCATGCCGATGGGATCGGTCTGGCTGCGCCCCAGGTCGGGCTCTCACTCCGGGTGATCGTCGTGGGCTTGCGAGGTCATGATGATGGTGAGCTTGAGCAACAGCCCCTAGCGCTGGTCAATCCTATCGTGACTTGGGAGAGCAAGGAGGTCGCTAAGCAATCCGAGGGATGTCTGAGTATTCCAGGTTTGGAAGAGGTCGTTCAGCGTCCCGTATCCGTGAGAGTCGAAGCGAAAGATCCTGACGGAAATGACATCATCGTTGAGGCTGATGACCTCTTAGCTCGAGCGCTCCAACACGAAATCGACCATCTCGACGGCATCCTGTTTATCGACCGCGTGTCGATGCTCAAACGGCGAATGCTTCTAAAGAAATGGAAGAAGATTGAGGCGGAAGCATCGGTTGATACCGGGTGAAGATCTTGTTTTGGGGTACTCCGGACTTCAGTGTGCCTTCTCTCAGAGCACTCTCGGCAGAGGGCTACGAGATTGTAGGCGTGGTGACGCAACCCGATAGACCAGCAGGACGTGGACGTAGGCTGCGGCCCTCCTCGGTAAGGAAGGTGGCCTTGGATCAGGATTTCCCGGTGTTCACTCCGGAACTTCCTAATGGAGAGGCGTTCCTCGAGGAGATAGGTCAACTGGGGCCGGACATCTCAGTTGTGGTTGCTTATGGCCATATACTGCGGCCGGAGGTGCTCGACCTTCCGCCTATGGGATCAATCAACGTACATGCGTCGCTGCTCCCTGAACTCCGGGGCGCTGCTCCGATAAATTGGGCCATAGCGCGTGGTCTCTCAGAGACGGGTGTGACCATTATGCGCATGGCAGAAGGAATGGACTCCGGCGCGATTATCTGTCAGGTAGCAGAGCCGATCTTGGAGGACGAGACAGCGAGTGAGTTGACGGTCCGGTTGTCGGGAATCGGAGCGGTGGCTTTGGTCGAGGCGTTAGCGTTGATCAGTGAAGGGGCGACTGATGAGCAAGAACAGGACCATACCGCAGCTACATTTGCTCCAAAGGTGTCGCGCCACGTGGCTCGTATTAGTTGGACAAGACCAGCGCATGAGGTGTCAGCGCATGTTAGGGCGATGGATGCGGTCCCTGGTGCGTGGACAAAATTAGGCGACGCGCCTGTGAAGCTTTTCCGCCCCGCTGTGTGGGGTGAGGCGAGGGTCAGGGCACTCGGTAGAGAGTTTCTTGAGGATAATGTTAGGCCAACCATCCCAGGGGACAGTGATGGTGGCTTGGTGATCCGAGCGACGGTCTCAGACGGCGTGGTGGTTCGGTGTGCCTCAGGGGCGGTGGCGTTTTCTGAAGCACAGCCGCCGGGGAGGAAACGTATGCCAGTTTCTGACTGGATTAACGGACGGGGCGTTAATGCAGGTCAGCGGTTAGTGTGAGTTCAGTTCCGAGATTTCACGTTGTCACTGACGACCATGTCTTAAGCGATCCAAGCTTCGTCAGTCGAGCGACTGAGGTCCTTGAAGAAGGTGGCGCCGCAGTGTGTTTACACCTGCGTGGTCCGGCAACTAGTGGTCATCATTTATATGATCTTGCTTTGCACTTGAAGGCTGTTGCCGAGGCGAGCGGGGCGCATCTGATTGTAAACGATCGCATCGACGTTGCGATGGCGGTTGGACTGAACGCCGTTCATCTGGGACGTCGGTCACTGTCTATGAGTGAGACACGGACATTGGTCCCCCTATCCACGATTGGTGCATCGTGCCACGATGCAGTTGAGGTGTCTGCGGCTCGTGAGGTGGACGCTTCTTGGATTATACTGGGTAACATATTTGAGACAGCGTCTCACCCAGAGCGACCAGGTCTCGGGCTTCACACATTAAAAGAGCTTGTTGTTTTGGCCGATTACGTCCCAGTGATTGCCATCGGTGGCATCATGATTGAAAGGGTCCCGGGCGTGCTAGCTTCGGGTGCTTGGGGTGTCGCTGTCATGTCCGGCGTATGGGGCGCAGAGTCTCCGTCTCAGGCTTCGAGCGAGTACATTTCTATGCTTCAAGCGGACACCGGAGAGCCCTGATGACCCCAGATACGAGCATCGACATTCAGCTCAACGGAAAGCGCCAGTCTTTCGGGGCGGGGCATACGGTGACGACTCTGCTCGAAGCTCTTGAGCTTCACCCGGGCATGGTGGTTGTGGAGTTGAACAGAGAAATTCTTGATCGAGAGAACTATGATGCGATTAAGGTGGTTCAAGACGATATGATCGAGCTCGTCCACTTTGTGGGTGGGGGTTGAAATGACAAGTACCGACACATCAATGGATGATGCCCGAGCCCTAGATGGCCCATTCTACATTGGTGGCACAAAGTTTGTGTCCCGCTTGATTGTGGGGACGGGAAAGTATGAGTCGAACCAGATCATGGTGGACGCCATCCGAGCAACAGGAGCAGAGATGGTGACGGTCGCGGTGAGGCGGGTAGACCTAGACCGCAGCAAAGACGAGGCTATCCTGCATCATCTAGATCCGCAGGACTTCTTTCTGCTTGCGAATACCGCGGGCTGTTACACAGCCGACGACGCTGTGCGATACGCCCGGTTAGCTAGAGCGGCTGGTTTTAATGAGTTCGTGAAGCTGGAGGTCATTGGTGACGAACGTACCCTTCTGCCTGATGTTCACGCGACACTCGAAGCTGCAAAGACTCTTGCAGACGAAGGCTTCAAGGTCATGGCGTATACGAACGATGACCTAATCACCGCCCTAAGGCTCGAAGACGTTGGGTGCGTTGCGGTCATGCCGCTCGCAAGCCCGATAGGTAGTGGGCTTGGTGTCGTGAATCCTTATTTCATTCGAGAGATCAAGGCTCGTCTCAAGGTGCCCGTAATAGTAGACGCGGGTGTGGGAACAGCGTCCGATGCCTGCGTGACGATGGAGCAGGGTGTGGACGGTGTGCTCATGAACACTGCGCTAGCGGACGCGGACGACCCGGTTCGAATGTCCCACGCGATGAAGCACGCAGTCGTTGCTGGCCGGCTAGCGTACTTGGCGGGTCGCATGCCGTCGAGTGAGATTGCTGTTCCGTCATCGCCGATTGAGGGCATGCTCGACTGACCGGGGTCACGCCCGGTCGGGCGGCTGCGTACGCAATTCGGGTCGAGGCCGAACGAGGCAGGCGTCTCCATCGGGCCTTCTCGGACATAGCCGATTCGTTGGAGCCACGAGAGCGTGGATTTGCTCATGAGCTAGCATGGGGAACGACCCGGCTCAGAGGACGACTTGATGGGCTGCTTGAGGCACATGTGTCTAGGCCACTCAGAGAACTCGATGGAGCAGTTCTGGAACTCCTGCGTCTCGGCACCTATCAGATTCACTACATGGAGTCGGTACCTGCTTATGCTGCTGTGTCAGCCACAGTAGACCAAGTACGGGTAGAGGCGGGAGCACGACCGACTGGCTTTGTGAATGCCGTCCTCCGCAGGGTTGCAGCCGATGCTGCGGTGCCACCGGAAGACATGGATTCGCTCTTGGCATTAACGACTTGGGGTTCCCATCCCGAGTGGCTTGTTCGGCGATGGCTCTCACGCTATGACGTGATTGATGTTCGGAGGCTTTTAGAGCATGACAATAGCCGGCCTCCGACGTCTATTCTCCCCATAGGGATGAACAGCGAGGAGGCTTTAGCACGCTTAGCGGAAGAGGGGGTCGAGGCCTCGCTAGCAGCGGATTGGAGTCCATGTCTCCGCCTGGCCGATACTAGTTCAGTAGCTTCGGCGTTGCGTGCTCTTCCGATTTCTATTGTCCAAGATCCAGCGTCAAATCTTGTAGCGCGTTACGCGGATGTTTCGTCAGGCACGATTGTTGCTGATCTTTGTGCGGCCCCGGGCGGCAAAGCGCTTGCGCTGTCGGATCGAGCCGCTCGGATCATTGCACTTGATCGGTCGGAATCACGTATGCGAATGGTCAAAGACAACGCGCACCGCACTGAGCGGCCATTGGAATTGGTCGTCGCTGACGCCAATAGCTTACCACTAGTGGCGGCAGATGTGGTAATGGTTGATGCCCCGTGCACCGGCACAGGCACTCTAGCTAGACATCCTGACGCCCGCTGGAGGTTGAAGGAGGAGGGGATTGCTGAGATGGCGGCGCTCCAACGTAGCATGCTGGACGCAGCAGCCGATGTCGTCCGCCCGGGAGGTATGCTTGTCTACTCGACCTGTACCCTAGAGCCAGAAGAGAACGAGCGGTGTGTAAGTGACTTCCTCGCTGGGCACCCGGAATACGTGCTTGAACCGAGTGAAGCGTTCAAACATGAAGATCCTGGGGGAGCGTTCGTTGATTCGGAGGGGTTTTTACGTGTCGAGCCATGGCGTTCTGGCTATGATGGTTCTTTTGGGGCACGCCTGAGGAAGGCTCTATGAAGCTAGGAGACTCACTGGGACGGAACCGAAAGCGCCGAAAACGCAAAACGGGCGGGTTTTCGGGTCGGGATCAATCACAGCGTGTCGGAGACAGTTCCTCGTCGGATAGGGACGGGACTGGAGGCAGAGTTAAAGGAGGAGGCGGCCTAGCAGCGCTCAGTGGCCGAGTACTTTTCGGAGGCTTCGTCGTGTTGGTTATAGGGGGAGGGTGTGCTGGTTACGGTTTGGCTACCAGGGTTTTCTTTCCTGCGCCCCCACCAACGGGTGATCTCTATGAAGTTCCTGACGTGCGAGGCCTCGGCCTTGCGAGTGCTGAGGAGCGATTGGCTGGGGCAGGACTTGAACTTGGACAGACTGACTCGATCACGCACCCGACCGTCGCTGCAGGGGTTTTGCTAGGCCAGTCTCCTTTACCCGGGCAGGTAAGTCGCCCGGATGAGCCGGTCTACGTTACAATGAGCATAGGTCCGCAGATGAGGTCAGTCCCGGATGTCTTAAGTCTTGACCAAGCCAGCGCGCGTGTTGTGCTTGAGACTGGCGGCTTTGTAGTAGAAGTCGATTCTGTCGAAGCCGAAGAGGTTCGCGGGCAGGTAGTAGGGCTGTCTCCCCCGCCGGACAGCATGGTGGCGCTTCCGGCCGAGATCAGGCTAATAGTGAGCACCGGACCGCCCTTGGTGCTCATGCCCGCGGTCTTAGGTCTTAAGCAGGCGGAGGCAGAGAGTTTATTGGATTCGCTGGGCCTCGACGTGATAGAAGTCGAGGAGGTATTTCGTTTCGGTAGAGATCAGGGTGTTGTGGTTGAGCAGGAACCGGCCGCGGCCAGTGAACTTGAGCGTGGTAGTGGGGTCCGACTGAAAGTGGGTCGGCGCGGGGGGGTAGATTAAAAGATGAACCGTTACGTCAGCAGAACACGGCAGACGACTCAACCCATAAAACACTAAAGATGAAGCGTTTCTTGGTCAGATCACCCTATTTTTGGGCTATCGCAGCCTTCGTGGCGACAGTCCTGGCCGCGTGGGTGGGTCGTGAGAACTATCGGCCTGTGATCACGGGTAGCGAGGCACCGGAGTTCACTATGCTTGCCATGGATGGCTCGGAGGTCAGCCTTTCAGATTTTCTAGGAAAGGATGTCTTGCTAGTCAACGTGTGGGCTACCTGGTGCGGACCGTGTCTTACCGAGATGCCCTCCATGCAGCGCCTGTATGATCGTTTCATCGGTGAGGATTTCGAGATCCTTGCAGTGAGTATCGACGCGCCGGCAGGGCAATTCGATCTTTTTGGTCGTGAGGGAGGAGACTTAGCTGCGTTTGCCGAGCAGTTGGGGCTGACATTCCCAATCTTGCAGAATCCGAGTGGCGACATTCAACAGATCTATCAGACAACGGGGGTTCCGGAGAGTTTCGTGATAGGTAAGGATGGGGTCATTTACAAGAAGGTCGCCGGGGAAACCGACTGGAACGCGTCTGAGAATGTGGAGCTTATTCGTAGGCTCCTAGTCTCAGACTGAGGCGACGTTTTGGTTACTTCGAAACAGGCGCTGGTGCACAACGGACTGCTGAAGCTGTCCGCCCTGGCGCTCTCCATATTCCTATGGGCGTTAGTCCAGACGGAGCCGTCGAATCGAGAGACGTTCACTGCTGTACCCGTTTCGGTTCATGTAGCCGATACAGCATGGACTACTTCTGCAGTCCCCAGTCCTTCCCAAATAGACGTTCGTCTTGGTGGTACCGCACGGGATATTATCCGCCTGGCACGAGAGGGAATGAGTATTCGTGTTCCGGTGGCGTCGGTCGGATCGCGTGATACGGTCATCTCGCTTCGTAGGGAATGGGTAGACCTGGGTGAGTCGACCGGCCTCATTGTGGAATCGATGGTTCCCTCTGCGATCCGCGTCTCACTTGAGCAGGCGCAGACCCGACTGATTCCTGTTGCAACCCGATTCGTGGGTCGTGTCCATGACCAGTTGGCTCTCTCTGCTCCGATTGAGGTCAATCCGAGGGTTATTCGTGTCCGGGGTCCGCGAAGTTCGGTCATGAACATCGACTCCTTGAGACTCGTGGCCCTCGACTGGTCTGATGTAGCTAGGTCGGGAGTTTATACCGTTGCTGTAGACACGATAGGGCTTCTTGGTACTTCAGTAGTGCCGATGACGGCGACCCTGGGTGTGCGTTTAGAAGATCGGGTAGAGCGTGTCTTAGATGGGATTTCGGTTCAGGCCATAGCTAATCCAGGTGAGCCTGAGCTGATCGTTAATCCGGCTATCATTCAGGTGCGATTAGCCGGAGCACGTACGCTAGTGACCTCACTCGTTCCGGAGCGCCTTCTCGCGTGGGTTCCGACCGAGTATCTCCAGGGATTGACCCCAGGCGAGGAGAGGGTCGTATCGGTCCGTATCGAAGGCGTTCCAAGTCTCGTTACGGTGGTTCCGGGTAACGAACGAATTACTGTGCGCAGGGTGCTGGATCGAGCCGAACTCACCGGTGGTTCTCAGTGAGCCTCCTTAGCAGACCGCTTGTGCTCGGTCTCGAGACTTCCTGCGATGAGACGGCGGCGGCGGTGCTTGACGGTGATAACCGGATTCTCGGACATGTGATTCTCTCGCAGGACGTTCATGAGGTATACGGCGGTGTTGTCCCCGAGCTGGCTGCGAGAGCTCACCTTCAGAAGGTCGATAGCGTGGTCAACGAGGCCCTAGAGAGAGCCGGGGTTGCGCTTGAGGACGTCGATGTGTTCGGTGTGACGACTGGCCCTGGCCTGATTGGTGCACTTTTGGTGGGAGTATGCTGGACGAAGGCGGTAGCATGGGCTCTCGATCGACCGTGGGTCGCTGTCCATCATATGGAGGGACACCTTTTTGGCCCCGTGCTTGAGGACCCACAGGCTGAGCCCCCTTTTATCGCTCTTTTGGTCTCGGGTGGGCATACGCTGTTGTTGTACGTGACGGCCTGGGGTGAATACGAGCTTCTAGGAAAAACCAGGGATGACGCGGCAGGCGAGGCGTTTGACAAGGTTGCCAAGCTTCTTGGTCTTCCGTATCCCGGTGGCCCTGCGGTCCAGCGGATTGCAGAGGACGGTGACCCGGAGAGGCACCGGCTGCCAAGGCCGATGCTGCGTAGGAACCAGACTGTCGAAGATCCGGCGTTCTACGACTTCTCTTTCAGTGGCTTAAAAACTGCGGTTATCGACTTGACGACGAAGTTGGGCGACTCCCTGTCAGATGAGGCCCCACACGTGGCAGCGGCCTTCCAAGATGCAGCGGTTGACGTACTGGTTTCCAAGACACTTAGGGCCATGCGTGAAACAGGATGCGGGCGCGTAGTCCTCGGGGGAGGTGTCAGTGCGAACGTACATCTGCGCCAAGAGATGGAAAGAAGGATCCAAGAACTCGATGCAGAGACGGGACCCCGGTCTGTGCATCATGCTTCTTTGCGGCTCTCTCTCGACAACGGGGCGATGATTGCTAGAGCTGCGCGATTCCGTTTCGAGAAAGGAGAGAGCGCCCCCTTGGATCAGAATGCATGGGCGTCTCTAGATTTCCCTGGTCTTCGGGACGGCTCCCGCGGAATAACCCTCCCCAAAACTTAGACGGCATATGTATCCGGTTTTCTTCCAAATGCCCCAATGGGTCCCCTTTCTTGGGGGGCAGCCCATAACCTCATTCGGGGTGTTCATGTTACTTGCTTTCCTTACGGCGGGTTACGTTTTGCGAGCGGAGCTTCAGCGGGTCAACGAGGACCCCGATAAGGCTTGGGACTTCGTCTTCATGGCGGTCATTGGAGGAATCCTAGGAGCGAAGGTGTACTATCTGCTTCTGAATTTCCCCAGTCTGATCGAAGACCCAATAAGGATGGTTTTTTCTCGCGGCGGACTGGTGTGGTACGGCGGATTTCTGCTCGCTACGGCGTTGGTTATAAGGGAGATCCGTCGCCAGGGACTTTCGGTGCCGGTCATGGCTGACCTCATTGCGCCTGCGTTGGCCTTGGCGTACGCCGTCGGGCGTATTGGGTGCTTTCTCGTTGGTGACGACTGGGGCCTACCAACCGACTCTTTCCTCGGAGTCCGTTTCCCACAGGGCGCACCGGCGACTACCGTGCAGAATATTGAGCAAATGTTCGGTATCACCGTAGACCCCGCTCTCATAGAGGAATACGGAAATGTTGTCCCGGTTCACCCGACCCAGCTCTACGAGGTCGGCATGAGCACTCTGATCTTCTTCATTCTCTGGCGAATCCGTGAACACGGACATCAAAAGGGGTGGCTCTTCATGCTCTGGCTGGGTTGCGCGGGCGTCGAACGGTTTCTGGTTGAGTTTCTGCGGGCCAAGGACGACCGCTTCTTTGGTGTCCTGACTGTCGCTCAGATAATCAGCCTCGCGATCGTTGCGGTCGGAGTCTGGGGGGTTTTGAAGACGCGGGCGGCCCCGGAGCCGACCTGATATGTCTGACCGGTTGACCGTACTGCATACTTCGGACTTCCAGTGCGGGAAGCCGTATCTGCCGGAAGCTGCGGAAGCACTTCTGGAATTGGCAGAGGATATAGACCCAGACGTAGTAATAGTCTCAGGTGACCTGACACAACGTGCGAAGAAGAGAGAGTTCGTTACAGCCCGTTCGATTATCGACGGGTTTGGTGCAAGGCCTGTTGTTGTGACACCCGGTAACCATGACGTCCCTCTTTACCGATTTTGGGAACGTCTGTTCGATCCCTTCGGGAATTGGAGAAGCTTTGCCGGAGAGCGAGCGCTAGATACAGTTACTATGGTCGACGGGGCCGTCATCGTCTCGTTGAATTCTGCTGCTCCGCTCCGTGCTATCGTCAATGGGCGTGTCGACGACTGTCAGGTCGATTTCGCTCGTCAAGCTTTCGAGACCGGCGAACGGGATGCTCTCCGTCTTCTTGTCGTTCATCACAACTTTGTACCTGCACCCAGCAAGGACGCGGGCCGGCCACTTCCCCGTGCTGCCTACTTGGCCCGTGCTTTCGGTGATATGGGGGTGGACTTGATCCTTGGCGGTCACGTTCATGAAACCTTCATGAAGGTCTCTGAGGAGATTCCGGAGTGTCCGCCGCAAGATCCTCCATTACCGATCCTCGCGTGCGGGACGACAACGTCCTTGCGTGGTCGTGGGTCAGAGGATGGCTGGAACAGTCTTAGCGTTCTTCGCTTCGGCGAGGATGACGTTGAGGTCACTCCCTATCGCCGTGCAGTCGATGGTGTTGCGTTTGAACCGATGCCGTCGCGTTCGTGGCGGCTTCGACGGAGAGTGTGACGGGTGCTGGCTGACTCGCGATTATCGATCTATCTCGCGTATCGGCGAGAGGTTTTAAGGAACTGCGCGTCCGCACTCGGCGAGGGTAGATACTATTCCCTCGGTGTGGAAATAAAGAGGGCATGCCGACTTCTGCCGATGATCATGATCGTTGGTTTGGTGTTGGCTGCCTTCCCGTCCTCTGGGATGGGTCAGTTACGTGGTCCTGAGGTCCTAGATGTTCGGTTTGAGGGTAATGTCACTTTCCCGGCGGACTCACTTTCTAGAGCTATCGCAACGCGAGCGACCGCGTGTCGTTCTCTTTGGTTCTACTTCCCACTCCCACTCTGTCCTCTAGGCGTAGATTTCGCACTGAGTCGCTCAACACTTCAGGACCGGGATCTTCCTCGGGATAGGGCACGGTTAGTTCTCTGGTACCGCCAAAGGGGCTTTCGTGACGTAGTGGTGAACGAGCCGGTAGTAGAACGGACAGGGTCGGTTGCCCGTGTAACTTTCCAGATTGAGGAGGGTCGCCCGATCATTGCTCAAAGCATCGGGTTCTCGGGGGCAGAGGAATTAATAGCAAAAGGCCTACTCGATGAGCTTCCGCTCGCGGAAGGAGATCGACTGTCGACATTAGCCTTGGATGCGACCCGGGACTCAATTATCCAGCGTCTTAGCAATCAGGGTTATGCGTACGCCGATGTCTTCAGACAGGTAAATCGACCAGGTAACCCACCTTCGTACGACGCAGTCACGACTTTTGAGGTCGTTCCCGGTCCTGCGACAACGTATGGCGACATCACAGTGGAGGGAGTGGAGACCCTTGGAGTAGGGACAGTTCTGAGAACATCTCAACTGAGACGCGGCGATCCGTATCGTCGCGCTGACGTCGATGAGGCTTCGTCGCGTTTGTACGGCCTAGATATCGTACGAAACGTGACCGTGGTTCCAGATACGTTACTGGGCGTTCAGAATCCGACGGTTGATGTAGCTATCATTGTGCAGGAGGGGGATGCTTTTCGGGTACGTGCCGGTGGGGGGTGGAGTACTGCCGAGTGTTTGAATACCGAGGCCCGTTGGACCAGCCGAAATTTTTTCGGAGGAGGTCGGAGCCTCTCGGTCCGCGGACGATTGGGGAATATACTCGCACAAGAGTTCCGGGATGTCCTCTGCGCGCAGAGTGGTGAGGGTGACTTTGCGGGCCTGACAGGAATAGCTGCTGTGGACTTCGTGCAGCCGTGGTTTGTTTCGAGTCGTAATTCTTTGTCGGCCTCGATCTTTATAGAGAGACAGTCGTTGCCCGACATTTTTAATCGTCGAGCTGTGGGTGGCCAGGTAGGACTTTCTCGTGCTGTAGGGGAGAGAACTGTCATGACTGGCTTTTACCGACCGGAGATTTCAGAGCTAGACGCGAGTGACGTACTCTTCTGCACCGGTTTTCTAGTATGTGCACCAGATGATATAAGGGAGCTAGAAGATCCGAATTCCCTCTCGCCGATAGGCATCTCATTCGCACGGGAGCGCTCCGACGATCTTTTAAATCCCAGATCTGGGTATCGTCTTCTGCTCGATGTTGAGCATGCGGCGAACTGGACTATGTCAAACTTCCGCTATGATCGGGTGATCGCTGAGGCTAGTCGCTACGCCTCCACTGGTCGCCTGGTGTTAGCCACAAGGGTCCGTGGAGGATGGGTCGGGTCTGGGGGGTTCGAAGGACTTGTCCGACAGGGTCGTGCTGAGGTAGAGGGCGTCGAATTAGTACACCCACAAAAACGCTTCTATACCGGTGGAGCGAACTCTGTAAGAGGCTTTGCGCAGAGCAGGCTTGGTCCTAGAGTGCTGCTGGCGAAACCGACAAATCTGCTGTCCACGTTGGAGGGGGGTGGGATGTGCTCGCCCGAGTCTCTTCGAGATCGGAGTTGTGAGGCTAACCCGACTGCAGCCTACGAGGATCAACCGATAGGCGGGACTCGGTTGTTTGAGGCGAACCTCGAATTCCGGATAGCAATGGGCTTCGTAGAGGGGGTGCTGTTTGGGGACGTGGGTCAGGCATGGGGCCCAAATCAGAGCATTCTTCTCCAGGATCTGGAGTTCACACCTGGGTTCGGTGTACGTTTCCCGAGTCCTGTAGGACCAGTCCGCCTCGATCTCGCGTATAGGTTCAGGGGTGCAGAGTATCTGCCTGTGGTTACGGAGCAGATTTTGCCGTTGGATGTTGCAAGAGAACTTGGAGATCAACTAGTCGTGGATGGGAAACTCGTTCCGTGGGTAAGTACGGGTGAGCTAGTACAGCTAGGGTCTCCAGTTTTATTCGGGGGAGCTGACCGAGGCTTCCAGCTCCACGTTTCTATAGGGCAGGCGTTCTGATGTCCGATGACTTAAAGGGTCCAGACGAAAGTCTTGGCACAAACAGCTCGGATGAGGGGGGGGCTGTTCGGCGAGCTGAGCGACTGGCTTGGTTTTCGCCTAGTCGGATTAAACGGGGGCTAATCGCCGGTGCACTTTTCCTGGTGTTGGCTGCCGTCGTAACAACCCAGACTAAGCAAGGGCAACATCTTGCCCTTCGCGCTGCGCTGAATCGGGTCCAGTCCAGTCTTTCGGGGGAACTCACGATCCAAGGGGTGCGCAGCGGGACGCTTCTCACCGGTGCCACGATGACGGAGGTTCGACTCGACGCTGAGGATGGGCGGCCCATTTTCTCTGCTGACTCGATAGTTGTGCGCTATTCCATTCTTGCGGCACTCTCGGGTGGACAGTCTATCCGCTCGACGATGTTTTGGGGATTAGACTTGGAGGTTTCGCGGTACACGAGTGAGGAGAGCGTGAACCTCAGTCGTGTTTTGGCGCATCGGGATAGCGAGGCGGAACTTGACATTAGCGAGTCAGTCGCTGAACTCCGGCTCGGTCAGGTTGGCTTTCGTGAGAGTCGGGTGCGGATCCTGACGCCGACGATGAAGCGCTCGGGGCAACGTCTTGTTCAGGGGCCAGAGGGGGTGGTTCTGCGCGAGCTCACTTTCGACTCGCTCGACATTGATATTGAAGAGGCGATTCTCTCCGTTTCGAGCGAGCCTCAGTTCACGGCTAGGCTCAACTCTTTATCGTCCAGTTTAGGAGTACTTGAGGAGCCGTTAGTGATCGAAGAGGCCCTTGGGTTCGTTTCATACGGACAACGGGGCATCACTATTTCTGAAGGACGCTACACGCTGCCCGGCGGGGTAATTCAGGGAGATCTGACCCTAGGTCCCAGGACAGAAGGACAGCCGTGGGTGTTGACTGCAGACATCCAGTCGGAGGGGTGGGTGCCTTTATCAGATATTGGCTGGATTGACGCCCGGATTCCGGAGGGACGCTTCCGTGGGGCGGCGGAACTCCGGATTGAAGACGGAGTGCACCTGGCTGTCCAAGATATAGAAACTGAACTCGAGGCAGGAAACGTACTCTTCAATGGGGGTGTCACCTTCGACGAAGGTCTGACCCTCAGTGGTATGCAGGTTACGGCTAACCCGTTGCCACTTGACCTCGTAGAGCCTTGGATTGAAAGGGACATTCCCATCGATGGTTGGCTGAGCGGAGAAGCCAGCTTTAACGGTGCATTGGCCGACTTAAGCTTGCAGGGCCGTGTCACGTTGGTTCCAACGGGCCTAGGGGGCACACCGACGACAGCAGAGTTTCAGGGTGCTATTCACATGGGGAATAATCCTGGCGCGACTGGGTTCTCCGTGTCGATGGGATCCATGAACTACGATGTGCTTTCGGCGCTCTGGCCTGAATTCCCGTGGGCGGGTTCAGGGAATGGTCGAGTTCAAATCGACGGGCGAGTCGAGGGTGGCGTCATGGTGGTAGCGGATATGGAGCATTTGTCTGCCGCTTCACTACAAACGGTTACCCAAGTAAACGGTATGTTTTGGCGTGGCGTGGAGGCTGGCAGCTGGATTACGGATATGAGTGTGGACTTCCAACCACTAGCGGTAGGAGTCCTAGGTGGTATCGCTCCTGATCTGCAACTCAGGGGTGATGCAAGAGGCTCGGTAGTGTTGAGTGGCGCGCTAGACGATGTAGCCATTGAGGCAGACTTGACCGTCAACGATGGCCACGTTCGAGGTCGTGGAAACATGGACCTCGGCAGTCCGACCGATCGGTACACCATAGAGATCGAGGCGTATGAGCTCCCACTTTTTGCATTGTCTGGCCGGGTCCCTGAGGAGACGAGTTGGAGTGGCTCACTTGATATAGAAGGATTTGGGGCCAGCCCGGACGCGATGTCGCTCGACCTTTATGGATCGGCGTATGAGTCGCGTCTGGGTTCGCTCGGGGTAGATACTCTATCGACGGTAATGCGAGTCAGGAGTGGGGTTTTGATAGCTGACTCACTTAAGGCCAACGTGGGTGGGGTAGAGCTAGTAGGCAGCGGACGCCTAGGGCTTGTAGAGAATCGTTTCGGAAGTGCCTCAGTTGATTTTAGTGCTGACCGACTAATTGGGCTTCGGGCCGCACTTATTGGCGTTGCGGATTCGATAGTCGTTCAGGAAGACCTCACATCTCTAGATCGTGAGTTCTTGAGACTTCAGGGAATCGAGCCTGACACCTTCCCTCGACTTGCGGACGTGCGCCTAGATGGCGCAGTTCGGGGAGCTGCAAACGTTAGCGGACGGTTGGGGGATATTGATGCTGGGCTAGTGATGGAGTTAGAGGACGCTTTCTGGAAGAGGAATCATATCGACTCGGCTCGTATCGCTGTGACGGCGACTGGGCTCCCAAGCGCGGAAGGCGTCTGGGAGGTGGCAGCGACCGCGCACGGACTTGAGGTCAGAGGCCGTCAGTTCCAGAAGACCGGCTTAGAAGTCAATATGTTTGAACGGGATGGTGATGCTAGGCTTGAGATTATGAGGCGGCCTGGTGAGGAGTATCATGCGGCCGGTGCATTTGTCGTCGATTCGTTGAGTGGATCAATTGATCTAGACGCGTTCAACATACAGGTTGACGAGGAAGAGTGGATACTTGTTCGTCCTGCTCACGTGGAGTGGGATAGGAGCACGCTGAGCGCGGAAAGCATCGAGGTGGCACGACTCGGTGGGGACCCGATGAGCTTGCTAGCGGAGGGCAAAGTTTCGCGCGAAGGAGAGAGCGATTTTCGGCTGGGGGTCTCGGGCCTTCGGATAGAGAAAATGTTGCACCTCGCTCAGCTAGAGGAGCTGGATGCGGCGGGACAGGTTGACTTAGACCTTTCCGTGCGGGGGTCGATGGAGTCTCCAAGGATAGATGTTGTTTTCCGGGTCGATAGACCCCAATTCGGATCTATGGAGCTCACGCGTGCGGATGGCGATGTGACTTACCGGGCTCGTGAGTTGCGCTTCGATCTGGATGGCCTTGCCGGGGAAAGAGAGGCGCTGCGGGCGACCGGAACATTTCCTGTGGACCTTGCTCTTGTGAAGTCAGATGAGCGAATGGTAGATAGTCCCATGAGGATCGAGGTAGTTGCTGATTCGCTAGACGCTGCGATCGCGCTGAGCTATCTCGGGACTCTAGAAGGTGTGGTCGGGACTGTGTCGGGTGGTGTCTCAATCGGCGGGGTACCCTCGGCCCCCGCTCCAGAGGGCCGAGTGACTCTGTCCGACGGCGGTTGGTCGATAGAAGCGATTGGCGTGCGGCACAGTGAGGTCAACGGTACCATCACGCTCCAGGAAGACCGCACTGCTAACATAGCCCTTTCTGCTGAGGGAAATGGCCGTTCTGATGTCACTGGGACCATTCTCCTTGAACCCTTCTCAGACCCGGATCTGAACCTTCAGTTTGACTTCGATCGTTTCCTCGCAGTGTCGCGTGCAGATGTAGAGGGTTTGGTGAGTGGGGGATTCAATCTGACCGGTAAGTACTCACGCCCACTGGCTGAAGGTGAGCTTACCGTGGATGAAGGCACGATCTTCGTGGATGAGCTCCAGCGTGCGGCCGACATTGTCGACCTGAGTGATCCTTTTCTGTTCGAGACTGGTCTCGCTGTCGACACTACAACGCTGATTTCGCAACCACTCTTTGCGGGGCTCCGCAACCCGTTTTTCGACAACCTCCGGGTAGATGTAGACTTGTCGGTGCCGAGAAACTCGTGGCTGCGCTCGATCGACTCCGATGTCGAGATGAGTGGGGACCTTCTGGTGCGTTATGATCGGAGAGCTGGGGACTTCGTCCTGATCGGCGAACTCGAAGCGGTCCGAGGTTCCCATCGTGTACTTGGGCGCACCTTCGAGCTTGATGGGGGGAGTGTTCTATTCCTCGGCCGACCTGGTCTAAACCCCGACCTTAATATTGAGGCTTCGAGTCGAATACGTCGGCAAAATGAACCTCCACTGAACGTCAATGCGCTGGTCGAGGGCACTCTTGTGCAGCCTGCTGTAACGCTAAGCACCGGCGAGATGGGTATCGCTGAAGAAGATCTGGTTTCATACCTAGTATTTGGCCAGCCGAGTGGGGCAAATAGCCAAGTGGGGGAGCTCGGCCGTAGGGGTGTAGTCTCCTCAGCCGTGCAGGGCACAGTAACCTTCGTCGGCGGTGTGCTGACCAATCAGTTCGGATCTGCAGTGTTCGGAGACTTCTTGGACTACTTTTCCGTTCAGCAGAGTGGAGGACAATCGTTTGGACGGGAGTACTTCGCCCAGACGCAGGTTGAGGTCGGAAAGTATGTCGGTGACGACCTTTTCACTGTCGTTGTTTTGCGTCCGACAGACAACAGCGCGCAAAATCAGAACGCAGTCGCGGGTGTTCGGGTAGAATGGGCACTTACCGATGACTATAACGTAGAGGGGTTCTTGGAAGATCGCTTCCTAAGGAGCGGTAGCCTATCGCTAGGATCGACCGCTGGGTTGATCGAAAATGACAGGATCTGGGGTGTGATTTTCTTCCGGGAGTGGGGCTACGGCCAGAAACGGAATTCAACGGAGCAAAACTGATATGCAGATGGCCAAGGTATTTGGGTTGATGACTGTTATGACTGTCATCTTCGTAATCGCGGGTGACTTTATCGGCGGGTCTTCAATGGCCGGAGGTTTCTTTGCGATGTCTATGGTCATGAATCTTTGGGCCTTCTGGTTCAGCGACAGGGCGGTACTGAAGATGTACCGAGCTAAAGAGATAGGGTTGGAGGAAGCGCCCGAGCTCTACAACATGGTTGATCGATTGCGCCAGAAAGCGGACCTCCCGATGCCTCGGATAGCGATCGCACCTGAGCGACAGCCAAATGCTTTCGCGACAGGGCGCAATCCAGAAAATGCTTTGGTATGTGTGACCGCTGGGCTGATGGAAGAGCTAAATGAACGCGAGTTAGAGGGGGTGATCGCTCATGAACTGGCACACATCAAGCACCGTCATATGCTTGTAGGGACTATCGCGGCCGGTATGGCAGGTGCTATCGCCCTAGTAGGCAGCATCCTCCGTTGGGGCATTATTTTGGGGTCAAGAGGAAATAGGGATGATAACCCACTCGCAATGCTTGCCATGGCTCTGGTTGCCCCCATCGTGGCGGCGATCGTGCAGATGGCTGTGAGTCGCCAAAACGAGTTCCAAGCGGACGCAACTGCCGTGCGAATAATGGGTGACAAGCGTGGCCTTCAGAGTGCTCTTCAAAGGATTGAGGCAATCGCGCAGAAGGTTCCGATGAATGTGAGCCCAGCTGGGGCGCACATGGCAATTATAAATCCGTTTAGCAGCGGCCGTGGTGTTGCCTTGGCGGGACTTTTTCGGACCCACCCACCGACTGAAGCACGGATCCAGGCGATAGATAAGGTGGCTCTCTAGCCGGATAATAATTGCGCACAGAGAGTAGGGTGAACTTGATGCTCAACTCTCGGTTCTTTGTCTCCGGAAAAATCTTGGAGTGGCCGTGCTCTTCTTGCTTTTGCACGCGTGCGTTGAGCGTTTGCTGCCTTCATGATTAGAATTCAGGGTTATGCCTGATTCCAGCACTAAGAAAGCTTCTGCCAAAAGGCGCCCGGCCTCCGGCGCCGTTGTCGGGACAAGATTGCCCGCGCAGGAGAGTTTGATCGTCCGTGGAGCGCGCGAACACAATCTGAAGAACATCGACGTCGAGCTGCCTAGGGATAAGTTGGTTGTAATCACTGGGTTGTCAGGATCCGGCAAGTCGTCACTTGCATTCGACACTATCTATGCTGAGGGCCAGCGTAGGTATGTAGAATCTCTTTCTGCGTACGCTCGGCAATTTCTAGGCTTAATGGAAAAGCCAGATGTCGACGCGATCGAGGGCCTGTCGCCTGCTATATCGATAGAACAGAAAACCGTCAGTAAAAATCCACGTTCGACGGTAGGTACCGTAACAGAGATTTACGACTATTTGCGCCTGCTTTGGGCGAGGGCCGGGACTCCACACTGTCCTGATTGTGATGAGCCAGTCATAAGGCAATCGGCTACACAGATAGTGCAACGAATCTTTGAGATCGGAGAGGGGGTGCGAATCGAAATCCTCGCTCCCCTTATTAGGGGGCGAAAGGGTGAATTCCGTGAGCTCTTCGAAAAATTACGCAAGGAAGGTTTTGTGCGTGCTCGGGTGGATGGTGAGACGTATGACCTCGTCGATCCACCTTCACTAAATCGATATGAAAATCACGATATTGCTGTGGTGGTAGACCGTCTGGTGGTCAAGACAGTGGATCGGGATCGCATTGCCGATTCTGTAGAGACGGCGTTGCGAGCAGGAGACGGGGTGATCGAGGTTCTTGAGCACGGGAGAGGAAGGACCAAGAAGACCCCCCAGCAGCACGTTTACAGTGAGCACTACGCATGTGATGCCTGCGGTACCAGTCTAGCTCAGCTTGAGCCGCGGCAGTTCTCGTTTAATTCGCCATATGGAGCGTGTGACGAATGCGGTGGCTTGGGGACACGGAAAGAAGTTAACCCGCAGCTGCTCACCGCTGACCCCAGCGTGACCATCCTGGAGGGGGTAATTCTTCCATGGGGCGATCCTTCCGGGCACCTGCGCCAGTCGGTGATCTCTGGGCTCGCTGAGGCGTACGAGTTCGATCCGAACACTCCATGGGGAGAGCTGGAAGAAGACGTTCGAAACGCAATCATCCACGGCTCCGGTGGAATGAAGATCAGGTTCCCTTATAAGTCGAAATCGGGAAGCTTCGATGGGTACTATGAGGATAACTGGGAAGGTGTCCTTGTCGGAGTGGAGAGACGCTATAGCGAGACACAGTCCGAAACGGTCCGTAATCAGCTGGATGAATACATGTCGACACTGGAGTGCACCGTATGCGACGGCAGCCGGCTCAGGGATGCTTCGCGAGCGGTTACGATTGCAGGCCACTCACTGGGCGATATCGTCGACCTTTCGATAGGAGAGGCAGTCAATTTCTTCGCGTCTATTCCTGTTGAGGGTACGAGTGAGTCAGTAAACAGCAGCAAGATCGTCGATGGGACACGCCCGCTATCGAGTGAAATCGCGGGCCCCATTCTTAAGGAGGTTGCTGAGCGACTGCGGTTCCTCAGTGACGTCGGTCTGGATTACCTGACGCTGGGCCGTTCTGCGGGCACCCTTTCAGGAGGAGAAGCACAGAGGATTCGTCTCGCTACACAGATTGGAAGTCGGCTCGTTGGAGTCCTCTACATTTTGGATGAGCCATCGATCGGTCTTCATCAGAGAGACAACGCCCGACTTCTTGAGACTTTGAGGCGGCTTCGTGATTTGGGGAACACGGTAGTAGTGGTCGAACACGATGAGGACACCATTCGTCTAGCGGACCACATCGTAGATCTGGGTCCGGGGGCGGGCCGACACGGTGGCGAGATTATTGCTGAGGGAGGTCTCAATGAGGTGCTGACCGCGGAGAGGTCTCTGACCGGGGCTTACCTGCGCGGTGAGAGAGAAATTCCACTTCCCGAGACGCGTCGAGCTTTCGACCCGAATCGGGTAATGACAGTGCGGGGAGCTCGCGGGCATAATCTAAAGAACGTCGACGTTCAATTTCCGCTGGGGACTTTCCTCTGTGTTACGGGCGTAAGTGGGTCCGGGAAATCGACCCTGGTGAACAGTACGCTCTATCATGCGCTCGCTAGGCACTTTTACCGAAGTAAGATCGTGGCCGAGCGGCATGACATGATCGATGGTGTCGAGCTAATAGATAAGGTGATCGATGTTGATCAATCTCCGATTGGTCGCACCCCTCGATCGAATCCGGCGACTTATACAGGGCTTTTTACTCCGATAAGAGATCTTTTTGCAAACCTTCCCGAATCACAAATGCGCGGATACGGTCCAGGCCGTTTTTCCTTCAACGTAAAGGGAGGGCGTTGCGAGGCTTGCCAAGGCGACGGGTTGGTAAAGATCGAGATGCACTTTCTCCCCGATGTGTACGTACCGTGTGATGTCTGTCGCGGCCGACGCTACAATCGCGAGACCTTAGATGTTTACTACAAGGGAAAGAACATCGCCGATGTGCTCGATATGACAGTTGAGGATGCGCTAGGATTTTTCGACGCAGTCCCTCGTATCAAGCAAAAACTCGAGACGTTGAATGACGTCGGTCTTGGTTATATCCACCTTGGCCAGTCGGCTACCACGCTTTCGGGTGGAGAGGCTCAGCGAGTTAAGCTTGCGACCGAG
>Ga0114933_10000556_pt1 | contig 45283 bp, 51 predicted proteins | sample 4SBtaG_FD_89691 | JGI IMG/M metagenome (GOLD analysis project Ga0114933, IMG submission 89691) | Deep subsurface microbial communities from Kolumbo volcano to uncover new lineages of life (NeLLi) - 4SBTROV12_W25 metaG | ecosystem: Environmental > Aquatic > Marine > Volcanic | place: Kolumbo... | reverse complement strand
GGCGCATTCCATCCTGACTTTTGATTTGCCACTACATTCTTAGCAATCATAGCCGAAGTGGACGGAGCAACAGTCTTATTTATAAGCTTCCTAGCATTCTTTTTGGTCAGAGCAGTGACAGGACTTTTTTTTGATTGCGGAGGTATCGATCGTGATAATTGGTTGCTATGTGTAAGTGCTGTAGTAACCTCAGCAAACGTGTTCGATGATGGCTTAAGTCTAGTGTTAACTCTATGTGATAAGTTACTGCCTATTCTAACCGTATATCCCGACAATTTAACTAAGGCTGCTAAAAGCAATTTAACTAGATCTATTGCCATTTTCACGCCGGTTATACCTGTTGTGAAATAGACCCTAAACATCTTTTTCCAATTCACAACTAGGGGCAAACCCAATGCGATACTACACAAAATACCCAGACGCAATAACGGATCTATCATACCCATTTTTATAATCCATCCCCCGAAAAAGGTGATGTAGGATTCGTTATTATGATAAGTCGACTGCCACAAGGAGGCTAATATGTATAATCCTCCAAAAAACATTAAACTGAACAGCCATATTTTTCGAAATTTCCAAACAGTTCTTGGGCTAAGTCTCAAGCCCAAGCCCAATGATAAAATCCATACGCCCACATACAACCACAGTAGCCCCAGTGTATTAACAAACACGTTTTGAACTGGAGTCACAAACAGTATTCCGGCAGCCATTAGAGCAATCGCAATGATCCCAATGACAATTTTACGCATATTAAAAACAGATACTAATCTATTTACATTAGAGACTGTATTATTCAATGAACCTAACATATTATCTAACCAATCACATTTCCTGATAATGATTATGTTAACAGAGAATAATTACTCAAGTCTTACGATTTAGGGCCATATTTTTACGAAAAAGTAACATTACAGATAATTTTAGGATAAACATGGTACATTTTATAAATAATATTGCGAATAAGTTCATCAATTCGTCCTTTATTAACGGCCAGATCATCAGTCAAATCGAGCAATTTCTTCTGATTATCTGATATGGCCGCCTGAACGTCTGATATGAAATCTTTTTTATTCCTATTAGGTACCACCCCAAATTCAGAACATTCTGAGGTCAAAACATCTTTCCTGTTCACCATCAAATTAATTAAACATATACCTGAATTAGATACAGAAAGTCTTTCTTTCTGCAGAACTTCACATGCATCATAGAGTCTTCTACCTTTCACCCAAATGTCAGTCAAATCCAATTTATCCGTTAATTTGAAACCCAAAGAATCCAATACTCCTACATCACCATCTCGCATTATGATGGCTCTGTCTTCACCTAAACCTGATTTATTAGCCAGTTTGCTATGTTGGATTAAATGTTTATGCTCACCATGTACAGGAACAAAATACTTTGGTTGAACAGTATCAATTACCCAACGTAACTCATCCGCAGCCGCGTGGCCATGAACATGTACTGTATTTAATGGTTGATAGATCACTTCGGCACAATTACCAACCAATTTGTTAATCACTCCTGATACCTTTCTCTCATTCCCAGGTATGACACCAGATGATAAAACAACCGTGTCTCTAGAATCTAATTTGATTCCATCCAATTCATTAACCGATAGCCTAACCAAAGCAGATCTAGGCTCTCCTTGACTCCCAGTCATAATTATAACTACATCCGCAGGATCGAGCGTAGACAAATATTTCGCGTTTACTACCGTACCTGTAGCTGCTTTCAAATATCCATTAGCAAATGCTATGTCTGTATATTTATGCATGCTACTACCAACAAAGCATACTTTTTTTTGATAGCGTTCCGAAATTTCTATAATCCGTTGTATCCGACGAATCAAAGAAGAAAAAGTTGAAAAAATGCACCTCCCTGGAGCATTTTTTATAATGTTTGTTAAGGGTTCATCTAGAATGTCCTCAGAAGGAGTAACACCTGGAATTTCTGCGTAAGTAGAGTCCGACATAAGTAGAGCCACATTTTGATCTTTCAAATCTTCCAAGAATGACTTATCTGTAATTTGATAATTCTTGTCTTCAAAATCTAATTTAAAATCTCCTGTATGAACTATCTTACCCAATGATGTATCTAACACTATGCCCATCGAATCAGGAATACTATGACTCATCGAAAACCAAGTTGCATAAAATTCTTCAGAGATTTTATAACTTATGCGCTCTTCCACTATCTTAATTGGGTTCTTAAATTTATTTTCTCTGGTGAGAAGCAAAGCAGCAAATTTTGGGGCATATATCTTACAATCCAACAAAGGTTCTAAATATCTTAATGCTCCTATATGATCTTCATGCCCATGAGTGATTAATATAGAGACGTTTTTGTTACTCTCAATAACATATCTCACATCAGGAACCAACATGTCTACGCCTTTTAAATCAGCATCCGGGAATTGCAAACCACAGTCAATCATAACGAGATCATTTTGTCCCTCTATAACCATCATGTTTTTCCCTATTTCTCCCAAACCTCCAAATGGAATAATTCTCAATCCTGAATTATTCATGATAATTCTGAGCAAAATAAAGGATTGGAGTCGGTAAGATACTGACGTGATGTTAACTTATCAAGAATAGAAGGAATTTTTAAAAAATCTTCTTTTAGTCTATTTTTGTATTCAGTCTTTCTTAAAGCTGCGGCAGGATGTAACAATGGGTAAACATGTCTATCATTTATCTCTTGGATAGTACCTGAAACACTAGTTATAAGTTCTCCCGGGATGAAATAATTCATAGCAAATTTACCCAAAGGAACAATTAAGAGCGGATCAATCATCGATATTTGTCTACTTAAATATGATTCACATTGTTTTATTTCCGAAAGATATGGGTTCCGATTTTCCGGAGGCCTACATTTCACAATATTGGTAATGTAGACAGAATCTCGAGACATAGAAATCTCGTTCAACAAATCAGTAAGTAATTTTCCTGCCGATCCAACAAAAGGAAAGCCAGATATATCTTCATGGTATCCCGGTGCTTCACCAATAAACATCACTGGTGAGTCGGACGATCCCATACCAGGTACAGCACAGGTACGAGATTGGGATAGTTCACAATTGACACAATCCAGAACCTGTAACGATAAATTATTTAGCAGATCGTGCTTTGATTTTTTGCTCAACATCTATGGGAATTGACTAATCCTCAATACCAGCGGCTTTCAAATGCGTTACAGCATCTCCTACTGTCAAAATATTAGCAGCATCTTCATCTGAAATTTCAATCGGACTACTGTCGGTAGAGAATTCTTCTTCAAAAGCCATAATAAGTTCTACCAAATCCAGCGAGTCAGCATTAAGGTCTTCAACAAAAGAAGCTGTTTCAGATACTTCTCCTTCGTCTACTCCAAGTTTATCAACTACAATTTCTTTGATCCTGTCATAAATAGTTGCCATGTATACACCTCTTTGTTTGAATTAAATTTTAATCTATAATTTCTTCGATAATGGATCCTAAAACTCCATTAACAAATTTGTAAGAATTTTCACTGCCATATTTTTTTGCCATTTCAACTGCTTCATTGACTGCCACCTTGGTAGGCACGCTGTCAATATACTTAAGTTCCATCACTGCGATTCTCAAAATATTCTTATCGACATGTGCTAATTTTTCAACTGGCCAAGTAACAACATGTCGGTTTATGATTGCATCCAAATCTTTTTTGCTTTCAAGTATCAAACGTGTTAAATCTTTCGATAGAAGCTCGCCTACATCATTTTTGGTAGTCTCGTCTTCGGATGGAAGTTGCCCTTTATAAGAATCTTTCAGAAATTCCTCTGCGTATAATTTTTGCAAAGTCAATTCTCTAGCTTTTTTCTTATCAGGGATACTTGCTTTTGTCATCAACATAACTTCAATCCAACTTAAGAATGCGAATCCACAAATTGTTCTAAAGTTTTAACACTTGATATTGAATCGACGGTAACCTCTTTGTTGATTCTCTTTATCAGGCTAGAAAGCACTCTACTAGGTCCAAATTCTATAAAATTGTTAACCCCACTATTAACCATATACTGTATGGAATCTTTCCATTGCACACAACTACACAGACCATTCAATAACTCTTGTTTAATTTCATCAGCATTATTCATTGGTAATCCTGTAGAATTGGCAATAATAGGTACATCAGAGTCACAAAATTCTATTTCATCAAGAACTTTAGACAAACCCTCGCTCGCATACTCCATCAATGAAGAATGGAAAGCACCACTTACTGGCAATTCAATCACTTTCCTTGCTCCCATATCCGAGGCTACTTTCACCGCATCTGTGACACATGCTAAGTCTCCACTAATAACTATTTGATCACTGGAATTGATATTTGCTATCTCAGCACCTGTTTGCTTACAAACAATATCTGCATCTTGTTCACTCAATCCAATAATAGCCGCCATGGTCCCAGGTCTCGCTATAGAAGCATCATGCATCAACCGACCTCTTTCTTGCACCAATTTCAAACCATCGGAATAGTTAATAACGCCGGATATAACTAAAGATGTATATTCACCCAAGCTGTGCCCTGCTGAACACTGAACTTTTAATTGCATATCCTTTATGGATTCATTCAAAACTCTCCAGCATGCAACACTCACAGCCATAATAGCGGGCTGAGAGCAACTGGTATCTTCCAAATCTTTATCTGGCCCATTAAACATAAGTTCAGACAATTTGTATCCTAAAGTATCGTCCGCTTCTTCAAAAACCTCTTTCGCAAGTTTGAAATTCTCACAAAGGTCTTTACCCATGCCTACTACTTGTGATCCCTGTCCAGGGAAAACTGTTGAAACTAACATTTCAGTTTCCATTTATACACTCCATCCTTCACCAATCATAAGTACATTCCATTGTGATTGGCTAGACTTCGATCACTTGTCTACCTCTGTAATAGCCGCAATGCTGACACGCAACATGAGGCAGTTTAGAATTTTGGCATCTATTACATGTAATTTTGTTAACTCTAGCCATGCGGTAAGAACTAAGTCTTCTGCCTCGCCGAGCTCTGGTTATTTTCTTTTTAGGTAATGCTCCCATTTCACTGATCCCTATTCTATATTTTGCCTTTGGTTAATTTTATCAGAGCGTCCCATCTAGGATCTGTAGACCGTTCTACACACTCACAATTATTACTATTTAGACTCGTGCCACATTCCGCGCATATTCCCTTACATGACTCCGAACATAATACTTTCACATCATTTCCTACTATCGCAGATTGTCTTACCAATTCTTCAACGTCTAACTCATGTCTTTCGTCAATCAGAAACACGTCCACAGTCGGGGTAGACTCATACTGATTTATGTCCAACACAGAAACATATTCCTGTTCGCCTTTAATTTCTACAATATATTCAAATTGGCTTACACACCTACTACAGGTGCCCCGTATTTTACCTCGTCCATTTATGTTTACCCATATTCCTTCATGCATTTTCAGCATATCGGTAGTAAGCCCATTAAGAATCAATATATCTTCTATTAATATATCTTCTTCAGTATGGAAATTAGAGGAAGTCCCTGTAGGACTCATTAGTAGTTGTGAAACATTATATCGCATGAATTTTATAGTTGTACTTCGCTGAGCGTAGTTAACCTATTTATCCGAAATTAGTTTTTTCCGTGCCTAATATTACTCCCTGAGATAGCATTGTCAAGTGATCTGACTAACGGCTTAACATGCACTTGGCGTGGTTTTTACTAGATCATCAATTTTTAAGTGATCAAAGGACGGTTTTGCCTGCTTCTTTAATGCAATTTACAATCTCTTCCGTAGTGGTTCCTGGTCCAAAAACCTCATATACGCCCATCTCTTTCAAAACGGACCTATCCTGTTCTGGGATTATGCCTCCTAAAACAATCAACATATCGTCTACTTGTTGATTAGCCAAGAGCGTTAATATTTCTCTAGTCATTTCAACATGTGCTCCCGACAGCACGCTCAAACCCAGTACTTGTACATCTTCCTGTATCGCAGCTTTCACAATCATTTCTGGGGTTTGTCTAATTCCTGTATATATAACTTCTAGCCCAGCATCTCGCAAAGCTCTCGCTACAACTTTAGCTCCTCTATCATGTCCATCCAGTCCAGGCTTGGCAACTAATACTCGTGTATGTCTTTCGTTCATAATTCGACCTCTTGGATCACAGTTTTGCGTTACCGATCATTAAATAATTTTTCGCAAGGCCAGAGATAGCAAAATGCAAACTCATGCTTTACAGAACCGTCAGTTTGTTTCCACGCTTGCAATATTATTTCTTCCTCATGATTCTTCATTTCTCGTTTCGTGAGTCCATATTTCAGTGTTGCCACTGAGTCACAGCCCATACCTTCTATGTTCCCAGTTGTTTTATCAAGTCTTTGAGAGACATTGATCGCTAATATTTCATTTTTCCGTTTGAAATTATCTTTCCATTTATGTCCCACCCACTGGTCAGATAAATCTTGGCATGTTAAAGATTCATATGAAACCTGAGGTTCGGTAGAGCAGGAAAGCAGTGTGACAAAACCAATTGTCACAACACTCCCAAGTAATATGGATTTAAAGTTAATCATGTAAGTCTCTCCTGGGAAGTTCCATCACAACAAGGATACCATGCTAATTGATTCAAGTGTTTGCAGAGTTATGCATCATAAAAAAAATCAGATATAATATTGCTCCTGTGAGTTGCCCCAGTAACTCAGTGGATAGAGTGACTGCCTTCTAAGCAGTAGGTCGCAGGTTCGAATCCTGCCTGGGGTACCATAATCTAAATAACTAATTCCGAGTGGTTATCAGATCCGATGAAGTAATCATAGTTGGAATCAGCATTATTTTTAACATTTATTTCTTTTTTCGTAATCGTATGCGCAAAAAATTAATGTTATAGCAACAAAAAGTTGCAAATAATGCAAAGGGATATATAATATGACCAAATAGAGGGAGTAGGGGAAATTACAAAATTCTCTTACAAACAACCCAAGGAGGTCGACAGGTGGCACTGTCAGATAAAACATTACAATGCTCAGACTGTGGAGCAGATTTCATATTCACGGTGGGTGAGCAAGAGTTCTTTAATTCACGAGGGTTCGTAAATGAACCAAAACGATGTCAGCCTTGCAGGAGCACTAGAAGATCAGAACAACGATCTAGTGGCCCAAGAGAGCTATTCGACATTACTTGCGCCGAATGCGGTGTAGATGCACAAGTACCTTTCAAACCTAGAGGTGATAGGCCTGTGTACTGCAGCGACTGCTTTAGCAATAACCGCGAATAACAACTAATCAACTCTAATCATCAACAGGCTTTCACTGTTTCACAATTTTGAAGGCCTGTCTACTTGGCTGAATTTCTACGTATTCAAATCTACGATGCTTCAGGACCCTATCGTGACGTCTAATTTTTTATTTCAATACTATATAAATTCCCCCAAACTTAATATTTTCATATTATAAATGAGAATGAGTCTCATTGTCAAATACATTTGCAACATTAGCTCGTGATAAAACTCATATCTGGCATTAAACTATGATTTGTTCCCTTTTAAGATGAAAATTCGTAATATACATCATGAGCATATAACAGCATTAAATGCTAATCACCAAAACTTTTCACGTGTAAGAGGCTTTCCCTAGACGTCCGATTGAATATTGTATTACCATATAATAATAGACTTTAAGATATGAGCAAATGAAATATTCAAACCTTAACGATTATATTATTGAGTTAGAAAAACAAGGCTTGCTACTAAGGGTCAAGACCGAAGTATCTACAGATTTAGAAATTACCGAAATTACCGACCGAATGATGGCTACCGATGGCCCTGCTCTTCTCTTTGAGAATGTTGCTGGGCACACAATACCTGTTCTTACTAACCTTTTTGGATCTCATAAAAAAATGTCATTAGCATTGGGGGTAGAAGATGTCGACCAAATTGCTGACAGGATATCAGCATTGCTGGACACAGTACAAAACCCTCCCAAATCCATCAGAGCTAAAGTTAAGCTACTGGGTGAACTCCTCAAAATAGCCAAATTATCACCTAAAACTGTCAAACAGGCTCCATGTCAGGAAGTTATTCATACTGGTGAACAGGTTAACCTGTTTGACTTGCCAATTCTAAAAAATTGGCCACTGGATGGCGGAAAATTTATTACGCTACCTTTAGTAATTACACAAGACCCAAAGAAATCTTCACAAAACTATGGCATATATAGAATCCAAGTGTACGATAAAAATACTACCGGATTACATTGGCAAACCCATAAAGGAGCCGCAGACCATTACCGAAATACTACAGAAAAACTTGATGTTTCTATAGCAATTGGATCTGATCCTGCAACAATTTGGTCAGGCTCAGCTCCGCTACCTCCTGATGTAGACGAGATGCTGTTAGCAGGATTTGTACGAAACAGCCCCGTAAAGTTAGTTAAATGCATATCTAACAATTTAAAAGTCCCTGCAAATTCGGAAATTGTAATAGAAGGTTACGTTTTAAAGAACGAGAGTAAGATAGAAGGACCATTTGGAGATCACACAGGATATTATTCAGAAGCTGCTGACTATCCCGTATTGCACGTAACTACCATTACTCACAGGAACAATCCAATATATCCCTCTGCTCTTGTTGGTAAACCTCCTAAAGAAGACTACTGGATGGGCAAAGTAACAGAAAGAGTATTTTTACCATTAATCAAATTGACCTTACCTGAAGTCCATGACATAAACATGCCAGCAGAAGGTATATTCCATAATATGTTAATAGTTTCAATAGATAAGAGGTATCCTGGGCAAGCGTATAAAGTAATGAATGGCCTATGGGGAATGGGATTGTTAAGTTTAACCAAAACTATAGTAGTAGTAGATAAGTTCGTTGATGTTCACAACATATCGGAATTGGCATGGAGAGTACTTTGCAACATCAATTACGACACTGATATTTTAATAAGCAAAGGACCTCTAGATGACTTAGACCATTCTAATCCATCGGCAAAATTTGGAGCTAAACTCGGTATAGATGCAACGCGCAAAATAGACGGCGAGGGATACACATCTGATTGGCCAGAAGATGTTGAAATGACCGAAGATATAAAACAACTTGTTGATTCTAGATGGAAGGAATATGGTTTCTAAATGGGTGCACAATTGTCTTTTATAAAAAAACTCCCTTTATATATGTCTTCAATACGAATTTGGGAGTCTCTATTCGCTTTACCATTCGCTTACATGGCATTAATACTAGCGTCCAAAGGGTTCCCAAGTACTAGTGACTTATTATTTGTAACGCTTGCAATGGTATCTGCACGTACATTTGCCATGTCAATAAACAGATTGGCCAATGAGAAAGAAGACTCCAAAAACCCAAGAACAATGAATCGACATCTTCAATCCGGATTATTGAACAGAAAAGATATGTGGATTTTAATCATTCCAAGTGTAGGATTATTTTTAGTATCCGCATATATGCTCAACTTATTTGTTCTTTTACTCGCTCCTGTTGCTCTTACTTATATAACCCTCTATTCATTTTCCAAATATTACACCTGGGCCTGTAACATTCTGTTAGGATCATCATTAGCTATAGCGCCAATAGGAGCCTGGTTCGGAGTCACTGGGTCTTTTAGTGCTATGCCTCTGATCTTGGGATTAGCAGTCACTTTATGGGCCAGCGGATTTGACATCATCTATACTTGTTTGGATTATGATTTTGATACTCAACATGGCATAAATTCAATTCCGGCGAAATTTGGGATTCGGAATGCTCTCAGTTTGGTAAAACTTTTCCATGGAGCTTCAATATTAACCCTAATAACCCTAGGAATCCTAATGAACCTCAATGCAGTCTATTTCATTGGCTGCACTATCGCGAGCATCCTACTAGCTTACGAAAACATGTTAGTCAAGCCGAATGACCTTTCAAAAGTTAACATCGCTTTCTTTAGAATAAATGGCTTGATATCAACGGCTCTATTGGTATTCACTGGAATAAGTGTGATAATCAAATGAACATGCAGCCGAAACACCCTTACATAGTAGGTATTTCCGGAGCTAGCGGAGTAATTATTTCCAAGAAAATAGTAGACTCCCTACTAGCAAAAGAACTGGAAGTGGTTACTGTCTTTTCTAATGCTTCCAAATTGGTTTGGGATCAAGAATTGTCAACGTCATACCAAACCGATATCTTAGAATGGTCTGAATACCCCAATTATACCAATTATGCAGTTGGAGACCTCACAGCACCCATTGCAAGTGGTAGTTATCATACCAACGGAATGATCATTGTACCGTGCAGTATGAATAGCGTAGCGAGCTTAGGCAATGGGATCACCAACAATCTTTTGCTTCGTTCAGCAGACGTTTGCCTGAAAGAAAAAAGACCTTTGACAATAATTCCTAGAGAAACTCCCTTACATGCTATCCATTTGAGTAATTTAACCAAGCTAGCAACCATGGGAGCAACTATCATGCCAACCGATCCTCCATTTTATTTAGGGCTCCAAACAACAGCGGAAATAGTAGATTATTTCGTAGCTAAAGTTCTAATACAACTAGGAATAGAGACCGAGTTACCAGAAAAATTTAGATACCTAGGTAAATAAACAGTTGGGTAACACACAACGGAAAGAACCTGAGCAATCCTATGTAAATAGTGTATTCAGTAATATAACTAAACACTATGACCAGATGAACACCATCATGACTTTAGGTATGCATCACATCTGGAAAACCAAACTAACCAAGATAGTATCTGCCAATCATCCTCAAGTTTGTGTAGATATAGCTACAGGTACTGGAGACATTTCCAGAAAATTATCTTCAATCCCTTCAGTAAACCAGGTAATCAGTACAGACATATTACCTGAAATGCTGAAATTAGCTATATCCAAAAACAAGCATTCTAATGAACATCACAAAAATTCTTATTTTGCTAGCACCGCAGTCAATTTACCAATAAAATCAAATACAGCTGACGTTGTGACTGCAGGATTCAGTCTTCGAAATATGCCTAACCTAGAGCAAGCCATTTCCGAAATGGTCAGAATCGCTAAACCCGGAGGAATCGTATCCACACTAGAATTAACTCCTTACAAAACTAAAATAATAGGCAAAATCATAGGGCTATATTTTAATAAAATTGTCCCAGTTGTGGGTTCTTTGATCAGTAATAACCGTAACGCATATTCATATCTTCCTCAATCAGTAGATAATTTCATTGATGCAGAACAGTTAAAGTTATTATTCGAAAAGTGCGGATTAGTAAATGTAACATATATTAAATTAGGTATAGGAACAATAGCCATACATACAGGTACAAAACCTTAATTTTCTCCCAAATAAACCAGATACCATCATTGTATATAGATATACATTAAGATAGAATCAACTAAATTCAATCATCAACATACGGATAGTCATGCCTTCAATATTCGACAAACTTGAAATTATTTTACGGCGCAACGAAGAACTGGAATCGCTTATGGCCACGCCTGAAATAGCAGCTGATTTCACCAAAATTCAAACTTTAGCTAAAGAACGATCTTCATTAGAAAAATTAGTTACAATCGGGCGAACCTATGAACAACTCGTAGAGGAACAAAAAGACTTGGAAGAACTAGCCCAAGATTCTTCAGATACTGAACTAAGCAATATTGCCAAACAAGAGTTATCCAGTATTTCAGATCAGATCAAAAACTTAGCAGATGATTTAGAGGTTGCGTTACTTCCAAAAGATCCAAACGATGAACGTGATGTTATAGTAGAAATTCGCGCAGGAACCGGTGGAAGAGAAGCTACTCTGTTCGCAGCAGATCTATTCAGAACTTACACTAAATATGCCCAACTCCATGGATGGAAGACAGAAATTATGGATTCCCACAATGCCGATCTAGGCGGATACAACAAAATCGTCTTTGACATTCATGGCCAAGGAGTCTACAGCAAACTCAAATTCGAGAAAGGCGTCCACCGAGTCCAACGTATTCCCGAAACTGAAACGCAAGGTAGAATTCATACATCTACCGCAACTGTAGCTGTCCTGCCCGAAGCAGATGATGTAGAAATTAACATTAATCAAGATGATTTACGAATTGATATATTCCACTCTGGCGGGCATGGCGGACAAAATGTAAACAAAGTGGCCACTGCGGTTCGGATAGTGCACAATCCAACCGGAATCGTAGTAGTGTGTCAAGATGAAAGATCACAATACAAAAATAAAACCAAAGCAATGTCAATGTTAAGAGCAAAAATATACGAAGTAGAACAGCAACGCCACAGTGACGAAATAAGTAAGACTAGACGCGAGCAAGTTGGGAGCGCAGAACGTTCTGAAAAAATCAGAACTTATAATTTCCCTCAGGACAGAATCACGGACCATAGAATATCGTCAAGTTTCTACGGATTGAACAAAATCCTGGATGGCAACTTGGATGAGATTATAACTTCCCTTATGGATTGGGAAAGGACAGTTCTCATGGAAGAAGTCAAAGCCTAATCGAACAAGAACATTCCATACAAAACCTGCGTAGCTATATAACCGTTAAATTACAACAAAGCGGTATAGCAGACAGTGATATTGAAACAGATATAATAATCATGGAAGCCTTAAATCTTAATCGAGTGGAACTTGCGTCTTCCACAAAGTTAATCATTCCTCAATCTCAATTGGATACCATTGAGTCAATATTAAACCGCAGGGTACAAAGAGAACCACTCTCGTATATCCTAGGAAACCAGCCTTTTTATGGACTGGATTTTTCTATAAATTCCCATACCCTTATACCTCGTCCAGAGACAGAATTATTAGTAGAAGAAATTCTCAATTTCACAGAAAACATTCGATCCCTATCCGTTGCAGATATTGGAACAGGAAGTGGAGTTATAGCGGTCTCTTTAGCCATTATGAGACCAGATTACGGATTCTATGCTGTAGATATTTCAGAAACAGCGATCGCAGTCGCACACCAAAATGCAAATAAGCACAAAGTATCCCATCAAATCACTTTCGAAGTTGGAGATTTGTTTGCTAGTACTACCGAACAATTCGACATCATAGCGTCCAACTTGCCATATATACCGACTGACCGCATTAGTAAACTAGAAAAAGAACTTTCTTGGGAACCTATTCAAGCATTAGATGGAGGACTGGACGGCACGCAGGTCATTTCTAAACTGTTAGAGAAAAGTACATTGCATGTCAAACGCAGTTCAACCATTTTCCTTGAAATAGACAATTCGCATGCAAATACCCTGATCAATCTTGCAAAAAGAATTTATCCGCTGAGCAAAATCACACTCAAGCAAGATCTGCAAGGATTTGATAGGATACTAATTATCGAGCCTTTCGACGCAACCCCAACTTGATAGTAAATGTAAGAAGGAGTGTTATGGCTACTAACATATATTCCGGTACCCAATACAACGTGGTAGGCACAAGACCAGTCCGACATGATGGATATGAAAAAGTTACTGGCGCAGCAAAGTACGGGGCAGACATCCAGCTTTCTAACATGCTCTACGGCAAAGTACTTAGAAGTCCGCATCCTCATGCCATTTTAAAATCAATCGACACGACAGCTGCCGAAGCTTTACCAGGAGTTGAGGCAGTCATGACGCATAAAGATTTCCCCATAATAGAAGACCAAATGATTGATTTAGCTGAAACAAGGGCTAATGCAAGATTGATGGCTGAACATTTAATGGCTCATAACAAAGTATTATACAAAGGTCATGCTATTGCTGCAGTGGCAGCCACAAATTCTCATGTTGCAGAAGTAGCTCTCGACCTTATCCAAGTTGAATACGACATTTTACAACCAGTACTCACCTATAAAGACGCTATCAAACCAGATGCCCCATTGCTTCATGATGATATGACAACACACGTGAAATCGGAACGTTTTGCTCGAGGTGAAGATTCAGGCAAAAGAAGTAATATAGCTAGTCACATCCAACATAAACTTGGAAACACTGCAGAAGGATTTGATGCCTCTGATTTTATTTTGGAAAGAGAATTCACAACAGAAACAGTCCACCAAGGTTACATAGAACCACACGCTTCAACTGCTACTTGGCCTGGAGATGGAAGAGTCCACATTTGGACATGTACTCAAGGTGCCTTTGGTGTACGATCGGCGACTGCTGCGATCTTAGGACTCCCAGAATCCATGGTGAAAGTCACACCTACTGAAATAGGTGGTGGCTTTGGAGCCAAAGCCACCACTTACCTAGAGCCGGTCGCAGCTGTCTTATCTAAGAAAAGTGGTAAACCTGTCAAAGTTATAATGTCCAGAAAAGATGTTTTCGAAGGGACGGGGCCCACTTCCGCTACTTGGGCTAAAGCAAAGATTGGATTTACCAAATCTGGCTTAATCACTGCAGCAGAATTAACAATGTATTTCGAAGCAGGCGCATATCCCGGTTCTCCTGTAGGTGGCGCAACCCTATGCGCGACTGGGCCATACAAAATTGAGCACCTTTTGATAGACGGATATGATGTCGTGTGTAACAAACAAAAAGTTCAAGCTTACCGAGCACCAGGTCAGCCTCAAGGAGCATTTGCTATTGAGCCTGTGATTGACGAAGCTGCCAACATCCTAAACATAGATCCTATCGAACTTAGGTTACTAAATGCTGTTAAAGAAGGTGACCGAATGCCCAATGGAGTTCGACACCCTAAAATTGGATGTATAGAACTAGAAGAAGCGATGAAAGACCATGCTCATTATAAGGAAAAACTAAGCAAACCTAACCAAGGGCGAGGGATCGCCGTTGGATATCGTTGGCAAGGAGGCCAAGTTTCATCAGCTACAATCAATGTGAATAGCAATGGAACCATTAACTTGATCACAGGCTCTGTAGACATTGGAGGCTCTAGGACGGCTGTGGCCATGCAAGCCGCAGAAATTCTAGGACTTACTTCCGAAGATGTATCTCCTATTGTTGCAGACACGGACATGGTTGGTTATACCGCTAACACAGGGGGCAGCAGAACAGCATATGATACAGGACTCGCCGCAATCGAGGCTTCCTACCTAGTGATTCAAGAAATGAAAAACCGAGCTTCATTATTTTGGGAAGTCCAATCAGAGGACGTACAATTTAAAAATGGCATATTCACATGTGCTAAAAATCCCAAAGATCAATTATCTTTTAAAGATATAGCTAGAAGGCAAATGGGCAGTGGTGGCCCAATCACCTGCTCCGCCTCCGCCACTTCTACGGGAGTAGGACCGATTATAGCTGGAAACATTATAGATGTTGAAGTAGATCCTGAAACCGGAAAAGTAACTATCCTCAAATGCACTTCTTTCTTAGATGTAGGTTTCCCTGCGCACCCTAGCTATGTGGAAGGCCAAATTCAAGGAGCTACTGTACAAGGAATAGGCTGGGCTCTGAATGAGGAATATGTATATAATGATAATGGAGCCGTTGATAATGCAAGTTTCCTTGACTACCGCATGCCAACTAGCCTTGATGTCCCGATGATCGATTCTGTTATGGTAACGGTTCCTAATCCAAGACATCCATTTGGATTACGCGGAGTTGGTGAAGCACCTATAATTCCCCCTTTGTCAGCAATTCATAATGCAATCAATGACGCATTAGGAATACGAATAAACTCGTTACCAATAACCCCTAGTAAAATAATAGAATACCTGAATGAAAGCAACTAGAGTAAAAATGTTTAATCAATTAAATAAATGTCACAACACCAAAGATTTTAGAAAACTTGCTCAGAAAAGAATTCCGTCGCCAATTTTCCATTATCTTGATGGGGGAGCAGATGATGAAACCACTCTAGCCCGAAATACAGATTCATTTGAGACATGTGATTTAGTTCCCAATGTCCTCAAAGGCGTAGAAACGATTGACACCAGTGTTTCGGTAATGGGCAGAACAATAAACACTCCACTATTCTTCTCCCCAACAGCACTTCAAAGATTATTCCACCATCAAGGAGAAAGAGCCGTTGCGCGAGCAGCAGAAAAATTTGGAACATTCTGTGGAATATCATCGTTAGCGACTGTAAGTATTGAAGAAATTGCTAAGAATTATTCATCTCCCAAAATGTTCCAGCTTTACGTACATAAGGATAAAGGCCTAAACAACAGCATGATCGAAAAATGCTTAGAACATGATTTCGATGCCCTAGCTGTGACGGTAGACACCATTGTAGCTGGCAATCGCGAACGTGATTTCTATACTGGATTCACCACACCTCCAAAACTAACACCTAAAAGCATGTTAAGTTTTGCAACTCATCCTAATTGGACGACAAATTATCTTTTTAGAGAAAAATTTGAATTACCTCAATTAAAAAATCATGTCAAAGAAGGGACTGATGTCAAAGTATCCATCGGAGAATATTTCACCTCATTAATTGATCAAGATATGAATTGGGACACTATCAATGACATAAGTAAAAAATGGGGAAAAGAATTATGCATAAAAGGCATCATGTCAGTCGAGGACGCCAAGAGATCAGTCGATATCGGCGCAACCGCTATTATGGTCTCTAATCATGGTGGTAGACAACTTGATGGATCTCGAGCTCCATTTGACCAATTATCAGAAATTGTTGACGCTGTTGGTGATAAAGTAGACGTAATTTGTGATGGCGGTATAAGGAGAGGGACACATGTGCTTAAAGCCTTGTCTGTTGGAGCAAAAGCTTGCTCTGGAGGGCGTATGTATCTATATGCTCTAGCTGCAGGTGGAGAACAAGGAGTAGAAAGAGCAATGCAGCTCATGCAAGATGAAATCCAAAGAGGCATGAAGTTGATGGGTTGTAATACTGTTAGTGAATTAGGCCGGAATAACCTCAGATATAGATAAGCCGCATCACCCCAAGTCTATTTTCTCGGTCACCGAGTGAGTAGTTCCCCCAAAAGTAGGAATCCATGATGAATGTTTACCTGGACCGCCTGTCACTCCTATAAGCAAATCTGATTCTGCTCTTACCATTGGTACAGGACCTTCAGGAATTGCACCGAATCTTTCCATAAGAGTATCGTGAGTGTAGCTGTTTAAAGGTATTAATGCATTCTTCATGAGCCAATGTATTACGTCTGACTTTGTGAACCCATCTGATACTATAGTTTCCGCATGTTCAGGACCCAACAGTAATATGGTTTGTCCGCCAGTATAAGCATTATTGGCGCCTGTCACTTTCATAGCTCCGGCTACAATGGTCAATACTTCCTCCGCTGATCTGCCAGTATGATCATTGATATTGTGAGGAGATTCTGCTGCCGCAACAGTAACTGTACTATCTTTCAAATCAAATCCCATATCCACATGTATCGGATTCCAAGGATTCAAATCCTCATTCTCACCAATGCAAAAAGAAAATTTCGCTGGAGAGCCTTGAGAAGACATATCTCCTACTCCCGGATATCCTCCTCCGACATTGAATAATATCAATCTCATCGCCCTGCCGATCACTGCATTGGATACGAAGCCAGGACCAAACACTCCCGAAGAATTATTAACATTCAAACTTTTTATAATAGGTCCATTAATAATCATTAAAATTCCACATGGGTGTGTAGTCGCTTGAATAGCATATAAATTGAATTCTGGCTGTGTAATCGCTTTGACTGCTGCCATAAGTACAGGGAAATGTTCCGGACGACACCCTGCCATAACAGCATTAATCGCTATTTTTTCAACCGTTGCAGAACCCCAATTAGGAGGAATTTCTCCTATTACGTCATAACGACCCACATTACTCGATCCTATCATCGCATTAACTCGATCTGGCGTTGGAGGGATTATTGGAAGTCCATCTGTCCACCCTTGCTCCATAAAGTAATCATTAACCGATTCGTAAGATGCGGGTAAAGATATTATTTCATCATCAGTTGACATCTATAAACCTGTCCATCCTCTGATGATTTGCTCTACAAAAACATCGGATAATTCTTGAACTTGGATTTTACTGATGCCTCCAAAAGGATGGTCGCCGATCGCAATCGGTAATCCTGGCATACCAAGGGTTTTGCTTTCCGAATCTGCAAGCCGTACAAATCTGTCTGAACATATTGTTACCGTATTGACACCTAATTTTTCTAATTCAACTGAGTCATGGATACACCATGAAGTGCAAGACCCTCAATCAGCTAACCCTACAATCGCCAAATCTACCTCTGCACCCATACATTGTAAAGTGTCTTCATCAACAGGAATAGAAGCAGTCCATTTACTATAATATGCAACAGAACTCAAACTTAATTTAGAAACCAAAACATTTTCCAGAGTTTGGAATATAACGTTACCATTTGGTTTATTATTCCAAAGGAAACCAAGTCGTTTGCCCTCTAAATTCTCACTTCTATTAGATAATTGATTCTGCAATCTCCTAGGTTTGGCACTGGGATTCAACACTGAAATAGTATCTAGCATTATCACACTCCTCATTATTCAGGATGGTTTATAATCTGGGGTTGTAATACACTATGATAACCTATCAGCCAAAAGGATTGTACAGTGGAGCAAAGCATATATTCCAGTAGAAGATCAGAATTAATGAACCAAATTGGGAACAGCGTGGCAATTATAACTTCTGGTCTAGAAAAAACTCGTAACAACGACGTCAATTACATTTTCAGACAAGATTCAAATTTCTGGTATTTTACAGGATTTGAAGAACCTAATTCTGTAGCAATCTTAGCGCCAAATACTGATAAGCCATATACTCTATTTGTTCCTCCTTATGATGAAAATTATGAAACTTGGGTCGGCAAAAGAGCCGGGATAGAAGGTGCTATAAGTGAATACATGGCAGATCAAGCGTTCTCAATAGAGGAATTTGAAAAACACCTACCAGATCTGCTATCTGGTTCTTCCACCCTCTATTTCACAGCAGATTCCGATAATGATATATACCCCATTATCTCAAAAATAATTTCTTCTCAACGTAGAAATCATTCAAGAGGTGGAACATTCATTAATTCTATAAAAGATCTGTCCATAATTACTGCTAACATGCGTCAAATAAAAACAGACCCAGAAATTAAGCAAATAAAAAAAGCTATCGAAATAACCCATAAAGGATTTATAGAAGCATTTGCTAATACTCTTCCAGGAAAGCACGAGTATCAAATTCAATCAAACCTAGAGTCCCAATTCAGAGAATTAGGATCACCTCGAAACGGATATCCTTCCATTGTTGCTGGTGGATTAAATAGCTGCACACTACATTACATCAAAAATGACCAACCTCTCGCAGATGGAGATCTACTTCTTATTGATGCTGGTGCCGAATTTGACTATTACACCGCTGACATAACCAGAACCTGGCCCGTAAATGGAAAATATTCTAAAGAACAACTAGAAGTTTATACAGTCGTACTAGAAGCTCAACAAGCAGCGATAAAACTTATTAAACCTGGGGTCACTTTTGAAGAAGTTCATCAAGCTTCTCTTAAAATCTTGGTACAAGGGCTTAAAGATTTTGGAGTACTTAACGAATCGGTGGACACAATTATAGATGACAAATTATATGCACCATACTATATGCATGCTACTTCTCATTGGCTTGGCCTTGATGTACATGACGCTGGGATATACCGAGATTCAGAAGGCTCAATACAACTTCAACCTGGCATGGTGTTAACTGTAGAACCTGGGTTATATTTTGGGAAATTAGCCCCAAATGTGCCAGCTAAGTTTCAAGGCATAGGTATCAGAATCGAAGATAATATCTTAGTCACCGATACAGGCTTTGATAATCTATCACAAGCAATACCAAGCGATCCAGCTGAATTAGAGAAATTAATCGGAACGTTGTCATAGTCGTAAAATCATAACTCCCGAACCATATATGAAGTAAAGGCCCAATACCCCAATAAATCCATTAAGTACAAGCATAATCAAACGATAAATTCTTTCGGTCATTAGCCTTTTTCCGTGGTGTACACCCAATGATAGTGTACAGTTCCAAATATAATCAGACATTATGTGACCAATATAAAAACATATAATTCCAATAACCCCGTAAAGATAAGACCACAAAATGTAATTTAGACCAATAGTACTCCACCATAATAAAAAATACGGGTTACATAAACTAACTACAAAGCCTTTGTAAATATAAGAAACAGATCGGTTAGCAGAAAGAGTTCGAACATCAGCGAGTGTAGGTAAGCTAGATCTACTAGTGATACCTTTCACACTCAAATACAATAAAAAAGCTCCTCCCAAGATACCTATGATAATGCGTACTGGTCCATAAGACACAAAAGGTGATATCCCAATCAACAAAACGCATACTATGAGCAATTCACATATAGCATGCCCAGTAGATAAAAAAACTCCAACTTTAGGACCATCTATAATGGAGTCCCTGACATTGATAGCGGTCACTGGTCCTGGAGCCAATGCACCTGAAAAACCTACTAAAATGGAAGTCACGAAAATTACTACAAATACATCTATTAACATATCTGCGTCCTATATCATATTAAATATCAATCACCTAAGAGTTGATAATCAAAATGCGTCAGATCTTCTAACAGAACCTGAGCAGCAGATACATCCAAACCTAAGGTAGAATCGGTTTTGACCGCTATGGTATACGCTCCCGAAGCTACTGCACTTGCAATTCCTACAGGAGAATCCTCTATTGCAATGCAATCTTCAGCAATTTGCCCTAATTTTTCAGCAGATCTCAAATATACTTCTGGATCTGGTTTCCCATTAATGACATCATCACCACCCATAACTGAGTCAAAAGCACCCGACAACCCTATAGCATTTAATTTGAGATCAATCCATCTGTGTTGAGATGATGAAGCAACGGCTATTGGAATCGATTTTGATTGACAAAAGTTAACTAATGCAGTTACTCCAGGGCGTGCATCCAATGTTCCTCCAAATATTTGCAGTACATGATGTTCGTAATCTGATATTAGGGCTTCCACAGACTTATCTAATTTACGGACACTTTTAATTCGGTCCCATGTTTGATATATAGTCGTACCTATCAAAAATGATCGATTCTCTTCATCACTTATTATGTCAACTCCATATTCACCAAGCGCATCATTTATGGCCCTAAGGAATAATGGTTCACTATCCAACAATACACCATCCATATCGAATAAGATTGCTTTGTAAGTTTTTTTCATATATTGCCTCTCATGGTGGTTAGTTCTTGACATGCTTTTCAAGGAAATCCAAAGTTCTTGGCCATGACATGGCTGATGCTCTCTGGTTATGCCTAACCTTATCACTAAAATCCATAAAAGCGTGACCTGCTTCCGGATAAGTATAAAACCTATAATCTTTCCCTAAACTTGTAAGTTCTTTATCTAAAGTAAGCATATCTTGTTGTGAAGGGTTGTCATCATTTTCTCCAAAATGAAACAAAATAGGACAATTTATATTATTAGCCATATCAAATGGTGTTACATCATTGTCTCCCCATACTGCGAATAAATTTCCACCATAATATGGTATAGTTGCGCTAAAGCTATCGCTTACGGCAGCCATCATCCACGCTATTCGGCCACCGCAGCAAAATCCAGTGATCCCCATTTTGCCTGATTCAACCAAAGGGTTGTTATTGAGAAATCCGATAGTGGACTCTACATCAGATATGATTTGAGTGTCGTCTAACAATTCTCTCTTAGATTTACCTGAAGCCTCAGACATTTCATCTGAAATGGTGTGAAATAAATCAGGAGCTACTGCTAGGTAACCTTCTTTTGCGAATCTATCGCACATAGTCTTTGTAAACTCAGCCACTCCAAATGCATTCATAATTACAACTATAGCAGGGAAGGGCCCTTTCCCATCAGGTACACTTGTATAAACATCCATAATATCTGGACCTACGTTCACTTGTTCGACAGATGCTACCATTTAAGTCCTCCAGTAATTTGTGGTTTCATAAGAATCAAAATAAGTTTTCATCTCTGCATTCACGTAAGGAAGTTTCAAATGCTTCCAAAGTATCGTTTATATCCTGCTCCGTATGTACTGCCGAAACAAGAAATGCATTCCTACCCATCACATCGACACCATGATTTTGCAGAGATCTTTTCAATTGAATGGTCTTTTCTTCAGCTATTGTATTCTTGATTCTTGTATGATCTCCGGTACATATTTCTCTGTCGCAATCACAATCTTGCAATACCACATGAACCATGGAACCTATACCATATGAATGACCACTTATCTCTAACGAGCTAAACACTCCATTGATTCCATCTCGAAGTTTTATTCCCATATTATTAGCAATCGTATTAACTTCGCCCCGCGATATGATCTCAAGGCATTTAGATCCAGCAACCGCTGATAATGGATTTGCATTAAATGTTCCAGGATGAGCTACTCTATCAGTAATATTCCTAACAAACTTACCGTTATGAGAGATCATATCCACAATGTCTGCCTTGCCTCCAACAGCTCCTCCAGGGAGTGAACCGGCAATGATCTTAGCAAAGGTAGTCAAATCAGGAGTGATGCCATATTTTTGTTGAGCACCCCCTGATGAAGCCCTAAACCCTGTCACCACTTCATCCATGATGAATACTATCCCATGCTTAGCAGTTAATTCTCGTACACCTTTTAAGTAGGATTCGACATTAAACATCAACTGGCCATAATGTGCTCCAGTTGGTTCCAAGATAATCGCAGCGACATTATCATTGGTAATAATAAATTCTTCCAAAATCTTTAAATCACCCGCTGGAAGAACTTTCATAGATCCCCATACGACATCAGGTACCCCGGAGGAAGGTCCAGAAGAATCAGATATAGCATAATCATTCCAACCATGAAAATGATCTTGCAATTTGACCACAACCGTTTTACCTGTATAGGCGCGAGCCAATCTCATAGCCATCATAGTGGCCTCAGTTCCAGAACTCTGAAACCTGATACGCTCAACGGAAGGAACTAAACTTTTCACGTGAGATCCCCATTCCAGCTCTTGGTCAGTACAAGCACCTAAGTGCGTTCCAAGGGCCATCTGTTGGTGAACTACATCTACTATTTCAGGATGCGAGTGCCCCAAAATCAATGCTCCGTGTCCACATACGTAATCTATATATTCATTTCCATCCACATCCCACTTTTTAGAACCTTTACCGTGGGTCATGTACAACGGAAATGGCGTTGCATATCTATTATCATGAGTGACCCCACTTGGGAAAATGGACTGTGCTCGTTGAAATTTACTCATAGACCCGGGATGGGATTCCTCATATGTACTTAATATACTCATATTTATCCTCTCTCAATTGATTCCATAGTTAAGATTGGGGGTCTTTTTATAAAAACGAAACATGCACTAGCCAAGTAAGCGCACATTCCTGATAACAATAATACCATCTGATAATTTCCCAAAGTATCAAATGCCCATCCAGCAAAGAGAGGAGACCCAATTAACGCCCAACTGTGAGAGAAAGTGATAATTCCTCGCAAACTGGCGAATTTCTCTCTCCCAAAAAAATCTCCCAATGTTGCCCACACTAAAATGCCAGCACCATCTCCTAGTCCTTCACATACTATGAACATCCATATCAATATCAAACTATATGCAGTCGGCCCTGAATAAAACAAACAAATAAATGCAGTGCCTTCCAAGATCAACGTTATTGTTAATATGTATTGTTTGGGTACATAATCTCCCATGTATCCTACAATCATTCTCGACAAAAAATTAATTCCAAACATTAGACCGGTAAGATTAGCTGCTGTTTGTCTTGAAACACCTTTGCTTTCTAGAATTGGCACTATTGTAACCAAAATTCCCATGGTAGCTAGCATCCTGAGCCCAGTACCAACTAACAGCAACCAAAATGCTTTATTCTCTAGAGCTTCTTTTACGGTATATCCTCTGACTTCTGAAGATTGGCCTCCAATCCCTGTTACTTGTCTAGGCAAAGCATCTCCGTCTGGATGTAATCCCATATCTTCAGGCTTATTTTTAAAAAAGTAAGTCAGCGGCAATATAATAAAGAAATAACATAAGCTTGATACAAAGGTAGCTGCTCGCCAACCACGCAAATCAATAAGAAAATTCAATAATGGAACCATTGCCAATCCTCCTAATGAGGATATAGCTGCAAGAGTGGAAAGAGCTAAAGATCTCTTTCGATTGAACCAGTTATTAACTCCGGCAAATAGAGCATGTTGAAATCCAGCGCTATTACCAAGAGAAATTACTCCAAGATATATTAAGGCAAAGGACCAATAATTACGGACATACACAGTAAACAACATGTATCCAATGCCAGCCAGAATCACCATCGGAACCAAAATTTTCTTATTCCCCAATTTATCTATGAACCAGCCCACAAATGGACCTTCCAAACCACCTTCAGACCTTGCAATTGCAAATATAAGATTAGTTTGCATCTGCGAAATACCCAAAGAATCTCTCATTGCAGGCACTAGGACTGTAAATCCTCTGAAAAAAATACCTGAAGCGAAAAACACCATCGCTGAGCATGCAGCAATCACCCACCATCCATAAAAGATAGGAGTTTTGGTTTTGGAATTAGAATTATGATTCACAATCGCAACTAGATTAAATAGTAATTTCTACTTTGGTCAAAGAATTATATACTACGTTTCAGAAAATACATCGACGTAAGGACTATTTATTAATGGATAACGTTGATTCTTACATTTTACATGCTGATCTAGATGCGTTTTATGCGTCTGTGGAACAGATATTGAACCCAGCATTAAAACATAAACCTATCTTAGTCGGAGGACGTCCAGAAAGCCGCGGTGTTGTTGCTACCGCTTCCTATGAAGCCAGAGCTTTCGGGATTCGTTCAGCTATGCCTATGCGGAGAGCTGTCCAACTATGCCCTCATGCAATCATTGTTCCTCCAAACTTCGCGCAATACAAAGCTTTTTCCGCACGGGTCATGGCTATACTAAAAGAGTATTCAGAAGTTTTGGAAAATGTATCATTGGATGAGGCGTACATAGATATTTCAAATAACGTAAAAATTCCGAGTGATGCTCTCAATATAGGTCTGGAAATTAAAAACCAGGTAAAACTAGAAACAGGGTTAATAATATCCATAGGAATCAGTTCAAATAAAACAACGAGTAAAATTGCGTCTGATTTAAATAAGCCAGATGGCTTAGTATTTATACCTCTAGGACAAGAATTAAAATTAACATCTCATTTGAATGTAAATAAAATACCTGGAATTGGCCCTAAATCCACTCAAAAACTGAATCAATTAGGTATCAATACTATCGGGCAATTATGTGCGCAGCCTACAGACTTTTTTACTCGTATATTTGGAAGTCAAGGAAACAAAATACAATGGAAATCTTCGGGCAATTATAAGGAAAGGTTACAGACGGTCCGTAATCCCAAGGCCATTAGCACCGAAACAACATTTCGAGAAGATATTATAGATAAAAGAAGCATCACTGAAGAATTGCATCAACTAACATCTAAGCTTGCGAATAATGCAATAGATAAGTCCATAAAAGGGAAGACCATAAGGATTAAAGTAAGATTCGAAGATTTCACTACACACACTAGTCAAACTACACTAGTATCCCCTACGAATGAGCTAGAGATTTTACGAGAAGCTTCATTATATTTACTCGACCGTATTTTGGTTCAGCCACGCCCAATTAGGCTTTTGGGAATTTCACTATCAAACTTTGACAACGAACCAAGCATTCAATTGGCTCTTTTGTAACACAATTATCGAAATAAATCTTTATCAGGATCTCGAATTAGCATATTCAAAGAAGCATTCTCCATAACTTCTATAGGGAATCCCCTTATAACTGATACCGGAATAGAATCTAATTTACCAGTAACCAATTCTGCTGCCGCAGATAACTCATCTGCCACATTAATTTGACTCGTGTATAGTTTATTACCATATTCATCAGATTCACCCACATAGCTCACTATCGGATTAAACCCTGCTATTCCAATAGCTACATTGACTGCAGCGGTACGCCAAGGTCTACCAAAAGTATCAGAAATAATAACACCCACACTAAAGCCCAAATCCTTCTGAATAATTGATCTAATCATTCTAGCGCTGTTATCAGGATCAATAGGTAACAAAGCTACATGGTCTGATCCAGGTATGTTAGATGCATCAATGCCTGCATTTGCACATGTGAAACCATGATGAGTCTCACTAATTATGATTCCCCGTTCCATTCTCACAATTCTCTTGGATTCCTGTAATATGAGTTCTGTATGCCGAGCATCTCTTCTGTGACCTTTAGAAAGTGTAACGGCCAAGCCTGAAGGTTTGACATTATTCAAATCAATTACTCGCCCTTCTGACTTTGAGACTATCTTTTGGGCTATTACAATAATATCTCCATCTTCCAATACTAAATCCTGGATTTGAAGTTGGCGAATTATAATCTCTCCCAGGTTATCTCCTGCATGTATTTCTGGAATACCCTCTAAAGCATATATGTTTATGTTTGACTTAGTCATTAACCAACCGCTGAAATCAGTATTTAAAGAAGTATACCTTAAGAATTTAATATGCTAAACTTTTCCTACAAATACGAACTTTTGAGAGTGTTGTAGCCATGGATTCGGATTTCAGAAAAAAAGTATATTCAAAATTCGGCGATAGTGGAGAGACTAGCCTCCTATATGGAGGAAGAATTTCAAAAAACAATGAACACACCGAAGCTTACGGTATAACAGATGAAGCCGTGTCGGCTATGGGACTCGCTCGAGCCCTGTCTCGAGATGAAGATGTTAAAAATTTACTAAGAGACCTTCAACGTGAATTATTCATAGTCGCGGCAGAACTCGCAACAGATCCAGAAAAATACGAGTTATTTCACAAGCATTTCACTCCTATAACAGAACAAATGGTTATGAATCTAGAAACAGCCATTGACTCATTAGAACAAAAATGCGAAATGCCCAAAGTATTCATACTTCCTGGAGGAAGCCCAGAATCAGCAGCCATAGACCTAGCCAGATCAATCATACGAACTTCTGAAAGGAGAGTCGTAAAACTGGCGGAAATAAATAAACTTACCAATCCCCTTATAGTCATGTACCTAAACAGATTAGGTGATCTGCTATTTGTGTTAGCCAGATACCAAGACAGAGATATACCACTAGAATTCGCTACCGGAGATCGCGCCTAGACAAAATGAAATCTCCCAATGTAACTGTTATCGATTATCAATCTGGCAACATACGAAGTGTGACCCAAGCATTAAGTAAAATCGGTTCTTCCTCAAATGTCACAGATAATCACGACCAAATACGTAACAGTGATGCTGTCATATTACCTGGAGTAGGTTCAGCCTCCCAAGCTATGAGGGAATTGAACAAAAGAGAGTTACTAGTTCCCATCAAAGAGTTCATTGCCACAGGCAAACCATTCTTAGGAATTTGCTTAGGATTGCAGGTATTACTAGACAAATCTGAAGAGGGAGATACTGACTGTATGGGAATTATTCCTGGGACTGTCCAACATTTCAACACGACCCAAAAAATACCGCATATGGGATGGAATACTGTGCATCTTAATAGTTCCCACCCGATATTTAACTCTATAGCAGATGAAGAATATTTCTACTTTGTGCATAGCTATTTCGCAGCCCCAAGTAAGCAAGACAATATACTAGGAATCACACAATATGGAAATATCACTTTTTGCAGCGTGGCGATAAAAGAAAACGTGATCGCCACCCAATTCCACCCTGAAAAAAGTGGGACCAAAGGACTTACAATATTCAAGAACTTTGTTAACTTACGGTAACCCATCATATCGACATGTCTACTGAATGCGAACTATAATTGTGGGCAAACCAAATACATTGAGGTGTGTATATGAAAATAATTGATGCACAAATCCACGTATGGGGAACAGGATTACCCGGAAATAAAGCCCACATACAAGTCACCTCTTTCACACCTAAGCAAGCGATTAACATGATGGATGAAGCAGGTGTAGACGCTGCTATTATCCATCCGCCTAGCTGGGATCCAGACTCAGTGCATATGGCCTTAGATGCCGTTAATACATATCCTGACAGATTCGCAATCATGGGTTCTATAGATCTAACTGATCCTACATCGGTTTCTCTAATTCCAAAATGGAAACAACAAAATGGCATGTTGGGGATGAGATTCGGATTCCTTGGAGGCGAGAATCAAAGATTGTTACACAATCAGGAACTAGATTGGTTTTGGTCGGCAGCATCGGAATACGACATTCCAATATCTGCACTCGCTACAGATTCTTTATTAATATTAAAAAATGTTGCCAGAAAATACCCTAACTTACGTCTAACAATAGACCATTTAGGAGGTCGTGGAGGAAATACAGATTTAAAAGATGAATCTTCCATGGCACACATGCCTGAATTACTGTCACTCTCCGAAGAACCAAACATAGCGGTTAAAGCCACAGGATCACCCGGATACTCCAGTCACCCTTATCCCTTCAACAGTATGCATACATATCTTAAGCAAATCTTCGATGCTTTTGGGGCAAAACGAATGTTTTGGGGCACGGACATAACGAAAATGAAATGCTCTTGGAAAGAATGTATTACCATGTTCACTGAAGAGCTTCCTTGGCTGACCAAGGCTGACCAAGATTTAGTTATGGGGCAAGCAATATGTCAATGGTGGGGTTGGGACAAGGCAATCTAAATGCAAATAATACCAGCTATTGATATCTTAGATGGAAATTGTGTTCGCCTTATTCAAGGAGACTTTGAACAGAAGACCATTTTCAGCTCTGATCCTTCGCAAATGGCTTTGAAATGGCAATCACAAGGCGCTGAAATCATCCATCTCGTTGACTTGAATGGTGCTAAAACTGGAAGTGTACACAACCAACCTATCATTAAAGATATCGTTAATAAACTAGACATACCCGTACAAGTCGGGGGAGGTATTAGAGATCTTAAAACTGCTTTGGATCTAATAAAAATGGGGGTCCAAAGGATAGTGCTAGGAACGGCAGCTATTCATAATCCAGATTTAATCATAAATCTTTTGAACAAAATTAAGCCTGAACAAATTATCATAGCCCTGGATGGCAGAAATGGCAGAGTCGCTATCAACGGATGGCAGGATCAAACCAACATAAGTATCCTAGATATAGCATCCAGAATGACGGATTGTGGTATTAAACGGATAATGTATACAGATGTCAGTAAAGATGGTGTTTTGGAAGGACCAAATCTAAGTACTACTCAAGAATTAGCCCAAATCACCAACCTCAACGTCATAGCCTCTGGAGGGATATCATCTCTACAAGACATATCTAGTGTTAAGGATATAGGTTGTGAAGGAGCAATACTTGGTAAGGCCCTCTATACAGGAGCCATCAGCCTCTCAGATGCCATCAATACTGGTGCCTAAAACTGTTCACCTTCTTTAACTATCACTTCGGAATCAAAACCATTTTCCAGCCTAAATTCCATCCATGATTCCTCTTTTTCAGGCCAATCTTCTTTAAGAACTTCCATTAAAAGAAAGTCCATAGATAATTTACGAGCTATTCTAACTGGCTTAAATCCACTCCTAGAAAAACTTTTTTGAGCACGCTTATTCCAATCCAAGGTGTGCAAGTACACTTTATCAAGTCCTCGTTCCCTAAACATAAAACACAACATAGCGGAAACGGCATCATATCCAAATGAATTTCCCCAAAAGTTCTTGTCTCCAATCACTATTCCTAATTCAGCCTGCTTGTGAATACTATCTAAATCATAGTACATACAATTCCCAATAAAATTGCCATCCAGATCTTCAATGGCTAATTGGAGTGACCCAGGAGTAGGGTATTTAAGTTGGTCTTGGTACATTTTGACAAACCGATCATAGTTCATAGTTAACGGGTATGTTGCGTCTAGTCTAGCTAGCTCTGGATCAGACCTCCAAGAATAATCTTTTTCGGAGTCATCCAGCTTTTTACGCCTCAAAATCACTTTCCCACCCTGTAGCATATTCATGTAATTAACCATGATTTGAACTCGTATCAACAAGGCCTAACAAATACTCACCAGCACGTTTAACTATAGCTTGTTCATTTTCATAACCGAGTAGACTTTGAGCGTCTGATAGGGTCATCCATTTTACCTCATCAAACTCCTGGTCATGTAAATTTGTATCTCCTCCCACGGAATACATTAGATAAAAATGGACGGTCTTGTTAAAAGTGATAGTTTGTTTTTGATTCTGGAACGAGTATTCCATTGATAGGAGATATTTCTCTATCTCAACTTTACATCCTGTTTCTTCTCGCACTTCTCTTAGAGCGGTTTCCTCGGTAGACTCACCTGATTCAGGGGTTCCTTTAGGGAGATGCCATCGGGTGAATCCTTTTGGGTTTTCGTCATTACTATCCACATGCCGACCACAAAGTAAAACCTCTAATCCGGGCGACCACCTGTATACTACTCCACCAGCAGAAATAGGATATTCAATTTTAGCTTCACGACTCACTGCGTACACCTCAACAGTAACAGTACTCAATTATCCCATGATTTTTCTTAACTGTTAATAGAGCTTCGGCACTAGCAGGAAATCATCCCAAATTAAAACCTAGTAACTTGACGCATTTCATCATACTCACTACTTCTACATGTTCGAAACCCATGGCTTTAGTGATTCTTCCAGCTTTGACCCCAGAACCTAATTTTAGTAATTCCGCATCTTCGTCTGAGAGTGTCACATGAAAATTACTATCATTCAAAGCGGCTGAAATATCCCGAAGCATCTGTACTGGTTGCTTACCTTTAAATACACCTTTGAGTCTTCCTAAATCGGATGAAACGACGTTGATGTTCTTATCATCCAAAGTCACAGAGACATTTACATCATCTGTGGTGATCCGCAATTTCCCAGTCGCCTGTACATGAGCTAGGTGTTCAAAAATATTGGTCAAGACTCCCACGTACGTAATCTCACAGCCCCGCTGAGTTTCCACAAAGCTCTCTCAGGATTATCTCCCGTGTTTTTAGGAACCGCTATTTCTAGGTCTTCAAACGCGTACTCAATAGTTGTCTTCCTGCGATTCAAAAAATCGTAAAGAGATTCTGCCATTTGGGCCCACGGTAACATAGATTCTAAGCCATTTGAATTTGATTTATTCTGCGAATCATCTGTAGGACTCATCACACCTCCAAAATAATTAAGATGTCTATATTCTACATTATTTTCCGATATTGTCAAATATATCCATCAGTTTGTGGGAGGGAGGCATGTTCAGCCCGGGAGCCTTTCCATCAATAAGGGTGTCAACCCTAGGTTTAGATCGTAAACATTACAAACCACATTACTATCAAAGGTGCCATATAAATGAGGGAACAATAAGCCACCCCGAGCTTCCTCCCAGACTAATTCTGGAATGTTTACTGATTCAATCTCCAGTATCACTCCTTCTCTGTGAGCAAAATGCTTGGTGACAGTTGATTCTAATAGTTCGATTGGAGAGAAATGAATATAGCCATCGATTTTATCTACTTCAGAACCACTGAATAGACCCTGTTCTTGAGCTATTTCCCATTCTTGATAAGAACAAATCTTATAAATATACTCAGTCATAAACAGGCCTACGTCACAGTCCTCCAGCTATCGCTGCTATAAAATGAATTTCCTTGGCAGTGTCAGGCACAGGCTCCATGAGACCTAGCCGGCAGGTCTGACCATCTATAGCTACAGCTAAATCTTCTTTAAGCTTGCGGTCAGAAACCAATCTAGACCTGATCCCTGGAAAAACATTTTCCAGATCATCAATTATATCCTTTATACGACTTCCGTTAATTTGAATATCTTTTATCCCTCCAGTCATTTCTAATAACATTGTGGGAATAAATACAGTCGGCATTAACTATATCCTTGTCAATCCAAGTAACTACGTCTCAAAATTCAGTATCTATTTAGCTCTCATCCGTTCGCCTGCATCCATAACAGCTCGAACGATTTTATCGTATCCAGTGCATCTACACAGGTTACCTGCTAACCAATGTCTAATCCTTTCTTCATCAGCGTCAGGCTCTTGCTCAAGAAGGCCTTTTGCAGCCATTATAAATCCTGGTGTGCATATTCCACATTGCAAAGCCGCATTTTCTAAAAAGGCTTGCTGAATAGGGTGAAGCCCTTCTGCAGTTGCAACTCCTTCTATGGTTGTGATTGTTTTACCTTCGGCTTCTACTCCTAGAACTAGGCATGAGTTAACAATTCGACCGTCTACAGAGACAGTACACGCACCGCAGTTACCATCGTTACAACCTTCCTTTGACCCAGTCATATTCAAAACATCTCTCAACACTTCCAAGAGACTTTGTCTAGGCTCGCAAAGATATTCAACAGGATTTCCGTTTATTGTAGTTTTTACATGTACATTCGCCATGGTTAATTTTCTCCTTCTGTGTTGGACGTGAATTTCCACAAGGCTTGTATTTCAAGTCCTTTCGCCCTTGAAATTGACTCTACTAGTGTACGACGTGTAAACACCTCGACTAAATGCTTCCTCTGTTCGATTGTGCCTCTCATATCAGATATCGGACTAGCAGCATTTTTCGCCATTTGAGCCGCTTGAGCGATATTGTCATCATTCACTTCCTTACCGGCTAGGAATTCTCCTGCGTCCGATACGAAAATTGGTGTAGGCCCTACCGATGCTAAAGATATTCTAGCTGACTCGAATTTAGTACCGCTGTCATCAAGTATGACAGAAGTGCCAACTCCCACGACAGCTATATCCATTTCGTTTCTAGGTATAAATCGTTGGTAATTCGAACCAAAACCTTTTGGAGGAATCGGTACAGAAATAGAAACCAACATTTCTCCATTATCCATAGCATTTCTGCCAGGAGCAACACAGAACTCTTCCACAGACATCTGCCTGTCTCCTTTTGGACCCGAAATGTTACATACGGCATTATGCGCGATCAATGCTGGTATGCCATCACCACTTGGGGCAGAGTTACATAAGTTACCTCCAAAAGTGGCCCTACCTTGAATTTGTATTCCCCCGATTAAAGTGGCTGCATCCATCAATCCAGGAAACATTTCACTTAATTCTGGGTCTTGGTATATTCTATATAATTCGACTGCCGCTCCTATTTCCAAACCTTTAGAGGAATCGAAAGTGTATGTGTTAAGAGCATCAATATTCTTAACATCAATAACTGTATCTAGGCTAAATCTCCCACCTCTCAATTGAACCAAAAGATCAGTTCCGCCAGCTAATATCCTGGCTTTATCACCTTTGGATGACAAGATTTCAATGGCTTCTTTTACGGTATTAGGTACCGCGTAATCTATAGCTTCCAATTGTCCACCTCCTATCTAAATAAATCATAACATATGCCCTTATAACTGTCACACCAAGATATAGCTAATTTAGTTGACTAGGATGAATCGGTTTTTTGGCTATTGCAAAACTAACCGCGCCAATCCCAAATATTATTCCAAAAGTCACTAAAGCAATCGAGTAGCTACCAGTGTCATCTCTCAGCCATCCTGCATATAACGGAGTAACAAACATGAAAGAATTGTGAAATACACTCATGATTCCCATCAAGGTCGCAAACCTAGCTTGGCCATAATAATTAGCCAACATCAGCCAATTTGCTGATGTTATTCCTTCAATTATAGCTATACATAATGAAAAACATATAGCTCCTGCGATATTCCCTGTAGCCCAAAGTATGAATACACCAGCAGATCCTACAATCATACCTACAGACAAAATTATCCGAGGAGAGAAAAAATCCGTAGCGTATCCCATAAAAAACCTCAAAGGCACACCTATGCCCATTGTGAGGCTCCAGAGAACTGTTGCCATAGATGAACCAATTCCATACAAATTCATAATTGGAAACCAATGAATTAACATAGCATTAGTCGCGCCAGTTCTGCATACTAGCCCCATAAGAATTAGCCAAAAGGGCAAAGTCCGCATAGCTTCGGAAACAGAAAAACCTTCAAATCTTTTAGTCACAGCGATGCTACCGTCCAAATTTACTGTGTCTGAATCGGGTAGATCTCCGTCAGGCAATAGGCCCATATCTTCTGGTTTGCTCCTAACAACCAAAGACACAGGTATAGTCAAAATAGTAATAAATATTCCCATAATTAAAACTGTGGTTCTCCAGCCATAAGCATTAATTCCAGCATTGAGCACAGGAACTACAATTGCTCCTCCAGCAGCGAATGATGTCATGAGCGTTGACATCGCGATTGCCTTTTTCCTAATAAACCATCGGTTAACCAATCCCATCAAAGTTTGACCAAGTCCGGCACTTTTCCCTAAAGATACTAGACCAACGAACAAAAATATTAACTGCCAATATGTCTGGACATAAGCAACGCAGATCAATCCTATTCCGGCACACAACCCGCCAAAAAGAATCATAGGTCTGGCACCATAGTTATCAACTAACCAACCTACCAATGGCCCAGCTACGCTACCTTCTGCTCTCTGCAAACTAAAGACTAGCGACATTTGTGCGTAACTGATAGATAAATCATTACGTATGGGTTCAAAAAACCGGGAAAAACCATTCGAAATAACACCGTTACCAAACATCCCTTGTATGGCTGCAAATAATACTACCCACCATCCATAAAAAATCTTACTTTCTTTGTTTGATTCAGGTTTCACAAATCTATCCTAGCGTCTCCGATGGATTCTCCGTTAATCTGCTTGATCAAATTGAACTATCATTCCATCAGGGTCATAAACGAAGAAACTCGCATCAGTGCCAGCAGCATTCAGTTCACTTGCAAATTTGACTCCGTTCTCCATTAAGTTTTTTCGAACAGCTGGCAAATCGGTCATAGAGAAAGAAAAATGGCTTATACCTATTTGGTCTAGCTTGATAGGCTGGCCATCAACAACGTCGTCAGGATGTGTCGTCATTATAAAATGTGGATCTGCATTCTCAGCAAATCGTAATCTAACCTGACGCCGATTATTTCTATCGTGGGCATAAATAGCCGGTAGCCCTCCTCCAGTAGTGTCTTGTACCCTATCAAAATCCACGATCATCCCTACTATATCTCTATAAAATTTTAATGACTCATCTATGTCTTTTACACAAAATGCTATATGTGACACTCCTACGCAATCCATAACTCACTCCTTAAATTTGTTTCTCACAAAATCTTCTTCGACTCGCATGATTCATCCAAACACTGTAATATGAGTAATTACATAGAATATACTCCAATCGACACTTTTTGAAAATCATTGGGTTGACACACATAATTTAGTCCCTTAAAATTTCCGTTCGAGTACTTATGAATTACGCAATTATTAAAACAGGTGGAAAGCAATACAAAGTGCAGCCAGGCGACGTTCTGGATGTAGAGTTATTACCAAATGACGAAGGATCTACGGCAGAGTTCGATCAAGTCCTTGCGATATCAGATGGAGACACCATAAATTTTGGCAACCCAACGATACCTAATGCTCGAGTGACAGCTGAAATACAAAAACATTATAAAGATAAGAAAGTGATTGTATTCAAGTACAAAGCCAAGACTAGGTATCGCTTAAAGAAAGGACATAGGCAGAACTACACCAGAATATCAATTAAAGATATATCTGCATAAATTACAATATTTAGGGAATAATTATGGCACATAAGAAAGCCGGCGGTAGTACTAATAACGGAAGAGATAGTAATGCTAAACGTCTCGGGGTTAAAAAATTTGGCGGCGAAGTGGTAATTCCAGGGAACATAATCATACGACAAAGAGGTACAAAAATCCGACCTGGTAGCAACGTTGGAATCGGCAAAGACCACACTATATTCTCTTTAATTTCAGGAAAAGTAAATTTCGAATGGGACACACGCAAACGGAAACGTGTAAGTGTATACCCGGATTCACAATAGGCATTCAATAATGAAACAAGACATACATCCAGAATTTGTTAACTCGACGGTAACTTGCTCTTGCGGAGCAACAATAGAAACAGCATCAACGAAACCAGCATTAAGAATCGAAATATGCGGTACTTGCCACCCGTTCTACACTGGTGAGCAACGTATCGTTGATACCCAAGGTCGCATAGAACGTCTCCGACGTCGATACAAAATGGATGACTAATTCGCCATCCCTTGTGACTCATAGTTACTCTTCACTGATTCTTCAACCATATTACTTAACTGCACTCAGATCTAATGCCTGACTCTCCAATCACAACATATGGTGGTCAAGCAGTCATAGAAGGCGTGATGATCCGAGGAAAGAAGTATTATTCTTTATCAGTACGACGCCCAGATGGGAGTATAACCACAAACATAGAACCAATAAGCTCTCATTTCATAGGTTCATTAAGAAGAGTCCCTTTCATCAGAGGCATTTTGGTTCTCGCGGAGACATTAACCATTGGAGTGAAAGCATTACACCAATCGTCTCTACTCGCATCTGAAAGTGATGATCCTACAGAAAGCACCATATCCAACTTAGCATTAGTAGGCACAATTATAATATCCTTAATGATAGGCATAGGAATATTTTTCATATTCCCTGCTATAGCCCTTGAAAGCGTAGACCGATTCATTCCTTCTAATATAATCAGCAATATCCTAGAAGGAGTGTTAAGGCTTTTAGTCCTAGTTGCATACGTATCTATCATTGGTATATTCCCAGACATAAAGAGAGTTTACCAATATCATGGAGCGGAGCATATGTCTATTCATGCCTTAGAGCATGGCAAGATATTGACTCCAGACAATGTTCGCACTTTCCCTACTCCGCATCCTAGATGTGGTACTGCATTTTTGTTGACAGTGATGGTTGTGTCTATTTTGATATTCGCAGCCATAGGTGACTCTGGATTTATTAGCAGGATAATATCTAGGGTAGCATTGATACCAGTGATTGCTTCAATCAGTTATGAAATCATACGTTTTGCAGGAACGCATCCAAATTCCATTATTAGCAACGTCGTATCTGTGCCTGGTTTACTATTGCAACGAATCACCACTAAAATACCAGACGATTCCCAAATTGAAGTAGCAATATCTGCGGTAGAGGCTGTATTAGAGGCAGACTCACTATCTTGACACTGTTCTAACAAACAAGAGAACTATAGCAGAAAGGACTCGAAATAATCCCATCAATACGAATACCATAATCCAATTATCCAGTAGGCCCACTATCACACTAACGGCCACTGCCTGAATCCCTGCATACAAATAACCATGCGCGTCTACCAAAGAGGAGGTAGTGGCAGCCATGTCTTTACCAAAGAAATCAACAGCCATAACGGGTATTTGAGACATACCCAGACTTATCCCCCCAATTAACATTAATATTACGCCAATTTTAGTTTGGCTAGGATCTACTAAGCAAATACCGAACAACACCATCGCACTTACCACACAGGATATAAAAGTTAATGGTTTGCGATCACTTAGAAGAAACTTATCTGATATGAAGCCAGCTAACGGAGGGGCAAAAGCATATCCTATCGGTAACATAACTGTAACAATCAAAGTGGACGATATATCAAATCCTCCCTTATCATAATAATAAAGGGGAATCCAAGTCATCAATCCGTATCTCACGACATTTTCCAATCCTTTAATATGACCAACCAGATGGAAGTCTCTACTTGTAATTAATAAAATATATTTTTCTTTCAAATTTCTAATTGACCTGTACTGGTCTTTAACACAGGGAGTGAAACCGGCATTTTTGGGAAAATCTTTAGTGAACATCAACACTAAAACTGCAAATATTCCTATTAGTATCGGGGGATACCTAAAAGAAGTTCGCCACCCCCAAGTGGTACCAACCAAACCCGTGCCAAACCACATAACAACCATAGCAAACCCTGACGCTGCCGATACAACGCCCAAAGCAAATCCTCGATCTTTCTGAGACCACCATTGGCTCACCATTCCTACTCCTGGAGCCCAACATGCCGCATTAACGAATCCGCAAACAAACCAGGGAATCAAAAAGGCCATAAATCCACTGCTAAAGCTCACAATTATATTGCACACTACAGTCAGAATTGCCCCTATTAAAATCCACGTCCTAAACCCGTACTTTTCTGATAGTGCCCCATGTATAACATCCCCAATACAAAAGCCCCACAATATAGAAGCATTTAAGAGACCTATCTGAACAAGAGTCAAATTCAAATCATCACGAATTAACGGAGCCATAGGCCAAAAATTAAATCTTCCCAAATAAGTGGTAGTATAAAAAATGGAAAATACTATAAGTATTTTCCATTTCCAAAATCTATATGAGTTGAAATATTCTCTCATTTAATTCATTCAGTCTTGAGACATATCCATCACTAACTGCAGCAAAGTCAAAACTGGATGACCCGTAGCGCCCTTGACATCAAAGCCATCCGTTCTGGCAGAGGTTGATGTCCCAGCTATATCTAAATGAATCCAATTCATGTCTCCTACGAACTTTTCTAGTAATTTTGCAGCTGTGATTGAACCCGCTTGTCTACCTCCAGTATTTTTCATATCTGCAACATCACTTTTTATCAAGTCATCATATTCATCAAATAATGGTAGCTCCCAAAATTTTTCTCCAGAAATCCTAGATGCTTCACGCAATTTATTCCCAAATAACTGGTTATTAGTCATATACCCAGTACATACTTTACCTAAACTTACTACCATAGCCCCTGTAAGCGTAGCTATGTCAATTACATTAATAATACCTTTAGATTCTGCATAACTAAGCGCATCTGCTAAGACTAACCTCCCCTCCGCATCCGTGTTAATCACTTCTATTGTTTTACCGTTCATGGCTTTAACAACATCTCCAGGTTTTTGCGCGTTGCCACCTGGCATATTTTCAGTTGCAGCAACGATTCCCATCACGTTAATTGTGGGCTTTAAGTCAGCTATAATCCTCATAAGGCCAATTACTGAAGCACCTCCAGCCATATCGCCTTTCATGCTTTCCATACCTCCAGGAGGTTTAAGAGAAATTCCTCCAGTATCAAATGTAATTCCTTTCCCCACCAAAGCAATATTGTTATCAGGATTGTCTGAGTCTCCATTATATTCAAGCACAATCAACTTAGCGGGTTGAACACTACCTTTAGATACTCCTAATAAAGATTCCATGCCTAAGTTCGCCATATCCGATTCTTCCAAAATACTTACTTCCAGAATTTGATCTTCTGCTATACTCTGTGCTGTTTCTGACATGTTAGTTGGATTCATTCGATTTGCAGGGCTATTTACTAAGTCACGGGCTAACATCACTCCTCTTGATACACTCTGTCCTCTTTTGATTGCATCTTCTATGTTAGGGCTACTGTCACTAACAATGTCCATACAAAACATCTTTTTATTTGAATCAGTAATTTTGGATTTCCATTTACTAAATTCATACAATCCTAAAGTGATACCTTCCACCATATTTCCAGCATAGGTGTCTAATGATGTATCCGGAAGGTCACATGCAGGTAATAGACACTGACAATCATTAATATTGTTATTTCTTAGCAATCTCCCAAGGTTACCTGAGGCTTTACGAATTAATGATCCGTTGACATCATCTGAATTCCCCAGGCCCATAAGAACGTATGTTCTAATAATGTTATCTTGCGCGATATCCAACACCAAGCATTCCCCTGTCTTTCCCGTAAAGTCACGGTTGTTAGCTAATTGGCTTAACAAGCTTTCATCAAACATGTTTTGTGATTTGATTCCAATGTCTGCAAAAACAAAAAACACCAAAGGCTTGCCAGGATCTATCTCGGAACTAAACTTAAACTGAAATTCGTTAATCAATGTCTACACCCACCTTAAATCGTTAGCTAATTTTTCTATGATCCATCCAACATCTTGAGACGAATCGACTATGTAATCACAATCCTGAATAACCCTCTGATTGGGTTTAAGCATTTGATATATTCGCCAATCTGCATCCGATTCAAAATCGTCTTTACCTTCACTCCGCATAGTCAATCTGGATTTGATCACTGACTCTGGAGCTATACATCTAATGATCTTGCAGTCCACATCACACATACGCGCAATCTTCTTTAATGGATTGATTGCATGAGCATTCAGGTTAGTCGCATCAAATATCACTCCAATCTGTCTACTGAGAGCATCTTTTAAATACGCATGACAGGCTCTAAATACTCTGAAATGCTCGTCAGAATTGTACTTTGGTTCTTTCACTAAAGTTTTTCGAACAGTATCACTACCAACAACTAGATAACCGAATTTAACAGATATATCCTGAGCTAGGTGAGACTTTCCTGTTCCTGGTAAACCAGACATCACAATCAATGAATTAGTAGTTTGGGGGGGTAAGCGTGACAATCCATCAGCGTATTTAAGTTGCAATAACTTTAAGTCTGAAGCCAATCACTAACTCCTTGTATCCCATTTTTTAAAATCACCAACAATGCCTTGCGGGTTTAAAATATATTTAGTACCACAATCTCAATCACTTGCAAAACAATTATAGCCACCAAAGGACTGAAATCTAACATACCTGTACTAGGCAATACCTTTCTAATTGGATTTAAAATAGGATCTGTAATCTGCCCTACTACGCTATTTAATAGCATTACCACTGGGTGAACAGACCCGCCTCTCTGCGTCATAAATTGAATCACCAGAGATAAAATAACTCTAGCTAATACTGCATATATTAGAAAATTTAAAAGTCCTCTAATTAATTCGGTTATAAACAACAAGATTTAAACTCCTATATTCCAATTTATTTACCCAATTCCAGGGCTTTAGCGTAAGCAGCCTCAACTGCTTTCATAATAGCATGAGGAACTCCTGCACTCTCAAGCTCTAACAAACCGGCAGCTGTAGTCCCTCCAGGAGAAACCACCCTATCGGATAATTCCTTGATATGGGTGTCGCTTGAATCTATAAGTTCAGCTGTACCTTTAACCATTTGTACTGCCAACATTTTGGACATTTCTCTTGTCATTCCCAGCAAAACACCGGCATCTACCAAAGCATCTATAATCATAAACACATATGCTGGGCCGCTCGCGCTTAGTCCGGTCGCCATATCTATATATTTTTCTTCATGCACCAAATACTGTTTCCCAATTCCTTCAAGCACTTTAGTAACTAAATCTTTATGAGCTTCAGGGACCTCTTCTCCACACAGCCATACACTCATTCCGCTCTGAATTTGAGCTGGAGTATTCGGCATTACCCTGATCACACATCGAGTTCGAAATACATCTCGTAATTGTGATAATTTTACACCTGCAGCTATTGATACTATCGTTTGCCCTACAGATAATTCTTGAGCTACACCCTGACCTACAGTTTCTACATCTTGAGGCTTTACAGCTACAAAAATTACAGATGCAAATCCAATTAAATCCTTGTTATTAGTGGCAACATTAATGCCATAAGTATTACTTAATTGATTTAACCTATCTTTGGATATATCAAAAGCCATGATATCTGTTGCGGGTAGAGTTTTGGATTTGATAATCCCTGATATTATGGCTTCAGCCATAACCCCTGCCCCTATAAAACCTATACGCATATTTTTTTACCTTTGAATGTGTAAATAAGTTGGAATTATATCATCTAAAATATCTATCAGCTGGATAATCGAGATCCTGATATCAATGTTGAGGCTAACTTAATCGCTTCCATCATACTTAATGGGTCAGCAATACCTTTACCGGCGATGTCAAATGCGGTTCCATGGTCCACGGAAGTCCTTACAAAAGGCAATCCTAAATTAGCAGTAATACTTTCTTCAAATCCGTACACTTTAACCGGGATGTGACCTTGATCATGGTACATGCACAACACCGCGTCAAATTGATCATTAATGGCCTGATGAAATATTATATCGGCTGGGATAGGACCTTCTACAGTCATACCTTCTTTTCTAGCTTCTATCACAGCTGGTAAAATCTCATCACTTTCTTCATTGCCTAGAAGTCCTCCATCACTCCCATGAGGGTTCAATGCGGCCACTCCTATCCTAGGATTCTCAAAACCCCATTGTTTAAAATTTTCATCAGTGATTCTCAAATAGTCCAAGATACGGTCTTTTTTCACATAATCACAAGCTATCCTCAATGACCGGTGAGTTGTTAGATGTACTACCCTTAAATTCTTTGCGATTAACATTGTGGCTACAGTTTTAGATCCGGTTAACTCTTGCAATAGTTCCATATGACCTATAGCTTCATATCCTGCTAGACTAGCAGCTTCTTTATTCAAAGGAGCGGTAGCAATACCTCCCAAAGTTCCTGTCATTGCAAGTTTACCTGCATGACTAACCCATTCCATAGCTGCTTTGCCACAGGTAGGATTGATTGCCCCAATAGTAACGTCTTTATAATCCAAATTACCTATGTCTATTACGTTCACACTATTTGGACTTGCTACAATTTGGGTTATGCCATCGTCTGCAATATGGTGAATCTCCATTTCATTATTAAGCATGTCAACCGTCTTCGATAAAGACTCAACATTCCCTATTACTACTGGATTGCACCAATCGTAAATTACTGGTTCTTGCAAAGCCTTTATTACCACTTCAGGACCTATACCACATGGATCACCCATGGTTAATCCGACATAAGGTTTCTCGTTCATATTCTCTCCAACTCGGTCATGACAAATCCAAAAAAATACCCCGTCACAAACTCTACTTTTATAACGGGGCACTCCAACTTACTTAGTCACATTTGCTGTAGCCACAAGACATACATTTATCACAGCCTTCTTCCATAACTAATGTGCCGTCACATTCAGGACAAGGCCTTCCTCCGATCCCAATAATATTTGCCAAAGACCAGCTTTTATTTTCTTCGTCTTTAGCCCCATCTACATAATTTCTCAGTGCGATAGCCACTGCGTCGGGAGTAGATTTGACTAGTTCACCTTCATCCCATGCGGGACTATCATCAGAAATCCCTTTCAATTGTTCCACAATTTCATCTGCCCCTATTCCTGATCTAAGAGCTAATGAAATAAGTCGTGAAATAGCTTCAAGTTGAGCAGAGTCACTTCCTCCAGCCTTACCTAACGCCCCAAATACTTCAAACGGATTACCATCTTGATCACAATTTATAGTCACATACATGTTTCCATGCCCTGTTCTTACCAAGTGAGTAGCTCCACTCAAAACCCTAGGGCGATCCGCCGCCGTACGCTCTGTACTGCCATCAGTATCCACAGATAACGATCCTCCAGTATTCAAGGTTTGACCTGACTTACTGCCATCTCTATATACCGTTATACCTTTACATCCTGTCTCGTATGCTAGTGTATAAGCTTCCTTGACGTCAGCCACAGTCGCATGAGACGGCAAATTGATGGTCTTTGACACAGAGTTATCAGTAAATCTCTGGAACGCTGCCTGCATCCTGACATGCCATTCGGGGCTAATATCATGGGTAGTGCGAAATACCTCTTTGACCCAGTCAGGAACATCCATATCGTGTAAGGTACCTTTTTCGGCAAGCTCTTCCATTAGTTCTTGCGAATAAAAACCTTCACTTTTGGCGACAGCTTCGAAATATGGATTAGCTTCTACTAGTTTCGTGTTGTCCATAATATTTCTTACATACGACAATGCAAAGAGTGGTTCAATCCCACTAGATGTGCCTGCAATGATACTAATCGTACCTGTAGGAGCTATGGTCACAGGAGCAGAGTTCCTCATTTTCCTCCGATTAACTCCCTGGTTATACACGCTGCCTTCCCACGCTGGGAATGCTCCTCGAATCTCAGCTAGTTCTTCAGAGGCATTATGAGTTTCTACTTGAACTCTCTCCATGATCTTTTCTGCTAGTCCCACAGCCTCATAAGAATCATATTTGATCCCTAACTGCACTAGTAAATCAGCAAATCCCATTATACCTACACCTATTCGACGCGTGGTACGACTCATTTCGGCGATAGCCTCAATAGGATAATTGTTCATGTCTATAACATTATCTAGTAGATGAACGGAAGATTTCACAGTCTGGCTTAATCTATCCCAGTCTATTTCAACTATATCTCCGTTAAAATGCACCATATGAGCTAAATTAATCGAACCAAGATTGCATGACTCATATGGCAAAAGTGGTTGTTCGCCGCATGGGTTAGTACTTTCAATCTTGCCCAATTGAGGATTAGGATTATCTCTATTGATTCTATCCAAGAATACAATCCCTGGATCCCCTGTCTTCCAAGCTAGTTCTGTCATGGTATCAAATACTTCTTTTGCATTGAGAGTGCCAGCCAACGAGCCGTCATGAGGGTTGATCAAATCGTATTCTTGGTTATCTGCAACTTTTTCCATAAATTCCTCAGTGATTGCCACAGAGATATTAAAGTTGTTCAAATGTGTGCCATCTTCTTTAGACGTGATGAACTTCATTACATCGGGATGGGTAACCTCTAAGATTCCCATATTTGCTCCCCTTCTAGTTCCTCCTTGTTTCACAACATCGGTAGCAGCATCAAATGCATTTATAAAACTCACCGGACCTGAAGCGATGCCTCCCGTCGATCCGACGGTATCGCCTTCCGGTCTTAAACGACTAAAAGAGAACCCTGTTCCTCCTCCACTCTTGTGGATGATTGCCGTGTGCTTAACACGCTCAAATATCGTCTCAAGAGAATCTTCAACAGGCAAAACGAAACATGCTGACAACTGTTGCAAATCTCTGCCGGCGTTCATTAATGTCGGAGAGTTTGGCAAGAAATCTAATTTCCTCATTACTGACCTGAACTCGTCTATGGCATCTTGTTTAGCACTCTTAGAATTATCGTAATTAGTTTCTGCTTCGGCTAAATTCTCTGCCACCCTTGTAAACATATCTTCAAAGTTTTCTAATACATTACCGCTCCGATCTTTACCTAAGTAACGTCTTTCTAACACCACTTTAGAATTATCATACAATTCTGGTGCATCGCTGTTAATACGCGCGTCAATCAATGTCCCCACCAGCGCGTTCTTTATAATTTTCCGTATTTCATCCTGAGTGTCATTTGTATCTTTTCTGATAATTGTCATTTCGTCCCTTTATAATAAATTTAGGTTATAATTCCGTTTGGTGCTACTATATGAGGTATATTAATTACCTCTCTATACTACAATTAGTGGTGATTATTGTAAGAACTTAATTTATCGGATGTCAAGCACTTTATTACGTAATAATTGACATGTTTTTTCATTAGAAGACCAATAATCTCGACTCTTTCCTACGAATCCAACAATTCCGCGACAACTTGCTGAAAGCTTTCGACATTTTGAAAATCCTTGTATACGCTTGCCCACCTGATATAAGCTACTGTATCTATTTCTTTTAGCTTTTCCATTACTAGTCC
>Ga0114933_10000555_pt1 | contig 45318 bp, 30 predicted proteins | sample 4SBtaG_FD_89691 | JGI IMG/M metagenome (GOLD analysis project Ga0114933, IMG submission 89691) | Deep subsurface microbial communities from Kolumbo volcano to uncover new lineages of life (NeLLi) - 4SBTROV12_W25 metaG | ecosystem: Environmental > Aquatic > Marine > Volcanic | place: Kolumbo... | reverse complement strand
GATGACTAGCCTCCACTGATCATGAATGCCGATCTGTCTCCACCGAATGACTCCGGCTCTCTGCCCGGGATTATTGGTTCAAGCGAACCGATGAAAAGGGTCTATCAGCTTACGCGCCAAGTGGCAAAAAGTGATGCCTCGGTTCTGCTCCTTGGTGAAACCGGCACGGGAAAAGAGCTGATCGCAAATGCTATCCATCAGCTGAGCAATCGCAAAAGTGGTCCTTTTGTAAAAGTTAATTGTGGTGCCCTCAGTGAGAGCTTGCTCGAGAGTGAATTGTTTGGGCACGTGCGCGGCTCCTTTACCGGTGCTGTTAACAACCGCACCGGCCGATTTGAAGCCGCTCACTTGGGCACGGTTTTCCTCGATGAAATCAACTCCACCACATTGCAGTTACAGGTGAAGCTGCTGCGTGTCCTGCAAGAGCGTCAGTTTGAGCGTGTTGGCGATACACAAACCATTGAAGTGGACACGCGTATCATTACAGCCAGCAACCGTGATCTCATGGAGTTGGTCCGTGAAGGAGTCTTTCGAGAGGATGTTTACTGGCGCCTGAATGTTGTTCCAGTTGTCATTCCGCCGTTACGCGATCGCCGTGAAGACATACCGGAACTCGTAACGTTCTTTCTAAATCACTACAACGAAATCAACGACCGATATGTGGTTCACATCCAGCGTGATGTGGTGCATGCCCTGCAGAGTTATCATTGGCCGGGTAATGTCCGGGAACTGCAAAACTACGTAGAGCGTGCGGTCGTAATGGCTACTGGGGACGAATTCACGATGGAATTGCTGCCGCCGGCAGTGACCGACACCGGTGCAATCGCCGAAGCGGTGACATCGGGCACTACTGCTGTTAAAGCGGATCTTGATACGCTGGCTAACCTGGTTGTTCAGGAAGGGTTGGCCAGCAGCGCTGAGGAGGAGGAAAACCTGCACGGTAAGGTTGTGGATCGGGTTGAAAAAGAACTGATCGAGCAGGTATTAAAGGCCTGTGATGGCGTACAAACCCGCGCTGCGGCAAAACTCGGGATCAACCGTAATACATTGCATAAGAAGATCAAGGATTATGATTTGGAATAGGCGATGATCTCCAGCCGTTCCCCTTAAGAGTGCTGTTCCAGGCGCAGAGTCGGTGTGCATTGGCAAAAGAAGCCCACTGACATCCTCTAAGTCCACAACTAGAATAAAAATGACTGGTATTGCTGTGCCAGCCATCATCGTTTGTACCTATTATCCCACCTAAGCACGGAAAGCCATGTTCAGCTTATTAGGCGCTGAGTGGATGTCGCGAATTTCTCTGTCGTGTTTTGCATTTAGCTATGCAATCACGATGATTTTAGAAATTTCGCGTATCTTCTTTCGGGTTCCCGTACGGTGGGCTGTCATTGTCCTTATCACCGTTGCCGGGCTATTTGCTCATGGCACATTTATCTGGCTGAAGATGAATACCGCGGATGGTGGTACTCCTGTTGCTAGTTGGCAGCAATGGTGCCTCATCGTTTCGCTTGGGCTAGCAATCATTTACCTTATCATCGCGCTGCGGCGCCCTGAAAATGCCTTTGGTGTATTCTTCTTGCCGGTTATTCTCGCGTTGATCCTGATCGCCATGGCTGCCGATGACACTACCGGCTTCGACAAAACACATACCACTACGTGGTCGGCTATACATGGTTTTTCATTACTCGCCGGCACCATTTCTGTGGCACTTGGGTTTGTTGCAGGCATCATGTACTTGATACAGGCATACCGACTCAAACATAAACTGCCGCCGCGCGCTGGCTTTCGACTGCCGAGTCTCGAGTGGCTTCAAAACAGCAATCGACGTACTTTATGGTTGTCGACGGCACTGCTGGCGATCGGATTGCTCTCGGGCATCATCATCAACGTCCAGCGGCACGCTGGTAGTGAAGCCGGTATCCCATGGACGAATGCGACCATTTTGTCTTCTGCTGCTTTGTTCATGTGGCTAATTGCAACCTCGATATTTGAATATGTCTATCGGCCGGCCAGACAGGGTCAGAAGATTGCGTACCTAACCATAGCAAGCTTTGTATTCCTCGCTTTTGTGCTTACGTTTGTGATCCTCGGTGATCATGCAAGCGGCACCGCTTCAACAAGTGGCGTTGAAGTCTCTCAACAGGAGGCTGGCTCATGAAAGTTCAGGTAATAGGCTGCAACCATCACACCACAGATATTGAGTTCCGCGAGCGGTTGGCATTTCAACCAAATCAGGTGACCGATGCCCTCGATCAGTTCCAAAAGACACACCCTGATACCGAAGCTGTGCTGTTGTCTACATGTAATCGTGTAGAACTCTACACGGCGTCGGAAAAATCTGCTGCGTGTCCATCACACAAAGAAGTCGTGGACTTTTTTGCGGCCTATCATGGATTAAACGCGGCTGACATCGCGTCTGAATTACGTCAGCTCTCCGGTGAAGAAGCCATCCGGCACCTGTTTACCACCGCAGCAAGCCTGGACAGCATGGTTGTTGGTGAAGCTCAAATCCTGTCGCAGGTCAAACAGGCGTATGAAACGGCCAATAATGGTGACTTCACAGGCCCATTAACACATGCGTCCTTTCAGGCAGCACTTCGGGTTGCCAAACGCATTGCGACGGAAACGGCCTTGCATAAGCGACGCATTAGTATTCCCAGCGTTGCGGTTGCCGATTTTGCGAGCCAGTTTTTCGAACGCTTTGATGATAAGACTGTTTTGGTCATCGGCGCCGGAGAAATGGGGGAAGAAACGCTTCAATACCTTATCGATCTAAATGCAACTGATATCCATATCGTTAACCGAAGCATCGATCGTGCTGAAGATCTAGCTAGCCGTACCGCTGGTGAAGCTCAACCATGGGAAATGCTGGATTCGTTGCTGATAAAAGCTGACCTCGTCGTATCAACGACCGCTGCCAACGAGCCAATCATTACGGTAGATCATTACAAAGACATTTCTCAAAAGCGCTTCCAGCGACCATTGTTTGTGCTGGACCTCGCTGTCCCTCGCGACTTTGAACCCGCGATCGGTGATGAACTTGGTGCGTATTTGTATTCCATTGATGATTTACAGGCTGTTTGCGATAAGAACCAGCGAGCGCGGCAGCGAGAGTTGCCAAAGGCACTGGAGATTGTGGAATCCGAAACTGCGAAGTTCATGGCTGAACTAAATCACCGAACTACCATCCCATGGGTGAAGCAACTAAGAGAGCAAGCAGATTCTATCAAACAAGATGAACTAGCAAGGCTTATCAATAAACTTGACGGGCTGGGCGAAAGTGGCAGAAAAGAGCTCGAGATCTCTTTTGACCGGCTAGTCAATAAACTACTGCATCCGCCACTTGAGTCACTTCGCGATGACGCCAGCAAAGGCCTTGAGCATGGCTTGCTGGATGCACTTAAAAGGCTATTTCAGCTGCGTGAATAGCGATTACTCATCTGAGTCATCATCGCTGTTATCTTCTTCGTCTTCTTCGTCTTCATCATCGTCGTCATCGTCTTCTTTGTCATCCAGGTCATCATAGTCGTCTTCCCAGCCTGACTCATCATCGTCGTCGTCGTCGTCGTCGTCTTCTACTTCTTCCCAACCGGAAGATTCATCGCCGTCGTCATCGTCGCCTTCTTGGTCATCGTCGCCGTCTTCGTCACCCTCTTCATCTTCGTCATCCTCGTCATCCCAGTCGTCATCTTCTAGTTCTTCGAGGTCATCGTCGTCAAAGTCATCGCTGCTCTGATCGCTGCCTTGATCGCTGTCCTGATCGGCATCATCTTTATCGTCATCCTGGCTGTTATCTGAGTCGTCATCCGTATCATCATCCAGCTCTTCAATTTCATCGATATCGTCGGCTGAATCGTCCTCTTCATCGTCTAAAGCGTTCAAGAGAACCGGACTGTGTTTAATCTCTGGCAGTTCTTCGAGGCTGGTTAGTCCAAATGCCTGCAAGAACTTGCGTGTCGTGGCATAGATGTAAGGGCGACCAAGGTCATCGCTGCGACCAGCAATTTTAACCATATCGCGTTCCATGAGCTGGCGGAGTACTTCACCACACCCAACACCGCGAATCGCTTCCACGTCCGCGCGCGTAGCAGGTTGTTCGTATGCAATCACCGATAGAGTCTCCATTGCCGGGGAAGAAAGCCGTTTTGTGTTAGGAATATGTTCAAACCGCCGCAACCATTGAGAAAACACCGGGCGGGTCATCAACTGAAACCCACCACCGACTTCCTCAACACGAAATGCTCGGCCTGTTTGATCGTACTGTTCATTCAGGTGGCGTACTATTGTTCGCGATTCGTTACCATCTTTCAAGTCGGCGTATTGCGCTAATTTTCCGCTTGGCATCGGCTCTCTACCAAGAAAGAGGGTGCCTTCGATTCGCTGTCGTTTTGCCAAATCTGATTCTTGCAAGACCGCGAACGGTTCAGTCGCACTCACCGGAACTGGAAACCGCATGCGTGTGTGGCGGCGGCGCAGCATCGTCGACGACTGTCCTTTCGAGAGGTATACAGGTCGAATCTGATTAAATGCGCTTCGCATTATTCTTACCCAGCTCGATGTGGCATTGTGCAACGAACGATTTGATTTAATGCCGGATAATACATTTTGTTGTGTTGTGGGTCTACCGCTGTCTACCAATGATTAACGCTATCTTCAAATGTTTTCTGCCAATTCCAACGAGCGGCAAATTGACCGTTATCGTAGGCGACATACATGAAGTAATATGAAAGGCTGCTTTGCAAGCCTCAAACCAAACATCGGCTGTCCGTGATATACCTCGATAACAACGCCACCACCCCTTTGGATCCTGCTGTCGCCGCTGAGATTTCTCTAGAGTTAGAGAAACAGCATGCTAACGCTGGAAGCCAACATCAGGCGGGGCGCATGGCGCGACGTACTCTTGAATCAGCTCGTGAGACGATTGCCAAGCTGCTTGGTTTAAATTGCTCCGATATCCACGCTGATCATATTGTTTTTACCAGCGGTGCAACGGAGGCTAATAATCTTGCTCTGCGTGGGTTGCTCGCCGAAAAGGTTGGCACGAATGCCCGAGTTGTCATCTCTTCACAAGAACACCCGAGTATTGACCAGTGTGCTGCGTTCCTGGCAGCTAACGGACACCCTGTGGTTCGAGTGAATAGCCTCGCAAGCGGTATTATCGATTTGGACCACTTGGAAAGCGTGGTGGATGGGGATACGGCTGCTGTAAGTATTATTCATGCCAACAACGAAACCGGAATTATACAGCCGCTTGCGCAAATCTCGGAGATTTGTAATGTGGCGGGTGTGCCATTGCATACCGATGCTGTACAGGCCGTGGGCAAGATGCAATGGGACTTTCAGGCGATACCTGTGACATCTGCAACTGTTTCTGCTCATAAATTGCATGGACCCGTTGGCGTCGGAGCCTTATTGGTGCGTCATGGCACCCAACTGTACCCTCAAATCACCGGTGGATTTCAACAAGAAGGCTTCCGTGCCGGTACAGAATGCGTGTTTCTGGCCGCAGCATTGGCTAAAACTCTTGAATTGTGTTGCGGGGAAGGTGCTGCGGGCTATAGGCTAGCGCTTGGTTCACTGCGAGATCGATTTGAGTCTCAAATCACTTCAAACGTGCCAGATGTCCAGGTTCTTGGGTCTGGTGTGTCACGGGTGCCACATACATCGTGCATTTCCTTTCAGGGCCTGGATCGTCAGGCGATTCAAATGGCTTTAGACGCTGCAGAAGTGTGTTGTAGCACCGGCTCTGCGTGTGCTAGTGGCTCCAGCGAACCGTCTCCGACGTTGATTTCTATGGGACTCTCGCCCGATGTCATTGAGGGTGCTGTGAGGTTCAGTTTTGGGCGGTTTAACACAGAACAGGAGATAGACTCGGCCTGCGAGCGTATCTCTAGTGTTATCAAGCACTTACGACGATGACAAACCTCGAGGTTTTGGGTTCCGTCGGGTCGTCATTAACGCTGAAAAACCGTATAATAGCGGGTGTTAGTTCCAGGGCGAACCTTGTGCTTATCACTGCCCTGTTTTTACTTGAAAACCCCTGTTTTTTCAGTTGTTTTCAGGTTGTTTTGCCCCCAGCTCTATCAACTTTTTTGATCAGGACGGACCCGCTGTGGTAAACGGAATCTTTACCATATCACTCAAGGATACCACCGGCGACAAATCCGCCGCTGTGAGATCCAAAGAGGCCGACTTGGCGCCGAAGCATGGGCCACAGCTTTATGTTGGAGATGAACAATCTCAGACGGTATTAACTGTGTTTGATGCTGTGCTGGACCGGCAGCCGTTCTGTAACCCGCTGGTTCTTACCGGTGCGGGAAGCGTTGGCAAAACGCTTCTGGCTCACGGGATCGCTGATTGCTGGAAGAGTCGTTATCCAACGGAAAACGTTCTTATTACCACTGGTGCTGACTTCCTTAGAGGCTACACAAACGCTGTTCGCAGCCATAATACATATCGTTTCCGACGACAGTTCATGAAGCTTGGGCTGCTGGTCATAGATGATTTACAGATGCTCAATCACCGCGCTTCCGCCCAGTCTCAACTGGCACAACTAATAGACAGCATGGCTCGTCGTGGACAGTTTGTAGTCTGTGCGCTACCCAGCACGCTGGCTCAGGCAAATGGCCTGGAAGAGGCTCTCGTAAGCAGGCTGTTTGGTGGCTTGCAATTGCCGCTTTCCGCACCAAGCGAAGAGTCAATGCTCTTTCTGCTTGATGAGTTGGCTGCACAACGTGGTATAGAGCTTGATATAACACTGGGTAAACTCTTAATTCGAGGTGAAGCCGGGTGCCCTTCCCCAATTAAGACCGTGCCTCAACTGCGACGGGCTTTAATACGTCTTCAGACGACGGCTGAGCTAACCGGATCACATATAAACCGGGAGCTGATCAGAGAATACTTAAAGAGCGAATACCTAAACCAACTGCCCACCTGCCGGGATATCACCTCGATTGTGGGAAAACGCCTAAACGTAAGAATGGGTGACCTTAAGGGAAAGTCCCGGCGACAGTATCTTTCCAGAGCTCGTGGAATTGCGATGCTCCTTTGTCGATCATTTACCGCTGAAAGCTATACCGCCATCGGCAAGTACTTCGGTGGACGAGATCACTCAACGGTTATGAATGCTTGTGAAAAGACTCGACTGCGACTCCATTCCGATGCTTTTATTACCACAACCTATCAAGAACTTACGGCGATCATTGACGATCGATTTCCTAATACACCAAAACAACAAAGCTGTAGTACACAGGAGGGCTGAACACCGGTATTCACAAACACAAATAGTGGAAAACCTGTCTAACTGACGTAGGTCGCTGTCCATTGATTTGGCTATATCCTCACTGGTTTGAGAGTCGGTCAATAACAGGGTGATTTGTTGACCATTGATAGACAGCTCACTGACGTTTTATCGAGTTGTTTTCCGCATTGTTGTTTGTAATGTTTCACCCATGTTTTTAAGGCTTATTTGCCTGATTGAAACACTTTGTGGACAAATCTGCCGGCGCCTTACTACTACTACTTAATTTATAAATAAGTAATAAGTACCCACACCAGTTTTCATGCCATAGCAAACCAAATATGGCTTTGACAATTTGAAAGTAAGAATCATGAGACTGACTTTTAATCGCGAATCACTTCTGGCTGCATTTCAGACCGTAGCTACTGTGGCACCGAGTCGCAGTCCTAAACCTATCCTGCAGTGCGTAAAGATTTCCGCCTCGACTGATCAAGTTGTATTAATGGCGACCGATACAGAGATCGGCATTCGCCTGAGCGTTGAAGACATCGACGTAGAAGCTCCTGGTAACGCTATCCTGCCAGTTTCCGAGTTTGGTAATATCTTGCGGGAGAGTACCGATGAGAAGCTCTCCGTGGCTGTTAGTGAAAGCTCTGTGGATATAACCGGCGAGAGCAGCCTGTTTAACATGGCTTTCCAAAATCCAGATGAATATCCCGATGTAAATGGGGCTGAATCAGAGTCATTCCTTAAACTACCAGCAAAGCTACTCAAAGAGCTTATCCGCCGCACGCTGTACGCAACAGACAACGAAAGCAGTCGATACGCACTCGGTGGCGTACTGCTGGAGATGAGTTCAAGCAATTTAGTGGCAGTGGGAACTGATGGGCGTCGCCTTGCAAAAATGGAAGGCCCCGTTGAAGTGGTTGGTGCGGTCGATTTAGGGGATTCAAACACGATTGTCCCATCTAAATCCATGGGGCTGATCGATCGTGCACTAAGCAATCCGGAAGAAGAGGTTACTGTCTCGTTGTCCGAAGGTCACCTGGTGGTGAGAACCTCCACGGCGATGATAACAAGCGGTTTGGTGGAAGGACGTTTTCCAAAATGGCGGGAAGTGTTCCCGAATTTTTCCGACCCGTCAGAAATTAATCTCACTGTAGGTCCGGTTTACTCAAAGTTGCGACAGGCATCCATCATGACAAGTGATGAAAGTAGGGGTATCGATTTTTCCTTCGATAGTGGCACCCTTAAAATGCATGGTCTGACAGCACAAAAGGGAGAAGCAAAAACAGAGCTACCAGTGGCATACGATGGTGACCCGCTGACAATTAGCATGGATCATCGATACGTCGCAGACTTCCTGAAAACACTGGATAACGAAAGTCCCTTCACAATTAGTGTGCAAGGAAATGAGAGTGCCGTTCTCTTTACAACAGAGGATGGATACAACTACATAGTCATGCCACTGGCCAGGGACAGGTAATCAGTAATGTATGAGTACCAGGAGTCAGAAGAAGAGGTCCTTGCAGACATCAAGAGTCGGCAACGGTCCTCGAGATTACCTCGCTCGATACAGAGCGTAGTAAACACATTGCTGGCTCGGACTGGTTATGCCCAGGTGAAAGGGAATGCTGATCTGCAGGAAAAGTGGAACGAAATAGCCGGATCAGCGATGAGAGGTATGACAAAAACAGGAGCAATCAAGCGTGGCGTGTTAGATATAGCAGTTCAAAGTTCTGCTGCCATGCAGGAGCTCATGTTCAGGAAACACAGCTTAGTTAAAGAACTTAACGAGAAACTTCCGGGACTAAATATCCGGGACATACGATTTAGAGTGGTTGATTTGCGATCGTAGATTAACAGCTTATCGGAAAGACGAGAATGGCCAAGGAAAAGCAACAATCCGAATATAGTGCTGAAGATCTACAGCACCTCTCTGATAGAGATCATGTGCGAAAACGTCCCGGTATGTATATCGGCGATACGTTTAGTCGTGGTTTACATCATCTGGTTTACGAAGTCGTGGATAATTCCATCGATGAAGCGATGGCTGATTTCGCATCGTATGTCACTGTTGTTATCAATAACGATGGTAGTGTGACCGTCGAAGATAACGGCCGCGGTATTCCGGTAGAGGAACACAAAGAACTTACAGCAGAAATGGGACGTACGGTATCGACGCTTGAAGGTGTTATGACCGTACTGAAGTTTGGCGGTAAGTTTGAAAAAGGGGCTTATCAGACATCGGGCGGACTCCACGGTGTTGGTGTAACGGTCGTGAATTTTCTGTCGCAGTGGTGTGAAGTTGAGGTTTCTCGCGATGGGTTTGTATATCGCCAGGAGTATGAACGTGGTGAAGCAACCGGTGATGTGAAAAAAGGAGAAGTGACAGAACAGACGGGCACAAGAACGACCTTCAAGCCGGATAGTGAAATATTTGAATCAACAAAGTACGTCTCAGATATTCTGGTAAAGCGTCTTCAGGAATTAGCTTTCCTAAATAAAGGTGTCACGATCATTTTCCGTGACGATCGTAGCGGGCTGGAAGAAGAATTCTGTTACGAAGACGGTATCATCGAATTTGTTAAACACCTCAACCGCGCCAGTGACGATCTACAACCCGATGTGTTCTACGTAACAGGCGAATATGTAGATGAAGAAAAGGATAATGAGCCCGCCATAGGGTACGAGTTGGCGTTTCAATACACCAACGAGTACACGGAAAATCTACAGTCTTACGTGAACAACATTCACACGATCGAAGGTGGAACTCATGAGACAGGGTTTAAGCGAGCGCTAACACGGATTCTAAATCAGTATGCATTGAGTAATAACTTGCTGAAGAACCATGATAGTACGCCAGATGGATCTGATTTCCGCGAAGGTCTGACAGCAGTCGTTTCAATAAAAGTTGCTCACCCGCAATTCGAAGGTCAGACGAAAACAAAGCTTGGCAACAGAGAGGTCGACACCGCAGTTAATTCCATTTGTGGTGATACACTCACAAAATACCTAGATCAAAACCCGAAGATCGCCCGCATTATTGTTAATAAGGGAATCGTGGCTATGGAGGCCAGAATGGCCGCCAGAAAAGCACGTGACCTGCTACGGAAGCGCAAGAGCGTGCTTGGCGGAAATTCTTTACCTGGCAAGTTGAGAGACTGCATTAGCAATGAAATGGAACGATGTGAGTTGTACCTGGTGGAAGGTGACTCAGCCGGTGGATCTGCCGAAGGTGGCCGGATGAGAGAGTTTCAAGCCATCTTGCCTCTGCGTGGAAAGATCATTAATGCCTATAAGTCACGAGAAGATAAAGTGCTCGCGAATGAAGAAGTGCAGAGCATGATCAATGCCATTGGGTGTGGTATCGGTGAAGAACAGGATACATCTAAGCGACGCTATGGCAAGACAGTCATCATGACGGATGCCGACGTTGACGGTTCGCACATTCGTACACTGTTGTTGTGTTTCTTCTATCGCCAAATGAATCAACTGGTTGAACAGGGGCATGTTTATCTTGCTCAGCCACCACTGTTTCGCGTGCGACAGGGTCGTAAGGTCCACTACGTCCAAACAGAAGAAGAGATGAAGGGCCAGTTGTTGGAAAAAGGTCTTTCCGACGCAACATTTAATCCCGGTGATGGACAGGAAATAACCGGCGAAGAATTAGAACACCTGTGCCGACTACTGGCATCAATGGAAGAATCGATCGTGGCCTTGGAGCGCCGCGGTGTTAATCTCAAAGCACATGCTGAACGTATGGATCTGGAATCTTCCAAGCTGCCGGTATTTCGCGTGGCACACGAAAGCCAGAACTACTGGTTCGTGAAACGCGAGGAAGTGGATGCATATATTGCAGAACATAGCCCGCCTCCGCCTGAAGAGCCAGTAAGTGAAGAAGGTGGTGAAGCTGGAGAAAGCGATGAAGGGGAAAATCAAGCTCCAGTAACACCGGCACTCCCGGTTGTACAGGTCACCGAGCTTCATGAAGTTAGGACGATAAACGGCGGCTTGACTGACCTTGCCGAACATGGCTTTGATATTCAGTCGCTGATAACCCAGGAGCGCACAGGGGAACAAGACCCTCGTTACACGCTTGCAAAAGGCGATAACGTTACAAACATTGAAGACCTTCGTGGTCTTCTCGGAGCCGTCAGGGCAGCCGGTGAAAAAGGTTTGCAAATTACTCGATTTAAAGGTCTCGGTGAAATGAACGCTGAGGAATTGCGAGAAACAACTTTGGATCCCGAAAACAGGACACTGATCAAAGTCACAATGGATGATCTCGGTGCAGCCAGCCAAATGTTCAGTGTGTTGATGGGCGACAAAGTAGAGCCGCGGCGGGAATTTATCGAAAAGCACGCACTAGATATTCAAAATCTCGACGTTTAAACCGTGCAGTGACAAACCTAGTCGTTAGCGTCGGGCAGCCATACGACGCTGTAGATATAGGGCAAAGGTTTCGCCCAGGTTGTTATTCGTGTCACACAGAACACGTTCGCAGCCGTTGTGATCACAAATTTGTTCGAGCAGCTCATTAAACCGGTTCATCGCTTCCAGATAGCCGTCTCGAATATCACGAGGTCTCGTTAGATACTGGTCGGCATCTTCCAGGCCGATAAATCGCACCATACCATCAATATCGAAATGCAACTCGTCATGGTGCATTATTTGAAAGAGGACAACTTCATGGTTGTTGTATCTTAGCCGTCGTATGGCGTCTTCAAGGTCTTCCAAATCGACGAAGAAATCGCTGAGAATAACAACAATACTTCGCCGACCAATCTGGCTTGCAACTTCTCTAAGGATCGGCGCAATTTCGGTTTTATTTACAGCACGAGCATCGTCGATCGACTCCGTCATTCGGATGATCTGGCCCATGTTGTTTGATGGCGTAAGAGATGCTCGAATCTCATTATCGAATAGCGTAAGTGATACTTTGTCGGACTGTTCGACCACCAGATACCCCAGAGTTGTGGCCATCCGAGAAGCGTAAAGCAACTTTTGTTCATCATCCGCGCCGTAACGCATCGAAGCTGAGATATCTAACACGAGGTGGCATACAAAGTTTGTTTCCATCTCATATTGTTTAATCATGTGCCGTTCCTGCCGGAAATACACCTTCCAGTCGAGGTGACGCAAATCATCCCCCGGGACATATTCTCTATGGCTGGCAAACTCCACAGCATAGCCGTGGAACGGCGATTTATGAGCACCGGCAAGAGAGCCTTCTACCAACTCCCTGGGCAATACTTTGAACTGGCTTAGACGCGTTAACACATCTGGCTTAATGTATTTACTTAAGACTGGCTGGGCCATCGCGAACCTCTAATTCTCTTTCTCAGGATTCACGCTAGACGGTTACAGCCTGTGGCGGCTCAAAAGCCTGGTCGGAACTGATCTCCTCGAGCAACATTTCAATGATGCGATGAGAAGTGATACCGGAGGCCATGCCAGAGTAGTTGGGTGCAATCCGATGAGCCAGTGCCGGTGCCATGATTGCCTGTACATCTTCCACACTGGCGTGATAGCGACCATAAAGCAATGCACGTGATTTGGCACAACTGATCAAAGACAGCACGCCACGAGGTCCAGCTCCCCAGCTAACCCATTGGTTTATGAATTCGGGTGCTTCTGGCTCGCCTGGACGAGTCGCTCGAACAAGTGCGTGCGCGTATCCTAAAACCTGATCACAGATAGGCATGCTTTGAACAAGTTTTTGTGCGGAGATAATATCCTCAGCGGAAATGACGGGCGTGATCTCGCCGAGGTCACCACTGGTTACTTTGCGTGCGATATCCCACTCTTCGCTTGCTGTTGGATAACCGACTTTAATAAACAGCAGGAATCGATCGAGCTGTGCTTCAGGAAGCGGATAGGTACCTTCTTGCTCAAGGGGGTTTTGAGTAGCGAGTACAAAGAACGGCTTTGGCAACTCGTAGGTATTACCACCGGCAGACACCATTCGTTCCTGCATGGACTCAAGCATTGATGCTTGTGTCTTGGGTGGTGTTCGGTTGATTTCATCACCCAGAACCATGTTGGCAAAGATAGGGCCTTTTACGAAATTGTAAGACCGCTCTTTGGTAACAGGATCTTCCTGCAGTACATCCGTACCAGTGATATCGGACGGCATAAGGTCAGGCGTAAACTGGATGCGATGAAAGGACAACGATAATGCATTTGCAATGGAATGCACCATAAGCGTCTTGGCCAACCCAGGAACGCCTTCCAGTAAGGCGTGACCTCGAGCAACCATGGCAATGAGGATTTGCTCAATGACATCGTCCTGACCCACGATGACCTTTTTCAGCTCATCGCGGAGGTGATTAAATTTGTCAGCCCATTGCTGAACAGCAGCAGCTTCATCGGAAGATTCAGGGGTGCTTGGAGTGTCGTTCATGTTCTTTTACTTAATGTTCTTAAAGTACTTTCTCAGGAGTTCTTCATACCCTCTTGGCAGTGCCTTATTCTGACGAGAGTTGATCGCTTCCCGAGCGGATTTAGGTAGAGATGTAAAGAATGCACTCTTCTCTTGTGGCAATCCTTGTAGGCTGGCGTCACCGTTTCTTCCACCAGGGACGGTTGAGTCAGCGTCGGTTGGAGCTTGAACGACTTCAGGTGTTCCTTCCTGAGGCCCTTCGTTTTCACTCGTACCGATTTTACCCTTACTTGTGCCACCCCCCTTTGCTTGGGAACTGGCAAACGTGGACATGTCATTTGGTTCCTGCTCCGATGCCTGCTGGGATTGTCCCTGACCAGGTTGACCACCTTCCATTGGTTGTTGACCGGGCATTGGAGGACCATTAGCTTGCTCAGGCCCTTCTGGCGCCTCGCCGTTGGACTCACCATTCATGGGCAATCCATTTTCAGCGAGCTGCGCTGGATCGGTAGGCAATGGTAGTTCTTTACCGGCCATCATCTGAGCTGTTTCAAGTGGTGACGTTGGCACGAAGTTTCCAGCATCGGGTACAGGCAATGGTGCAGGAGGCGTGCTGGCCATCGGCTGATCACCAGGTTGTGCCCCTTCACCTTCGGCCGGCTCAGCGTCACCGGCGTCCATAGGCGTATCCATTGGCCCAAGTGTTGCTGCTAGCTGAGCGGCATCCTTAATGGGCTGATTGGCGATCTCTTCCTGTTCCGTCAGAGCTTCTACTAATTCGCCGATTCCAGCCAAAGCCTCTGCCTGATCGATAACGGCATCGAGCAGTTGTTCTTCTGCTTCGGAAGGATGGGGATCTTCCATTGGCTGACCTTCGTTCATATCACCATTCATTGGGGCGTTTGCGGCAGCCTCGGCCTGCTCTTGTGCAACAGCTTCTCTCGCTTCGGCAATTTGCTCAGCGGACTCCTGTCCCTGTTCAGCCAGCTCTTTTAAGGCCTCTGCAGCAGCCAATTCATCTTCAAGGATCTCCTCTTTGATGTCGGCAAGAACCTCGGCACGAAGCAATTGTCGGGCTCTTTGAGTTTCAGGATCTACAGGCTCGCCTTGTCCGTTTTCCATTGGCATATCACCAGTTGGCTCATCACCGTCCGCAGGTTCGTCGCCAGCAGGCGGTTCATCACCACCATCTTCTGGTTGATCAGCAGGTTCGTCACCAGACTCGTTTGGCTCGGCTGGCTCATCACCAGCAGGTGGCTCATCACCACCGTCTTCCGGTTGATCAGCTGGTTCGTCGCCAGACTCGTTTGGCTCAGCTGGCTCATCACCAGCAGGTGGCTCATCACCACCGTCTTCTGGTTGTGCGGGATTCTCAGCCTGCGCTTCGGCTTGCTCAGCGGCATCAGCGGCTTCTTGTAGAGCTTCACCAACGCTCGGAACTTCTTCAAGAGCACGATCGGCCAGATCTTCAATCTGCTCCGCCGTTGCCGGCGATTGCGGATTGTTAGCCATGGCAACTTCAGACTTCAGGTCTGAAACTTCATCTAGCTGCTCTTGTACCTCTTTGACCAATTCCTCTGCAGTAGCCAATAACTCTTCCCGAAGCTCATTGGCGGCGTTTTCCAGGTTCTCAGCCACAGCATCTGCCTGATCAGCAGCATCACCTTCTTTCTCTTCATCGCCGGCAGCCATGGGAAGACTCTCTGATAATTCGCCAGCTTCGTTAGCAGCGTCCTGCAGCCCTTCGACGTTTTCATCTGAAAGAGGCTTAATGCCCTCGGCCACGTCATTAGCAATTTCTTCGATCTTGTTAAGATCGTCTTGCGCCTGAGCAACCTGGTCCTCGGTTGGCGACCCTTCTTCGTTAAGTGACTCGGCGGTGTCACGGGCTTTTGCAGCAGCTCGTTCGAGAGACTCTACGGCGCGGTTTAATTCGCCGACCTTGGCAGCCAACGCATTTTTCTTAGCCTCTTCCTCGGCGATTTCGGCTTCACCAATTGCTTCACTAATCGCTTCGCCTGCTTCGTCCAAAGCACCTTCGCTTTCTTCAGAGCCTTCTTGTAGCTCTTCGGTTGCTTCAGCAACTTCTTCCGCCGCATTTTCGATAGCATTAGCAACATCTTCCGGCAGGTTTTCATTTTCACCGGCTTCGTTGACGGCTTCCTCAGCCTGAGCTTCCGTTGTGGCAGCCTCTTCAGTTGACTCTTCAGCGGTTTCGGTTGCCTCGGTGTTTAACTCATCGGCTTCTTCGAGCTTCTCCCGCGCCTCGGCAACTTCTTCAGCAATCTTGCTGTATTCTTCCGATGATAGCTCCGGTTTGAAGCTGTCAATCTCGTTTAGAATTTCTTCCTGAAGTTCCGCGAGAGTGCCAATTACTTCATCCTGTAATTCAACCGCCTCCTGTTCATCACCTTCGAAAACGGCTTCACGTGCTTCAGCAGCAGCTTCTTCAGCACGTTCTGCTAACTCGACAGCATCTTCGTTTGTAGCCAACGCATTTTTCAGGCGATTGAGCTTCTCGCGGATGAGCGACTGCTCTTCCACCAACGAGTTTAGCTCTTCTTCATCCTCAAGATCGCCGCTTTCAATTTTCTCTTTAATTTCTTCCTGAGCGGTAAGGATATTTTCGGCAGCTTCCTTGGCATCGGCATTAATCCAAGCCGGGTCCTCGAAGCGTCGGATCTTGTTCAGGATTTGCTCCAGCGCGTCGATAACTTCTTTTTGCGTGCCGGCAGCATTTGAAAACTCTGTGTCGCCAAGCTGAGTTTCGGCTTTAACCAGTAGACTATGTACATCTTCATTCTCAATGATCTTTGCACATTGTGTGGCCATTTTCCCAAGCTCACCACTCCAGTCAGCGACGATCTGAAGTGTGTTATCAAACGATGTGACTAACAGTGAGACATCTTGCTGCGATCGAGCGGTCGCCAAAATCTCTTGTTCGTTTGTTGTTGATAACTCAACAGTGTCCTCTCTGGTGTCTGTCTGTTTGACAACGACTTCTGTGATGCGCTCGATCAATTCGGCATGTTGCCGCCTTAGGCGAAGTTTTTCGCGCTCACGAAGCAAGTCCAGCAACACGTCTTTCATTTTGACATGAACCGACTTCATCAGGTCTTGTCGTTCATTCGGCTTTGCCACATCTGCCTGCATCAGCAAATCAATAACGACCGGCATTTTTTGCATGGCCAAATCACCCAACCGACCCCGCATGGATGTTAGGTCTTGATACAACGGTATATCAGTGAGTTGGTTGTCTTCGAGCTGCTCAAGCTGGGTATCGACCAGAACCTTTAACAAGTCCGCGGTGAGATCTTTTGCCCGTTGTTGATTGACCTTGTATTGGTTAATCACGGTACGGTTTGCAGGCTTGGTCTGCTGAGCAATAACCGTGCTGCTTGTGAGCAACGAAACAGAAAGAATAGCAACGAGAATCTGACGCGTCATTTGCGATCTCCGATTCCTAATTGAGCTTGAATGATTTGGTCGAGCTTTTCATCTGTTTGCGCATCCACTTTGCGCATGGCAGCCAGAAAATCTGCCCTGCTGGCTATATCAAATACCAACGGGTCAGCCTCCGTGGCTTCGCCTTCCGTGTCACCACGATAATCTCTAACTATTAAGGTTACCGTAACTGAATCACCTATCTCTAGAGAGAAATTGGAAAGGTCTACCTGTGCATTGGAGTCAATGTCCATTAAAACCGTATTCGTACCCCCTAAAGGGACTGAAATCGTCTCTGTTTGCAGCTCTTCCCCGTCTCGCTCCACCAAAATCCTGGCACTTAGGTCGCCGATGGCGTAATCGTCAACGGCGCGATATTTAATCCTCGGTTTAGCATTAGGCAGAGCCAAATCGATAACCGTGGCAGCCGCGATTCTTGGTGGCAAGTCGGGCCGCACTTGGATCACCCCGCCAATTGGCCGTTCAAGCTCAATGCCGTCCAGGTCCTTTATTTCAACACGGTAATGAATGGTCTCTTGCAGATTAGCGAATGGATTTGCACTTGCGTCGGCAAAGATATTGCCTTCCTTAGGCAAGACCAGCCCCCAGTTTTGGTCGTCATCCTTTGATTCAACTTCGACAGGTTGGTCGTTGACGGCCAGAGTTACATTGCTAAGGCTCTTGCTCGACACAATCCGTGGCTTTATGGTTGTGCCTTCTAGCACCACACGCGAACGACTGTTAGCACTGGCTTCCTGGAAGCGATGCCGAGCGTATTCAGGGATGTTTACATCAAGCTCCATTTCCACGATGGGTACCGGGATGATCTGAAGCTGGCGTTTCTCCGAAACAGCATCCCCCAAAGCAACGGTGTAGTTAATGTCATCAATGGCCATATCCAGCTGCCCAACGAATATTTTGCTGCCAGGTTCTTCCGGCACAAGCTTGATACGAGAAAGGGTTCCGCCCTTGGTTTCAATCGTTACTTGGCCATCTTCGGGAATAACACCGTCTGCCTGAATTCGGAAATGAATAGGCTTGCCGTATACAGACTTTTCACCCGGGCTGATGATGTCCGCGATCTTAGTTGCAGTGGGGTATGAAACTTCGTTAAACAGCATGCGTTTGAAGAAGATTTGAGCATATTCACCCTGCCAGAAAAGCAAGAACCCTACCAGCAAAACACTGCCGACAGCGGCGCCAAAGCGCTTCCAGAGGTCCGGACGTGAAAAGCCTTCGAGATAGTTAAGCCGCCCACTGACCTCGACGGTGTTTGTAACGACCGCCGCTCTCAACTCTTCAGAACCGTACTGATTTCTCTTCTTGTCAACAAATTCCATCGTGGCCACGAGATCCGAAGGAATCCCTTGCTGCCGCTCCACCATCGCTGCCATGGCAACTCGACTCTCGGACTGTGCAAGGGAGGGCAATACGTGCTTTCTCAGAGACCATATCGCAGCAATCGCTACAACGCCCAGCAGCAGGACACGCTCAAAGGTGTCAGTGTTAAGGAAGAGGTCTAAAAGGAACACGACCAACAATGTCCAAACAACGAGCGTGAGGAACACAGACAGCGCACTACCAACCCGCGCAACGAAGCGAAACCGCCTTACACGGTTAACGCCACGATGTAGTGTGTTGATAGTCGCCATAGTTATTTAGACCAGTGTTCTTATCTCAGGTTAAAGAGCTTGCGCGCAAGCCATTCGATGTGCATTAACAGCAACAGAATCAGGAGCACCAACCAAGTATTCCATAATGGTAACTGTTGTTCGGCCGGTTCTTCTGTATCTTTAGCCTCAATTGACCGCAGAATCTCCGGTAACTGGTACAACTCGCCTTTCTTGCCACCGGTTTGACTTGCCAGTTGGGTTTGAAGTCCTACATTCCGAATAATCTGCTCGTTTTCACGTGACGTGGATGTTACTTCAAAACCAAGTTCAAACTTGTCATTTTCAATTGGGTCGTCAACAAGCAAGCGATAACGACCAGGCTCATAAACCATCGTGGTCGCTTCGAAGACGTGATCGTCTCGGGTCAATGGAAGTACAACATCCTGTAGAAAAGTTTCTTGCCCGGCCTCATTCACCATATATAGCTGTCCGGACAGGAGTTCATTTTCCAGTGGCTCGAAGTCAGCGTTGTAAGCCTCAACCGTAAATCGAACCAGATCTCCGGTGCGATAGCTTGAACGATCCGTTGAGGGCGAGAATCTCTTTTGTTCGCCCAGCACACGACCGAGCCCGAGGCGGTAAATCAGCTGGCCCCAGAATTGCCGATAAAATCGTTCGCCGTATTTTCGCCGCAACCGCCAAGTTTCATTGAATCCAAGATAAATGACTTCGCCCTTGCCGTATCGTCTTGAAGCAATCAACGGCTGCAGGGATTCATTGTCAACAGCACGGTCTCGAGGATGTGTAGCCAAGACCGTGGCCAGCGGGTGTGATCTCAATACCGGCTGATACCACGGCAAAGGGCCAATATTATTCCAGGCCAGATTGTTTTCCGCGTCATTGCCACCGAGTTGCATAAACGGATATTCAGAAATGATCGGCGAGAGGTTCAGCGCGAAATCGCCCGTCTTAGGTTTAATCGTTGGGTCCAGCACTACGGGCAACATCTCGCCAATCCGTGTCCTCGCCAGCGAACTCAGGCCAAAACGAGGACCTGCTAACACTACCAGTCCGCCACCAAACTCCTCAACGTATTCGATCAGCAGATCCTGAAAGGCCTTAGTCATCATCTCAGCAGGCACGTCGCTTAACAGAATGACGTCGTTGGAGAAGAATTCCCGACGCGGCCGGACAAGTTGATCAACAAACAGATCATTTGTTTGTCGGACTTTGAAGTCAGCAGATCGCAGGAATGTCCGGAATCCGTCCTGGCCGATTAATGGATCTCGGTGAAAGACCTCTTTCACAAAACGCCATTCCCACGTCGGCTCATATTCAACAAAGTAGAGCTTCAGCGAGTCATCCTTAATATTGACCTCGCGATGGCCGCTGTTGTTATCAGTGTTTACTTCGCCAGCGATCGGCTCAATGCTGGCAATTAACTCAAATCGACCGGACTCATCTGGCTGTAATGGAATTGGTACCGTGACCGTTGGCTGGTCAAGTGTTGCAGCAACGGGCGTGCCGATGGGGACTTGCTCTTCTTCAGCTCCAGCATCACCGAGGGGGCGTGCGTAAAGTTGTACCTGCACGACTTGGCCATCGAGCCCCTGTTGTTTAATCGTTGCAGTAACGGCGGTTAGCTCATCCTGTTTAAGCACCAACGGCGCTTCCAGTTGAATCTGAAGGTCTACGGCATCCACTGGGCCAAGGCCGATCGCATATACCTCGGAATTAAGCCTTCCGATGGAATCTAAGGCCGGGACGCCGGCATTTTGAATGAAGTCGCTGATAATGACAGTACCACCGATCCGCTGACTGCCGTGACGCAGAGCAAGATCATCGAGTGCACCACCAAGGGCGGTAATCTCGGCATCAAATGTGAGCAAATCGGCGAAGCCTTCGCTCGGCGGCGACCCCTCTTCGCCAGACTCGTTTTCTAACAGCCGTGCCTGATCCAGCGAGTCCATTAGATAGAACCGCAAGTCAAAATCCTCTTTTATTTCATCCAATGTCTCAGCCAGGGGGCCAGCTTGCAGCGCACGGGTGACCAACTCTGCCCGTGTAAGTGTTGTTGGATCCGGACTCTCGCCGGATTCGGGCTCTGTTAGGAGCGTCCTCATTTCAGTGATCTGGTCATCCGGCAGCTCATCACGAGTATTCATACTGCCGGAGCCGTCAAACAGCACCAACAACTGCGGCTTGTGGTTTTGTGTATAAGCCACCCAAATGACAGGTTCAGCCAGCACTAGAACGACGATTACCAACAGAATGGACCGCAGAATAGAAAGGAAGAACCGACGCTTGGGGCGCTTTACGAGTCCCGCTTCGGCATGCAGCTTGTAATAAAACCAGACGGCAATGACGATGGCGGCGACACAGGCTAGCAGGACAAGGACGGGCCGTCCCTCTGCCCACGGCGCGGCGAAGCGAAGTTCCACACTCTCAATCGTGGCACTCGAATCCAGCCCCACCATTTGGCTAATGAAGGAGTTCACTATGCACCCCCTTCTGCAGAAAGAGCGGTTGATGCTCCGGTGCCGGAGCTCACTTTTTTACGCTGTCGCAACAACCACATTTCCATGGCCATCATAAGCATCATCAGAATCCACAGCCATCGCCAGGAATCGGTGCCGACATACGTTTGTCCGCTGAGTGTAATCGTGTCGCTTGCACCGACCCAAACAGCGTTTTCAGAGTTGATTCGGCCCATTAAGTCTTCCTGCCCCAGATAAACCAAACGACTTTCCGCTGCAGGGCCGTTAAACGCTAATAGAAATGGCGGCTCATCATTTTCTTCTTCTACGGCCGTTCGAATGATTTCGTAGAAACCCCGATATGTCGGTGAGCGAAGGACAACACCGTACCGGTACGTGCCAACGCTTTCCACGCCGATCGGCGTGCCTGTGTTCTCGCCCGGGTACACCACTTCAAAGCTGTCACCGCGCTGTCTTGCCGGTACAGGTAAAACCATACTCGCCAGCGGGCCCATGGTTCGATCTGGCAAAGAGCGGAGCAATAGTTGTCTGACAACTCGACTAAAAATCAAAACACCTGAATCCACGGCTACGGTATTCCACAGTGGAAATACACCGGAAGCCATTAGGTAAACATGCCCTTTACCAATTTGCCGCTGGACGGCAAAGGGCTTGCCATTGTCAAAACGCCCAAGGACGCGAGGAGTGTTTAGTGCGACCAGTTGCTCAGGTGTGTAGCTGCTGAAATCACGGGCGAGCGGGTTTTCCCAGTTCAGCCAGTTTGCCTGAAGACTTTGCGACTCCAGCAGTAGCCGCGCCTGTTCAGCCTTGTCTTCGTCGGAGAGTGTTTGTTGCTGGCCCAGCTGCCCAAGCCTTTCCTCGATGAGCATTGTTTTCTCGGCTAGTGCCGAAACGCGAGCGAGCTCCGCATCAGCAAAGCCATCGAGCGCGGCCTCATCCACCTCTGTCACCAAATAGAAAGAAGGTGTAGAGATGATGTCCCGCTGCTCATCTTCTGAAAGCTCTAGCTTATACAGAGGGTCGTCAAATGTGTTTGGATCAAGTCGAAAAGCGTTAGGCTCCGGGGCTCCGGGTTCGGGCAGGGCACCTAGAAGATTGCCTGACAGCGGTGCTGGCAACAGACCTTCGCCATCACGCCAGGCAGTGGCATTCCATGCGGCAGGATCAAATTCCGCTCCGCCTGCAATCAACAGCTGCCCGCCCTGCTCCACGTATTCTCGCAACAGATCTTGAATGGCGTCTGGTGGCGGCGCTGAGCCGGCAATTACAGCCATACGCGCGTCTTGTAAATCCTCACGGGTGATGGTGTCTGGCGTGCGGTGGATCGGGTCGACGAGCTGTGGCCCATCTTCTTCATCAACCGAGGTTAACAGTGCACGAAACGGGAAGGATTCGCCATATCGACTCCGATCAGGATCCTCCTGACTGCCCCACTGATCAGCGAACATTACGGGTATCCGAGTTAGCACCGGAACAACACAACAGCGGACGTCATCGCCCTGTAGCCGGTCGGCGGTGATCTTTAGCTCCGCTCGGTTAAATACCGGCTGGTCGGAGGTTCCGCCACTGACAAACCGATGCGTAAATACAATCTGAGAGGGTTGCTCACTGCTGACATCGATAAATTGTTCTTCCACAGCAATATTATTTATGTAGAGCGATGCTTGAATTCGAATAGCAGGCTGCGGACCTCGGTATTGGATCGCCCCATGAAAGACAGCCGAACTCTCGGTATCAGCGATTCCATCTCGGAGAAAGAAGTCGGTGACCCATGCGTTTTCGGGCTCCGTCGGTTGAATGGCAACGAGTTGTACTGAGGGCAGATCCTTAAATGCATCATCGAGAGAACCCGCTGCCACGGCTTCCTGCATATCGCTAAAGATGATTACCCGCTTTGTCTTGATATCGCTGCCGTCCTCGCACTCGGCCGCCGCCTTTTCTGCGGCGATCAGCAGAGACGCACTTCGATCAACAACGTCAATCCGATCCAACGCTTCAGATGCATCTTCGCGAGTTGCGAAGGCACCTCGCGTATACCATTTTTTGACATCACATAATGGAATGATAGAAACATCCGATCCGGCCGGCAGATCCTTTATGAAATCGCGTGCTTTCTGTTTTGCTTGATCTAAGAGCGAGGGATCGAGTTCGCTATAGCCCATCGACAAACTGTTATCGATGACCAGAACAGCGTGGACAGGCTCACCGCTGTAGACACTGTCGGCACCAGTCGTCCAGTATGGACGAGCCATGGCAAGGACGAGAAAAATGACGATGAGTGTGCGCAAGGCCAGCAAGATGAGGTCCCGCATCTCGATAGCCTTGCGGTTCCTTCGCAGTGCTTCTCGCAGGAAGTTCATCGCTGCCCATTGCTTGGTGCGGTAGCGCCTGCGATTCAATAGGTGAATCACAGCGGGCCCGGCGGCAGCTGCCATTGCTGTCAGGAATGAAAATTGCAAAAAACTCATACGGTGGTCGTGTTCCTAGCGCGCTGCGTCATTTTGGGCGTCACCAAAGTCACCTTCTTGGAGAATTGGTAGATACCGGTTTGGAATGCTCAAAGCAAAAACCGCTGTAGCGGTGCCAAATAATTTCCCGGGAACACCACTGACGCGGCCACCCTCCCAGGCACCGTCGACGGACTGGCTGGTTGATTTGGATTGAGATCGGACGATGGCATCCCTGATCAGCGGGTAGTTTTTGCGCCATCGATCACGCCCGACCTGATAGAGCCCCTGTGCGACGTAATACATTGTGTAGGCGTCAAACGGGACGTACCCAGCTCGAACCTGCATGCTGTTTTGAATGTCATTTGCAACATGATCAAGGCTGCGCAGAATTCGGAAGTCATCGTATTTGCCAAATTCCTGCAAACAGACAGCACCAGCTGCCGCCATGGCTGTTGTGACCCGGCCACCGTTATAGGTAAAGGCACCAGGCCGATCGGCGAGTGGGTCATTCCCATAGCGCTTGCCGTCAGGTGGCCCAAGTGCTCGATAGTAGTTTTGCACGGACTGAATTGAGAGCTCGATAACTCGCGGTGGTATGTCGAGTCCGATATCGGTGGCTCCGCGGAGTGCCTTGGCCTGCATGACCGACAAGGACAAATCGTGCCCGCGCGAACCTCGTCGTGCAACATAGTCCCAGCCACCATCACTACACTGGACATCACAGATTAGCTTTATCCCGCGATCCAGCGCGCCACTGAGTCGCTTATCCGGCACCGCACCATATGCCTGAGTGAGTGCAAAGACCGCGAGCCCATGGTTGTACATGTCCCGCCCCTCGGATGATATGTTCAGCAGTCCGGATGGCTTGGCATTGGTGAGGATATAACTAATGGCCCGACTGACCGTATCGCCATATTGAGACCTGCCAGGTGCATGACCTGCAGCAAGAAACGCTAATGCACCAAGAGCAACCAGACCAAGGTCCGTGCTTTGCCAATTACCACTTGTGCCCTGATTTCGAGCCAGCCAGTCCAGCCCTCTTTCAACGCTCTTGGCACTTTCAGCAGTGATTTCCCATTCCCCTTCGCCATAAACGAGCGGAGTGCCAGCAAGAGCCAGCGTGCCACCGGCACCTATGAAAGAACGTCGATCCATGTATAAGGTGGGACTCTTAGGCAGGTTAGGGCGGGAAGATGGCCACCAGAATTTACGAAATCGCGGTGGTTGCACGAGTGCAGCATCTCTTAGATCAATCGTTGATTATACGTTGTTTGAGATGTGAATGCGCTCATTTCAAGGTCACTTCACGAATCCGGCATACCCAAAAGTAATCGCCCCCCCTCCACCGCCAGTTTTGATCTGTATGGTGGATGCACCCATCGGTAGCTCAAGGTCAAGCTGATGGGGTCGAGTGAGCAGACTGAACTGTCCCGTACCACCAATACCGGTAACGGATGACCAGATGACCTCTTCATCAACGAGAACCTCAACCGGGCCAACGGTTGATGCACCTGATGTCATCCCAAGTAATGCCTGAAATCGTGTGTAATCCGGGTCAAGCACATAGGTTATCGTTGTTCCCGGAGGAAAACTGTACCCTTTCTCAACCGGTAGCGTCATGATGGTCAACGGTATTTCGTCACTTACCTTATCAGCCGGCGGCATCTCGTCCCGACCGGGCACCGTGAACTCAGTCGGGTTAAGCGTCGTCAAATCAATAGTCGGAGCAAGCGGTTTGCCATTACTGGTGTCAACATACGGCACAACGCCGAGAGAATCGAAAGAAAATCCGCGCATTTGATATGTCCCGGCGGTCGGCAGAACAACCTTAACTGCCAGATCGATTTCCTGACCTTCAAGTGGCTTAAGATCCCAAGCGCGAACGGCATAGGTTGCTGCTGCACCGCTTGCCGAAGCATCTCCGCTGGAAACGGATGTAAGTGGCTCGCCGTTTACATCAACACTGGCAATAAGCGTATTGGCCCCGGTACCACTGCCGGTTAATGAAATTGGAATCCAGTTTGCTACTTCCGATACAGTGACCTTGCGAGCCAGCGTTAGCACGACATGGCTCGCTTCATAGGCCTCTTGCTGCTTTGGTTCCAGCGAGGTAATCCATCTCCCTTGAGCGGGGCTGAACCACATGCCTAACTGAAAGCGATTTAAATCTGCTTCGGCGATCTCCCAGCCCGTTAGCTGCATGGCTCGGTATTCCAGAGCCAAGTCACTTTGGCGCGCAATGTTCATATCCATCGTGACAAGTGGTGCCATCCAATTCACCTCGTCCCGAATGTCAAACGGATCGCTCCCGGCTGGACGACCGGCATGGCCATAGTCTGTAACCAAAACAACCTGTTGAAAACCGGAAAGCGGTACGCTGACAGCAACGGGCTCTTGTTTACCGACCAGGTAACCACTTTGCCATGCGGGATTCTGATCGACCTGTTCGGCACCTCTTAGGATTCGCACCTGCACGCAGCCGCCGCGATCAACGCTCTTATCAATACCTACCGACGCTGAAAAAGTCGTGGCGCCCGTCGGCAGCGCGAAAGAGATTTCGCTGTACGAGTGACTGCCGACTCCAAAGTCAGCCACAGCTGTACCACTGGCTAAAATACGATTACGGATGGAACGGTCTTTTTGCCACTTCCATACAAACCCAGTGGCGCTGCTTTCTGTAAGTGCTGTAGCGGGAAGCATCGATAGTGCGATTTGGTTGTGCTCCCGAAAGCTAATCATGGCGATTTGGGCGAAATTTACTCGGATCATGTCCAGAGCCCACGTAGGCTGGACACCGTGATGTGGCATACCGTTAACCGATCGTTCCGGAACAAGCATCGCTTCACGGAACGTAAGAACAGCCCCATCTTCAGTCGTGATTCGTCCAAGGCGACTGTCAGCAGTCGGGCATGGTGCCAGTAGGTCATCAAGGATGGCCAATTCGGATGACAGGATGCTGTCGGCAGCGGGATAGAATTCAGCTACCTCATTCCATGCGGCACTTTCGCTCGCTTCATCGTTTAATACACGAACCCCTGAATCGGTAAACCGATGTCGAGTGAACGGCACAACACGGCCGTCAATTAGAACCAATTGCCCGGGACGCAAGTCACCATTGGTTGTTTCAGCAAGAACAATTCGACGGATGCGATCGAATCGAATCCTCACCGTCCCCTCCTGTGCCAGCCAACTGTGTACCGATCCGCTGAGCGACACAACAGCATGTTCCGGCACATTTGTGTGCGGACTTCCTTCCAGGATGTCGAGCACTTTCCCTGGCAGTACATCTCCGTTTGTTAGTTCGATGTAGGGTGCTGCCAGGGGCTTGAGTTCTTTAATGGTGAGGTTTTGAAAAAAGCGGATTGGGTTAGCCGGATCAACCAAAGCACGGCCATCAAGATCCGGATTCTTCCCGGGGCCGTCCCAGTTTCGAATGGCTTTGCCGGCGAACACCTCATTATTCTTGAAAACCACGCGGAATAGAGGGTCATCCTGAGCATGTGCAGACGAGTTGATCGACAGCAAGAACAGGCTCAACAGCAAACAAGGACAAAGCACCCGCCGAGCTGACCGCTCTTCTGGAGAAACGGTGCTCACTGTTTGTAACGATGTGCGGTTCATAGCAGGATTCATCATTTCGGGTGAATACGCAGCACCTGTACTTTACGGGCACTAACATTGAAATTGGAAAAGGCAATGATCTGGTCGCCATGGACGAAGCAGCGTTCCACGTCAAAGTACGCTTCGTTTCCTTCAATTGGCGAACGATGGATCAACTGGCCGGAATTTGGGTGAATCCAGCGTATGCCGCGATGCTTATCGGATGGCGGAATCGTTGCATCGGCGGGTGATGTGAGCATCGCTGCAACAATGTAGTCTTTGGAGACACCAACAGAGCCGGGCCGCGTGCGGCAGCCATAGAACCAGCTTGGTTTCCCGGTTTCCGCGTTGACCGCAAGAATGCCATGTGTGGTTGTCACAATCAGATTGTCCCCGGAGATTCCGGCCACAGCGCGGATATTTGGTTGCCATTGAATCCAGTGTATGCGACCAGTACGTGGATCCAGACGCACGACACCGGCAAACCCGGGGGATGAAACTACAATGCTCTCATCCCAGATAATGGGGTTTGAAACTACGAAGTCATTGTGAATGCCAAGATCGGTATTCTTCGGGGTGGTTGGCAGCACGCGAGTCCAGAGCATGGTTCCGGTGGTAGAAAGCCCATAAACGGCACGATTAGCATGAAGGATAATCACGTTTTCAGCCAGGTACGCCTGACAGGTTTTGAATAATTCGGTGGAGATCTGAAACTGGAGCACGCGCTGAGATGACAGGATCTCTCCGTCGGTCGAAGCGATCTCTACCAGGTCTATAATCCCGTAGTTAGTTCGATCCGGCTTTAGCACAAAGGCATAAATCGACGTGCCAATCACGATTGGGTCGGCAAAAGGCATGCCATCAATGGGTTTTTTCCATTCGATGGCACCGCTTGTCCGGTTGATCATCATCCACTGGAATTGTTTCTCAAACAGCATTGGCACGAAGATTTTATCACCAGTCAGGGCTGGCCGTGGTGGACGAGAGTACTCGGTGGGCAGTTGATAGCCATCACCCTTTACTTCCCAAAGCGCAGCATTGGTTTCGGCATGAATCGCTTTTAGCCACCCGTGTTCGTGGATTAGCAAAAGGCTATCATCTTTGATCGTGGTGAATTCTCGGATTCGATGAGGGTGCCCGTTTAAACTCGGCAGCAACGTCAATTCCAGTGAGCGTGTAATCGTTCGGTCATTCGGATTGTGTTGCACAGCAGCAGCGGTTGGTGCAGCGACGGCGTTTTCCTTAACCAATGTATTGATAAACGTCGTGTAGTCCGCCGCCGATTGTTCACCAGCGGGAGTAACCACTGGACCGCTCAGCTCATATGTTGATTGTCGGCCGGTCATCGCCATAGCCAGCATCTGCTTTGCCATCAGGTCATTAGACTGACCACCGGGCTGTGATAGCGCGAGCTTATACAATCGACTCGCTTCAACAAATTGGCCTGCGGAGAGTGCCTGATCACCAAGCATCGTGGTAGCACGGCGTGCTCCATCCGTGCCAGGAAATTGCATGGCAACGGCCTCAAGTGCCGCGATGTCCTGCGCATCGAGCGCCTGCGTCAGACGCAACATGGCAAGGTCGCTGTTTTGCGTCCGAATGATATCGGCGAGCTCCTGGTTCTGAGCAACCTGATCTGCGTAGTAGACCGATGCGTCTTGATACAGAGTCAGCGAGGAATCAACAGGCAGCACTCCTTCAGGCGCATCACGATTTGTCATCATGGCCAGAGCTGTATTCCAGTCATCTGATTCGATCGCTTGCCGCAACTCACTAACCGAACTCGCCGACTCGCGGTCGGTAGTTACCACTTCACGATGTTCGTCCATCAATTGCGGCAGGTCTTCCACCGCCGGCACGTTTTCCAAGTTGCTAGCAGCAAGACCATGCAGCCAGCGAACAAACCGCCAGACATGCCCTGGCTGGTTAAAAGTCTGGGCGCCCGTTTCCGACATAGAGAGAAATTCATATTCACGTGCAATCTTGTGAATCTCCGACCACTCACCTTTTTGATACATGTCAAACAGCACTAGCATCGTGAGAAGTGGCGGCGCAATTGGCAAATTGTTGTATTCAGCCCCACCGGGACCGACGTCAATGCGATACCAGTCGTAAAGCAGCGAGTTTAATTCCTCTATCCGCGATTCCGTCCACAACCTCGATGCGTAAAGGTCGAACATGCGATGCAAATTCGACCAGGAGTGATCCAAAGTATCCGTGCGTCGAAGCATCATTCGTTGTGGTAGATAGAGCAAGGCACGGCGAAGCAAGTCATGATCGTCGTGAGTTTCAACCGCGTGCTTGAGCAAGCGGATCGCGGCGTCCTGCCGCATGAGTGGGGTGGATTCACTATGGAGCACCTTTGCATAACATGCCAGCTGCCATTTCCAGGCCGGGATGGATTCCGGACGCTTGGCGAGTAATGGTTCGATGGCAGTGTCAGCACTGGCCGCTGTAGACTTTCGCTCGGCCAATTCCGGGATCGGCGGCACTTCATTAACCGGCAATGCAAACGCGAGCTGCTCCAGCTCATTTTTGTTGATGGTCAGAATGGAATCGACTACTACCGAACGATTGCCGGGACCGTTGTAACCGACAACGGCAATACTGGTTTGCTTCCGCAGGGGCAGTTGTGGGTTGAGCATTTCCTGATGAAGCGGGACCCATCGTTCACCGTCGTTACTGAAGCTGATGTTGATATAGCTGTCCGCATAAACCGCTTTCCACCAGATGGATTTATCCGCCAAAATGCCCTCAAGGTACTTGGAATTTGTAAGCGTGCGGTCGACTGGATTGATGCAAATTACGCTTTGATCACCAACATCTGTCGCAAAGTAGCTGAGCCACATATCGCTTTGAGGGTGAAGAAATCCAACGCCGGTGTTTGGCCGAAGGTCTTTCATTTCGATGAGGATCTCCGTCGTTCCATCTAGATTCACGACGGTTTCAGCTCTAAAGGGCCCAGCTCCTTCTTCACGCACAACATTCAGGGTTCCATCAGCGCTCTTTTTTATGGCCGCTTTGGTGGCCTCGTCGGTGTATTGCAGTTTCCATCCGCGCTGGGCGGCATTATTTCTTGGGGCTTTTGGAATCGTTGTTGCAAACGGAGAAACGAGATTATCCAGAGGCGGTAAACGAAGCGGCTCGAAGTGCCGTAGCCGTCCTTGCGTTTGTAACGTGATTGCACTGGGCGGCGACTTCATCGGCAATGCAACTAGTGGAATGGTTCCGCGAGCAATGACGACGTGTCCATCTTGATACCTCAAGTCTAATGTGCTGCGGAAGGTGCGATTCCAGAGGAATTGGTCGACAACCGATTGCACTTTCACCTGGTCTGGCATGTCAGCAGCAATGTTGGCCCCGTAAAGATATAGTCCGGCAAGCCCCTCAGCGGCATCCGGGGTCTCATCCGTTCGTAATACACTTGCTGGTATTAGCTCGCGAGGCATTTCTAGTTCAGGAGCTTCCCATTCCAGTTGAATGTTGGCACTTCCCTGATCACTGAAAAACTCGACGACGATCTGCTTTTGACCAGCTTCAAGATCGACCATGCCGCTCGCTTCAAAAGAGTCACCGACTTGCCAACGGTCGATAACGACTTGACTATTTATATACAAACGCAAACCGTCATCAGCTTGCGCATGAAAAGTGTATTTGCCGTCCTTGGGAATATTGATCATTCCGGTCCAGCGTACAGCGAAGAAATCGGAGTCAATTTCGGTGTCATTAACAATGACCGGTTCGTCCTGCCAGTCGAACTGAATGACCGGATCTACACGCATTTGCACCATCATTCGGCGCAGCCTCGGAGCGATCCCTGCAGGCAATGCTTCTACCGCCGCGGGCGGCGAAATCGGACGATAAGACGAAAGCCTTAACTGAGGTGATTCATATTCAAGCTCAAGATGTTCATCTGCATTATCGAAAGCGATGTTTAATGATCGCAAATCTGAAAACCGCAATCGCAACGATGTCCCGTCGTCTCGCAATCCAGGCATCCGAAATTTGCCAGCCAGATCGTAATATTGCACGACGCCATCCACGGCGCCCGGAGAGACAGTGATCCCGTCAAACACATCCGGGATGACTAACTGCTTTAACTGCTCAACCCAGTCGAAATCACCCCGTGATGCTTTGTCGTCCAGCAGCTCCCAATGAGGCGCGATTGCCATAGCAGGTATGGTTGCATGCCCGTCAGCAGATGCAGGTACATCCTGAGGTTCGGCATTTTCAACTTGCACAACTTCGGCAGTACTGTCGCCCGCTTCCTGCTCGACCACACTATCGCTGGTTGAAAGGTTGGTTGATCCAATTGGATCGACAGCGCCATCTTCCTGCACTTGTAAGTAAATGGCTCCGGCAGCTCCGATACCAATCAGTACTAACACGCAAACAACGGAAACGATCCAACCGGAGTTCTTAGCCGATGGGCGGGACTTAATAAACACATCGAGCCATTCGAGCAGCTCATCAATGCCATCTTCTCCGAGCTCGATAGCCAAGACTTCAATTTGTTGAGCTTCCATTTCACGGACAGCGACATCAAATAGATTTGGCTGTTCTTTAATGGCGGCCTCAAGAAGCTCGAGCTGTTGCTCGTTCAAGTCGTCTCCCAGACGATCCAGAAGAAATTCGATAATTAATTTGGATTCCATGGTCTTCTTAGCAGCGATGAAATGTTCGGCCCGGAGTTGATGCGACGCACGTATTTTACGTGAATCTGAAGCCACATGCGCGTAGATTCACGGGAAGACATGCAACGGAAGATCTTAGAGTCCGAGTGATTTAAATCGATGCGACGCGGTTACGGAGATTCTGTCACGCGCAATACGCGTTCCGCCGTATATTGACTGCCATTCTCAAGCTCGACCAGAACGGTGATTAAATAAGTCCCGGCAGACAAGTCGGCAGGTAAGGACGAGTGCCAAAGATGTGCAGTCACGCGAGGAGCAGGCAAGGCCACCCAGCGCTCTCCATCACCTATCTTGGCTAGCGCTGCGGATTCCCGGTCAAAGACCTGCTGGTAAACAGGGTCGACGCCGGCCTTTTGTTCCATGGATACAGTACCAAGGCTTTCACCCTTCGCACTGAGATTTAGTTGCACCTTGCTCTTCTCGTTTCCGTTGTAGACATTGGCTGTGATGGTCAACTCGGCTAGCTGATCTTGTGAGACGGCATCTGGTGCGTACAAGTGCAACTGCCGATCGGCAGGGAGATTTGCAGCTTTGTAGTCGATCGAATAACGCTGACCGTCAAATGTCACAATGGTGTAACCATTTGGCGCCCCATCCTTCATCGTTGTGTGCGGGATTTGGCGCTCGTCTTTTATGCCGCCCCACCAACTACCGCTCGCCGTCACGTTGATCATGTGGTGATGAGGCTCAACCCCTTGCCAGCCACCTTCTTTACCAATGAAACGGTGTTCATGGTAGTGAGTGTGGCCGGACACGGAAAAAGTATATGGCCGTCGTTCAATCAACCGAAAGACACCCTCACGTTCTTCCATGGAGTCAATCGGAATGTGCATTAAGAGCACGACAAGTTTATTGCGGGGGACGCGAGCGAGGTCGTTGCGGATAAACTCGACCTGTTCTTTTCCAAGTGAGTTCTTATAACGGGCCCGCTTGTTCTCCTTATCCTGATACCAGGAAATGTTGTCGAGCGCTAAAAAGTGCACCTTCCCATAGTCAAAAGAATAGTAGGAAGGACCATACACCCTCTCAAAAGTCTCATCACTTAATTCATCGGTTTCTGCTTCTCGGTTGACATCGTGATTGCCGATGATGTTGTACCAAGGAATTCCTAACAGAGCGATCGCTGCGTTTTGCGACTCAAACAACTCGAGGCCATCGAAGGTGATGTCACCAAGAGTAACACCGAATGAAGCATCCGTACCCATTAAGTCTTCGACGATATCGTGGGTAACATAGTCCACTTCCGTCTGGCTGCGAGGTTGTGGATCAGCAAACAAAACGGCTTTGAACAGCTTTGGCTCCTGCTGGCTATACAAAGGAAAGTCAATGGATTCAGGCAGCGGACCAGTAGGCGCGACCCCGGGATACTTAAAGTGATCAGGAGAACCGTTTGGCTTATGAATGTAATGGAACTGAGGAAGGCGATTTTCGTTGAGTGGGCAAGCCCAGCCTTCTGGCTTGATTACAAAAATGATGGTGTCATCAGTTACAGACACCTGATAGCGACCATGCCTGTCGGTCTCCACGACATCACGACCATTGGAGATGCCCACGCCTTTGAGCAAGCGTTCACCGATGTCGTAAACTCCGTTTGAGTTTGCATCATGAAAGACACGTCCGGTGGCAGACTGTTTTTCAGCAAGGAGGGATGTGGAGAGGCTGAATGAGAGGATGAGAGCGACGACACATATCTTCATTGTCTGGTCCGTTCAATAGTTGCTAGCTGGAGGGGAGTTCGATTGTAGGCTTACCACGTAGATACTTTAGACTGTTGAGAAATCGATCCATTTCGTAAACCGTCTTTTCATAACAGGCATTACCTCGCCCGGGATTAAAGAATCCGTGACCTTCACCCTTGTATAGATGAAGATCACAGCGATTGCCCGTAGATTCCATTGCGGACTTATAGTTTTCCGCGGTGCTCACAGGAATCAGCTTGTCTTCTGTACCTAGAAAGACGATGGTTGGCGGACTTCCTTTCGCAATGTTGTGCAGTGGTGAAATCTCTTTGTAGCGATCCTTGACGCGCTCATGTCCGTATCCATCGGGGCCATTGTCATAGACCGGGTTAAACAAAAGCAGTGCATTTGGCTTACTACTTATAGACGCATCTTCGCTGGGCTCATCAAGACCGGCGATTACTCCTGTCGCAGCAGCGACATGCCCACCAGCAGATCCGCCACCAGCAGCAATCCGGCCTGGATCGATGCCTAACTCCGCACTGTTGGATCGCAGCCAGCGAACAACGCTCTTTCCATCGGCAACACATTCAAACGGAGTTGTGTTTTGCCGGGTCTTCACTCGATAATCGGCAACCGCTGCTACCATGCCACGCGCTGCTAAGTACTTGGCGTGTGGCATGAACTGGTTGATTGTTCCACCGTTCCATGATCCACCGAAAAAGAATACGGCAATAGGACGGCGATCCTTTTGTTTATTGTGCCCCTCCGGGAAGAACAGGTGGACGTATAAATCTGTCTCACTTGCACGCTTGTAGATGTGAGATTCCGCGCCAGCGACTTCTGTGATTTGAGGCTCGGCGGCGATAATCGTCTGTGATGAAACCAATGTGGCCATCAGGAGGAAAGCAAGAATAGATTTCATCGGATTCCTGTTAGTTGCCCGAGGATGTCCTCGGTGAGCCACACTTTCGTGTAAACACGTGCCAGGCTGGAGAGCGCGGCATGATGATGCTCCGCAAAAAAAGTTGCTGTGGCATCTTCTATTACCACCACATTGTATCCTCTATCCGCGGCATCGCGAGCAGTGGTCTCCACGCACATGTCCGTTGCCATGCCTGCCATGATGAGCGTGTCGAGGTTTAGGTTTCGAAGCAGCTGATCAATACCTGTGCCGTTAAAAGGACTGCTCGCATTCTTGTCGATGACTAACTCGTCCGGCCGTGGCTGTAATGCTTCCAGAATGTCATGTTCAAAACTTCCCTTGGACCAAAGAGCCGGTTGCTCGGTCTGATGAATAGCATCCGTGTCTCGCCTCTGTCGCCGCAAGATCATATCCCGACCATCAGGCAGCAATGCTCCGTGCCGCGTGAAAATCACTTCTCGCTGCGCCTGACGAAATGCGGTGAGTAGCACTTGGGTGTTTGCAACAGCCTTCTGAATGCTGGAGATATAGTGCTCCGCCACATCCGGATATTGGCTACTGATCATTTCAGCGATTCCACATTCCGGATTCGAGCTGTAGTTTTGCAAATCAATTACCATCAATCCGGTTCGTGACCAGTCGATCTCGAATTCCGGCCAGGGCATGATCCAATTGGTAAGTGATTTTGGTGAGTCAGTGTGTGAGGCAGTCATTCATGCGACCTGGGTAGAACAATGAAGAAAGGTGTCTTGTACTGTGGGAGAAGCGTAATCCATGGCATCTAGCTCAGAATAATTCAGAATCACGAGCCCCTCATTCGCACTACAAAACGGCAAAAAAGCACCTAAAAGCCAGCGATTTTCACGGGTTCAGTGGAATTGCCTTTGGTGAGACCGAATCCCAAGGGCTATGATTAATGTAGCACCACTTGACCGATATACCTCATATGTGGGTAATGATATTTCAAGGGTTTAGGGAAATAGATGCTTTCAATTCGCGACAAAAATTTCAGCCGGCGATCATTCATGCAAGTCGGCGGATTAGCTCTGGGCGGGCTGACATTACCACAAGTAATGGCCGCCACCGGCGAAGAAGATCCCTGGAAGTTGTTTAAAGGGAAGACGGTTGTCTTTGTCTTTCAGCACGGCGGCCCTAGCCAGTATGAAACCTATGACCCCAAAATGACCGCACCGAGCTCCACACACTCGATGACTGGTGAGATCCCCACCTCACTGCCCGGCGTGACATTCGGCGGCACGATGTCCAAGCTGGCAAAGCACGCGGACAAGGCGACCATCGTTCGGTCATACCGAAGCGGCAGTAGCGCACACAAGATTCAGCCCATCGTGAGCGCTGATACTCACAATGCAAACATTGGCAGCTTTTTCTCGCGTGTTGTCGGAACCAATAATCCCGAGAATGGAATGCCAACAAACATCGCGGCGTTCCCCAATGCTGTGGATGAAAATGAGCCGGGACCATTCAATACTTTTGGCGTCTTTGCATCATCCGGACCGTTCAATTCCGGTTTCGCCCCATTCGTTCCAGGCACAGGCGGTGACTTTCAAAAAGATATGGAACTGTGCATAGATCGCACACGCCTTGATGACCGACGGTCGTTGTTGTCGGGACTCGACCGCATCAGACGCAAGCTCGATGGCGGCCTGGCTGACGGGCTCGATCGTTTTCAACGGCAGGCATTCGATGTCGTCACTGGTGGCGTGGCTGAAGCATTTGATCTAAGTAAAGAAGATCCAAAGACGGTTGCTCGTTACGACACGTCAGGCATGACGCGTTTTGAGCAATGGGAAGACAAGAATAATAAGAATCATTACAAAGCCAACAGCCAGTCGCTTGGTAAGCTGATGCTCCTTGCCCGTCGTCTTGCAGAACGCGGTTGTGGCTTCATCACGATTACAACGTCCTTTGTCTGGGACATGCACTCGGACATTAATAACTGTGGTATCGTTCGCGGGATGGACTATGTTGGCAATCCGTTTGACCATGCGATCTCCGCCTTTATAGAAGATGTCGAAGCTCGCGGGCTTCAGGATGACATCATGCTTGTCTGCACCGGCGAGATGGGGCGAACACCTAATATCAACGCACGTGCGGGCCGAGACCACTGGGGACAAATAACGCCGCTTCTTCTATACGGCGCGGGGATCCCCCGTGGAAAGGTTCATGGCCAGTCCACCCGCAACGGTGGCGAAGTGCTCTCGAATCTCGTGCAAACGCCGAATCTGGTGTCGACGATTCTCGATACACTGATTGATATTCCACAGCTTCGATTACGTGTGGATGTCCCACGCGAAGCCATGGATGTCATCGCTGGGCACCGGCCTATCGACAACCTGTATAGCTAGGTCTAGGCTTACGCGCCGTTACTCAAGATTATGATCAGAAGGCTTGATGCCTTTCTTGAATCCGCCAAACCCAAACTTCGTGGGTTTGTATGCTCCGACAATCTTGATATTGAGATCTGCTTTGATGGCATCTTCCATTTCCATGGCCCAGAACATTGAATTGACCATCATGCGACGCGTACCATCAGCTACTAAATCAGTTGCAGCCCCCATGGTCGTGTTGAATACGCGTGCCACGTTGCCAGAGTCCCCTTTGTAAGTTTTTGTCCAGGCGACCGGCATCATCGGGTCATTCTTTTTGCCGTCGACAGGTTTTGCATCGGGAGTCATGCCCGCAAGGACTTGTCCCAATACCAGTGGTTCGGAGTCACCGGTAAGCGAGCGGATGCCATAGACATCCGTATCACCCCAAATGCCCGTTACTCCCCGCAAAATTGGGTGATCCGATTTGCCTTCCGCTGGAATGCCACCGGTACTTTCCCTGCCATGGGCACCATGATGGTTGACCCACGTTTCGCCTAGTACCTGACGTCCCCAGCCGCCCTGGTATTGATCACCAAAGTTAAAGGTGTACTTGCGATACTTGTCTTCGGCATTGCGGATATTGAAAGAGTGCGTCGCAGTACGCATGCCAATGATCGGTTTGCCGGAGTTGGTGTAGTCGACAATGTACTTCATCTGGTCTTCCGGTAAGCTGCGAAATCGCAGGAATATTACGGCTAGATCAGCAGATTCCAGAGCTTCTAACCCAGGGATGTTCGTTTGATGACCAGGGTTGATCTCACCGGTCTTTTCATCCACGGCAAATAATACTGTGCATTTGAAGCCATGGTGAACAGCCATCAGTTTAGCGAGCATCGGCAGCGCTTCTTCGCTGCGGTATTCATCATCGCCGCTTACAAAAACAATGTGCTTGCCTTTGCCCGGACCGCTCTTGCCTTCATAAGTGACCCAGTGCTCAGCAGCTGATAGGGTTGCACCGAAGGTTGTTACGATCATCAAAACGATAATTGAAATGGTGGCAGTTTTGAGCATCATGTTTCCAATACCTAAAAAAAGAACAGCGAGGATTCTTTATTTATGACCGATTTATGTCACGGTTCAATAAGCCTGCTTGGTTTTCCTCGCCAATTAACAGCAGGTTTAGCTGCTCGGGTTATTCAGGGGCAATTGGGAAACCACCGCGAATGGCACCGGCACGCGTGTCGCCAAAGTTATCCTTGAACATCGGATCCAGAGGCCTGCTGTTTGGAACAGATAGCCAGATTCGTAGTAAGTGCCGCCGCCTTGCTGGATCATCGTGATCCACAAAGGCGGATCGGCGATGCAATATAGTCCAATTGTTTAGCAGCAAGATGTCACCAGGTTGCTGCCGAAACTCCAGTTGCATACCTGGCAATTCGGCGGTCTCTTCCAGATAGTCGAGCGCTTGCTTTTGTATGTCGGTCAAAGCCGGCAAGTCTGGGTCGGCATCCGCGCGGTCAATCAATACACGAAGAAAACTTGCGGCGAATCGGCCTTCGCAAAAACTGAAAATGGGCTGCATACAATAAGCTCGTGGATTCGCAGTATCAACCGAGTGCCGCTTGTAACAATAGGGCTCCATTAATACGGCGAGTAAGTCTGGACGCATTTTATGTATGTGGTTGTATACGGCACCAGAACTGACCAGTTGGTTTTCTCCTCCGGAGGCCGCTTGTTTAACGCACAAGAATGCGATGACATCACATCGATCCGTATGGAAACTGAGCCGTTTTGCGGTGTTGGGGCCGCGTGCCTTTGGGTCGTCTAACTTGTAACCCTCATTTCGCACATGAAATACTCGATCGTCGTGCTCTGTTTGAGGCAATGGGGCACCTATTCTTCGAGCCATGTCCGTAAAGAAACGCGTGATGTCTGCTTCGGAGAAGTCCTGTACGGGAAACCCACTGATTCGAATGACACCGGAGCCATGCTCGAGATGGTCTTGGAATTCCTTGCACTGCGCAGCAATCGTTGGCATTTCAATTACTGATTGCTGATTAGCGGAGCCACCGGGTGTTGGAGAGTCGCGCAGCGCCTCATGGATTTCAGCTATGCCCTGAGCACTGAGCTGATAGTGAACGTCATCATGACTAGAGAGTTCGTCCCCGGTCCAGACAGATGATCCGCTGATTGCCTGCACGTGTCGCCCCCGAACGAGCTTTGAATTGGCACTATTTACCCATGCAATAGAGTCCGTCCAGCGTGCGAATGATCACCAGACCATCAACGAGAACAGGCGATGCGACAATTGACTCTTCCATGACACTCTTGCCGACGACCTTTGGTTCGCCGCTGACATCCACAACAAAAACGGTGCCGTCTTCGCGAGGCCAATAGATCAAGTTACCTGCCAGTGTCAAAGAGGACTTGTAGCGTTTACCACTCTTTTCAACGTCGAATTGCCAGTCGATTTCACCGCTCTCAACATCGACGCACGCCAGTTGGCCACGGTCAGTGCCACTGTAGACTTTGCCATTGTTCGCTACAGGAGTAGCACAGTCGGAGCTAATCCCGTTTACCTGCCAAAGCATATGGGAATCCGTCACGTTACCGGAACCGCCGACCTTGATTGCCGTTAGGCTGCCGCCACGAGCGTATGGAGCAAATACGACTCCATCGGAGTAAGTCGCTGACGCAATGCTTCTCCAGTATTGCTCATGATTTGGGTTGAGCGTTCCAAATCGCCAGACTTCCTTGCCCGTTTGTGCATCGTGTGAAGTAACGAAGTCAGCTCCGAGAACAACAACGGTCTCATTGCCATCTTCTTCGACTACCAGCGGTGTGGTGTAACTTTGTGCAGACTCTCGTGGCGCCTTCAGGTTTCTGTCCTGTTTCCAGTTTACCTTTCCGGTTTTCTTGTCAAATGAAACGACGAAAGAGTTGTCCGAGTAAACGGGTGGCTGCTCATCGCCTTCGCCTTTTGCGGCAGAGCGCTGGTATGCAATGGCAATACCGGACTTTGACATGACCGGTGATGTACCCATGTCCCACCAGATGGTGTCGCTCGTATCTTCACCGAATAGAGTTTGGATATTGGCTTGCCAGACAATGTCGCCATTAAAGTCGACCGCGGCAAGGTCGCCGCTCTTATAAAAGACGTATACATTGTCGCCGTCGGTTATTGGCGATGAGTTGGCTCCGCTGGCAATCCCGTATTTGCCAGGCGTTGCTGCACCAAATTCCACCGACCATTGCTTCTCACCCTTTCTGTTTAGGGACATCAGTGAGTTTTTGCCATCAGGTAGGTTGTAGGTGATAAAGATGTTGTCACCCCAAACGGCTGGAGTCGAACTACCTTTGCCAGGCACTTCTACTTTCCACATCAGGTTCTTGGTGTCGTCACCAGTGGTAGTCCATTGAGTCGGATAGTCACCCGGCTGAGCAAGGCTGGTGCCCAGTGGTCCGCGCCAGCTCGGCCAGTTTTCAGCTACGACGGATGTTGAGAAAAACATAAGTATTGATAGGCAGGTCAATAAACGTGTCGTCATTCGTTTTTTCTCTTGTGGAGGGTGGAATTTGTTGTCGGCTGTTTAGTATATCTCAATCAGAGTATGACTGCAGTTAACATATCGATGCTACGTTAGGGTGTCGTAATCTAAGGCTGTAGAGAATAAGCTAAAAGCACGCAGATCCGCGGTTTTCATTCTAATTGACTTGTTTTTGTAATAGGTATCTACGATGCGCACGCTTGCATGGCTATCGATATTTGCGATCCTCATTTCCGCTGCTGGATGTTCGGAAGATTCGGGCAATGAATCAAAGGGTACGATTGGCTATTCAGCCATGAGCTTCAAGAACCCTTTCTTTGTTGTGATCAAAGACAGTCTCGAAGCTTCTGCTAATGATGCGGGCTATGACTTGATTGCAAACGATGCCGATACAGATGTTAGCAAGCAGGCAAATCACATAGATGAATTCATTGCTAAAGGCGTATCTGCAATCGTGCTCAATCCCACCGATCGTCTGGCCATTGGGGAAGCCATTAAGAAAGCGAATGCCGCCGGAATTCCAGTTTTTACGTGTGACTTGCAATGTGTTGCTGAAGATGTGGAAATCGCTGGCCATATCGGAACAGATAACAGGCAGGGTGGAACGCTTGCTGGTCAGGCCATGGTGGAAGTGCTGGGAGATCAGGGCGGTGAAATCATCATTCTGGATTTCAAGCAAGCGAACTCATGCGTGCTGCGAGTAGAAGGCTTCATGGAAGTCATAAACGCTCATAATGAAGGACGCGAAGAGGGTAAGATCGAAGTGATTGCTGAAATCAATGGTGGTGGTGACGAAGAGATTGGTTACAAGGCAACCGCCGATAATCTTGTGGCCCACCCAAATCTGGTAGGCGTGTTTGCCATCAACGACCCGTCAGCACTCGGTGCATGGAAGGCAATTGATGAAGCTGGCAAGACGGACCAAATCAGCATTGTCGGATTCGACGGAGCCAAGGCCGGTAAACAGGCAATTCTCGAAGGCAAGATCTATGCAGACCCAATTCAATTCCCAAAGAAAATGGGGACGGAGATAATGACCAAGATCCTGGCCTATCAGGCTGGAGAAGAGTTCAATCCCATCGAGCTGATTCCAACGTCCTTATATAAGAAGGCCGATGCTGAGCAGGACCCGGAACTGCAAAACTAAAACGAGAATTGAATTCTCATATGTCTATCGATAACGCACGTCCACCTCTTCTGGAAATGAAGGGGATTAGCAAGTCATTTCCAGGTGTGCGTGCGCTGGATGATGTAGACCTTACATTGCATGAAGGCGAAGTGCTTGCCTTGCTTGGCGAAAATGGTGCCGGAAAAAGTACGCTCATCAAAATCCTTGCTGGGGCACATACCCCCGATTCCGGACACATATATATAGATGGGGAAAAAGTGAGAATGGAGTCGCCCACGGCCGCTCAACAAGCGGGTGTTGGGATTATCTATCAGGAATTCAATCTGGTGCCAGCTCTAACGGCCCGAGAGAATATATTCCTCGGGCGGCATTCCATGTTCTCTCTCACCAATCGTTCACAGGAGCGTGCAGCGGCAACCGAACTCTTTCAGCGCATTGGAATTGACGTCTCCACAGAAGCGCTCTGCCGAGACCTAACCGTTGCACAACAACAAATCGTCGAAATCGCAAAAGCACTCTCGCTGCAAGCGAAAATAGTCGTAATGGATGAGCCCTCTGCGACGTTGACCCCTAGAGAAGTCGAAGGTCTTGCTGCCGTAGTTAAGGAACTTAAGGATCAGGGCATTGGAGTGATTTACATTAGCCATCGACTCGATGAGGTAGAGGCATTTGCAGATCGAATTACCGTGCTTCGGGACGGAAAGCATGTCGGCACTCGACCCATTGAGGAAATCACTCGTGATCAAATGATCGAAATGATGGTGGGGCGAAGTATTGAAAACGAGTTTCCCAAAGTGGCATCCAAAGCCGGCGACGTAATACTCGAGGCGGTAGATTTACACCGGGCACCAGCGGTGAAAGGAGTTTCACTGAAATTACATAAAGGTGAGATTCTTGGCGTTGCAGGTTTAGTGGGGGCTGGCCGCACAGAAACGGCGAGGCTCTTGTTTGGGGCCGACAAATTGGATTCAGGCGTGATTCACCTTCATGGGAAATCAGTAGAAATAAAAAGCCCTCGACAGGCGATTAAACATGGGATTTGTCTGCTGACGGAAGACCGCAAGTCACAAGGATTGATTCTGGGCCAGACTGTTCAAGAGAACTTCGGGCTTGCTAATCTAACGGACTTTTCCATACGTGGATTCGTCAGCCGTAAGAGAGAAGGTTCAGCGCTTGATGGTTATATCGAACAGCTGAGAATCAAAGTGACCGGTGGATCGCAAACAGCTGAAACTTTGTCCGGTGGAAACCAACAAAAAGTCGTGCTTGCAAAATGGCTTCAACAAAATGCAGAGGTTGTAATTTTTGATGAACCAACCCGCGGAATTGACGTTGGTGCCAAATATGAGATTTACCAGCTAATGAATGAATTGGCAGCTCAGGGTAAAGCCATTCTAATGATTAGCTCTGAACTACCAGAAGTGTTAGGAATGAGCGATCGTATTTTGGTAATGCACGAAGGCCGAATTGCTGGTGAGATTACCGACACGGCATCAGCTACACAGGAAGATGTAATGAAATTGGCGACAGACTCTATTGGTGAACTCGCCGTTGATGCGTGAAGGTAATTAGCAGAATGAAATTGCTGCCAGATTTAGCCGTGTTTCGTGACTACGGGATGGTTTTCGTCCTGGTGTTGCTATGTGGCATGATCACTTGGGCAACATGGGAAGAGCAGCACCCTAGTGATGCTTCTGCAGGCACTGCTTTGGCAAATGGCTTATACGATCTCAAGGGCAAGGACCTGCATGTTGCGATTATTGCACGCCAATCAAAGTCAGATGATGAGTTCGTAAAAGCAATTGAAGATCAACTTGCGACAAGAGGCTCTTCTGTAAAAGCCGTTATACGTGCGCGAAGTCCCCGCGATGCAAGGGATGAACTTGAACGCCTGGGTGATAGCAATACTCGTATCAATGCTATTGCGACGCACGATTTCTGTTTTAGCACTTGGGGCGTCTTAAAGCAGGAGACGCTCGATGGCCTGGCATTAGATCAGAAGTCCTTCAAAGGAATACGCCCGTACAAACCAAAAAGCAGAATGGGGTCGGCGTTCTTATCCACGGAAAACCTAATTGCTATTCTCAATCAAAACGCTCCCGTTGCCATTATGGCTATTGGAATGACTCTGGTGATTATCACCGCTGGCATTGACTTGTCCGTTGGCAGCTTGATGGCACTTTCAGCGCTGATTTCCGCGGTGACTCTTAGGAGTTGGTTTGGTAATGCAGACGCATCGTCACTCGGGATCATGGCTGCATTCCTGCTTGGAATACTTGCATGTACAGCCTGTGGCGTCTTTGTCGGGCTGATGGTCACGTGGTTTCAAATCCCTCCGTTTGTTGTGACGCTGGCATTAATGATGGTTGCCCGCGGCTTGTCGTTCATCTTAGCCGGAGGCGCAGACCCAGTTGACATTCAGGCAACCGGAGCAGAATTGCTTTACAGTGGCACGGTCCTTGGTGTGCCTAATCAAATCGTATTGATGTTGTTGCTGTTCGTTATCGCTCACGTCGTAATGAGCCATACAGCATTAGGTCGTTATATCTATGCCGTAGGTGGAAACGAGCAGGCAGCTCGACTTTCAGGTGTGCCGGTATTCTGGGTCATCATTATTGTCTATGCCATTTGTGGAGCCGCGGCCGGACTGGCGGGAGTGATGGACGCTTCTCACTTCACCAGCGGCAGACCAAAGGCGGGCGAATTCTTCGAGCTTCAGGTCATCGCTGCTGTTGTGGTTGGTGGTACTAGCTTGTTAGGTGGTGAAGGTAAGATCCTTGGCACGTTTATCGGAGCTATGATTCTCGGCGTAATCCAAAATGGCCTGAATATGCAGGGCGTTGATTCCTATACTGCGAACGTGGTGTACGGGGCGCTAATTCTGGTGGCCGTTTTAGCTGATCAGCTCAAGAGAAAGCTCTTAAATTAGGCCTAAATCACAGTATTGTTTGCGATTCAAGGATTTTTTCCCGCTAGTCCAATATTCTCCGATTTGGGTCGGTTGACAGGTGGTAGGTAGGATAGCTAATTTAGGGGTTCGCCGAGGATTTCTTGGTGAATAGTGCCGGTGTTTTCCGGCAATTTCGGTTAACCGAGTTAGCTCCAGGCATTGATCAGCCTACTTATGAGCTACGTTTTGACGTTGAAACAATAGGAGATATTCTGTGAACAAGTTTGCAAAAATTGCTTCCCTTGGGTTAGCAGCCTTGCTCGTAATGGTAAGTCCAGTGTTGGCTCAGGATGCCGGTGCAGCCGTTGAGTTTTCCGGCGCATTCGGAGCAGGCCTGGTTGTTATTGGTGCTGCTCTTGGTATCGGCAAGCTTGCCGGTTCAGCCCTTGAGAGTATGGCTCGCCAGCCAGAAGTCGCTGGTGGTATCCAAACCGCTATGATTATTGCCGCTGCACTTATTGAAGGTTTTACCTTCTTTGCACTGGTTATCTGCATGCAGCAGAACCCATGGGGCTAGTAAGAGATTACTGGACACATAAGAAACAGCTCGTGTTTTCACGAGCTGTTTTTTTATGCGCTCTCGGAAATAGCAGCCGCCAGCATCAAGGTCTGAGATATAGGTGTAGAACGACCGCTTGTGCGATAGGATAAGCGTTGGAATCTACAACGACTCACAGGAGATAACTATGACCAAGGAACAAGCACTGTCCCGTCGACAACTACTTGTATCATCAGCCGCGCTTGGCACCACGATGGTTGCCGGTCGGTCGAGCAGTGCGTTGTCAGTGGCAAAGGACTATCGCAGGCTCGATAGCGATAAATACTTTGGTCGT